>Ga0302229_10003920_pt1 | contig 10234 bp, 11 predicted proteins | sample II_Palsa_N1_3_FD_193518 | JGI IMG/M metagenome (GOLD analysis project Ga0302229, IMG submission 193518) | Peat permafrost microbial communities from Stordalen Mire near Abisko, Sweden - II_Palsa_N1_3 | ecosystem: Environmental > Terrestrial > Soil > Palsa > Peat permafrost | place: Sweden...
GGGGTCACGGCGGGCAGCATGGCTGGTGGTGGTGCCCGAGTGCCGAATGCGCATTCCGCGCAACGACCCTATACGCGGCTGTGCGGGTCGGCCGAGGCAGGATGGTTGGGGTTCGTGCGGGATGGCGTGGCTGGCGGTTGTGGCGGGGCGCGGAATTCGGACTTCACGCAACGACCCTATATGCGGTTGTGCGGGTTGGCCGGGGCAGGACGGTTGGGGTTCGTGCCGGACGGTGTGGTTGGCGGTTCTGGCGGGGCGCGGAATTCGGAGTGCGCGCAACGACCCTATACGCGGCCGTGCTGGTCGGTCGGGGCAGGATGGTTGGGGTTCGCGCCGGACGGCGTAGCTGGCGGTTGTGGCGGGGCGCGGAATTCGGACTGGACGCAACGGCCCTATACGGGGATGCGCGGTGCGGCCGGGCCAGGGTGGTCTGGGTCCGTCCGGAGCGGCGCGCTGGCCAATGTGGCGAGGCGCCGGCCGGGCCGGCGGGGGTGCTACCGCTGGTGCACCCGTCGGAAGTGGCGGTTTTGACTAATGTGCGCCAAACCCCTGCAACTGTCTGCCACCGTGGAACCTTCCGGGGAAAAATCACCCCACGCCGCCACGTCCCGATGTACCCAGGCGTGAGGACGTCGCCGGCCGCGACGGGTCGGGGCGCGCACGATTGCTTGGGTGGCATGGACCCGGCGCGGCGGAGCCTCTATCTGGTGCCGGCCGCCTCGGCCGATCGCGTCCTGTCACTCCCGGAGCCCGATGCCACTCCATCGTCTGCTCGAGCATTTGGCCGAGCTTTGTCGCCGCCGTGCCTGGCTTGTCGTACTGGCTGGCGCGGTGCTCGCCGGGCTGTCCGGGTTCTATGCGACCCACCATCTCGGCGTCAGCACCAACACCGACGACCTGTTTGCCGCCAGCCTGCCCTGGCGCCAGCGCGCGGTCACCTTCGATCGGGACTTTCCGCAGTTCCGCGACCTGCTGGTCGCCGTGGTGGACGCGCGCGAACCGGAGGAGGCCGATGCCACCGCGGCCGAACTGGCCAAGGTGCTGACCGCCGACCAGGTGCATTTCCGGACGGTCAACCGGCCCGATGCCTCGCCTTTCCTGCGCAAGGAGGGGCTGCTGTTCCTCGATACGCAGCAGCTGACCGATCTGCTGAACCGCACGATCGACGCGCAGCCTTTCATCGGCCAGTTGGTGGCGGATCCGACGGCACGCGGGTTGTTCTCGGCGCTGGCGCTGCTCGGGATGGGGGTGAGCCGGACCGACGCCGACCTCACGCCCTACGCCACGGCGCTGACCGCGTTCCACCACGCGATCGCGGAGGCACTGGATGGGCATGCGGCGCCGTTGTCGTGGCAGCGCCTGCTGGGTGGCGGCCTGTCCGATCTGGCGGGGCAGTATCGCTTCGTGCTGGTGCAGCCGCGGCAGGACTATGGGGCGTTGGAGCCGGGCGGCGCGGCCACCCAGGCGATGCGCGCGGCGATCGCCAACCTGCCGTTCGTGCAAGCGGGCGAGGCGCGGGTGCGCATCACCGGGCAGGTCGCGCTGGCGGACGAGGAATTCGCCAGCGTGGCGCAGGGTGCGGTCGAGGGGCTGATCGGCAGTGTGGTGCTGATCACGCTGTGGCTGTTCCTGGCGGTGCGAACCTGGCGGCTGATCGTGCCGATCCTGTTGACGCTGGGGCTCGGGCTGATGCTGACGCTGCTGTTCGCCACGGTGGCGGTCGGCACGCTCAATCTGGTCTCGGTCGGCTTCGGCGTGCTGTTCGTCGGCATCGCGGTGGATTTCGCCATCCAGTTCTGCGTCCGCTACCGCGAGCGGCGGTATCAGTTCCCCGATCCGGGGGAGGCGCTGCGGCAGACCGCGACGCGGGTCGGCACGCAGATCCTGGTGGCCGCGCTCGCGACGGCGTGCGGGTTCCTGGCCTTCGTGCCGACCGATTTCCGCGGCGTGTCCGAGCTTGGGCTGATCGCCGGGTCCGGCATGCTGATCGCCTTCGTTTGCACGATCACGTTCCTGCCCGCCGCCATCACCCTGTTCCGCCCGACTGGCGAGGCCACCGAGGTTGGGTTCGCCTGGGCCGCGCGGTTCGAGCCCAGGCTGCTGCGCTGGCGCGGTCCGGTGCTGGGCGTGTTCACCGCATTGGCCATTTTGGCGCTGGCGGTATCGCCTCGGCTGAGCTTCGACTCCGACCCACTGCACACCAAGAACCCGAACACCGAGGCGATGCGCACGCTGCGCGACCTGATGAACTCGCCGCTGACCAACCCGTACAGCATCGACATCCTGACGCCGAGCGTGGCTACCGCGGCAGCGCTGGCCGACAAGCTGCGGGCGCTGTCGCTGGTCGATCAGGTGATCACGCTGCAGAGCTTCGTGCCGCAGGACCAGGCGAAAAAGTTGGCGTTGATCGCCGATGCCAACAACATCCTGGCGCCGACCCTGCTGGCGCCGAGCAGCGTCACGCCGGTGACGCCAGAGCAGATCCGGCTGGCGGCGAAGACGGCGCTGGCGCAGATCGATCCGGCGCTGGCGAAGCTGCCGGCAGGGCATCCGCTGGCGGCGATCGACGCCGACCTCAAGCGGCTGGAGGTGGCGCCGGACGCGGTGCTGATGGCAACCGAGCAGGCGCTGACCCGGTTCCTGCCGGAACAGCTCAGCCAGTTGCGCGAGGTGTTGTCGGCCGGCCCGGTGACGTTGCAGGACATCCCGCCGGAGCTGGCGCGCGAGTGGGCGTTGCCCGACGGCACGGCGCGTATTCAGGTGATGGGGAAGCCGGCGACAGAGCAGAGCAGCGCCGGGCTGCGCAGCTTTGTCGACCAGGTGACACAGGTTGCGCCCGACGCGGGCGGCTCGGCGGTGACCATCGAGGCAACCAGCGCCACGATCACCGGTGCATTCCGCGAGGCGGCGATGCTCGCCATTGTGGCGATTGCGATCATGCTGTTCCTGGTGCTGCGCCGGCCGCGCGACGTGCTGCTGGTGCTGGCGCCGCTGGCGCTGTCGTCGCTGCTGACGCTGCTGGTCGCGGTACTGCTGCCGCTGCCGCTGAACTTCGCCAACATCATCGCGCTGCCGCTGCTGCTGGGGGTCGGCGTGTCGTTCAACATCTATTTCGTGATGAACTGGCGGACCGGGCAGGCGCATCTGCTGGGCTCGGCGACGGCGCGGGCGATCCTGTTCTCGGCGCTGACCACCGGCACGGCGTTCGGCTCGCTGGCGCTGTCGGCGCATCCCGGGACGGCGAGCATGGGCAAGCTGCTGCTGATCAGCCTGGGCTGCACGCTGCTGGCGACCCTGGTGTTCGTCCCGGCACTGCTGGCGACGCTGCGCCCGCCAACGGATGGTTAACCATGCGGCGGCCAAGTTGGCGGGATGTGGCTGGTACTGGCGATACTTATGCTATTCGCGCGCCCCGTGGCGGCGCAGCCGGCGGACTGCGCTCCGGCCGGGTCTGCTGATGGCGTGGCGGCTGATGGTACGGCGGCGGATGGCGCACCGGTTGGGCCGAGCGGCCCCGTGCTTCCGCTGGCTATCGACGTGGGCGGCCGGCCCGGGGTGCCGAAAGGCGTCCGCGGACAGATCTATATCCGCGTGCCGATGGGTGCGCCTGTCCCCACCGGCGCGAACCCTGCGGGTACTGCGACTGCCGGCAACGCCCCCGCTGGCAACGCCCCCAGCGGCAATGCCTGTGCTGACGACAGGCCGCCGCCGCGCGACGTGCTGCGCGGCGAGCCCAGCGATGTGCTGGACGGCCCGCCGTCGCCCGATCTGCTGCGCGGGCCGGGACATCCGCATGTCGAGGTGGAGGTTCGCTGACGCACGGCAGCGCCCGCCGTGTCAACGACGCGGGGAGGCATCAGCAGGGTATGCTGATTTATTGTTGCAATTTAGGAACGGTTACGCCGATCATGTCGCCCTCGCGCACGATCGCGGCGAGCTGTGCCTCGGTCCAGTCGTCGGTGCCCACCGGGCGCATCGGCAGCACCATCCAGCGATAATCCGCAGTCGAATCGACCACCGTCACCTTGATGTCGTCAGGCAGCACGGTGCCCCACTCGGCGATCAGGCCGCGCGGGTCACGCACCGCGCGAGATCGATAGCCGGCCGACTTGAACCAATACGGCGGGTAGCCGAGCACCGCGCGCGGATAGCAACTGCACAGCGTGCATACGACCAGGTGATGCAGGCCCGGCGCATTCTCCAGCACGCCGAGCGGCGGCATGCCGCGCATCGGAATGCCCAGCATCTCGGCGGCCTTACTGCCGTCTTCCAGCAGCAGCGCGCGATAGTCGGGATCGGTCCAGGCACGCGCCACCATGCGGGCCCCCTGGCCGGGCGACGCGCGATCGGTGATGGCGATGCGCTCGGCGATCTCGGCCGTCGAGGTGATGCCCTTGTCGGCCAGCAGCCGGCGGACTGCCGCGAGCAGCGCCTCGCCGTCGGTTTCCAGTAGCGTCATGCCGGTTCCAGCCAGTGCTCGTAGATCTCGATCAACACGTCGTCGCCGGCCTGGCCTTGGTGCCAGATCGGCGGTTGTTCGAAACGGACGTGATATAATGCGCGCGGCGGGGCGGGCCGGGCGAAGGCCAGATCTTCCGGGTTGTGGAATGCGCCCAGCGTGCGGACGATCGTGCCCTGCGCGCCGCGCACGTAATGCGGCGTGCGGATATGCACCGGCCCGCGCGTCTCCGGCCAGTCGTTGCGCACCCGAACGCGCGCGCCAGGAGCGAACGCGGCCATCAGGTGTGCGCCAGCGCCGCGGCGAGCTCGGCCTCGGTGATCACGCCCTTGCGCACCAGGGTGTCGGTGATCGAGCGAATCCATCGGCGGTAATAGGTGAGCCGGTGGTAGTCGGCCTCGGGGATGGCTTCGACCCCGCGGCGCAGTTCGTCCACCGTCATCATACCCTTCATGCCGAGGATCTGCCGCAGCGCGTCGACTTCCTTGTCGAAGTCGGTCAGCGCGTGCGGGGCGATGTCGACCGGCTCGCAGATATATTTCGATACGCCGCCCATGTCGTGGTGGGCGCGGGGTACCTCCAGGTCCGGCACAGCGTTGTCCTTTTCCAGCACGTTGTCCCTGGCCAGCATATTGGCCCCGTCAAGCATGTAGGCCCCGTCAAGCGTGTGGGCCCCGTCAAGCATGTGAGCCCTGTCGAGCTTGACGGCCCTTTCCAGCACGTCGTTGTCGCGCGGCACAGCGTTGTCCATGTGCCGAGAATAGCGCCGGCCGGCGCGCTTGACGAGCCCGTTCGCCGACATTCAGTTGCCGACTGGCTCGTCCGGCAGGGTGCCCCAGAACTCCTCGCGTCGCAGCCAGCCTCGGTAGTCGGTGACCTGCACCTGGCACCAGTCGGCTTTCGCGGCGCAGGTGCGGATGCGGCCGATCACGCCGACCTTGAGGACCGCCACGGCGCGCGACGTGTCGGTTGGATCACTTCGGAGCGTGCGGTCCTCACCGGTGACCTCGAAGCTGCGGCGCCCCATGATCATCACCTCCTGGACCCAGCCGCGAATACCGTCCGCGTCGCGAATCAGGCGCCAGATATCGAACTCCCGCTCAACCTCCACCGGCAGATCGCGCCGCTGGTAGACCCAATCGATCTGGTAACGCTCGCCCGGGCCGGAACGGAGGTTCACCTTTGCGGCCCGCAGGGAGACGAAACGCGGAATGGGCAGGCCGCTATTGCTGCCTTTGTTCGGGTCCTGCGCGGGCGGGGCGGGTTTCGACCCGGCGGCGGACGAATTGGCCGCGGCGCCTGCCAACGGGGGTGCGGGTGGCGCGGGCGGCGGCGGCAATGGCAGGGCGCTGCTATGCGGCGGGGCACTGCCAGCATGCTGAGCTGCACGACCGGATTGTTGAACGCTGCCCGGCTCGCCGACACTGCCAGGAGGACCAACGCCAACAGGTTGGGCGACCTTGGTGGCGTGGGTCGATCCGTGGGCCGGCACCACCGGTGTCGCGGCGGGGCTTTGTCCCCATGCTGGTGTTATGCCGGTCAGCAGCAGGCCGAGCACTGCGATTCGCAAACCGGACACCAAAGCCGTAACGGACATACCGCCTGCGTGCCAAGTTCGCACCGTGGCAGTCAAGCCCTGCTCGCGGATCACCGCGACCGGCGCGGCACGTGCGAGCGTCGTGGAGCGAATTGGCCGGCCACCCGGCCGATGTCGTCAGATCGCTACGATCTGCCCTGCCCCCACCTGGGAGAGGAAGGTCACCACGCCGGCGACCTTTACCCCAGGATACAGCTTGGCGGTGCCGAGGCTTTCGGCGCGCAGCCCTGCCTCGCAGGCGATCAGCTCGATATCCAGGGCGGTGGCGGCCTCGCGCAGTTCGTCGAGCCCGGCAACGCCGGCGGCACGAATGCGTGCGTCACGGATGCGTGCGTCCCCGGCGGCATCGGTCAGGCCCGACCAGTCGGCCAGCAGCGCGTGGCAGCCGGCGTTGGTGGCGAAGATCACCACGCGCCGCCCGATCGAGGCGGCACCGGTGGCCAGCACGAATGCATAGTGTGCGCGGTCATGCATGCCGGATAGCAGCAGGATGCCCAGGGGGGTCATGACCAAGGGGGAGCGGTGTGCTGCTTCAGACGGCACAGGCCGGCGCCATGGCGTTGCGATGGGCGGACAGGTCCTTGATGGTCGCTTCCGGCCCACAGAGGGCGCAGTGCGGATCGGGCCGCAGGCGGACGGTGCGGAAGCGGGTGGCCAGCGCGTCCCAGATCAGCAGCTTGCCGGACAGCGATTCGCCGATGTCCAGGATCTCCTTCAGCACCTCGGTCGCCTGCAAGGTCCCCATCACGCCGGTGACGGCTCCCAGCACGCCGGCCTCGCTGCAGGTCGGCACCGTACCGTCCGGCGGCGCCTCGCCATACAGGCAGCGGTAGCACGGGCCGTGCCCCGTCGGCCCCCCCGCCGGACTATCGGCGTGCGGCTTGAACACCGAGAGCTGGCCCTCGAAGCGCAGCACCGCGGCCGAGACCAGGGTGCGGCGCGCCAGCACGCAGGCGTCGGCCACCAGGAAGCGGGTGGCGAAGTTGTCGGTGCCGTCGCAGACGATGTCGTAGCGCTCGATCAGTGCCAGCGCGTTGTCGGCGTTCAGCCGCAGCCGGTGCGGCTCTATGCGCACTTCGGGATTTATCGCCGAGGCCGACATGGCAGCCGATTCGACCTTGGACGTGCCGATCCGCGCGGTGGTGTGGGCGACCTGGCGCTGCAGGTTGGACAGGTCCACTTGGTCGTCGTCGACGATGCCGATGGTGCCGATGCCGGCCGCAGCCAGATACAGCGCCAGTGGGCTGCCGAGACCGCCGGCGCCGACCACCAGCACCTTGGCTGCTTTCAGTTTGGCTTGGCCGGTGCCACCGACCTCGGCCAGCAGGATGTGGCGCGAATAGCGGCTGATTTCGTCTTCGCTGAAGTCGAGGTCCATGGCGTTTCGGGTGCTTTGCGGCGGGTCGTGTGCGGCTTGTATTCGGGGGCCGGCGGTTCGCCTACGCTCGGCGCAAACGGCGGCAGGCTTCGGAGACAGGACAGCAGGATATAGTGCGCCGATGACGGAACACAGAGAGCGGGAGCAGGACGGCGCGCTGGTGCTGTTCTCCGGTGGCCAGGATAGCGCGACGTGCCTGGCCTGGGCGCTGGCGCGCTACCGCCACGTCGAGACGGTGGGCTTCGCCTACGGACAACGCCACGCCGTGGAGCTGACCTGCCGCGCCCCGGTGCGTGCCGGCCTCGGGGCGATGGCCGATTGGGGCGGGCGGCTCGGCGAGGACCACATGGTGGACATGGCATCCGGCCTGGCCTCGGTCGGCACGTCAGCGCTGACCAGCGACACGGCGATCGCGATGACCGCGGAGGGGCTGCCGAACACCTTCATGCCCGGCCGCAACCTGCTGTTCCTGACCTACGCCGCGGCGATCGCGTGGCGGCGTGGGCTGCGCCGTATTATCGCCGGCATGTGCGAGACCGACTACTCGGGGTATCCCGACTGCCGCGACGACACGATCAAGGCGATGCAGCTTGCGTTGAACCTGGGCATGCAGCGCCGGTTCGTGCTGGAGACGCCGCTGATGTGGCGCGACAAGGCTGCGACGTGGGAGCTGGCGCAGGCGCTGGGCGGCACGGCGCTGGTGGAGTTGATCCGCACGGGCACGCATAGCTGCTACCTGGGCGACCGGACGCAGCTGTATGCCTGGGGCTTTGGCTGCGGCACCTGCCCGGCGTGCGAGTTGCGCGCGGGGGGATGGCAGCGCTGGCGGGCACGGCTTGCCAGCAACGGTATCCCGGGTTGATACGTGCGCCCCATCTTCAGGAGATCCCGCATGAGGCTCAATGCGTTCCTTGTCACCACGACCCTCGTCGCCGGCACTTTGGCCGTCTCGCTGGCCGGTGTCGGCACCGCAAGTGCGCAGCAGGTGGTCAGCCTGCATGTGCGCACCGCGGGCGACCTCGCCGCGATGTGCAGCGCCAGTCCGCGCGAGTCGACCGGCCCGGCGCAGTTGAACTATTGCAGCGGCTTCGCGCAGGGCGCGGTCGATGTCGAATTCAGCCATGCCGGCGCCACCAAGCCGTTCTGCATCCCGCCCGGCACCAAGCGCGAGGTGACGCTGCGCGAGTTTGCCGGCTGGGTCCGCGCGACCCCGTCGCGCGGGTCCGACACGGCCACGGCCGGATTGTTTCGCTTCCTCGCGGAACGCTATCCCTGCAAGTAGGCAGACCTCTGGAAACAGCCGGGCCGCCTCGACGCAGGCTACATCGCCCTCGCCGTCTGCATCCGCGGACGCGTCACCGCGCTGACCACCACCATGACAACCACGTTCGCCGCCAGCGCAATGATCCCGACATTCAGGTCGCGGATCGTCTCCGGCAGCGCGGGGAACAGCGACCCCATCGTCGTGTGGGTGAAGGTCAGCACGGTGGTCACGACCACCCCGGCCAGGATGCCGGCGAACGCACCGGCGGCGGTCGCCGGGTTGCGCGCCATCAGGCCGGCCACCACCGCGGGCAGCAGCTGCGTCACGTAGCTGTAGCCCAGCAGCAGCATCGACACGATCGTCGCGTTGCCGGTCAGCGTGAAATACACCGCGACCAACATCACGACAGGCACCAGGCACTTCGCCAGCCCCACATGGTCGTCACCGGTCGCCTCGGGCCGCGCCAGTCCGATCAGGTTCTTGGCCAGCAGCATCGCCGCCGTCATGGAGATCATCGAGCCGGGCACCAGCGCCGTGAACACGCCGGCCGCGCCGATGATGCCAACGACGACCGGGGAAAATTGCTGCGTCACCAGCTTGAACAGCACGAGGTTCGTCTCGCCGCCGGTCAGGCCCGGCACTTGCAGCACCGCGGCAAAGCCGACGAAGAACACGAACAGCAGCACGAGTTGGTAGATCGGCAGGATGATCGCGTTGCGGCGGAACACCCGCTCGTCCTTCGCCGTGTAGCAGGCGGCGAACGAGTGCGGCCACATGAAGAAGCCGAGCGCGGTCAGCAGCACCGTGGAAACGAACCAGGCCACGCTCTGCCCGCTCGCGGGAAAGATCAGGAAGCCCGGTTTGGCGGCTTCGATCTTCTCGAACATCGGTCCGATCCCGCCGTAGAGGTGGAACGGCAGATAGATCCCCAGGAACAACACCACAGCCAGGATCAGGATGTCCTTCAAGACAGAGGTCCAGGCGGCGCCGTGGATGCCGGAGACCATGACGTAGACGGTCACGATCGCCGCGCCGATCCAGATGGCAACGTCCTTCGGTACCGCGCCATATCCCGCGGCGGTGACGATGATGCCAAGCCCGGTGAGTTGCAGCACGAGATAAGGGACGAGGGCGATCAGATCGACAATCGAAACCAACGCACCGAGCATCCGGCTGTCGTACCTGTGGGTGAAAAAGTCCGGCTGGGAATGCAGCCCGTGCGCGCGCGCGTAGCGCCAGACCGGCGGCAGCAGGAAGTAGGCGAGCACATAGGCGAGCGAGCCATAGGCGATGATGTAGTAGGCCGGCGCGCCGAGCCCGTAAGCGAACCCCGAGGCACCGAGGAAGGTAAAGGTCGTGTAGATCTCGCCGGCGAGCAGCAGGAAGACGAAGATCCAGCCGAAGCCGCGCCCGCCGACGGCCCATTGCTCCGCCCCCATCTTCTTGCCGGAGCGCGCCGCCAGGCCGAGCAGCAGCGCCACCGCCGCGGCGAGCGCGATCAGCAGGAGTGCGGCGTTCATGGTGTGTCGTCCCGGG
>Ga0302229_10003927_pt1 | contig 10224 bp, 10 predicted proteins | sample II_Palsa_N1_3_FD_193518 | JGI IMG/M metagenome (GOLD analysis project Ga0302229, IMG submission 193518) | Peat permafrost microbial communities from Stordalen Mire near Abisko, Sweden - II_Palsa_N1_3 | ecosystem: Environmental > Terrestrial > Soil > Palsa > Peat permafrost | place: Sweden...
TAGTCCGTCAGGACAGGGGGCACGACAAAACGGGAAGGGTCGAGCTGGAAGTCGTTCATGCAGCGCGCCCACGATTGAGCGACGGGCGCGCTCGTCGGACGCGTCGCCAAATGATGATTGACGACGTTCAGTACTTCACGGACGTGCAAAGTGCTGTCAGTGAGCAACGACATGGGGTTTGTCTCCGTTGCGTCAATTCGTCCGCGCCGGCCCACATTGCGTTGCGAGAGCTCTGCTTCGCCATGTGCGTACGAGTGCCGCTTTATCGATACCGTCTTCCCCTCGCGCTACGGTTCTGCGTCCATATGCGCACCGAGTGATTTGTCCTTATACCAAGCATTGGCTTAAAACTCTACGCCGGATGTCGCTCCCGTTCAATAAAAAGTCGCAATAACCCTGGATAGCGTGCGCGATTTTTGCTTTTCTCACTGCCATGCCCGGACCGCTCCCTCTGCTCGCCGACGGCGAGGAGAGTGTTGCAGGTTCGGCGCAGAGTGCTTCGCGTGCTGTCACACCTGTCCGGCTATGTGTTTACCCGAAGCGCGTTTTTCTGCCCGGTTTTTAGGCCGCTTGCTAACTCGTTTGCTGATTATTTGCCGCGCTGCGGCGGAGTACACCATGGACCGTATCGATGCCGTTCGTCTCGCTAGTTTCTCCGGCGCTGGCGCCGCAGCCGGGGTGCCGGGCACCACTGCGCCGTTCGACGCGCCCTCTACAGGCAAACTGTCCGGGCGGATGGACATCGTCTTCATCGAAAACTTTGTCGGTCAGACGATCATCGGTATCGACAGCAGCGAGCAACATGTCTTGCAGCCGGTACGGATGAATCTTGCAATCGGTGTTCCCTCTATTCGTGCATGCACCACCGATCGCATCGAGGACACGATCAACTATGCGGCGGTACGGAGTGCGGTACATGCGCTCTTTGCGTCGCATGGCGTGCGTTTGCTCGAAGCGCTTGCCGAAGCGGTGGCGCGCCTCCTGATCACCGAGTTCGGCGCTCACTGGGTGCGCGTCGCGCTAGCCAAACCCGCCAAGTTCGATAACGTGTCGGCGGTCGGCGTGCAGATCGAGCGGCAGCGTAGCGATATGCCGCAAACGGCTGCGGGGGGCACAGGTTATGCGTTGCTTGGGGCAGGGCTGATTCCGGATTGAACGCAACAACGCGGCACGGTGCCGTTGCCGGCACCGTGCGCGTGATTCAGTCTTTAAGGCAGTCCTCAAACGCGATCGACTACTTCGCCGCTGCCGTCTTGTCGTGTCCTAGCCCACAACTGCGGTAGGCGTCGGTCTGCAACGCGCGGAATTTCTTCGTCTGCGCTTTCGCCTGATCGACCCGAAACTCTGAACCGCCTTCGCCGCCCAACGATGCGTATTTGGAGAACGTCGACTGGTCGACAAACTCGTCGTAGGGCAGCGCGGTGGCCATTTTGTCGATCACGCACGAGCACTTATAGACATTGGCGAAATCGTGTCCGTTGTCGTCCATACATCCCAGCACGTATTCGACGCGGCCCTGCGTCGGATAGTTGTAACCTCCCGCCGGGGCCGCCGCCGTGGGCGCGTCGCCGTCCGCCCACGCGAGCGGTACCGCGAGCGCGATGCAGGCACAGGCCACCAGCGCACGACATCGAATGGTCATCTCTTGCCTCGATGAGAGGGTCGCTTCGCAGCAAACGCCCGCGCAAGCGCGAACCCTTGCTGCCCCCCGCGCAAGCCGTCGCACCGTCAGTTCGGTGCAAACGGATGCGCGACGCTGCCCTTTTTCGCCACGACCTCCGCAGCGCTCGGTTCACCCGCGACGGCGCGCTTGATCGCCTCGCGCGTCGCCTGGTAGTTGAATTCCTGAATCTTCTTGTCGTCGTCCGCCTGCCAGTGAATAAAGACGCCAACGCACAGGAACAGATCGTCCGCCTCGTCCTTCGGGATCGTCCCATCCTCGACGCTGTCCGCGACAGCGAGCGCAACGGCATGCTGGGCGGGGCCGAACATCTGCACAGCCTGCTTGGCGCCCTTGATCGTCACCTTGTTGAACAGAATCGTGTTCGGCTTGGTGAGCAGGTTCGGCGCGATGACGGCAAGCAGCGACGTAAAGCCATCCTTATTGTTGGTGAGCGCATTACAGAATGCGGTTTCCGCCGCCGAACCTCGCGGTCCCATCAGCAAGTCGATATGTGCGACCTCGTTGCCATCGCCGACGAGCGACTCTCCTATCAGGACGCGGTTGATCTTGGCCATTCTGTTCCTCCAATGAGTGGAATAGTGACTTGACGACTGACTGACATGCTCCGGTGGCGATCCTGTTGGCCGATCGCCAGCCGGCGTGTGAATGCGCAGTGGCACTAACTAACAGGATCCGTGCCAATGCGCGGGTCGCCCGGCTGGCATGAGCTCGGGACGGCGCTGCTGGCGGCTGCGAGGCAGCCGGCGACGAACAGCGTCGCCACGGTCAAGTCCGCGCTGGTGCCGGGGTTGATGGCGCTGGCCTTCAGTTCGGCGTCCCATGCATCGAGCGGTTGAAGTACCGCGTCGGAAGGGTTTTGCGCGAGCGAACGGCGCCATTTCGCGTGCCGTTCGCGTGCCGCAAGCGTGACACTCTGCGCCACGGCCGTGCCCTGCTTACGCACAATGTGAGAGTCGGGCCAGTTGCCGAGGAAAGTGAGAAAGACATTTAGCGTGGCGGTCCGCGGCTGATCGGCAGCCACTTCGCGGAACGCGGCGAGGCCGCTCTCGAAGATGTCGCGAAAGCCTTCCGCGTATTGGCGGGCGATGCTGTCGCGCCCGGCAGCGAGCGTCATCGCTTCGCGCAGGCCGACCGTCGGCGGCGTGTGGACCGACTGATCGGGCGCCTCGCCGAGACCACCGGGATTGGCGAGCGCAATCGCGCGGTACGCGAGGCGCGTGTCGTCGATGTCGAGCCGCGCGAGCACGCGTTCGGTCGCGGCGCGCCAGTGGTCGGCCGACAGTGGGCGCGCCGCGTCCTCCAGCGCCGCGGCGAGCGGGGCGATTAGCAGCAGGATGCCGAGGTTCGTGTTGCAGCCGACCGCGTCGCGTGTGCGGGTGACCGCATCGAGCACGCGCAGGCCAACCGGCGCGCCGCGTGTGAGGAGGGCGGCGGCGGCCACTTCCGCGCTGGTGATGAACTGGACCGCGCGCATGCCGTGTCCGGCGCTTTGCACGCTGACGTTGCCAGGCTTGGGGGTTTCCACATCGAGCCGGCAGGCCGCAAGGAAAGCAGCATGAACGGCCTCGGACGCAACGGAACAGGGCAGCTCAGCCATGGTGTCCATGTAACGCCACAACGGCGGCCTCATCGCTCTGCGCGGCCCCCACAACGCCGTGGCGCTGCGCGGGCAGCTTGCGCCGGAGCAGGTCGTCGGCGAGCGCTGCCGCGAGATCGATCGATGTGACCGACTGCAGGCCGCGCCATGCGGCTACGCCGTTGACTTCCAGCACGAGCGGCCGGGTGGGGTCATGTGGATCGGGAATCAGGTCGACGCCCGCGTAGTCGAGTCCGAGCGCCTCGGTGGCGCGCACGGCGGTTTGCGCGAGCGGCGCATCGAGGTCCGCCGCTTCGCACACGGCGCCCTGGGCGAAGTTATGAATCCAGCCCTTGCCGCCGACCCGCCGCATCGCCGCCAGGGCACGGCCGCCAACCACCAGCACGCGCCAGTCGAAGCCCGGACGGCCGCCGTCGATATAGCGCTGCAGATACGCAACCTGCTGATAGGGCTTGAGCGAAGGCAGAGGCGTCAGCGCGCCAGGGCGGGCGGCGCCCGCGCCGAGCCGTTTGAGGCCGTGGCCTTGCGAGCCGAACAGCGGCTTGAGCACGACCTGGCGTCCAGCCGCTGCTTCGCGCATTAATACGCGTTGCGCAAACGCCGCGGATTCGCCGGCCCATGTCGCGGGCGTCGGTACGCCGTTGCGATGCAGCAGAAAACTGGTCATCGATTTATCGACGCTGCGCTCGATCGCGCGCGCGTCGTTGTAGACGGGCACACCGGACTCGCGCAATGCATGCAGGATACCCAGCCGCAGCGTGACCTGCTCAAAGGTGCCGCCGGCAATGCCGCGCACGAAGACGGCGTCAGGCAGGCTGTGGCCAAAGCCCGGCAGCATCAGCCCGTGGGGATCCCATGTCGTGTCGATCCGGCAGTCCGCCAGATCGATGCAGCGCGCCTCCGCGCCGCGTGCGCGGAAGGCTTTTTTCAGGCGCCCGGTGTGCCAGCCCGTTTCGTCGGTCATGATCGCAATGCGCAGGGCCGCTCGCGCGTTGGCGGGGTCTACGCCAGATAGAGGGCCCGGTGCAGGGATGTTCATGGCTTGCCATTCCATTGCTCGTGCAGCAACGCCGCGTCGACGCGCCCGCCGTGCCAGGTCGCGCCGCTTTCGAGGCTGCTCACCCATACTTCGGCCGGCGCGAACAGCGCGGGATCGATCTGGTAGAAGTCGTAGTTGAACGACGTGAAGATATCAGCGAACGGGCGGCCGTAATCGCGCGAGGTGGAGGCGGGCAATTCGGCGGCGAGTTGTTTGGCCACCGCGTCGTGCTTCACGGTGAGATGCACGCGTCCGCCATACAGGATCGCGTCGTTGGTGCGGCCCATCGCCTGAATGCCGTCCGGCGCGGGCGGTGGCAGGGGCGCCGAGCCGCCGCCTTCCACGACTTCGTCCAGCGGCACGCCAAGCACATGAGTTTTGTGCAATGCAACTTCAACGACGCGCGCCACCACCTGTACCGTTCCCGCGACAGAGTGTGTCGGCGTGGTGACAAGCGTTAGCCGCTCAGGCGCGAGGCCGCAATCGCGCAGCACCTTGTCGATCACGACCTGCGGCGGCAGGCGATCCACCTCGAGGACCAGCACACCGCGCTCGTGCCTGTCGCGGTAGCCGAGTTCGGCGAACAGCGGTTCCTTCACGGCCAGCGCGCGCGCCGGACCCGAACCGAGCGAAAAAAACTTCTTGCCGCCGGTCTGTTCCTTGGTGGCCGACAAACTCCATCCGGCGTACTGGCTACCGAGGCAGGCCAGCATGGGCCACGAGGTGCGCACCTCGATCGTGCTGGGCCAGAGCGGCTGCGCATCCAGGTTCTCGCGCACGGTGACGTGGCCGAGGCCGCCCATGCAGATCCGCGCAATCAGCACACCTGCCGCGACGCTGCCGGGCGCCGTGACGCCCGCGTCCACCAGCACGGTGCCGTTTTCCGCGTGGCTGATGGTCGCGCCGAAGCGGGCGGCGTCGTCGACCAGGCGGCTGACGAGACGCTCGCTAAGCGCATTGACGCTCAGCCCGGCAGCGGCAGCGCCGGCGAGCGGCGGCTGAGGCGCGTCAGGAGTGGCATTGGATGAAGGCATAGTCGGGCTCATGGCGGGTTTCGATTCGTTGCAGAACGAGCACGCGCTGCGCTTCGAGCGCGTGCCGCACCGCGTCCAGCGAAGCCGCGCGCACGAGCAGCGTGCAGACCGGCTGCCCGGCTTCGATCCACGCGTCGGGCGTTGGCACGTCGCGGCAGCACGGGTCGCGCAGACAGGCGTCGCTGAAGCTTTGGGACACGACGAATGAACGCGGCGCGAACAGCACCTGTTGACCTGCGCGCCACGCTGCGGGCGCCGGCGTCTCAAGCGTCTCAGGTGCCGCGGGCGCCGGCAGACGGCCGTGGCGGCATGCTTCAATATGACACGCGAGCAGCCCGTCCGGCCAGGCATCGGGCGACGCGGTCTCGTAGAGCGTCATCGTCGACGAGGGGCGGGTGTTGATTTCGAGCAGTTCGAACGCGTCGCCGTCGAGCAGAAAGTCGCAGCTATTGATGCCGGTGAGGCCGGTTCGCGCGCAGAGGGCGTCAATCGCTGCCCGCACGCGCGCCTCGACGGCGGGTGGCAGATCGAGCGGACCGAGCGGACCCATCGACCCGGCATGGACGAAGGGCAGATTGCCCATCTTGCAGGTGAGTTGCTCAGCGAAGCCAAGCACGCGCGCGCTGCCGCGAGCGGCGATAAACAGCGCCGAGAGCGAGCGGCCGCTGCTTCGCCGCTGGAAATATGCTTGCGCAGGAACGCGCGAATCGCTGACCGCCGTGGCCGGTTCGATATGCGTGCCACCGCAACCGTCCGCGTGTTTGACCAGCCAGCCTTGCGCTTCATTGGCCACATCATTGGCGCCTTCATTGGCCACATCAGCGGGCCGCGTGAACGCCACCGGCGGATGCGGAATATCGAGTGCGTCCAGCAGCGCAAAAAACCGCTGGGGTTCGCGCACGGCGGCGCTTGCCTCCGCAGGATTGCCGATGAAGCGGGGCAGGCCGCGCGCACGGCGCAACTGCGCGACGAACGGCTCGAGCCCGCTGCCGTCGATCCAGCCGATCAGGCCCGGCAAGCGCGCGGCGCGTTCGAGCGCCGCCACCAGCCGCGCGTAATCGATCGACAGTTGGCCGGCACCGATGTCGAACCACAGTTCGGCGGCCTCGCGGGTATCGCGGTCGCCGAACACATCGAGCGCAACGACGCGCAGGCCCGCACGCGCGGCGGACTGCGCGAGCATCCGCGCGGACAGTCCCGCCACCGCAACGAATGGCGCATGCGAGAGCGATGGACGCGGGTTCATGGCGGCTCCGGTCGCGATAGCGCGCAGATCGTCACGCGGCGCGCGCTTAACCGAGGCCGGCCGCGACGGCGCGGGCTTCGTCAAAAGCTTGCGGGAAACCCAGGTAGACCGGTTTGCCGCCCGTGCGCATTTGAATGAAGAGGCGATGCTCCACCTGATATTTGACGTTGCCGATCGCCAGCGCCCCAATGCCGATGGCGCCGCCGGCAGTCGGCACGCCCTCGATCGGCTTGCCGTCGTTCATCACGTTGACGCCTGCGATGCCTTCCGGCGGCACGGCGTTGACATCCGCGGCAATCAGCAGATGTCCGGCATGCGCGAGATCGGCGGTGCTGACCACCTGAACGCCTGCGACGGCCGTGGCGAGTACGATCTCGGCCTCGCCTAACGCCGCGCGCAGTTCTGCCGGCGTTGTTGTGCCCACGCCTTTGGTGACGATACCGAAGCGCTGATTGATATCGTCGCTGACACGCACCGCGCGCGCTTCGCCGGAGTGGCTCGCAATCGAGACGTCGGCGCCGAGCGACGCCGCCATGGCCGCGGCCACGCGACCGACTGCGCCGGTGCCGCCGAGAATCAGCACGCGCTTGCCGCCCAGTTCCATGCCATACGCCTTGGCCAGATGCCGCTCCACCAGCGCGACGAGCGCGGCGGCGGTGGTGTACGAACCGCTCGGATCGGCGAACACCGACACTTCGAACGGCGGCACCATGGCTTTGCGCGCGGTCTCGAGCATGTCGGTCGCGAGCAGGACATCGCGCCCGCCAATGAAGATGCCGGTGCGCGACACACCCTTCGGACCACGCGAAAAAATCGCGTCCTGAGTCAGGTTCGCGACCATGCCGGCATCGACGCTGCAATACGGCACGATGATCTGATAGCCGGCGTCGGCGGCCATGTTCACGTCGAACGGACTCATCTGCGGCGTAGCCGTCAACATGTGCAGGATATAAGGCCTTTCAGCGGGTTTTTCAGTGGTGTCGGACATGGCAGGAGGCTCGTTCAGTGGCGTATCTCATGCAGGGCGCAAGGGAAGGGCTCATGGCTGCGTGTGGTGGCGTGTGGCGGCTTTGACTGTCCGCGGCTGCGTGGACCGGCGGCTTCGCTGGCGGCTGCGTTGGACCATGGTGCGTCATGCGGCGTCGATGCGCCGATGCTGCGGGGCAACGGCTCCGCGCACTGTCGCGCCGCGATTACGCCCCACGACCACCGTGCATTCGATGTGCGGCATGCCGCGCGTGGCGTCGCGGGCCGTGGCGAGCGCACCCTCCGCCTCGCGTGCGTTGGCGACGATCGCGAAGCCCGTCGGCCCCCACGAACTCTGGCCGATGCCCGCGGTTCGCTCCGCGGCCACGGCACGCAGCGCGCGCTCGACATCGGGGCTTGCGAACACGCCGCCTTGCACGGGGGCAAAGTATTCGCCGATGGTCTGCTGCATTTCCGTCAGGCCCTGCGCGAAGGGCACAAGGTTGCGCTCCGCGACGCCCGGCAGAATCTTCATCAGGACGAGGTGGCACAGATGCGCGGCGAGTTTTTGCGGAAAGGGGGCGAGCGCGGCGAGGCCGCGGCGTTCTTCGGCACCGTGGAGGCCCTCACGGGCATTGTCGCTGATGAGCAGCACGCGCCAGCTATCCGGAAACGGCTGGCGTGCGAGCAGAGGCGGCACGCCGGGGTGCAGGTCGCCAGACGGCCCGCCGTCCACCAGCAGGCCGCCGGAATCGAAGCCGAGCACGCCAATGCCCGAGCGCGCGCCGCGCCCGAGCAGGCTCGCGAGTTCAGCGCTGGTCGCGATGTGGCCGAGCAGACGAACGAAGGCGCTGCCGACTGCGAGCGAGAGTTGCGTGCCCGATCCCAGGCCGCTGTGTGCGCGCGACGTCTGGGTCACGTCGATCGCGACGGGCGTCGGGTCGTAGGCGGCGTGCAGCCGTTCCAGACAGATCGCAATGCGCTCGCGTTCCGCATCGCTCACCGCCCCTTCGATCTGGTCGTGTGCGGCGAGCCGCGCTTCGACCCGGGTGCCGGCGCCGTCGATCATGAGCCCGAGGCTGCCGAACGCGCGTCCCAGCGAGGCGTTCGGATCGAGAAAACCCAGATGCAGCCGCGCGGGCGCATCGACCATCACGCAGGCGTCTGGTTGAAGACGGCGACTGTGAAGCTGCATTGTGCGTGTCCTTATTCGTGCCTGACTTGCCGTGCATGAGCCGGCGTGCCCACGGGGCCGTCGCGGCGACGGCGCGTGCCGTGGCGCAGCGGCCCGGCGGGGCACTTCAAGCGAAAGCCGTACCAGGCGCGCGGTGCGGCGCCCGGCGTCAATTTCCAGGCGTGCTTTTTGGCGCGTCGTACTTGATGTAGCGGAAGCGCTGGTCGTCCGTTGGCGTGCCCTCGAGTGGGCCCTCTTCGGTTCCCGGCTGCCACTGGATGAACGATTCGATCTTGCTGGCGAGCGCAAAGTCCTTGTCCGTGATGCCCTTCGCGGAATGCGTCTTCAGCTTGACGGTCACGAATGCATAGGAGACCGTGAGATCCGGGTGATGCCACGCGGCTTCCGCAAGGTGGCCCACCGCGTTCACCACCATCAAGGTCCCTTTCCAGCCCTCGGTGCGGTATTTGCGCCGCAGCCAGCCGTCTTCGAGATACCAGTGCTGTAGCGGGCCAACGAGGCGTTGCTGGACCTCCTCGTCGGAATAGACCTGTTCAGTGTTTGCCATGACCGTTGCTCCGCTCGTGATGAACCGCTCGTAACCGCATGATGCGCTGCAATAGATGGGCCAGTCGCGTGGTCGGCCGCGGGCGGAGGGGTTTTGTCGTTGCTTGCCTCCGGACGGACACGCTTCGTATCGCGGAATGACACAGAATGTCCCACCTCGCACGACGCAGCCGGTCACGGCCGTGACACCGCTGCGCCGGATGGTTAGTGTCCGAAGCTGAGGCGAGGGTGGCGCGAATTGACGCAAGGCGCGCAGCAATGCGCCGCGCGGCGTGTAGTGACGAGCTTGTGGCGGCGAGTGATGTGCACGGTAGTTCGATTCCGGCATGGAATATGCGTCGGCCGTCATGCGCTGCAAAGCCCGACAACGATCGGGTGAGGGCGCTGATCGTTACCCGCATCCGTGGAGGCGCGCCCGATGCGACGAGGTAGCGTGCGTCATTCGTGAGTTGAACAGCAAGACCATTCTGGAGGAGACATGAACTTACGCACCACGGTTCTTGGGCTCGCGATCCTCGCGTCGGCAGCCTTGAGTTCTATCATTGCACAGGCCGATCCGCAGCTCGATGAGGCCTTGAAGAGTCCGTCCAACTGGGCGGCCCAGGCGGGTGATTATGCGAACCATCGCTATAGCCCACTCAAGCAGATCAACGAAAACAACGTCGGGAAACTACAGGTCGCATGGACCATGTCGACCGGCGTGCTGCGTGGCCACGAAGGCTCGCCGCTCGTGATCGGCGACACCATGTATATCCACTCGCCGTTTCCCAACAAGGTTATTGCAATCAATCTGAAAGACCAGACGTTCATCTGGCAATACCTGCCGAAGCAGGATGACCAGGTGGTGTCCGTGATGTGCTGCGATACCGTCAACCGCGGGCTCGCATATGGCGACGGCAAGATCTTCCTGCAACAGG
>Ga0302229_10003934_pt1 | contig 10216 bp, 6 predicted proteins | sample II_Palsa_N1_3_FD_193518 | JGI IMG/M metagenome (GOLD analysis project Ga0302229, IMG submission 193518) | Peat permafrost microbial communities from Stordalen Mire near Abisko, Sweden - II_Palsa_N1_3 | ecosystem: Environmental > Terrestrial > Soil > Palsa > Peat permafrost | place: Sweden...
CGGTCGAACGCGCGATCCGGGTCGCGATGCGGCGCGGCCTGCCCGCCGACCTCACCCGCTGGCAGTCGACCCGCGACAGCATCTACCACCAGATCATGCGGAAAGGCTGGCACCCGGAGCGCCAGGCTTTCGTCCAGCACTACGACACGGACGTCCTTGATGCCAGCGTCCTGCTCATGCCGCTGGTCAAGTTCGTCGCACCGGCCGACCGCCGCTGGCTGTCCACCCTGGACGCCATCACCAGGGAACTGGTCTCCGATTCGCTCGTCTACCGTTACAACATCGAGGCGTCACCGGATGGTCTCGAGGGCGACGAGGGCACGTTTTCGATATGCACGTTCTGGTACGTCGAGGCACTGGCCCGCGCCGGCCGGCTGGACGAGGCCCGGCTCGTGTTCGAGAAGATGCTGACCTACGCCAACCACCTGGGCCTGTATTCGGAGGAAATCGGCCTGACCGGCGAAGCGCTTGGCAACTTCCCGCAGGCGTTCACCCACCTGGCCCTCATCAGCGCGGCCTACTGCCTCGACAGGCAACTCGGGTGAGCGCCCGCTAGACCAGGGGCCTGGGCTGGTTGCGTGCCCTACAGTGTCTACCGCGAATTCTGCCGGCCAGCAGTCCCTGTGGTTTCGCCCGGCAGGGATCTCAGGAGACGGATGTGCAGACCAGTGACGGGGGGCTGGCGGGTTCCGTGACCCCGGATCTGGCGCAGCGGCCCGCCGCGGGCATCGCCCGAGGGGCCGCGCTCATTGCTTGCCTTACCCTGCTGTCCCGGATGTTCGGGCTCGTCCGCACGCTGGTGTTCTCGCAGACCGTAGGGGCGGGCTGCCTGGGTACGGCGTACGTCACCGCTAACCAGGTGCCCAACCTCGTCTACGAACTGGTCCTCGGTGGTGCGCTGACCAGCGCGATGGTCCCGGTGCTGGCTCGCTCCGCCGAGCGGGCGGCATCCGATCCGGCTGAAAAAGCGCGCGTCGGTCAGACCTCCTCAGCGCTGCTGACCTGGTCTGTCGTCATTCTGGTGCCGCTGACCCTGGTCGTCGCTGCGGCCGCCGGGCCGATCGCTTCGCTGCTGAATCCCGCCAATCCGAACGCGCACTGCGTCCGGGCTGACGTGGTCAATGCCACCGGCCACATGCTCGAGGTATTTGCTCCACAGGTCGTCTTGTACGGGCTCTCGGTCGTTCTCTACGGGCTGCTGCAGGCGTACCGCCGGTTCGCAGGACCAGCCATAGGGCCCGCGATCTCCAGCCTCGTGGTCATCGCGGCCTGCCTGGCCTTCGTGCCACTGGACCACGGTCTTCCGCTGTCCAGGCCGCCGCTGCCCGCCGAGCTTGTCTTGTCGGCGGGGACCACGCTGGGCATCGGCGCGCTGGTGGCCGTGGGCATGGTGCCGGCGTGGCGGCTGCACCTGCGGCTCCGGCCTGCTCTGCGGTTCCCGCCCGGAGTGGCCCGCCGGGCTGGCGGCCTGGCGCTCGTCGGCGTCGTCGAGCTTGTCGTCATCGACCTGTCCTCCGTGGTCGCCATCGCCCTGTCCAACGGGCGCGGATCCACCGGCGCGATCGTCATCTTCAACTACGCCTCGCAGGTGTTCAACTCCGTCGCCGCGGTCCTGGCCATATCCGTCGTGATCAGCGCGTTCCCGGTCCTGTCCGCCCGTGACGGGCCAGCCTTCGACCGGACGTGCGCCGGCTCGACGCGGGCGGTGTTGCTCCTGTCGTGGCTCGGCACCGCCGTGATCGGGGCGATGGCCGTTCCCGTCGCCCATGTCCTGGCCAGGCAGCCGGACCAGGTACCTGAGCTGATTGAGGCGTTCGCCTTGTTCGCACCCGGCATCGCGGGCGTCGCCGTGATCACCAATCTGTCGCGGGTGATGTTCGCGATCGGGCGGCTCAGGGTCGCGGCCGCGGTGGTGGCCGGAAGCTGGCTGCTGGTGATAACGGCCGACGTGGTGCTCGGCGAACTGGCTCCGGCCCGCCTGGTCGTAGCCGCACTCGCCCTGGGGAACACCATCGGCCAGACCGTGGTGGCCATCCCGATGGTGATAGCCACCCGCCGGATCTGTGGCCGGGCCGCCCTGCACGGCGTTGGTCACGCGACCCTCGCCGGGCTGGCGGCGGGAACGGTGAGCACCGCGGTTGGCGTGACCGTGTGCCTGGCCGCTCCGGTGAGCGGAAAGCTGATGGCCGCCGCAATCGCCACAGTCGCGGTAGGCTGCGCGGTCATCGCGTTCGGGGTGGTCGCGTACAGCCTGGACCACGGTGACCTGAAGACGATCCTGGCGTGGCTACGGCAGGTCGCTGGGCGCCGGAATTAGCGCCGCGCGGTTAGCTGGTCAGGTCGGTGGCGATCTCCAGCACGATGGCCCGCAGCTTGTCCCGGTCGTCGGTCTGCTGCAGGAAGAACCGGCAGGTCGCGCCGACCGCGATCACGGCGGTGCTGGCACGCACCCGGTCCCGCAGCGGGGCGGCGGGGCCCACAAGCACGTCGACGAGATCGTCCAGCCGGTCCCGGAAATGGGCGAACCGGTCCTTCCCGCCGTGCATGGTCTCCACCGAGGCCCGGTTCTGCTCCAGGAAACGAAAGACCTCGTGGCCGGCCAGCACGATCCCGACGTAACGGTCGATGACCTCACGCCGGGTCGCCTCACCCGGCGGCTGGTCCTTGGCCCATTCCACGAGCGCGTCGAACCTCGCGAAATAGTCGTCGGTGAAGCTGTGGACGATGTCTTCTTTGGACTTGAAGTGGTAGTAGAGGGCGGCCTTGGTTACCCCCAGCCGCTCGGCGATCTCGCGCAGCGACGTCTTCTCGTACCCCTGCTCGGCGAAGAGCTCGAGCGCCACCTCCTGCACACGGGACCGGGTATCGGTCCGTGGTGCGGAGCCCGCGTCGTGCATACCCGTTTCGCACTCCCTCGCGAAGCCGACGGTGGCCAAATTACTTGACGGCCGGTAAGTCGCGATTTTAGGATAATGACTTGCCGGCCGGTAAGTCAACGTACCGGGCCGTGCGCGAACTACCGGGCCGTGCCCGGCCGCCGCCAGACACGGCGCCAGCTATGGCGCCAGACACGGCGCCCGAGGGCGGGACGCAGGCGGGGAAAGCGACGCAGACGGGAAGAGCAGGCCGGAAGGAGCGGACGGGTGGCGGAGGCAACAGGGGACGGGGCCCAGGGAAGCCACGGGATTCCCGGCGGAGACGGCTTTACCGGCCTGGGTGCCGACGGATCAGCCGACCCGGTCACGGCCGGCCCAATGGGTCCGCCAGATTCAACGGGGGCGAGCCTGGCCAGCAACGGGTCGGCCAGCAACGGGTCGGCCAGCAACGCGTCGGCCAGCAACGGGTCGGCCAGCAACGGGTCGGGTAACGCCGGGCACTACGCCGACCGGCGCGAGGTCCTGATCGTGCTGCCTGGACTGCTGATGGCGATCCTGCTCGCGATGCTCGACCAGCTCATCGTGGGCACCGCGCTGCCCCGGATCGTGGGCAGCCTGGGCGGGGTAACGCACCTGGCCTGGGTGGTCACCGCCTACGTGCTGGCCTCGACCGTCACCACTCCGTTCTACGGCAAGCTCGGCGACATGTACGGCCGCAAGAAGCTTTTCATCTTCGCGATCGTGATCTTCCTGATCGGCTCGGCCCTGTCTGGCCTGTCGCAGAACATGGCGCAGCTCATCGGGTTCCGCGCGCTGCAGGGCCTGGGGGCCGGCGGCCTGATGGTCGGGGCAATGGCCACGCTCGGCGACATCGTGGCGCCGCGGGAACGCGGGCGCTACATGAGCTACATGATGGTCGTGATGATGCTCGCCACCATCGGCGGCCCGCTGGCCGGCGGGTTCATCACCGACAGCTTCTCCTGGCGCTGGATCTTCTACATCAACCTCCCGCTCGGCGGCGCGGCGCTCATCTACCTGCTCGCCGTCCTGCACGTGCCGGCCAAGAAGGTCAGCCACAGGATCGACTACCTCGGCGGCGGGCTGCTCGCTGTGGCGGCCGTGGCGGTCATCTTGTTCGCCACCTTCGGCGGCAGCGAGTACGCCTGGGGCTCCGTGCAGATCGTCGGCCTCGGCGTGATCACCGTCGCGGCCACCGCCGGCTTCGTCGTCACCGAGACCAGGGCGGCCGAGCCGATCCTTCCGCTGCATGTGTTCCGGAACAGGAACTTCTCGGTCACGATGGCGCTGACGTTCCTCACCGGTCTGGCCATGTTCGGCGCGATGACGTTCCTGCCCCTGTACCAGCAGACGGTGCAGGGCGCTTCGGCGGTGGTCAGCGGGCTGATGCTGACCCCGATGATGGTCGGGGTGACGGTCACCTCCATTCTGTCGGGCCAGATCACCACCAAGACCGGCCGGTACAAGCTGTTCCCGGTCCTGGGCGGGGCCATCATGGCCGTCGGCATGTTCCTGCTGACCAGGCTGGGTGTCGACACCAGCCGCACGACCTCGGGCCTCTACTACGTCGTGCTCGGCCTCGGCATGGGCTTCCTGATGCAGATGGTCTCGCTCATCGCGCAGAACAGCGTCGGGCCGCGGGATATGGGCGTGGCCAGCAGCGCACGGATGTTCTTCCAGCAGATCGGCGGCTCGCTCGGCGTGTCCGCGTTCGGCGCGGTCTTCGCCAGCCGCCTGACCGATTCACTCCGCGCGGCGGCCGGCTCCGGCGTGCACATCAACGCCAGCGGCGGGCAGCTTGACCCCACGGTCGTCGACAAGCTGCCCGCGCCAATCAGGCACGACGTGTTCTATGCCATCGCGCACGCGGTCCAGGGCGTGTTCTTCTGGGCCGCGCCGTCCGCGGTGCTGATCTTCGTGCTGGCCTTGCTGATCAAGGAGGTCCCGCTGCGCGGCCGGACGCCAGCCCCCGGCGCCGAGCAGACCGCCGGCGCCCAGCCCGAGCTGGTGTCATAGACGTCAATCGTCACGGTGATGCTGTTCCTGCTCTCGCTGTCCGAATTGCCGGGTCTGGCGCACGGCGGCGATGCGCGATCGCACCCGCAGCCGACGTGTCTCAGGGCGAAATGCACCTAATGCCCGACTTTGAAGCGGGCCGGGATGGTCATCGTGTGTAAATACCCCCCGCCGGATGGGGGGTATTTACACACGATCAGCGAGCGACCGGCCCGCGAAGGCGAAATGTACCATTTGTCCGCACGGCGGGTCCGGCCATGCAGGGCAGCCCGGGCGCTCGGGCTCGGGCTCGCGCTCGCGCGCCCGGGCGCGCGAAAAGCCGACGTCGCGGGCAGACGGTCGAGTCGGCTCAGGCGGATAGTCGCGGTGGCGTCATAAGCCGGGGCGCAGCCGCCGGGATGCCTAACGGGCAGTGGCCGCTCAGACCACTGCCCGTTCGGCTTCGGAAAGGGCTTTACACCCCGACGTAGGGGACGGCCTCCAGGATCTCGACCGTGCAGGGGCGGCCGTTCGGCAGCGAGTAGGTGGCCCTCTCGCCGACCTTCTTGCCGGAGATGGCGGCCCCGAGCGGCGAGCGCGGCGAGTAGACGTCGATCGGCGAGCCACTCTCCTCGCGGGAGGCGAGCAGGAACGTCACCTCGTCGTCGTCCTTGACGAACCGGATCGTGACCGTCATACCCGGGCCGACGACGCCGTCGGTGCGCGGCGGTCCGCCGACCCGGGCGTTCTCCAGGATGGACATGAGCAGAACGATCCGCGCCTCGATCTGGCCCTGCTCGTCCTTGGCCGCGTGGTAGCCGCCGTTCTCCTTCAGGTCGCCCTCGTCGCGGGCCGCCTCGATCTTCTTCGCGATATCGACGCGCCCCGGGCCGGAAAGGTGGTCAAGTTCAGCCTTGAGCCGGTCGTACGCCTCCTGGGTCAGCCAGGTGATGGTGTCGTCGCGCGTCTCAGTCACGGGCACTCCTTGGTACTGCGCAGGACCTTGCAGTCCGCGGGACCGTGGGTCGGTCCTCGGGGGTTTAATCTTCTGAGGCTAACTAGCGTCGGCGACTTGGGCGCTGGAGTCAAATGGGGAAACCGCTCAACGGAGCGGAACGGGGAATGTCGCGTGGGCAAACGGGTGTTTGCGCACTGAAGGTTTAACCGAGGGAGACCACTGTTGCAGAGCCAGGTTCGGCTGATGGCCGTGCACGCACACCCGGACGACGAGTCGAGTAAGGGCGCCGCGACGATGGCGCGGTACGTCCGTGAGGGCGCGCAGGTTCTGGTCTGCACGATGACCGGCGGGGAACGCGGTGACATCCTGAACCCGGCGATGGACCGCCCGGAGATCAAGGCCGACATCGCCAGCGTCCGGCACCAGGAAATGGCACGGGCCAGGGAAATCCTCGGGATCGAGCAGCGCTTCCTCGGTTTCGTCGACTCCGGCCTGCCCGAGGGGGACCCGAAGCCGCCGCTGCCCGAGGGCTGCTTCGCGCTCGCCGACGTGGCCGACGCGGCCCGCCCGCTGGTGCGGGCTATCCGGGAATTCCGGCCGCACGTGATGCTCACCTACGACGAGCAGGGCGGCTACCCGCACCCGGACCACGTCATGACCCACGTGGTCGCCGTGGCGGCCTTCGAGGCCGCCGCCGACCCGGACGCGTACCCGGATTGCGGCGAGCCGTGGCAGCCGCTCAAGTTGTACTACTTCGCGTCATTTCACGGCGCGAAGTTCGTGGCCTTGCACGAGGAGATGATCCGCCGCGGCCTGGAATCGCCGTATGCGAAGATCTTCGAGGAGCGGGCGAAGCGCGCCGAAGAGCGCGGCGATGACTGGCGCGAGCTCGAGATCACCACCCAGGTGCCGTGCGGCGACTTCTTCGAGATCCGGGATCAGGCCCTGAAGGCGCATGCCACCCAGGTCGACCCGGACGGCTTCTGGTTCCGCTGCCCGATCGAGGTCCAGCGGTCGGCCTGGCCGACGGAGGACTATCATCTGGCTAGGTCGGTTGTCGATACCGATCTGCCCGAGGACGACCTGTTCGCGGGGGTCCGGGAGAGGGTGAGCCTGTGACGTTCGGTGTGCTCGCGGCGACCTCCTCGTCGATCAACGACGTCGAGCCGGGGGTGCTCGCCTTCCTCATCGTGGCCGGCATCGGGGTCGTGCTCGTCTTCCTGCTCCGCTCGATGAACAAGCAGTTCCGCAAGATCACCCCCGATCCCTCCGCCGACCCCGCCTCCGCCGCTGCCTCCGGCTTCGCCCAGAGTTCCGGTTCCGCTTCCGGCGAGGACCCCGCCCTCGGTCCCGGCACCTCCAGCTAACTCCCAGCCCGCGTTCCGGCGTGTCGCCTCCCCCCTTCCCGGGCCGCTGTTACCGTTCCAGAAATGACATAAGCCAGGACTAAAGTCGCGCTGAAGGGGCGCCGGCGGCGCCTGGACTGAGGAGCGAGGAACGAGCGACGAGGGAAGGCGGCGTCTAATGGGCGCCACGGAAGCGCGAGGCAGCACAGCGCAAGGGTGCAGAGCCATCATTCACGGGATCTGGGCGCAGGGGGCGCTCTGCCTCTGGGCCGAGGATCCGGCGTTGCCCTCGGTCTGCGGCCCGGGCTCTGGCGGCTCGCGGCTGTCCCGGCCGCACCCGTTCGCGTGCCAGCCGCCCGACCTCGCTGACCTGCTGACAGGTCTGACGAGGGGTCCCGCCGCCGACGCCGTCCGCAAGGCGGGCGGCGATGAGCTGACGTTGCAGCTGCCATCGACCGGTAACGGGCCGCTCGCCTCACCCGAACTCGCCCGCACCGAGCCTGAGCCCGCCGGTCCGGTCCGGCGCGGACCCGCGGGCCGGGTATCGCTGGCCGGCTGGCGGGTGCCCGTCCTCGCCTTCGAGCCCGCGGCGGCGCTCGACGTGCTCGGCGGGATCAGCCACACCGATGACGCGGTGGCCGCCGCGGGCGGATCGCTGCCTTACCTGGCCGCGGTGGCTCGCTTCGCCGCTGACCTGGCCGCGCGCGGCCGGGTGCTGCCGGTCCTGGCCGAGCAGGACGGGGCGTACGCCGCCAGGTGGCGGCCGGTGCTCGGCGGCGCGGACGCGCAGCGGGGTCACGACCTGGCGGCGGCGATGCCCCCGTCGTGCCGCGCGGTGGCCGGGGAGCCGCCGGGGCTGCTGCTGACCGGCGCGCTGGAGTCGCTCACCGATGCCGCAGCGCGCTCCCGGCTGCCCGCCTCTCTCCTGCCCCCCAGGCGCGGCCGTGGTCCGGCTCGACTCCCGATGGCCGAACGGTTCGTGGCCGCACTGTCCGCCGACGATGCTCACATCGAGGTGGTGACCGCGCAGGACGAGGCGGAGGGACGGGAGCTGGCCGCCGAGCTCGATGCCTGGCTGGACGCCGCGCAGATACCGGCGGGCCCGGTCCGGACCTGCTTCCGGCTCACCGAGCCCGGTGCACCGGAATCCGATCCCTGGCGGGTCGAGTTCGCGCTGCAGTCCGCCGACGACCCCAGCCTGATGATCTCCGCCGAACAGGTGTGGACGGGCCACGGCGCGGGTTTCCTGGGCCGGGCCGGGGCGGTCGGCGGTCCGCGGGACGCGGCGGGCGGCGATCCGACCGAGGAACTCCTGGCCGGTCTCGGTGCCGCGGCCCGGTTGTTCGGCGAGGTCGAGAGTGCGCTGCGCGAGGCGGCGCCGGCCGCGGTGGAGCTGGACACGGCGGGCGCGTTCCGGTTCCTTTCCGAGACCGGGCCGCTGCTTTCCGGCGCCGGGTTCGGTGTGCTGCTGCCCGACTGGGTGCGCAAGGCCCGCCTCGGGCTCAAGCTGACCACCCGGTCCCGGAGCCAGGCCGGCTCGCCGGCCGGCGGCTCTACCGGGACCGCGTTCGGCCTGGGCGACCTGGTGGATTTCCGGTACGACATAGCGGTCGGCGACGAGGCGCTGGATCCGGCTGAGCTGGCCGAGCTGGCCCGGCTGAAGGTCCCGCTGGTCCGGTTGCGCGGCCAGTGGGTCGAGCTTGACGATGCGCACCTGAAGGCCGCGCTGCGGTTCCTGGAGCGGCATCAGGCCGGGACGATGAGCGCCGCCGACGCGCTGACCGCCGGGCTGAACGGCCTGGACGATGAGATCCCCCTGGTCGGCGTGGACGCCGACGGCTGGCTGGGCGACCTGCTTTCCGGCCAGGCGGACCGGCGGCTGCGGCCGATGAGCACTCCGGCGGGCTTCGCCGGCCAGCTGCGGCCCTACCAGGAACGCGGCCTGAGCTGGCTCCGGTTCCTCGGCGATCTCGGTCTCGGCGGCATCCTGGCCGATGACATGGGCCTGGGCAAGACGATCCAGCTGCTCTCGCTCGTCTCGGCGCAGGCGCGAGACGCGGCCGGGTCTAGTGCTGGCGGGCCTGGCGCTGGCGGACCCACGTTGCTGGTGTGCCCGATGTCGCTGGTCGGCAACTGGCAGCGCGAGGCGGCCCGGTTCACCCCGGACCTGCGGGTGCATGTGCACCACGGCGCGGACCGGCTGGACGGAGACTTGCTGTCCAGCGCGCTGGCCGGCGCCGACCTGGTCATCACCAGCTACGGCGTCGCCACCAGGGACCAGACCGCGCTCGGCCAGCTAACCTGGGCCCGGGTGGTTTGCGACGAGGCCCAGAACATCAAGAATCACGCCACCAAGCAGGCGCGGGCGGTTCGCGGGCTGCCCGCCGCCGCCCGGATCGCGCTCACCGGCACGCCGGTGGAGAACCGGCTGTCCGAGCTGTGGTCGATCATGGAGTTCACCAACTCCGGCCTGCTCGGGCCGGCCGGGAAGTTCCGGGAGAAGTACGCGATCCCGATCGAGCGCCACGGCTCACCCGAAGCCGCGGAGGCACTGAAGCGCCTGACCCAGCCGTTTATGCTCCGCCGCCTGAAGACCGACAAGACGATCATCTCCGATCTGCCGGACAAGCAGGAGATGAAGGTCTGGTGCAACCTCACCCCGGAGCAGGCGAGCCTGTACGCGGCGACCGTCACCGACATGCTCAGCCGCATCGAGGAGGTGGCCGACGACATCAGCCGCCGTGGCCTGGTGCTGGCCACGATGGCCAAGCTCAAGCAGGTCTGCAACCATCCCGCGCACCTGCTCGGCGACGGGTCCCGGCTGCCCGGCCGGTCCGGCAAGCTGGCCCGGCTCGAGGAGATCTGCGACGAGATCGTGGCCGAAGGCAGCAAGGCCCTGTGCTTCACGCAGTACGCCGAGTTCGGCCGGATGCTGCAGCCGCACCTGGCGGCCAGGTTCGGCTGCCCGGTGCTGTTCCTGCACGGCGGCACGAGCAAGAAGCAGCGGGACGCGATGGTGGCCA
>Ga0302229_10003939_pt1 | contig 10208 bp, 9 predicted proteins | sample II_Palsa_N1_3_FD_193518 | JGI IMG/M metagenome (GOLD analysis project Ga0302229, IMG submission 193518) | Peat permafrost microbial communities from Stordalen Mire near Abisko, Sweden - II_Palsa_N1_3 | ecosystem: Environmental > Terrestrial > Soil > Palsa > Peat permafrost | place: Sweden...
GGGGGGCCCTGAGGGGCTCCATCGAATGTGCCGCCGTGCCGGCCAGCAGGGCCCGGGCCGCATCCGTCGTGAACTGCCGCGCCGTGTGCTGCACCGACGGCGTCCCGACCAGCGCGAAACGGGCCAGCGCCAACGGGTCGCGCGGCAGGCTGCGCATGGGCGACAGGACGTAGGGCACGATGCGGTCCAGCCAGTCCACCAGCGGGCCGACCAGGTCCCGGTAGGCCGCGCCGTCACCGCCCAGACGGGCGGCCGTCTCGCCGACGTCCCGGTAGAGCGCAGCCGCCCGCGTGCCGCCCAGCGGGTGGGCGAACGCCACCTCGGGTTGCCGCAGCACGATCCCGAGGCCGGCCAGATCGAGCGAGCGGAAGAAGGGTGAGGCCACCAGCGCCGGGTGCACCGCCGAGCACACGTCGTGGCGGAAGCCCTCGAGCGTCAGGGCCTGGGTGCGGGTCCCGCCCCCGATCGTCGGCTCCCCCTCGAAGACCTCGACCCCGAGACCGGCCCGGGCCAGCGTCAAGGCGGCCGCCAGGCCGTTGGGACCCGAGCCGACCACGACGGCATCCGCACGCTGCATGGAGCGACGTTACCGACCGACACCCGGTGGGGAGGCGGGCAGGCGGCAGGAGGTGCGCCCCAGCGCGCCGGGAGGGCGCGCTGGCGCGCCGGCGTGAGGGTCAATAGGTTGCGGTCGCCGGCGCAGCGGGTGCGAGACGCTTCGCCCACGCCCCGTCCGGCCCACCGACACGAGAAGGGGGTCCCATGGCCGAGGTGCACGGAACCAACGAGCCGCGCTTCGAAGCTGTCCGCGCCACGCTGGCCGACCAGCTCGAGACGGGGGCCGACCTCGGTGCCTCCGTCGCCGTCTTCCTCCACGGTGAGCCGGTCGTCGACATCTGGGGCGGCTGGGCCGACGCGGACAAGACACGTCCCTGGGAGCGCGACACCATCACCAACGTGTGGTCCACGACCAAGACCATGACCTTCGTCGTCGCCCTGATGCTGGCCGACCGGAAGGAGCTCGACTTCGACGCGCCCGTCGCCACCTACTGGCCCGAATTCGCCGCCAACGGCAAGCAGGGGATCAGAGTCAGGCACGTCATGGGGCACACCGCCGGCCTCAGCGGCTGGGAGGAGCCGCTGGCGGCCGAGGACCTCGCCAACTGGGAGCTCTGCATCACCCGGTTGCAGGAACAGGCGCCGTGGTGGGTGCCCGGCACCGCCTCGGGGTATCACGCCCTGACCCAGGGCTACCTCATCGGCGAGATCGTGCGCCGCATCACCGGCACGAGCATCGGCAGCTGGTTCGCCAGCGAGGTGGCCAAGCCGCTCGGCGCCGACTTCTTCATCGGGCTGCCGCCGAGCGAGGACCACCGCGTGTCCAACGTCATCCCTCCCCCGCCCATCGACATCGCCACCATGGAAGGCCAGGTGTCCGAGCTCATGATCAAGACGTTCATGAACCCGCCCATCGACGCCACGAACGCGCATCAGGAATGGTGGCGGCGCGCCGAGATCCCCGCCGCCAACGGCCAGGGCAATGCGCGCTCGGTGGCCGCCATCCAGTCGATCATCGCCGGACGGGGCGAGGCCCGCGGCGTGCGCCTGCTGTCGGCCGCGGGCACCGATCCGATCTTCGAGGTGCAGGCGGAGGGCATCGACAAGGTGCTCGGCGTGCCCGAGCGCATGGGCATGGGCTACGGCCTGAGCAATCCGCCCGACATGCCACTCGGTCCGCGCGCCTGTTACTGGGGCGGCTACGGCGGGTCCCTCGTCATCATCGACCAGGACGCGGAGCTCGTCGTCTCCTACGTGATGAACCGCATGGAAGCCGGGGTCGTCGGCGACCTGCGCGGCGCCAACATCGTGGCCGCCACCGTTGAGGGGCTGGGCGCGTAGGGCACGTCCTCCTAGGAGACCGTCCTCCTAGGGCAGCCCGGTCTGCGCGGGCAGCACGGTCTCCGCCGGAAGCACCGCCTCGGCTTCGATCTCGACCTTCCAGGCGGGGTCCAGCAGTGCCGCCACGACGACCATGGTCGCCGCCGGGCGGACGTGGCCGAGCAGCTCGCCGTGCACCGCGCCGACGGCCTCCGCTTCGGCGACCGCCGTGATGTACATCCGGGTGCGGACCACGTCATCGAGCGAGGCGCCGGCCTCGGCGAGTGCCTCCTCGATGATGGTGAAACACCGCCGCGCCTGGGCCGCTGCGCCCTCGGGACAGCGGCCGCCCGGCAGCACCGGGCCGGTGCCCGAGACCACGACGCGCTCGCCCACCCGGACGGCGCGGCTGAAGCCGATGCTGGGCTCGAAGGGCGAGCCCGACGAGATCCGCTGGCGGTCGACCATCCCCCGCATCCTCCCACCCGTTGCCGTGGGGCCTGCAACGGCCGGTACGCTTGGGCCCGACGGGAGGTGGGATGGGTCTGAGGCGGCGGATCGGAATCCTGGCGGGGGCGGGAGTCTTGGCGGTCGGTATCGCGGCGCTCGTGGTCGCCGCCGTCGGCGTCTTCGCCGGCAGCCCGGCCGCACCGAGCAGCACCCACCACCCGGCGCTCGCCCCTTCGACCACGACTCCGACGACCACCACGGCGACCACCACGGCGCCGCCGGCGCCCGCCGGGCCGCCGGCGAGCACGCTCGTCGCCACCACGGACGGCGCCATCCCCGGCTACGCCTCGCCTGACTCCCCCACCCCATCCATGACGGTGCCCGGATCGTGGTACGGCTACCCCTCCAAGCTGCCCGTGATCACGAGCGAGCCCGGGTGGCTCTACGTCCGCCTGGCTCAGCGCCCCAACGGATCGACCATCTGGGTGCGCCAGAGCGATGTCACGCTGTCGAGCACGCCGTACGCCATCGTCGTCAACCTCACGACGATGCACCTCCTGGTCTACGAGGACGGGTCGCAGCTCTTCGACTTCCCGGCCGGCATCGGAGCGCCCGACGACCCCACCCCGCCGGGGCAGTACTTCGTGCCGATGCAGTACCCGTCACCGGGGCCGGGCTACGGCCCCTTCGTCCTCGTGACCTCGGACCACTCCGACACCATCACCGACTGGGAGAATTCGGGTGACGCCGTCATCGGGATCCACGGGCCGATCACCTCCCACGACGACTCGTTGATCGGGACGACGGGCGCCGCCATTTCGCACGGGTGCATCCGGCTCCACGATGCCGACCTGGCGCAGCTCTCGTTCATTCCGCCCGGCACGCCGATCGACATCGTCAGCTAGGTGTTCTGCTAGTTGTCGGGCCGCGGGTCGGGCTGGCGGACGCCGTCACATGGCCGGGTCGCTGCGGGTCATCAGCAGGGCAGACGACGCGGGAGGACTGCGCGCCATGGACGATCAGGACGAGAAGACCGAGCGCTTCGAGGAGCACCGGGCCCACCTGCGCGCCGTGGCCTACCGGATGCTCGGCTCGCTCGGCGAGGCCGACGACGCCGTCCAGGAGGCCTGGATCCGCTTCGACCGCACCGACACGACGGAGGTCGAGAACCTGCGCGGCTGGCTGACCACCGTGGTCTCCCGCGTGGCGCTGAACATGCTGCGGGCGCGCCGTACCCGGCGCGAGGACCCGTTCGAGCCCCACATGCCCGACGTGATCCTGGACCGGCCCAGCGGGACCGACCCCGAGCACGAGGCGCTGTTGGCCGACTCGGTCGGCCTCGCCCTGCTCGTGGTGCTGGACACTTTGAGCGCGGCCGAGCGGCTCGCCTTCGTCCTGCACGACATCTTCGCCGTGCCCTTCGACGAGATCGCCCCCATCGTGGACCGTTCTCCGGAAGCGGCCCGCCAGCTGGCCAGCCGGGCCCGCCGGCGCATACAGGGCGAGCCGACCGTCCCCGATGTCGACCTGGCGCGCCAGCGAGAGGTGGTCGACGCCTTCCTGGTGGCGGCCCGTGAAGGCGACTTCGACGCGCTCCTCGCCGTGCTCGACCCCGATGTCGTGGTGCGCGCCGACGTGGGCGCCGTCCCCGGTGGCGGCGGGGCGCCGGGCGGTGCAGGCGGTGCAGGCGGTGCAGGCGGTGCAGCATCCGGTCAGGTACGCGGTGCGGTCGAGGTGGCCCGCCGGGCGATGCTCTTCGCCCAGATCGGCCTGCTGACGCATCCGGCGCTCGTCAACGGCGTCGCCGGTGCGGTAACCACGCGCGACGGGGTGGCGGTCTCGGTCGGGGCCTTCACCGTGCGCGGCGGAAAGGTCGTCGCCCTCGACATCCTGGCCGACCCCGATCGCCTGCGCTCGCTCGACCTGAACGTCCTCGGCGCCTGACCGTCACACCCCGAGATCGTCGAGGTAGGCGCGGGCCCGAGCGAAGGCGGCCACCGCCTCGGGCACGCCGGCGCTGACCAGCCCCTGCCACCCATGCACCATGCCCGGCCAGGACTCGGCCGTCACGGCGACGCCGGCGTCCACGGCCGCGCGCGCCAAGGCCTCGGTGCCCGCCCGGAGCGTGTCGTACTGCCCCGCCGGGAGGTAGAGCGGGGGGAGGCCGGCCAGGTCGGCGGTGACCGGCGAGAGCCGCGGGTCGTCCAGCGCCACCCGACCGGCGGCGTACTCCCGGCCCCGGTTGCGGACCCAGGCCGCGGTGAGGAAGGGGTCGCGGTGCGCTCCCCCATGGTCGATCGGGTCCGGCACCGACACATCGAACCAGCCCGAGATCGACATGAAGCAGCCTGCCATCGGCAGCCCCTCGTCCCGTGCGTCGAGGAGCACGCTCAACCCGAGCAGGCCACCACACGAGTCCCCGCTCACCACCACGTGGAGCGGGTCGATGTCGCCCTGCAACAGACCGCGGTAGGCGACGCTGCAGTCGTCGTGCGCCGCCGGAAAGACGTGCTCAGGTGCAAGCCGGTAGTCCGCCATCACCACCCGGGCCTCGAGCTGCTCGGCCAGCATGGCCCCGTAGAAGTGGTAGTCGTCGAGTGGAGACGACACCAAGCCGCCTCCGTGGCAATGGAAGACGACACGGCCAGCGTGCGGCTGGCGCGTGTCCTCGTACCAGGCACAGCGCACGCCGCCGAGCTCTTCCTCGGTCACCGTCACGTACTCCGGCACCGGGTGCCCGTGGAACGGCGCCATCATCGCCCGCACGGAGCGGAAGTCGGCGTCGGGGTCGGCGAAGTCGGGCGGGACGAGGGCGAGGATCTCGGTCAGCTCCCGGCTGGGCACCCGGGACTCACGCCAGCTCGTAGTCGGCCAGGTCGGGCTCGCGTGTGCGGTCCCAGTACGTGTGCAGGTCGAAGGGCCAATTCTGCGTCACGCGCCCGTGTGCGTTGCGGTACCAGGTCGGCACGTCGGCCACGCCCCAGACCATGCGGGCGTTGCCCTCCTGCATCTCGCGGCCGTAGCGCTCGTGGACGTCCCGCCGGCACGACATAGTCCGGTGCCCGCCCCGGAGCAGCCGGCCGATGGCCTCGACGGCGTAGCGGACCTGGCACTCCACCATGATCAGGATGCTGCCGTTGATGACCAGGTTGGTATTGGGCCCGTAGAGGAGGAAGAAGTTCGGGAAGCCCGGCACGGTCATGCCGAGATAGGCCTGGGCGTCGCCGCCCCACTCCTCGCCCAGCTCGACGCCGCCGGAACCAACGACCTTCATCGGCGCGACGAATGCCGAGGCCCGGAACCCCGTCCCGTAGACGATCACGTCCGCCGGGTGTTCCTCGCCGTCCGCCGTCCGGACACCGTGCGGGCCGATGGCGGCGATCGGTGTCGTGACGAGATCGACATCGGCGCGGCGCAGCGTCGCCGCCCAACGCCCGTCATCGCGCAGCGCCCGCTTGGCGAAGGGCGGGAAGTGCGGCACCATCTTCTCGAACAGGGCGTCGTCCTCGACTTGGGCCCGCAGGACGTCGAGCAGCATGGAGCGCACGAGGTCGTTGGCGGCGCTCACCGCTTCGGTGTGCTGGTCCCACTCGGGATCGACCCGAGCGGCCACGAGGAGCCCCTCGTGCATCAGCCAGAACTGCCACACCCGGTCCCAGCGCCCGTAGCCGGGCAAGAGCGCCAGCAGCTCGTGGAACGCCGGTGGGAACGGGTCGCCGTAGTTGTCCGTCGGGAGCAGCCAGGGCGCCGTCCGCTGGTAGACGTCGAGGTGCGCCACCTGGCCCGCCAGATGTGGCACGAACTGCGCCGCGCTGGCTCCGCTCCCGATGACCGCCACGCGCCGGCCGGACAGCTCCACAGTGTGGTCCCAGGCCGCCGAGTGAAAGGACGGGCCGGTGAAGCTGTCCCGACCCTCGAGGGCCGGGAAAGACGGGCGGTTGAGCTGACCCACCGCGCACACGATGGCGTCGACGGTCTCCGTCGTGACGTTGCCGTCGGCGGCGCGGACGGTCACCGACCACTCCCGGGCCGCCTCGTCGAAGCGGGCCTCGGTCACTTCGCTCCGGAAGCGGACGCACTCCCCCAGGCCCAGGTCCTTGGCCGTGCCCTGGAGATAAGCCAGCAGGTCGGGCTGGGCCGAGAAGCGTGAGACCCAGTCGTTGGTCTGCGCGAAGGAGTAGCTGTAGAGCTGGTTGGGCACGTCGACGCGGCAGCCCGGATAGACGTTCTCGAGCCATGTGCCGCCCACGTCTCCGTTCTTCTCGAACACGGTCACAGCCACGCCGGCCTGGCGCAGGCGGTGCGCCGCGGCCAGGCCCGAGGCGCCCGCCCCGATGACGGCACACCGGAAGGCACGGCCGACGTCGGTCGTGTGCCACGAAGGCTCCCGTGGATCGCTCCCGGGAAGCGCGAGCTCTTCGGTCAAGAAGTCGTCCCAGTGCGCGGCGACGCCCGATCCGATCAGGAACCCGAAGACGCGCCGACGCTCCCCTGGCGTCAACTGATGGTCGGGCCGGCCCGAGGCCAGGTGGTCCGCCAATGCGGCGGCCGCCATCGCACGCGCCTCGGTCTCTTCGGCTGGACCGAGTCCGCGCCCGGGCGCGAGCAGCTGTCCCTGGTCCGGCTCGAACCCCTCCCGCAACAACGACATGTCCCCGGTGCGGTGTGCCACCGCGCAGAGGAGCGGGTGCACGTCCGCGACGGCGACGGCCGCCGCGATCCGTGCCTGCACTTCCCCACCCATGGTGACGACGAGCCTACGCGCGTCCCCGATCGACGTCCTCGCCCCTGACGACTCTCCGGGCGACGGCCGAGGACCCGCGCACCCTGCGATTCGGCTGGTGACCGAAGTCCTGCTGGGCTGGTGCACGACCCCCACGAACGTCGCGAAGCCCGCTGGAAGCAGCGACCCACTCGTCGCCGACAAGCCGATCAGAGTCGCTCCGCTTCCAATCGGAAGACATCAGAAGAAGGAGTCGGCCTCGACAGAGCTGATGATCCCCTGACGAGGCTCTCGGCCGGGAAGATCAGGAAACGGCGAGAGACCGCCGTCCGGTCGCGTGGACCTCGACCGGGATCGGCGGGGGTCAAACAACTCGACCACTGTGGTTGACATCCGGTTCGCCGTTGCCCATAATCAACCAGTAAGTTGATTAACTCATAAGTTGAATACCTATGACTAACGATCCACTGAGTCTGACCTTCGCTGCCCTTGCCGACCCGACCCGACGCGCCATCTTGCTCCGTCTGGCGGAAGGTGAAGCGACGGTGAACGAGGTCGCCGAGCCCTTCGAGATCAGCCTGCAGGCGGTGTCCAAGCACCTCAAGGTGCTCGAAGCGGCCGGTTTGATCTCTCGAGGCCGAGAGGCGCAATACCGACCCTGTCATTTCGAATCGGCACCTCTGGAAGCGGCGACTGACTGGATTGCGAGAAACCGACAGATCTGGACAGAGCGATACGACCAGCTCGAACAGCACCTGAAGCGCATGGCGCACGAAAAGGAGAAGAAGAAATGACGAGCGACGCACCGACCGAACTCGGTGAACTGACCATCACCCGGATCTTCGAGGCCCGGCCAGAGGTTGTCTTCGAGTGCATGACTACCCCCTCCCACCTCGCCCACTTCTGGGGGCCGATCGGCATGAGTACTCCGCTCGACGGGATCACGGTCGAGCCCAATCCCGGCGGTCGCTTCGAAACAGTGATGGTCAACGATGAAACGGGAGAGGAGTACCCGATGCGTGCCGTGTTCGTACAGTTCGATCCACCCCGCATGTTCTCGTTCACAGAAGCTGGTGTCGAGGGCGGCATGATGACAACCATTGTCTTCAATGACCTCGGGGACGGACGGACGGAGACGGTCACCCACCAGACCAATGTGCCGCCGATGCTGATGAGCCCCGAGGCCCAGGCTGGGCTCGAGACCAGCTTCGTCAAGATGGATGCCTATCTGGCCACCTTGCAGTAGGGCGTTGTTTGATCGGAGGTGCCCCGGCACGCCGGGCAGGTGGGACGGTATGCACTCATGGGCTGCGATGTTTTGGAGCAGTCTGAGCAATCTCAACGGCGATGTCGTAACCTCCCGTGGCTGCCTCGGTTGGGGTGGTCACCAAGTGATCCGAGGTGTCAACATGAGTGTCACAGTCATCGCTCACTTCCCTGTTGCCGACGTCGCCAAAGCCATCGAGGGTCTGGAGGCCAACGCGGCGCTCCTCGAAGAGATCACTGAGGACACCAAGGGCGCCGGAATTCTTCATCACCGATTCGTCGCCGGCGACGCCGAGCTCCTCGTCATCGATGAGTGGGAAACCGCAGAGCAGTTCCAGGGATTCTTCGAGGGGAATCCCAAGGTAGAGCGGATCACTGCTGCGATCGGTGTCACCGGTCCTCCTACGGTCACGGTGTACAACTCGTTCGAGGCCGCCGGAGCCATTTAGGCGGCTGAAGGGTCAACCCAGCCGGCACACAGCCGGCGCGAAATCGGCACTCGGGCCACTTCTCACCATTCCGGCTCGGGCTCGGGCGCAGCGTGTCGCGGCCTCGTGTTGATCGGCTGGTCGTAGAAGGTAATGAATTGGTCTCTGGCAGCGTGTCGAGGAGCGGGGTCAACTTGCTGGTTCACCGGCTGATCGGAGACCCTTGGTCCTGCTACGGGGCCATCGCTGAGACCAGGGGCGGACGGTCGAGCCAGTTGGGCGGTTTGCGGCACCATCGGCTGTTGTCGTCCGACAGACCGTGGGGTGGAGTGCTGGAACCGGAGTCCGGAGTGCCTGAAAACTCCCTCGAGAGCGAGGCAGACAAAGAACACCAGTGGCGCCAACCAGAGCACCACGTGGCCCTGAAACCGAAGGTCCTGCGACGTGCACGTGGGGTCCGTTTTAACGCAGTAGAAGCCATTGAATCCGTGTGCCAGACCGATGAACCAGGAAGTTGCCGCTCCTATGGCAACGAGCCACAACAGGAGCCTCAGGTATCGCATGGAGGGCCTCTCTCGTTACCACCAGACGCCATAAGGGTACGCCTACGATTCGTCTTATCGCACATCCTGCGGCCCGTGGCCAGGGATACACCAAACGATGTGGTGTCGAAGTCGACGGTTTGTGACTAGATCGTGGAAGCAGGGCCCTGCACCGCACCGGCACTTCGGGGCTACCCCTATGCGGCACAGGCCTGGGCGTACTCGCCACCATTGGCGGCGCCGAGCGCCCAGCCATATCTGCGAAGCGTCGCCGGCTGTGGGACCCTCTTACGGAGTGCCGGAGTCGCCTGCTGCCGTTAGCTTGGCGGCACTATGAGCGCTCTGGTCCTCTTGCACGGCTTCGGGTCTTCATTCGATCACAACTGGCAGCAGACCGGCTGGGTCGACATTCTGGCTGACTTTGGTGTCACTGTGCCCCCCATCGATCTCCCGGCTCACGGGTCGTCTCCACCGCTGACTGATCCCGCGGATTACGGACACGTGGATGAGGAGGTGCGCAGCGCTCTACCGGAGGATGGGCCCATCGCGGGCGTCGGATTCTCGGCCGGGGCGGAACTACTGCTACGTCTCGCTGTAGCCGAGCCGGAGCGTTTCGATCGGATTGTCCTCCTCGGGTTGGGAGATAATGCGCTCGAGTCGGGAGACCCAGCTGCACTTGTGACGGCGCTAGAAAGCAGCGATGAGCCGCAAGACGTCCGGGCTCGGACCTTCCGCCGGCTGGCTCGGTCCGCGGGCAACGATCCGAAAGCGCTCTCGGCCTTCCTGCGTCGGCCGCGCCAGTCGCTCACCGAGGAAGACCTGTCGAGACTTGCTTGCCCCGTTTTGGTGGTGTTGGGCGACCGGGACTGGGTGGGGCCTGCCGACCGACTGATGGCGGCGCTGCCGTCGGCCTCGTTGGTC
>Ga0302229_10003944_pt1 | contig 10202 bp, 9 predicted proteins | sample II_Palsa_N1_3_FD_193518 | JGI IMG/M metagenome (GOLD analysis project Ga0302229, IMG submission 193518) | Peat permafrost microbial communities from Stordalen Mire near Abisko, Sweden - II_Palsa_N1_3 | ecosystem: Environmental > Terrestrial > Soil > Palsa > Peat permafrost | place: Sweden...
CAGCGGCAGCGCATCCAGCACCACCACCGCCGCCGGGACCATGTACCCCGGCAGTACCCGCCCCGCCGCCGCCCGCAACCCCGCCGGATCCAGCACCGCCCCCACGCCCGGGACCACGTACCCGGCCAGCCGCCGGTCCCCCGGCTGATCCTCCCGCACCACCACCGCCGCCTGCGCCACCCCCGGCAAGCCCGCCAGCACCGCCTCGACCTCACCCAGCTCGATCCGGAACCCCCGGATCTTCACCTGATCATCGGCCCGCCCCAGGTACTCCAGCTGCCCGCCCGCCGTCCACCGCACCAGATCCCCGGTCCGGTACATCCGCTCCCCCGGACCCCCGAACGGGCACGCCACGAACCGCTCCGCGGTCAGCCCCGGACGGCCCAGATACCCCCGCGCCACCCCCGCCCCCGCCACGTACAACTCCCCCGCCACCCCCGGCGGGACCAGACCCAGCCCCCCGTCCACCACAAACACCTGCGTATTACCGGTCGGCTGGCCAATGGTCGGAACCTGGTCAGCCTCATCGGCAGAACTCCACGACGTGACGTAGACGGTCGTCTCGGTCGGGCCGTAGATGTTGACGACCCGCGCGCCGGGCCAGGCCGCCCGGACGTCCTGCAGAGCGCGCGGCGTGAACACCTCCCCGCCCACGACCACGGTCCGGGCCCGGACTCTCACCTGTGACGTGTTCACGACATGGGAGATCGCCGACGGCACGCCGCTGATCATCCGCCCGGACGCCGGGTCGTCGAACTCATCCGCCAGCGCGAGCACGTTACGCACGATCTCCACCGCCCCGCCTGATGCCAGCGGGGCCAGAATCTCGAACACCGAGAAATCGAAGCTGAGTGAGGTGGAGGCCAGGACATGGGCGAGTTCGTCGGCGGAGAACTGGACCGTGACCCAGGAGGCCAGGTCGGTCAGGCTGTGGTGCTCGATCACGACGCCTTTGGGGCGGCCGGTCGAGCCGGAGGTGTAGATCACATAGGCGGCGTTGCGCGGGCCCGCGGCGGCCGGCCCGTTACCGGTGTCCAGCCCGGCCAGGGCCGCCGCGGTCGCCGGGTCATCGAGGACCAGCAGCGGCAATCCTGCTGGCAGGGCGCCGGCCACCGCGGCCGTGGTGAGCACGGTGACGGGGCTGGTTTCGGTGAGCATGTAGGCGATGCGGTCCGGCGGGTAGGCGGGGTCGACCGGGACGTAGGCGGCTCCTGCCTTGAGCACGGCCAGGACCGCGACGATCATCTCCGGGAACCGGGGCATCGCGATGGCGACGAACCGCTCCGGGCCCGCGCCGAGGGCGATCAGGTGCCGGGCCAGGCGGTTGGCGCGCCGGTTGAGCTCGGCGTAGGAAACCTGGGCGCCCTCGAAGACCACCGCGGGGGCGTCCGGGGTCCGGGCCACCTGCGCCTCGAACAACTCCGGCAGCGTCACCTCCGGTATCACCCGCGCGGTGTCGTTCCATTCCGCCAGCACCCGTCGCCACTGCGCCGGGGTCAGCCCCGCCACCCCCCGGCCAGATGAGCCTCGTCGATGGCGGTTGGCCATGTGCTCCTCATTCTGGGTCAGCCGTCCTGGGCCTCGATCAGGCTCTTGGGGCGCATGTCGGTCCAGTTCTCCTCGATGTACTCCAGGCAGCTGGCACGAGAGTCCGTGTCGTGCGCAACGGTCCAGCCATCCGGCACCGGCTGGGCCGCCGGCCACAGGCTGTGCTGACCCTCGTGGTTCACCAGCACCCGGTAGGAAGCGTCCGGGTCTTCGAAGGGATTGGCCATGGTGATCCTCATTCCGATCGGCAATGCCCCAGATGAGCCTCCCGCCCCGGCAGCCTCGCAGGCCCGGCCGTACACCCGCACCTTTGACATTGCGCACGGACCTGCTCGGGCGCCGGCGAAGCCTACTGTCCGGGCGACTCGGGGTACGCGAAACGCCACCGGGCCGGGGGCCGGAAGGGCGCCCACTGGCCGGGCGCCTGGCTCAATCGGTCGGCAATGACCCACAGTGCGGCGGGATGGTGGCCAATGCCGAAGTGGCTCGCGTAAACCTCAACGTTCTCTGCGAGACGGGAGGGCTGGTCCAGGCAGGCCCGCCAGGCGACGATGCCGTCCAGACGCGTGTAGACGGAGGTGGCTGGGACGGGCAGTGGCCCGAGGCCGGCCTCCAAAGGCAGCCGGAGCGTTTCGGCGTGCTGGTTCTCGAGCAATTCGTACGCACGCCGGGCGTTGCTGTGCGCGTGATCGGTGAGCCGGATCGGGCTCGCTAGCGTGATCACCTGGCGGACGGCGTCCGGATGACGCCGCCCGAGTTGACGGGCGAAGATGCCGCCCAGACTCCAGCCGATCACGCTCACCGGTCCGTCGTAGCGCGCGCGGAGCTCGTGCAGGCGTTCGGGCAGGCCGCTGACGACTCGCGCGGTGGGTCCGATGTTGCGCCCGAGTTCCCAGCCGTAGGTCGCGTATCCGAGCGCGGCGAGGAAGCGGCGGAGGATCAGGGTGGACCTGTCGCTGGCCCCCAGGCCGGGAATGACCAGCACGGCGTGGCCATCTCCGCGGGGGGCCCGGGCCAGCGCCGGCAGCGTGGCCGACAGCGCCCCGATGTCCCAGGCGGAGCGGGCGTAGTCGGTGAGGTACAGCGCCTTGTTCGGCGCGCGAGCCGGCTGGGATGCCGTCGCCATCAGGTGAGCAACGCTCCGCCGTCGACCGGCAGGACGATGCCGGTGACATAGCTGCTGGCGGGGCTGGCGAGGAAGATCAGCGCCCCGTTGAGTTCTCCCGGCTCGCCCAGTCGGCCTGCCGGAGCGCGCGCGACCACCGCGGCGTGTACGCGCTCGTTGAACTGGCCGCTCATCTCGGATTCGAAGTGTCCTGGTGCGATCGCGTTGACCCTGATGCCTTTGCGGCCGGTCCATTGCTGCGCCAGGTCTCGGGTCAAGCCAATCACGCCGGCCTTGCTGGCGGTGTAGGCGGCCTGCGGCAAGCCCATGCTCGTGAGCGCGAGAACGCTGCTGATGTTGATGATCGAACTGCCGGGCTGCATCACCCGCGCGCAGGCCTGCGCCATCCAGTAACTGGCGTTGAGGTTGAGGTCGACCACGGAACGGAACTGTTCGGGGGTTTCCTTCAGCGCGGGGACAGCGGTGCCGATGCCAGCGTTGTTGACCAGCACGTCGACCCGGCCAAACGCGCTCATGGCCGCGCTCGCGAGGGCGGTGCAGTCCTCCGGATTGGTGACGTCGGCCCGGACGGCCAGACCGCGCCGGCCTTCGGCTTCCACCAGCTTGCGCGTTTGCACGAGGCGGTCTTCACGGCGGGCGCCGAGCACGACGTCCGCGCCCGCCTGGGCGAGGGCCTGCGCGAACTGGACTCCGAGCCCGCTCGACGCGCCGGTCACGATCGCCACGCGCCCGTCGAGACGGAAGCTATCGAGTACGGGGGTCATCCGGAGTCCTTTCCACGGTCATAATCGCTGTCGATCACGTGAGCATCCGTTTTACGTACTCACCCGGCGCATCGCCAAGAGGTGGATAGGCGTCGTTGCCGAGGCGCGCCGGGGCCGGCTTCTGGTCGGGGGTGCGCTTCTCGATCCAGTCGTTCCAGTGCTCCCACCAGCTGCCAGTGACCTCGACCGAGCTCGCGAGCCACTCGTCGGGATCGGAGCCCGGGATCGCTCCGGTGCGATAACTGGCCCGCCGGCTGCCCGGTCCCTTGGCGATCACAATCGCGTGGCCGCCCCTCGCGAGGACGAACGTCGCGTCGCCGCCGACCATGGCGACGGTCCGATAGCAGTCCCGCCACGGTGAGATGTGGTCAGTGGAGGCGCCCAGTACGTAGGTATCGACGGCGATCTGGGACGGGTCGATCGGGACCCCGCCGACGATCACCCCGCCGGGGCGGGTCAGGCTGTTCTCCAGCGCGGCCTGCATCATCTGACCGCCGAACTTCGTGGCCATGTTGGTCTGGTCGGCGGCCCAGTAGAGCAACCCCATCGCCGGTGGCTGCTTGCCGAGCAGGTAGTTGTGCACGGCGATGTTCCAGATGCCTTCGATCGGCCGGATCAGCGCGAAGGCCCGGGCTGCGTCTCGGGCGTCGAAGAAGCCGTGTTCGGCCGCTCGGCGCATCGCCTTCTCGGCCCCCTTGCGGTCGAGGAAGGCCATCGCCGACGGGCCGCGGTTATAGTCGAGAACCGCGATCGCGACGGTCAGCGAGGCGAGCGATCGCTCCCGCCCGATCGCGGCGAGATACGCCGCGGCAAGGAACGCCAGCACTCCTCCGCCGCACAGGCCGAGCAGGTGGCTCGCGTCGGATCCGCTGATGGCGGCGACGGTGTCGAGCATCTCCACGATGCCGGTCACGTACTCATCGAACCCGACGTCAGCGTGGCTGGCGTCGGGATTGACCCAGGACGCGACGAAGACCTGGCGGCCGGCGTCGAGTTCGGCGCGGGCCACCGACTGCTCGGGTTCGAGGTCGAGCAGGTAGTACTTGTTGACCGGCGACGAGATGACGAGGAGCGGGACCGCGTCGACCTTATCGGTGCGGGGCTGGTACTGGATGAGCTCGTAGATCCGGGTCTTACGCACGACCTGTCCTGCGGTAGCGGCGAGGTTGCGCCCGAGTTCGAAGGCCGACTTGTCTACGCTGGTCGGCAGCTTGGCCGGAGAGTGCAGGTCGGTGAGCAGATTGCCGAGGCCGGCCCGCAGGTTCTGGCCCCCGGTGTCGATGACCTCCTTCCAGCTCTGCGGGTTCGTGACCAGGTCGTTCGTGGGCGCGAGCGCAGCTGTGACGTTGTCGAAGGTCAGCCGGAGCCGCTCCCGGGTGCGCCAGTCCACGTCAGCGTCCTCGAGGATCCCCGATGCGGCGTCGCAGGTGGCCAGGTACCCGAGGGCGAGCCGCTGCAGGACGGGATTGCCCTCCCACGCACGGTCGGCGAAGCGGCGGTCGCGCGCGCCGGGTTGATCCGGCACGCCGATGCCAACCTGCCCCAGCCGCGCGGCCAGGTCGAAGACGCGCCTGGCGACCGGCTTCGGGCGGCGCACCATGGCCTTGGCGAGGCGGCCGAGCTCGGCCGACGGGAACAGCCCGCCGAATCCGTCAAACGCCGCGTTCGCCAGTACGGCCTCAAAGCCGGCGCCGGCCCGGCTGTTCGCGAGGAACTCCTCGCTCGCCGGTTCCGTTTCGCTTGTCGTCACAGCGTCTCGACCCGCATCGCTAGCTCCAGCCTACTGAAACAGTAGGATGTAGTGTGCCACTATAGGACACATGATGGCAATGTCCCATGCGTGATACTGAGATAATGAGCACCGGAACCCCTCCGCACGCGGCCGAAGGGGCGCGGCTGGGAACGGTGCTGACCCGCCGTGCTGCCATCAACGCTGCCACCCAGGCCTACCTGCGCGGCGAGGCGGTGGACATGTCCGCGCTGGCCGCCCAACTCGGCATCGGGCGCTCGACGCTCTACCGGCTAGTCGGCAATCGCGACGATCTGCTGGAGGTCGTGCTGGCCGAGGCCACCGAGCGCACGTTCCGCCGCGCGGCCGCTGGCGCCACCGCCCAAGGCGGCGTTGACCTCGTCCTCGACGTCATCGACCGGTTCATGCGCGCCGTCATCGACGCCGAACCGCTCCAGGCTCTGTGCAAGCGCGAGCCCCTGGTGTTCATCCGGCTCGCGCTACTGCCCGGCGCCGTCGAGCAGATCGCGGCGAAACTGATTGCTGAGATGCTGCAAACCGAGGTCAACGCCGGCCGGCTCGAAGCATCGCTACCCGCCGCCACGCTCAGCCAAGCCATCGTCCGAATGTGCGACGCCCACCTCTACGCCCCCCTGCTCGGTGGGACCGAGCCCGAGATAGACACCGCCCTAGACCTCGTGGCCGCGCTCCTCAGTCACCTCAACCGGCCGCCCGCGCGCGCCTGAGACCGGACCCGTTGCCTCCGCTCAGTGTGCGGCGGCGAGTCCTTCGAGGAATGAGCTGAGCGGCGTGGCAGGACGCCCGAGCAGGTCACCTAGGGTTGCGCTGGTGGCGGAGAACTCGCCGCGCCGCGCAGCGCGGAACATGCCTAGCAGCATCGTGGCCAGCGCCTCGGGCGCGCCGTGCGCGGCAAGTCCGGCGGCCCATTCGTCGTCGTCGGCGACGGTGCGGCGGATGGTTCGCCCGGTGAGCTTGGTCAGCATGCCGGCGACGTCATCGAGGTCGAACGCGTCAGGCGCGGTCAGGGGCGGGGTCGGGCCGTCGAACCGGCCCGGATCCGCGAGGATGATCGCCGCCGCCTCGGCGAGGTCGGGGTGCGTGGTCCACGAGACGGGCCCGTCTGCAGGCGCGACGATCTCGCCGGTCGTGAGCGCCTGCCCGAGGATGAACGGGACGGTGGTGGCGTAGAACCCGTTCCGCAGCGAGGTGAACGGCGTTCCGGTCTCCGCGAGGTACCCCTCGGCGGCAGCGTGGTCGCGCATCGGCGCGAAGAGCGAATCGGCGCCGGCACCCTGGTGGCTGGTGTAGAGGATGCGCTCCGCACCGGCGGCGTGCGCGGCGTCGATCGCGGCCGCGTGCGCGTCGACCGCATTCCCGCCGGACTCGTTCGCCGAGACGATGAGTACCTGCGTGGCGCCCTCGAACGCGTCGGCCAGGGAGTCCGGCTCGCTGAAATCGCCGCGCCGCACCCGGACGCCGCGCTCGGCGAGGTCGGCGGCGCGTCCGGGGTCGCGGACACTAACGCCCACCTCCTCCGCGGGGACGCGCTCGAGCAGCGACGCGACGATCAGGGAACCAAGCTGGCCGGTGGCGCCGGTGATAACGATCATTGTCCGCCTACTGTTATCGATGGAATCAAACGAACGTTACCATCGGTACCAGATTGATAACAATGCTGTGTTATCGTTGATACGTGCCGGATACAAGGACGGGCGCCGACAGGCGCGAGACGCGGGAGAACCTCGTGGAGGTCGCGGCGCGACTCCTGCGCGAGCAGGGCGCGGCGGCCGTCACCACCCGTGCCGTCGCCCTGGCGGCCGGCGTTCAGGCGCCGACCATCTACCGGCTGTTCGGGGACAAGGACGGGCTGCTCGACGCCGTTGCCGAGCACGTACTTGCCGTCTACGTCGCCGACAAAGCGCTCGCGGCGGACAGCGGCGACCCGATCGCGGACCTGCGAGCGGCATGGCACACGCATGTCGGCTTCGGTCTCGCCAACGCCGCGCTGTTCTCCCTTATCGCGGACCCTGGCCGGGGCAGTCGCTCGCCGGCCGCGGCCGCGGGCATGGAGGTACTGCGGAATCGAGTGCGCCGCCTCGCGGCGACCGGCCGGCTCCGGGTGACGGAGCGCCGTGCCGTGGACCTCTTCCACGCCGCCGGCACCGGCGCCGTGTTCACCCTGCTCTCCATGGCGCCGCAGGACCGGGACCCCGGCCTGGCGGACGCCATGTACGACGTGGTGATGCAGGCGATCCTGACCGACGCCCCCGCGCTCCCCGAGGAGAGCACGACCGCAGCCGCCGTCACGTTCCGCACCCTCGTGCCCGACCTCGCGACCCTCAGCGACGCCGAACGCGCGCTCCTATCCGAGTGGCTGGACCGAGTCAGCGGCAACTGACAGTCCAGGCGGCCCGGAAACACGATGTCGCCTGGCCACAATCACTTGAAAAATCAAGCTGGGCACCGGACGCCGCCCAGCCCCTCCGCCCCCGCCCAGCCCCCTCCCCGCCTCAGGCCTCCCTCCGGCCTCCCCCCAGTCCCCCACCTCCCCGCCCAGCCCCCTCAGGCCCCGCCCCCGTCCCCCCTGCGCCTAGTCCCCGCCGTCTGCAACGGCACCGATGTTCCATCGGTGCCGCTACGACGACACCGATGTTCCATCGGTGCGGTCCCGAGGCGATGGGCGCCCGCTCCGGATGGTGACGGTGGTACGCCTGCTTACTCCCGGGGACGTCAGGGAGATCGCCGGGCGGCTGGGGGTGCGGCCGTCCAAGCGGCTGGGCCAGAACTGTGCGGTGGAACAGGGCACGGTGCGCCAGATCGCCGCGCTGGCGGCGCTGGGTCCCGGCGACGTCGTCCTCGAGGTGGGCCCGGGCCTCGGCTCGCCCGGCTCGCCCGGCTCGCCGGGACGGTGCCGCGCAGCGTGTTCTGGCCGGTGCCCAACGTCGACTCGCGGCTGGTCGCGTTCATCCGGCACGACCCGCCGGCCGGGCCGGTATCCCGCGAGGAGGTATTCGCGCTGGTCGACGCCGCGTTCGCGCAGCGGCGCAAGACGCTGCGTGCCGCGCTGGCCGGCTGGGCCGGGTCGGCGCCGGAGGCCGAGCGTCTGCTCCGCGCGGCCGGCCTGGATCCCGGCGCGCGGGGGGAATCGCTCGGCGTGGCCGAGTTCGCCCGCCTGGCCGCGGCCCGCGCGGCGGCCCGCGACTTTGCCTGACGCCGCCGCCAGGCACGCCGCCCAGGCACGCAGCGCAGGCACGCAGCGCAGGCACGCCGCCCAGGCACGCCGCCCAGGGCCGCCGCCCAGGCACGCAGCGCAGGCGCGCGCTGACTAACCTCCGTCTTGGCCTGGTGTCGCACAGCGATCGCTAGCCGGGCGTCCCGTCGCGCTCGCTTCTTTGGGCGAGGCGCTGGAGTTGCCGTGCGTGCACGCCAGGCAGCCAACCCTGGCCGAAGGTGGCCGATGGGCCGACCCGCGGGTCGCCGGGAACGCCGGCGTCACGCAAGGCGTGCACGTACGCGCGATCCTGGTCGATCCGTGCGTGTACCTGATCGGCTCCGCCGATGGACCCGTGGCCGGGGACGAGGACATCGACGTCGCCCGCCGCGCCCTCGAGCAGCCGCAGCGCGGCGAGGTAGTCCTCGATCGGGTCCGCGGTGTCGTTCAGGTCGAGCATCGGGATCAGGACATCAGACAGCATGTCGCCGGCGACGAGAACCCCGCGTTCCTCGATCAACAGCCCCGCATGGCCCGGGGCATGCGCCTGGTGCTCGATAATCCGGACTTCAGGGCCATCCCAGGGAATCCGCGCGGTCCCGGCGGGCAGACCGGTCATGAGGCCGAGCAGGTCCAGCGGTACGTGCTCGACAATGTCCGGCGGTATCAGCCCGGCGATGCGGGCCTTCGCACCCGCGTCCGGCAGCCGATCCTGGACGGTGGCCGCGCAGCGGGCCGTGCCGTAACGGGGCGCCGCGCCGAGCCTGGCGTGCCAGAGCAGGTGATCCCAATGCGGATGCGTCGAAAACCCGGCCACAACCGTCTGGCCCGAATCGGACAGGTCGTCCGCGAGGCAGCCCAGTTCGTCGCCGAGCACCCCGGGGTCGATGAGCAGCACGCCGGCCGGGCCGTGCACGACAACGGCGTTGCTCTGGCAGAACTCGCTCTGGTGGATCAGCACGCCCTCCGCGACCTGCCTCAGCACGGCGCTCCTTCCGATTGTGGTTTGCCACCGCTGGTCGAGACGGTGCGGTCGTGGACATCAGGAGCCGCGCTTAGCCGGCTTCGGTCACGTGACCGTTGGCGACCGCGATACGGCGGGTGACCGCGACCGCCTCCAGCATCCGGCGATCGTGGGTGACCAGGAGGAACGTGCCTGGATAGGTCTGCAGGGCGCCTTCGAGCTGCTCGATCGCGGGCAAGTCGAGATGGTTGGTGGGCTCGTCGAGGACCAGCAGGTTCACGCCCCGGGCCTGGAGCAGCGCCAGGGCCGCCCGGGTCCGCTCACCCGGCGACAGCGAACTCGCCGGGCGCAGCACGTGGCCGGCCACCAGTCTGTACTTGGCCAGCAGCGTCCGGACGTCCTCTGGGAGCAGGTTCGGGACCTGCGCCGCGAACGCCTCCAGCAGCGGGACCTCGCCGTCGAACAGGCTGCGGGCCTGGTCTACCTCGCCGACCTGAATGCCGCTGCCCAGGGACGCGTGACCCGACACCAGCGGTAGCCGGCCGAGGAGCGCTCCGATGAGGGTCGACTTGCCGGCCCCGTTCGGGCCCGTGATGGCGATCCGGTCGGCCCAGTTGACCTGGAGGCTGACCGGGCCAAGCTGGAAACCGCCGCGTTCGATGACCGCGTCGCGCAGCGTAGCGGCCACCGTGCCGGACCGGGGCGCGGCGGTGATCTCCATTTTGAGCTGCCACTCCTTGCGCGGCTCGGCGACGACGTCCAGGCGGTCCAGCATCCGCTCCGTGGCCTTGACCTTGCCCGCCAGCTTTTCCGAACGGGCGACCTGCCGGTGCAGGATG
>Ga0302229_10003950_pt1 | contig 10190 bp, 9 predicted proteins | sample II_Palsa_N1_3_FD_193518 | JGI IMG/M metagenome (GOLD analysis project Ga0302229, IMG submission 193518) | Peat permafrost microbial communities from Stordalen Mire near Abisko, Sweden - II_Palsa_N1_3 | ecosystem: Environmental > Terrestrial > Soil > Palsa > Peat permafrost | place: Sweden...
GCGTTAATGTAGAGCTTTGATGACGGGTCGGCTCGCTGTTTACTAAGTTGAAGATTCACGCTCCGCGATTCCGCTCACTTGGGACGCGACGTCTCAATTAGTGAGAATGAGTCAGCCGTTCACCATGATGTACCTGGCGACTTTTCCTTTTTTCTCGTTCAGGTCAAGCACGGCGCCCTGCAGCACGCCGTCGGTGTACGAGCTGCCCGGGTTCATCGAGAGCGTCCGGCCGAGCTTGGTCACGCCCCGGCTCTCGTGGATATGCCCGTGCACGGACAGGATCGGCTGGTACTTGAGGATGGCTTCCCTGACTGCCTTCGAGCCCACCGGCTTCATCACCGCGCCGCCGTGTGTCGGCCGCATGTTCCCGTCCAGGGCGGGTGCCTCATCGAGCCCGGTGCCGTACGGCGGCGCGTGGAAGTTGAAGACCGCCCGGCCCATGTCGGGGATCTGTGACACGACCGCGTCGATCTTGGTGGCGAGCACGTCCTCCGGGGCCTCCCGGAAGGTGTTCCACGGCGTCGGGTTGGTCCAGCCCATCGAGGCGAGGGAGAAGCCGCCGATGTCGAGCACCTTGCTCTCGGCGAAGCTGACGGACGGGGAAGCCTCGATGATGTCGTCGATCTCCCAGATGTCGTCGTTCCCGCCGTTCAGGATGCAGGGGATATCGCCGCCGCGCAGCTTGCCGTCAGCCATGTCCAGCCACCGGTCAAGACCGCGGGTCATCTCCAGGGTGAACCGGCGGTCGATCGAGCCGTCCGCCTCGTTGAGCGAGTCAAGCTCGTCGGGTGACATCACGGCGGGGTAGGACCCGCGGTCCCGGATCTTGCGCTGGATCTCGTCGAGTTCGGCCCTGGTCTCCAGCCGCATCCGCTGGTTAGCGAACGTCACCTCCCAGTGGTCGGGCATGGCCAGGATCGGGACCATGACCTTGCCGGTCACGTCCCCGCCCAGCACGACCATGTCGGCCTTGTAGAAGGCGGCGGCGTTGAGGAACTTTCGCCAGCAGATCTCGGAGCCATGGATATCCGTGGCGAAGAAGACTTTCATCGCGCCGTCCCTTCCTGGTCGGTCAGGGGATTTCGCTAAGGAATCAGTGATCCACTTCCTCGGGCACTTCGTACCAGCGGACCCGGTCGCCCACATTGGCTCTCAGTTTCCACTTAATTCCCTTGGGTACCGTGTCGGCGACCTCTTGTAGCTGCTTGGCCTGGGTGAGCACATCGAACCGCGGGTGCGGCGGAGCCAGGTGAGGTTGCGAGGACAGCAGGTCAGGGAGCTTGGCCAGGTTGCTGGTCACGGTCCGCCACCAGCCCCAGTCCGAGGCGAGCACGGCGCCGAAGCGATCCGGGTCGATGGCCGGGCGGGCGGAGTCCCGGCCGATCCGCAGCCCTGAAAGCAGGTGACAGATGTCGTGCGCGTCCTTGGCGTTGAGCTCGACGATCTGAAGCTTGGACAGCAGCAAGTCAGCCGGGTCGAGGGTCTGCGACGCGGAGCCGAACGACGGCCGGAAATCGAGCGTATGGCACATGGACAGCCGGTCCACCATGACGTCGATAGGGCGTCCGGACGGGGCAGCAAAGTACATCTGCCGATCCCCGTTGAGGTTGTTGAACCGCCGGTCGGGCTCGCAGCCCGCGGCTTCGAGGTGATCGGCGACCTTGCGACGGGTCTTGCCCAGGCAGGCTAGGTCGATGTCCTGGCCCGCCCGCAGCCGGGGCGGGAAGTCAGGGCACAGCACTCGCACCCCGAGCCCGCCGAGGATCTTGAGCCGGTGACCCGCGTCCGCCGCGCCGCGTACCAGGGAGATCGCCTCAGGCAGCGGGTCGCTCGCGGCGCCGTCAGGCAGACCTCCGATAGGCCCGTTCGATATGGTCATCCCCCCTCCTCGCTCCTGGGTGCAATTCGATCATCGTGAGGTCCTGCCGATCTGTCTAGATTTCGCGGACATAATCCCACGTTGTGGTGCTTGGGCGATACACCACGGTTCGTTCGAAAATTACGCATCGGGCCGCTCGCCAGAACCCCGGAAAAGATCAAATCTTCGAAACGAACACTCGTTTCACCGGTCCGAGACCCCGGCTCGGTCGCGCCGGAAGAACTTCACCGGCTCAGCCGGCAGCGGCGTATTGCCCAAGATCAGGTCGGCGGCCTTCTCCGCGATCATCATGACCGGCGCGTAAATGTTGCCGTTGGTCACATAGGGCATGACCGAGGCGTCGACGACCCGCAACCCGTTGACATCGTGCACCCGCAGCGAACCCGGGTCGGTCACCGCCATCGCATCCGTGCCCATCTTGGCCGTGCACGACGGGTGCAGCGCCGTCTCGGCGTCCCGGGCCACCCAGGCCAGAATCTCCTCGTCCGTCTGCACCGAGGGACCCGGCGATAGCTCGCCCGCGTTGTAGTCGTCAAAGGCCGGCTGGGTCAGAATCTTCCTGGCGATCTGGATTGCCTCCACCCATTCCCGCTGGTCGGTGCCGGTGGACAGGTAGTTGAACCGGAGCGCGGGGTGGACCTTCGGATCGGTCGAGGTGATCTTGCAGGTGCCGCGTGCGTCGGAGTACATCGGGCCGATGTGCACCTGGTAGCCGTGGCCGCCCGCCGGAGAAGAACCGTCGTAGCGGATCGCGATCGGCAGGAAGTGGAACATCAGGTTCGGGTACACCACATCGTCGTTGCTGCGGGCGAAGCCACCGCCTTCGAAGTGGTTGGTGGCGCCGGGCCCGGTCCGTCGCAGCAGCCATTTCGCACCGACCACGGGACGGTTCCGCCACTTCAGCGCGGGCGCGACGGAGACCGGCAGCTTCGAGCCGTACTGGACGTACACCTCCAGGTGGTCCTGCAGGTTCTCGCCCACGCCGGGCAGGTCCGCGACCACCTCGATGCCGAGCCCGGAAAGCTCGGTGGCGTTGCCGACGCCGGACAGCTGGAGCAGCTGCGGGGAGTTGAACGCCCCGCCGCACAGTATGAGCTCGCCGGACCGGACCCGCTTGGTCTTGCCCTCGTGGCGGAACTCGACGCCGACCGCGCGCGGCCCGGCGAAGATGATCTTGGTGACGAAGGCCCGGGTGGCCACGGTGAGGTTGGGGCGGCTCATCACCGGATACAGGTAAGCGCGCGCGGCCGACAGCCGCCGGCCCCGGTGGATGTTCCGGTCGAAGGCGGCGAAGCCCTCCTGCCGGTAGCCGTTCACGTCGTCGGTGAGGTGGTAGCCGGCCTGGCGCACCGCGGCGAAGAAGGCCTGGAACAGCGGGCCGTCGGCGGGGCCGCGCTCGAGCACCAGCGGCCCGTCCTTGCCCCGGAACGGGTCGTCGTCGCGGGCGGCCAGGCAGTTCTCCATCCGCTTGAAGTACGGCAGGCAGTGCGCGTAGTCCCAGTCGTCCATGCCGTCGTCGGCGGCCCAGCGCTCGTAGTCCAGCGGGTTGCCGCGCTGGAAGATCATCCCGTTGATGCTGCTCGACCCGCCGAGGACCTTGCCCCGGGCGTGGTAGATGCGCCGCCCGTTCAGGTGCTTTTCCGGTTCGCTCTCGTATTTCCAGTCATAGAACCGGCTGCCGATGGGGAACGTCAGCGCGGCGGGCATGTGGATGAACGGATCCCAGATGTAGTCGGGCCGGCCCGCCTCGAGCACCAGGACCCGGTTCCCAGGGTCGGCGGACAGCCGGTTAGCCAGGGCGCTGCCGGCCGATCCGCCGCCGATGATCACGAAGTCATAGGGATGCGATGCCATGGTGCCTCCGTGGTCTGGCCGGCGTGGCTTGCTGGCGCGGTGCCGGCTGGGCGGTCCTAGCTATTTCTCGCAGCCGGCCAGGGCCTTATGCAAGACCAAGACCACATCGGCCGTCCAGTTCCTCAGCCGGCCAGTTCCTCGGCCGGCCAGTTCCTCAGCCGTCCAGTTCCTCAGCCGGCCAGTTCCTCGGCCGGCCAGTTCCTCAGCCGTCCAGTTCCTCAGCCGTCCAGTTCCTCAGGCCGTCAGTGCACGCAGAACTCGTTTCCCTCCGGGTCGTAGAGCGTGACGGAGTCGCCCCGAACGTTGTCGGTCCGCCAGGCCAGGCTGGCGCCGGCCTCGAAGAGCCGCTCCACGTGCTCGCTAACCAGCCGCTTGCGTGCCTCACCGCGGACGTCGCGGCCGGCCACGCTGATGTCGAGGTGAACGCGGTTCTTGGCCGTCTTGCCTTCCGGCACGCGCTGGAAGTACAACCGGGGACCTTCCCCGGCCGGGTCGATCCGGGAGGCCACCTCACCGAAGTCCTCCTCGGATATCCCGGCGTCCCGGGCGAATTCTTCCCAGCTGGCGAACCCCTCGGGCGGGGGCTCGGTGACGTAGCCCAGCGCCAGCCCCCAGAACTCGGCCAGCTTTTCCGGATCGGCGGCGTCGAAGGTGACCTGGATCTTGGTGTACATGATGGGAATCCTAGGCGGAACGGGATACTAGGCCCCATGATTGACCTGAAGATCAGCGATGGCGTCGCGTTCATCACCCTGAACGCGCCTGCGACCAGGAACGCCCTCAACAACGAGATCGCGGAACAGTTCGTCGTGGCGTGCGATGTCGTGGACCGCGACCCCGCCGTCGGTGCCGCCGTCATCAAGGGCGCCGGCGGCACGTTCTGCTCGGGGGCCGAGCGGGGGCACCTGGAGGAAGTCAGTCAGGATCCGGCCGAGGAACGGCGGTACGCGTCCCTCAACGGCATCTACCGGGCCTTCACCCGGGTCGGCCAGCTGCAGGTGCCGACCATCGCCGCCGTCCGCGGCGCCGCGGTCGGCGCCGGGATCAACCTGGTGCTCGCCACCGATTTGCGGATCGTCGCCGAAGACGCCCGGCTTATCAGCGGCTTCCTCCGTATCGGCCTGCACCCTGGCGGAGGGCACTTCGGACTGCTCGCCCAGCGTGCGGGCGCCGAGGCCGCCGCCGCGGCCGGCCTGTTCGGTGAGGAAATATCAGGCCTGCGAGCCATGCAGCTCGGCCTGGCCTGGCAGGCGCTGCCGTCGGAGCAAGTCGAGGAGCGGGCCGCCGAGCTGGCCCTTCGGGCCGCGCGGGACCCGGGGCTGGCCAGGAAGGCCACGGCCAGCCTGCGCCTCGAACTCGGTCCGCCCCGCCTGCCGTGGGCGGCGGCGCTCGAGGTCGAGCGCGGTCCTCAGCTGTGGTCCCTGCGCCGCCGCCACCGCACCCAGGACTGAGCGAGCCGCTCAACCCGCTTGTCCTCGTTTTGGCTGCCACGGCGCCGCTCTCATGCGAGCAGGTGTCAGTTAGGTGCCGGCCACGATGGTCCGGCGATCACCTTGGGCAGGCGGCGGGTAACCGTGTACGCCGTGGTGCACGAGCGCGCCGTGGTACGTCGTATCGGGGAGGATTTTGGCTCCGGGGAGTTCTTTGTGCACCCCAGTGCACCAAATCCTCCGGGGAGCCCAAATACTCCCAGGAAAAGTCAGTCATTTGGAATTCATGAGCGTGCAGGTGCGGGTGGGGTTGACGGGTCACGCCGGTGCGCACGCGCAGCACCCAACCCGTGCGCGGTGCGGCCCGCCTCGCGAACATGGTGGCGGATCCGGGCTCCGTGGTGCATCCGGTGCATTCCAGCGCACCGGATCCACCGCCAAGCCCGCATCCACCACGCAAACTCCCGCTCTCCCCACTCAGGTGCGAGTGAGGGGGCGAATGAGGCCCGTGAGGCAGTTGCGAGCGCCCGCCGAGCAGTCCCGTCGCCCTACCCTGCCGCCAGAACCCGTGGCCAGAACCCGTGGCCAGAACCCGTGGCCAGAACCCGACCTGCAATCCAGCCAGACAACAGCCGGACAACAGCCGGACAGCAGCCAGACCAAAGCCCGACCAAAGCTTGACCCCCGCGGGAAACTTAGCGCTCACCTGTCACAGTTTGCGCGACCCGTAGGTAATCTGCCCGACCTTCTGTCGTTACTCTAAGTAACAGGTAACTAAGTTACTGTCAGTGTTTTTTCAACTATTCTCGGCCCGGGCTCGTCCACATGTACGTTCCGTTCTCCACAACCCGGGATGCCTGCAGGCCATGGCTCTGGCGCGATTGTGTCCACAGCTCGCCGGTCGTTTCCCTCTCGTCCTCCACAGGCTGGCGGGCTTTGTGCACATGGCGATCCACAGCCGGCCAGAGGTAGCGTGCTCACTCCTGGGTAGTGCGTGTGACATCGATACGCGCCGGGCAGGGACCCAGGGTTGGGCGGGTAGGGGCGCGCGGCGAGGCGGTCACTATGAGCAGAGCGAGCGAAGTCGCGTTCGCTGTCGACGCATCTCAACGTCGCAGGGTCGTCGTGGACGTCATCCTCTTGCTGGTGAGGAACGGGCGGATCCTGTTGCGGGAACGGGCCAATACCGGTTACGGCGATGGCGCGTACGAGCCGCCCACCGGCCAGCTGGCTGACCGGGAGACGATCGTCGAGACGGCGGTCCGGGTGGCCTCGGCCGAGGCCGGGGTCATGATCAGCGCCGGGAGCGTGTCGCTGGCCCACGTCATGCAGGATGTCTCAGGGAGCGGGCGCATCGCCTTCTTCCTGACCGTGTCGGGATGGGAGGGCGAGTACACCTCGCCGGATGCGTGCTGGTTCGATCTGGAGCAGCTGCCCACCAACATGCTCGACCGGTCCCGGGTGGCGCTGCGGAACTACGCCGAGGGGATGCGGTTCTCCACCTACCCCGCGTTCGGCCCGGGCGGCCTAGGCGAGTCCGCGCTGCTCGGCGCGGCCTCGGCGCCCTGGCAGGGCGCCTTCAGCGCCTGACTCCCGGCAGGTCCAGGTAAAGCCCGGATCCGGATAGGCTGGCCGCGATGACCGAGATCCTGAACGCGCACGGCTCGAGGAACGACATCTTCGTGGCCGCGATGGCGCCGCGCGACTTCGCGTCCGAGTCTGACCTGCAGGCCTTCGTCCGGCGCCTGTGCGACCGGGACGGCCCGTTCGGCGGCGACGGCATCTACTTTTACGACGCGGGGCCGCTGGTCCCCGAGGCGTGGTTCTTCAACCCAGACGGCTCCTCCGCCGAGTTCTGCGGGAACGGCATGCGTTGCCTGGGCCGGGTCATCCTGGAGCTGCGCGGCGCACGCGCGGCTACCATCCGCAGCGGCCCGCGGGAGTACCGGGTGCGCCGCGGATCGACCACGACCGAGGGCGTGCGCCAGATCAGCCTGGAGCATCCGGCGGTGGACTTCACCCCGGACACGCCCGTGGTGGCCGGACGCCGCCGGCTCTATCAGGCCCGGCTGCCCGAACTTGACCCGGCGCTTGAGTTCACCGCCGTATCGATCCCGAACCCTCACCTGGTCGCGCTCATCGGCACGTACGCCGAGTCCGACCTGATCGTGATGGGGGAGCGGGTGGCCGCCCGCCCGGACGTGTTCCCGGCCGGAGCCAACCTGTCGGTCCTGCTCCCGCTCGCCCCCGCCGAGATCTTCGTGCGCACCTACGAGCGGGGCGCCGGGCTGACGGCCTCGTGCGGCTCCGGCATGGCCGCGTCCCGGGCGGTGTACTCGCGCCCCGGCCGGATTGATCCCGAGCGCCGCGTCCTGATCCGCAACGCCGGCGGGATGGCCACGGCGTCGCTGCGGGTCCGCCTGGGGCAGTGGTACCCGGTCCTCGAGGGCAACGCGACGTTCGTCTACCGCGCCACCGTCGATCCGGCCGCGCTGGCCCGGGGTCTGCCGGCCGGGGGAGAACGCGAGCTCTATCCCGACGAGATCCGCGCGTACTCCGTCCTGGACGAGCAGAACGCCAAGCGGCTCCGCGCCGTCGGCATCCAAAGCGCGGCCATCGAAACCGGCGCCGTCGACACCGCGGACGCCAAGACTTCCTAGCCGTCCGGCCGCCTCGCCTGCCAGGCCCCGATTGCGGTGAGCACAGTTCATGCAGTAAACCAGGTCTATGCCGTACGGTCCGCCTCCCTCGGAAGAGTCCAGCACTAAGCGCGTCCGGAAGTCCCGCACTAAGTCCTTCCGGGTTACGGTCGACCTGGCCTCGGACGACTTTGAGGTTCTGAACCGGTGGCTAGCCAAGGCCGCCGTCGACCTCGATCAGCCGCTCAACAGGATGACCCTGGCCCGGGGGATCAGGGCCATGATCCGGGCCACCGCGACCGACGACGCAGTCACGGGCGTCGTGCTCGACCGCCTGCGCACAGATCAGTCCTGAAGACGGGCCAGGGGCGCGCCCCTACGTGGCGGTAGGGCCTCAGCCTAAACGTGGGGCAGGTGCCAGTGGTAGGGCGCGATCAGTTGCCTGACCGACTCCGGACCGTACGACCCGACGGCGTACGGCTCGACCGGCGACGGGTTCTCCAGCAGCGGTTCGGAGATCTCCCATACCCGCTCGATCCCGTCGGAACTAGTGAACAGCGACTGGTCGCCGAGCATGGCCAGCAAGATCAGCCGCTCGTAGCCCTCGAGCGCGTTCGACGCGACGAACGAGTCCTTGTAGTAGAACGCCATCTCGGCGTTGCCCAGGCTCAGCTCCGCTCCGGGGACCTTGGCCAGGAAGTTGACCTTGATGGCGCCGGGGTCGGCGAAATCGATGACGATCTCGTTCTGCCGGCCGTACGGGGTGTCCTTGCGATGCGCGGGGAACATCCGCAGCGGCGGCGGCTGGAAGCCGAGCACGATGACCTGGCGCGAGGCGCCCATGGCCTTGCCCGAACGCAGGAAGAACGGCACTCCGTGCCAGCGCCAGTTGTCCACCTCGACCCGCACCGCGACCATCGTCTCGGTCTGTGAGTTGGCCGCCACGCCGGGCTCGGACCGGTACCCCTCGTACTGGCCGCGCACGACGTGCTGGACGTCGATCGGCTTCAGCGCCTCGTAGACCTTGAGCTTCTCGGCCCGCAGGTGCTTGGCCGACAGCGATACCGGCGCCTCCATGGCCACGAACGCCAGGACCTGGAACAGGTGGGTGACGACCATGTCCCGGTAGGCGCCGGTCGCGTCGTAGAACGCGGCCCGCCCCTCGATCGACAGCGTTTCCGGTACGTCGATCTCCACGTAGCGGAGGTGATGGCGATTCCAGATCGGCTCGTTGAGCCCGTTCGCGAATCGGAACGCCAGGATGTTGTCGACCGATTCCTTGCCCAGGAAGTGGTCGATGCGGAACACCTGCGACTCGTCGAAGACCGCGAGCACCGCCTGGTCGAGCTTGCGCGCCGAGTCCAGGTCGGTGCCGAACGGCTTCTCGATGATCACTCGCGCGCGGTCGGCGGCCAGGCCCGAGGCGCCCAGCATGCCGATCACCGAGGTGAACGCGGCGGGCGGCACGGCCAGGTGGAACAGCCGCCGCGGCGAGCCGCCGATCTCCTTTTCCGCCTTCTGCACCGCGGCCACCAGGGGCGCGGGGTCGTCAGGGTCCGCGGCGGCGAACGACAGCCGCTCGGCGAACGACGGCCAGGACGGGTCGGTGGGCTTGGTGATGCAGAAGTCGGCGCAGGCCGCCTCGGCGTGCTCCTTGAACTGCTCGTCGGTCACCGCGTACTGGGCCGGCGAAGTCCCGATGATGCGGTACTCCTGCGGCAGCAGGCCGGCCGTGTGCAGGTGGAACAGCCCGGGCAGCAGCTTGCGCTTGGCCAGGTCGCCGGTCGCGCCGAACAGCACGATGACGTGGTTCTCCGGCCGCGCAGATCCGTTCTTCGGCATGAATCAGGCCTTCTTCTCCGCGTGACCGCCGAACTCCGAGCGCATCGCCGAGAGGATCTTCCCGGTGAACGCGCCGTTGTCCCGGGACTCGAACCGTTCGTACAGCGAGGCGGCGATGACCGAGGCGGGCACGCCCTCGTCCACCGCGGCCAGCACCGTCCACCGGCCCTCGCCGGAGTCAGACACCCGGCCGCTGAAGTCGTCCAGGTCCGGCGACTTGGCGAACGCGGCGGCGGTCAGGTCGACCAGCCACGAACTGATCACCGAGCCGCGGCGCCATACCTCGGCGACCTCGCCGACGTCGATGTTGTACTGATAGGCCCAGGGATCGCGCAGCGGCGCGGTCTCCGCGTCGATCTCGTCCTGGTGCAGGCCCACGTCGGCCTGCTTGATGATCGACAGGCCCTCGGCGATCGCGGTCATCATGCCGTACTCGATGCCGTTGTGCACCATCTTGACGAAGTGCCCGGCGCCGTTCGGCCCGCAGTGCAGGTAACCCTGCTCGGCCGTTCCCCCTGGTTGCAGGCCAGGCGTCGGCTCCGCGGT
>Ga0302229_10003952_pt1 | contig 10187 bp, 9 predicted proteins | sample II_Palsa_N1_3_FD_193518 | JGI IMG/M metagenome (GOLD analysis project Ga0302229, IMG submission 193518) | Peat permafrost microbial communities from Stordalen Mire near Abisko, Sweden - II_Palsa_N1_3 | ecosystem: Environmental > Terrestrial > Soil > Palsa > Peat permafrost | place: Sweden...
GAGATGGTGGGAGAGGAAGGCAAGGGCTTCTACCACCTCCTGCACAGCCTCAACGTCGAGCGGCTCTACCTCTCCTCTGTGGCCATGGGCATCGGACGCTGGTGCCTTGCGGCTGCCACCCGCTACGCGAACGAGCGCGTCGTGTTCGGCCGGCAGATCGGCAAGAATCAGGCCGTACAGCACCCGTTGGCCGCCGATTACCTGGCCCTGTTCGCGGCCGCGCACGTCTTGCAATCCGCGATCACCGCGTGCCAGGAGGAGGGCGCCGGGGCCATCGGCCCGATCGCCAACGCCGCGAAGTACCTCACCTCGGAGGCGGCGTGGCGCATAGCCGACGATGCGATGCAGACCTTTGGCGGCTACTCCTTCGCCCGGGAGTACCACATCGGACGGTACTGGACCGAGGTCCGGCTGCAGCGGATCGCGCCAGTCAACAACCAGATGGTCCTGAACTACGTGGCCGAGCGCATCCTAGGCCTTCCCCGGAGCTACTGACCGGCCGACGGCCGGGTACCAGCCGCAAACCCTGCGGCCCACCGCAGCTTGATGAGGAGTGAGATGGCCCAGATCGACTACGACGTCACAGACCACGTCGCCAAGATCGTAATCAATAACCCCGAGAAGAAGAACTCCATCACCCTGGAGATGTACAAGCAGCTTGATGAAGCGTATGCGGACGTTGTGTCGAACGGCGACGTGCGCGTCCTGGTCATCGCGGGAGCTGGTGACGGCGCGTTCAGCACTGGCGCCAACATCTCCGGGTACGTGGCCGACGGAGTGCTGGGTGAGGACGCCGGCAAGCAGCGCCAGCCGCTGCCCAAGCCGTGGCGCATCTACAAGCCCGTTATCGCTGCCATCGAGGGCTATTGCGTAGGCGGCGGATTCGCGTTGGCGGTCGCCTGTGACCTGCGCGTCGCGTCCACGACGTCAACGTTCGGACAGGCCGGCCTCAAGCGCGGCGTCGTCAACGGCCAGCAGACCTCGACCCGCCTGACCCGGCTCATAGGCATGGCCAACGCGCTCGATCTGCTGCTGCTATCGAAGTGGATCGACGGTACCGAGGCCTATCGCATAGGTCTCGCCCAGCGGCTGACCGAGCCAGGCGGCGCGCTGGCCGAGGCGATGGAGATGGCGCGGACGATCGCGTCCTTCAGCCCGGATGCGGTCCAGGGCACCAAGCGGCTGTGCTACGACAACCATGATCTCCCCTGGGACCAGGCTCTGGACTGGGAGCTTGAGGTCAGCGAGCGTAGCTTCCGTACGGCGGACTCGCTCGAGGGCTTTACCGCGTTCGCGGAGAAGCGGGAGCCCGTGTTCGGACAGGCCCCGGCCCTGCACTCGCTCGGATTCGAAGAATTCTGGCCCAACGACAACATCCCGGAGTGGCGCACGTGAGAGGTCCGCTTAACGGCATTCGCGTCCTGACCGTGGAGAGCTTTATCGCCGGGCCCATGGCCTCGATGTGGCTCGCCGACGCCGGGGCAGAGGTCGTCAAGATCGAGTCTCCCGCCCGGGGGGACACCGCGCGGAATGTCCCGCCGATGAAGGGGACAGGGAGCGGCTCCCAGAGCCTGTCATTCATCCGAGCGAACAGGAACAAGCGCAGCGTCGCGCTTGACCTGAAGTCCGAGGACGGCCGGCAGACCTTCCTCGCGCTCCTGCGCCAGGCCGACGTGTTCCTGGAGAATGCCAACCCAGCTGCGCTTCCGCGGCTGGGCCTCACCTACGCCGAGCTCAGCAAGCACAACCCGCGCCTGATCTACTGCGCCGTGTCGGGTTTCGGTCTGCCGGAGTTCAACGAGGGGAGCCTTCCCTACCTCACGGCGTTCGACATCACGGCGCAGGCCATGGGCGGCCTGCTGCTGCGACCCGAAGGGGCAGAGTCGGGCGCCGTCTACCCCGGTTACCCGCTGGCCGACATCTTCGCGGCGGCCAACGCGCAGTCGGCGGTCTACCAGGCGCTGTTCAACAGGGAGCGTACCGGCCAAGGCGCATACATCGACGTGTCGATGTTCGACGGCGCGATCGCCATGAACGAGCTCGCACTCATTATTCACGCCACGTTCGGGCACCTTCCCGCGCCAGGTGCGCACGCCCTCGGCGGTCCCTTCGGGGCGTACACGGCCTCCGACGGACAGGTGGTGCTGGGCATCCTGGGCCAGCCCGTATGGATCCGCTTCACCCAGGCGATCGGTCGTCCTGAGCTCGCGGACGACCCCGACTATGCGACGGGCCTGCTCCGGCATGAACACCGGCGCACCCTGACTCCCGTAGTGAACGCGTGGATGAGCCAGTTCAGTACCAACGAGGTCCTCGAGCTGCTCAGCAAGTTCGATATCCCGTCCGCTCCCGTGTGGAACGTGGACGAGGTAGTCAAGCTTGACTACGCCAAGAAACGTCGCATGATCGTCTCACTCGAAGATCCAGCCTGGGGGTCGGTCACAGTGGCGGGCAACCCCCTGAACTCGAGCCTCATGTCGGACGAGGCGCCGGCGCCGGCGCCGCTGCTGGGCGCCGACACCGACGATGTCCTGCGCGAGTGGCTCGGCGGGGGCGATTGACGTGCGACGGGTAGCTCCTTCCGGGCCAGTTCCGCACACGGTTGAGCAGTGAGGGTGGAAGGCATGCCAGATCGTCCTAAGAAGGTATCGGCCTCCGAAGCGCTGCTCCAGGTGCGGTCGGGCATGCTGGTCGCCAGCGGCGGGTTGAGCGCCGAGCCCATCGTGCTGCTCGAGGCGCTGGCCGAAAGGGCGAGCGCGACCTCCTCCGTGACGCTGCTCGGCGGCATGTTCATCGACGGCTACCGTGCGCTGTCACCGCACTTGGGAAACGCGCTCCGGCTCGAAACGTGGTTTATGCCGCTGACGTTGCTCGGTGACGTCGGGATGGGGCCGGACGTCGATTTCCTGCCGATGACGTGGACGCAGGTATGTCGGTACGTCGAGACGCTTGAGATCGACGTCTGCCTGGTTATGGTGTCGCCGGCTGACGAGAACGGGTATTACAGCCTGGGCATCAGCTCGAGCCTGAACTCGTTCCTTGTCAAGCGGTCCCGCGTCGTTATCGCGCAGGTCAACGACGAGATGCCGTACACCCTGGGCGACTCGTTGGTGCACGAGTCGCAGGTCGATTTCATCGTCGAGCACTCGAACTCGTTGCCGCCCTACCCTCTCCGGCCGCCAGGTGATCTCGACGCGGTCATCGGGCGGTACGTGGCCAGCCTGATCCCCGACGGCGCCATGCTTCAGTGTGGCGTCGGTACGATCCCTGAGGCTGTCGCACGGCGCCTGGCGGAGGAAGGGCGTTCGGGCCTGCGCATCACCGGGATGCTCACGGACGCCGGGCGCGGGCTAGTCGACGCCGGCTGCTGCGTGCCCGATGGGCCGGCCATTGTCGTCGGCGAGGTATGCGGTTCTCCGGACCTGTATCGGTGGGTGGATCGCAATCCCGCGATGGTTGCCAAGGACGGCCTGCACACCCACAGCCTCCAGGCGTTGGCCGAGTATCCCATCTTCGTGTCGGTCAACTCGACGTTGGAGGTCGACCTGTTCGGTCAGGTGAACTCGGAGGTACTGCGGACGGGACAGGCGGGCGGCATCGGCGGGAGCGTCGACTTCATGATGGGTGCGATGTTCGCCGACAACCGGTCCATCGTCGCGCTGCCGTCCATCACGTCGCGTGGCGTCTCCCGGATCGTGCCGTCCATCACCAAGGGCCTGGTGACAGCGCCGCGTACGCTCGTGCAATTTGTCGTGACCGAGTTCGGCGTGGCGGACCTTCGGTTCCTGTCGGCATCTCGACGGGCGGAGGCCTTGGCGAACATCAGCCACCCGGACCACCGCGAGGGGCTCCTCGCCGCCGCCAAGGAGCTCACCAGAACCGGGTGACGACGGCGGGCCGGTCGGAACGGCTGAGAAATTAGTCCATCAGATTGTGTTCTCCAGACTCCCAAGGAGAGGTGCACAGTGGCAGGCGAACACCTGACCAGGCAGGCCCGCCGGGTCGTTACCGGAGTGGATGCCAACGGTAAGTCGACGGTCGTCTCGGATCAAGACACCGCGACGCGCGTCGCGCTACCGGGCTTCACCGTGAACGACCTCTGGCGGGTCGACAGCCTGCCGACGCATGTCGACGAGCTCGACACCTTGACGGAGGAGGTCGTGCTGGACCCGCCCGCTGCCGGGCTGGTGTTCCGGATCGCTACCTTCCCGCCGGACAGCGAGGTCGATAGGGCCGCCTACGACGAGTCCATCAGCAACCTGCACGGCTCCGATGCGAACGCGCACGACGACACCGTAATGGGCATGCATATTACGGACACCTTCGACCTCGACGTCATTCTCGAGGGTGAGATCTACTGCGTGCTGGAGACAGGCGAGGTCCTGCTTCGTCCGGGAGACAGCATCATCCTCCGCGGCATCAAACACGCGTGGAGCAACCGCTCCGACAAGCCCGCGACCATGGTCGCGACCATGATTCCAGCCAAGCGCTGACCGGCGAGACTCTACCTGGAGCCGGTCAGTGCGCCGTCAAGCCACCGTCGACCGGAAGCGCGACACCGAGCACGAAACTGGCCCCGGGGCTGCAGAGCCACAACACGGCGCCGGCGATCTCGCCCGAAGCGGTCCACAGCTCGCTCCACTGTAGCGGCGACCTGTTCCTCGTCCGACACGTCGCAGCTGACGGCCAGGACAACGTGCCCAGTCGACGTCAATCCATCCACCGTCGCCTGCAGCGCCTGCTCATTGACGTCGGCGAGCACCACGCTGGCACCCGCTTGCGCAAAGCCCTGAGCCGCGGCGAGGCCTATACCGGAGCTGGCGCCGGTTTACCAGGGCGACCTGGATCTGGCCCGTATTTCGTGATGATCACAGACCCTGGTCAGTTCACCAGGAGTACGCGCTTGCGGAGCAGGGGAAATGCGGCGCGGCCGTAGGTCTGGCGCTTGAGCATTTTGACCCGGTTGACGTTGCCTTCCACGACGCCTGAGCTCCACGGCATGGTGAGCCCGTTGAGGACGGCGTCGTAGTCGCGCTTGATGCCGCGGACGAAGGAGTGCAGGTCAGGCTGGTCGTCGGCCTCGGCCGCGGTGATCCAGTCGTCGAGGCGGTCACCGTGGCGTCCGGTGAGGATCTTGGCGAACTCGGTGACGTGGCCGGCGAGGGCGTTCAGGTGCGGGCACCGTTCGCGGGCTTGCGCGAGCTTGGCCTTCTCCTCGTCGTCGAGGTTGTCCGGGTCGGCGGTGATCCATCGGGCCAGGTCACGGGCTTTGGGCGGGCCGGGGACGGCGGGCGGGGCGGCTCCTGCCTCGCGGAACGGGAGCATGGAGTCGCGGATGGTGCCGTAGCTGCCCTTGTATCCGCGTTCTTTCAGCTCGGCGTGCAACAGGGTGACGTTGGTGCACCCGTCGTTCCACCGCTGGTGGAGGTAGGGCTTGTGCTCGTCCAGGATTGACGGGCGGCCGTCTTTCACCTTGGCGAGCAACTCACCGATGGCTTCCGCGTAGTAGAAGCGGCGGACGGTCTCTTTCGCGAGTCCGGTCTCGCGCATGATCGGCTTGATGCCGTTGCCCTGGGCTTTCAGGGACTGGACCAGGTCGTACCGCTGCCGGGTGCGGACCGCGAGCGCGGATTCCCCGACGCGGCGGGCAGCGGCCTCGATCGCGGCCTGCTGCAGGTCAGGGGCTTGCGGTGCCTCGGGGACAGCGGGTTCTTCCGGTTCTTCGGGGGCGGGTTCTTCCAGGCAGGAGCGGTGCCGGGCCGCGGCCTTGCCCACGTGCTCGCACAGGTTGTGGTAAATGTGCCATCGGTCCGCGACCTGCTCGGCGTCCGGCGCTCCCTGCCGGGCTCCGTCGGCATAGGCGCCGGCGCGGTCCCGGCAGATCACTTTTATCCCGGGATGTTCCTTCAGCCAGTCCGCGACTGTACCGGCCTCTCGGTCGCGGAGCAGGTCAACGGGCCTGCCGGTCTCGACGTCGATGAGGATGGTGCCGTAGTCCCGGCCGCGCCGGAACGCGAAGTCGCCGGTACCGAGGATCGCCAGGCTGCCGGTTTCGGGGTCGGGCAGCGCCATGACCAGGCGCAGCATGCCGGCGCGGCTGGCGCGCAGGTCCAGTTCGGAGGCGAGCCGGGTCCCGGCCCGCCCGGCCAGGGCCAGGCCGATCGAGGTCAGCATCCGGGCCAGCGGCGGCGTCCGCCGTGACCGCGGCGAGGTCAGCCCCTCGAACTGCTCAGCGAACGTGACCGCCTTGCACTCGTTATTTCCGCAGAAGAACCGGCGGACACCGAGCCACAGCATCACCGGGTGCCCGCCGACCGGCGCGTCGGCCAGCCGCCGGCAGTAAGTACTGTGCACTCGCTCCGAGAACTGGCCGCACCGGCGGCAGTTCGCGCCGTCCACGCCGGAGTGCGCCCAGATGCGCAGTTTGCCGTCCTCCAGCCCCGCGGCCTCCGTGACGACTCCGGCCAAATGCGGCAGCAGCCCTTCGACGCTGATTCCGCACCGGCATGACAAACACCTGTTGACCTGCGACAATGACAAAACGGACTCCTGGACGGACGGCTGGACTAGACAACCGCCGGTCTACTCAGGAGTCCTCTTGTTCCTCAAGCGCAACACGCCGATCCAGCCCCAGGACATGACGGATCGTTACGATTCACCGGATCTGCCGCACGGGGCTCGTTACCGTCACGAAATACGGGTCAGATCCAGCGAATTGGCCCCCAGTCTGGGTCAGGCGTACTCGTAGCGGAGGGTGCGGTCTTCCCACCATGGGACGGTGATCGTTTCGGGCAGGGTGGCCTGGCGGAGTATGGGTGAGTAGGTGCGCAGGTTGAGCCGGACGGTGATCTGGCGGCCGTGGGTTTCGATGATGCCGCCGGTGTTGAGGAACCGGCGGTGGAGGGTGTCGGGGTGGCTGTGCCGTAGCCGGGCAGGCGGCGGCGCAGCGCTGTGCAGAGGGTGTGGGCCAGGACGGAGATCGGTCGCCGAGCCATGCGAGGCCCGGGTGGAACGGACACTTCGCCAGCACTGACCGGCAGAGGATCCGATCGAGGTGATTGCAGAACCCGAGTCAACGCCGATCTCGACCCTCAACCTATTGGCCTCCGGATCATACTCGGCGAGGAACGCGCCTGCCGGCCAGCCAGTCGAGCCGTCCCAGCACTTGCCCAAGCCGCAGCACCTGATCGCATACCCGGAGTCTGGTGTACGCCACGCGCTGTAACCCATATTCCGAGTATTACCTCAGGGTCTGACAATTTGGCCAGCCGGACACACCTGTCAACGGCCAAGTTGTGTTGGCTCTGGCCCACAGCCATGACGGGTCAGTCGGACGCGCTTGCAGAGCAGTTCAGGCTTGGCGCTGCGTACTAGCATACGATCAGGGTTGCGCAGCGCGCCGAAGTGATCACTCAGATGCGCTCACCCTGCTGAACTGGCCGGACGCTCTTGTCCGCATCGCTGGGCCCGGTCCGACCTGCTACATCCAGGCGGACTCCGGCGCGAAAATCCGGCGCCGTTGTCACTTGATTGTCACTTTTGATCGAACAAGTACGCGAAAAATCGTGGAGATAAGGGGATTCGAACCCCTGACCTTCTGCATGCCATACAAATCTTTATCGTTTCGCAATATGGCTAGAAGTGGCCCTACCAGCAGTTTTAATCGCTGGAAGTCGCTCACCATAGCCCGGTATCGGCGCTCGTTTGCTCCCCGTTTTGCTCCCCTGCTAGCCGCGCCGACCGCGAGACGACTATAGGAGCAATTGATCGAACGGCCTAGCATATTAACATCTCTGCCTGGTCGTATGCCGACGATAGCTTCTTTGAAGGCAACTGCTGCCGTCGCCGCGATACCTCGAGGCACCATGCGTAAGGACGCCTGAGTCGAAGGCCCGGCACATCTCTGATCACCGGGCGCCGACGAATCGGCCGTCAGCACGGCGCGCGATTACCGGAAAGCCCCCGCTGCGGCCCGTCTCCGGCCCGTCAGATCGCGATGCGGCGCGGGTGATTCCGCTGGTGTTCGCGGCCAAGTTCCTGCACTCGCTGATAATCGCGCTCAGAGAATACTGTCCGCCAGGACTTGCGCATGCCCGTGATCACGGCGACCGCCGGCCGGGGCAACCCGCGTCTGGCCAGCTCATCGCCAGTGCCGTTCTCCAGCAGGCAGAACAGCCTGAATTGCTCACGCCCGGGTCCGGTCAGCCGGATCTCATACCAGCCGCCCATCCTCCCGTGCATGGCCTCCCACTTGCCCCCGCCGGAGAATCGCGGGGGCGGCGCCGCGGCGACCGCGTCCAAGACCGCCGTGAACTGCGCGTCGATGGTGCCCGGGCAGCCGTCGAGGAACTCCAGCGCGGGCACCGTCTGATCGGGTGCCCGGTAGTAGATGACCGCCCATGGAAGCTGTCCGCCACCATCACGGCCGGACGGGTCGCGCGGCCGCCGCTGGCAACGTTGCCGAGGAGGCATGGCGGCGACCCTAGTCGGCCAGAGCTAACCCCGTAGCCGCGACACGCCGCTGGCGGCCCGGCTCGTACGTCGCGCGCTGCGCTTCCGCGGTGCGGGGAACGATACGCAGCTCGGCACCCAGCGCATCAGCCAGCGCCACGATGAGCGGCAGCTCCGGCCGTACCTGGCCCGCGGTGAACAGACGACGCACGCTGGAGGCGTTGCGATTGACCCGCCGCGCCAGCTCAGCCTTAGATATGCCCAGGTCAACCCGGAGCAAATCAAGCTGCCGGATCACCGCATCCGTCTGGGCGACTTCCCGCGCCGCACGCTCATACGCCGCACGGTACTCCGGGTCGTGCATCCGCTGCCCTCGGCGGCGCTCATGCAAGCCCACGTCAAGGATCTGCGAGGTCACGGCGGCTCCCCTCAAAGTGTTGCGTAGGTGACACGACCACTGTACCTCCTATGCAACACTTCGTCACCGGTGAGCATTCCTCCGACGACGCACGGTCGCTGTACATATCACCGTAGGCTAGCCAGGGCAGCACAAAAGATGGGTGGTCATGCCCACCCGGTAGGCGCGTCGGTAACGGCTTCGGAATGGCGGACAGCGGCACCGATCGGGAGATCGCGGTCGTCACCAGCTCGGCGACCTTGGCAATGGGCGAGTGACCGAGGTCGATCCCGGCCGTTTCGATGAAATGTCAGCACTGCGCTCGGCAGGCGGCCCGAGGAACTCGGCCTGCTGATGCTTTCATGACTATCCCTCGGTTAGGGGAGCGTCCATCCAAGGGCTAGCCTACCCGCCAAAGTTATAGGATGCCGGAGTGATTAACGCGGTGGTATTCGACGTTAGTGAGACGCTGGTCGATGAGAGTCGGGAGTATGGGACCTGGGCAGACTGGCTGGGCGTGCCTCGCCATACCTTCTCGGCGGAGCGGATCCGCCATCGGCCGGCCGAGATCGCCGCTGTGACCGAGCACAAGGCTCGCTGCTTCGTAATCACGAGAGGTGGCGCAACGCTTCATCACCAACAAGGCCGCCATCCTCACGGCAGCAGCAGAGCCTGGCCCGTACATCTACTCGGTACAGATGGACCGGATCTCGCGCCTCTATCCGTAGCCGTGCCCACGGCCATCTCTGGCTTCCGCTCGGTCCGCCAGCAGCACGCCGCAGACCTCCAGTCCCTGGATGCGACGCGGCATATTTTCCGCGGTAACTTATCCGAAGATCTGGTCCATGACCTCGGCGCCCTTGACCAGGACAGGGCGGAGTTCCTTCCGGTAGATGACCTCAGTTGTCCGTGAACTTGAGTGGCCGGCCAGCCGGGCGATCTCCTCTACCGGCACGCCCGAGGCTGACAGGAGGCTGACGAAGCTGGTCCGCAGTTCGCGGGGAGTCCAACCCTCCCCTACGCCGGCGGCCTTGCAGATGGACCGGAAGGACCGGCGGACGTTGGCGGCATCCAGCTCGGTGCCGACCGCGGTCGTGAAGACCAGGTTGTGCTCTCTCCACAGATCCCCGGCAGCCACCTTCTCCTCGCCTTGCCGCGCGCGGTGCTCTCGCAGCGCTTCGATGACTGCCTGGGGTAGGCCGAGGGTCCGGCGGGACTTGGAGGTCTTGGTGTCACCGCCGAGACGAACGGACCGCCAGACCGCGATGCTCGCGGCGTCCAGGTCCACGTGATCCCAGCGCAGCGCCCGGGCCTCCTCGGTGCGGATACCGGTCATCAG
>Ga0302229_10003953_pt1 | contig 10186 bp, 11 predicted proteins | sample II_Palsa_N1_3_FD_193518 | JGI IMG/M metagenome (GOLD analysis project Ga0302229, IMG submission 193518) | Peat permafrost microbial communities from Stordalen Mire near Abisko, Sweden - II_Palsa_N1_3 | ecosystem: Environmental > Terrestrial > Soil > Palsa > Peat permafrost | place: Sweden...
GTCGACGCGGAGCGTTTCCGCCGCCTGTTCTTCGAGGCGATGGCCCGCCTCGGATAGGCGATTGGCGGATAGGCGAAGCCAAATTCCGGCGAATTTTCCAGAATTTCAACGCGTCTCTCTTGCCTCCAAGATTAACTTGTGGTAACCAAATGGTAATCTTGGAGGCGGCGTGACGCGGTTTGACGTCGTCGGGTCTCAAATTTGGTCGACCAGACGGGGTGTTTCGCGAGGAGGGCTGGGGGATGACAAACAGATTGCGTTCGTTTTTGCTCGCCGGAGCCGCAAGCCTTGCCCTCGGCGCTTTCGCGCCCGTTTACGCTGCTGCAGTAGAACCCATCTCAAATGAGTTCGTCTTCATCGAATCAGATGGATATTTTACCATCATCAACAATTCAACGGAGTGGTATATCTATGGGTTCGAGGTGACCGATACGGACGCAACGAGACCGATGACAACCCAACCCGGATGGGGGGCCAGCGCCTGCGGCGACGGTTGCCTCTTGTATATAAATAACACTCTTACTTCACCCCTTCCCCTGGCCGATGACGTTGGTCCGGGCCAGAGCAGCAGCTTGTTCACGTTTTCCCTGCCCGAAGGAAGTTTGCCGACCTTTTACGTGGCTAACTCACTCGGCGTCGAAGGCGGAGCTTTCACCCCAACCGGATCAATCCCGGAACCGTCGACCTGGGCGATGCTGATAGCGGGATTCGGATTCCTCGGTTGGCGGTACGGCCTGCAGCGAGCCGGCGGGCGGCGCGGGCTCATCGGTGCAACTTAAACGGAACGCGTTGCGTCCGGGCATTCTCCACCTTCGACTACTTCACTCGGCAATGCTTCGAGCGCCGCAAGGGCGCCGCTCGCCCTAACGCCGCGCGTGGTCCGTGACCGTCACGTAGCGCGCCGGCGCGTCCTCTTCGATCGGCGGAAATGGCTCGAGCGGCGGAAGGAAATAATTGTCGGCCGCATCGTCGTTGACGAGCGACACTTCGCCCGCGAGCGCTGCGCCGCCCTCGGCCCAGAACGCGTGAGCGATGAACGGCACGAGCGTCAGGCTTTCGCCGGGCTCGAGCCGCACCCGGTCGCCGGGACCGAGATCGAGCACGCTCACGTCCTTGAGCGCCCGAAACCGCTGCTTGAGCGGTGCGCCGTGGGCATCGACCTTGAAGAGCTCGACGACGAACCGCGCGCCGCCGCGGTTCACGATGTCCTCGGTCTTGACCTCGTGATAGTGATGAGGCGCGCGCTGGTCGTCCTCGGCGAGGATCGCCTTCTCGCCGTAGAGCCGGCCCCGTCCGGCGCGAAGCTCGCGCCAGTCGCCCATGCGCAGCGTGAACAGCGTCAGCCCCTCGCGCGCGAACAGGCCCGGCTTGAATTCGACCACGTTCCAGCCCATGCCGCGTTCGGCGATCAGTCTCGCGGCGTCCGGGCTGGAGCGGAAGTCGGCGTCCCGCCACAGCGCGAAGGGCGGCAGCGCGACGCCATAGCGGCTGCACAAATCGAGCATCCGGTCGATGCGGCTGTCGATGAACGAGCGCTTCACCGGCCGAGGTCCCGCGCCCGTCGGCTCGTCCGCACGCCGCATGCTCCCCTGGCGCCAAGCGCGCGCAAACCCGAGCGTCCCGCTCAGCTACCGGCCTTCTTGGCGGTCTTGGCCTTCTTCGCCCTCTCGATCCCCTCGAGCACCAGGCCGCGCGCTTCCTCGGCGTCGCCCCAACGGAGGATCTTGACCCATTTCTTGGGCTCGAGATCCTTGTAATGGGCGAAGAAATGCTCGATCTGCTCGATCGTGATCGACGGCAGATCGGTATGGTTGTGGACGTGGGCGTAGCGCTGGGTGAGCGTCGCAGAGGGCACGGCGAGCAGCTTCTCGTCGCCGCCGTGCTCGTCCTCCATCAAGAGAACGCCGACGATCCTGCAGCTCATCACCGCGCCGGGAACGATCGCGCGGGTGTTGGCGACGATCACGTCGCATGGGTCGCCGTCGTCCGATAGGGTGTGCGGGATGAAGCCGTAATTTCCGGGGTAGCGCATCGAGGTGTAAAGAAACCGGTCGACCTGCAGCGCCCCGCTCTCCTTGTCCATTTCATACTTGATCGGCTCGCCGCCGATCGGCACCTCGATCACGACATTGACATCGTGCGGCGGGTTCTTGCCAATCGAGACAGCGTTCAGATTCACGTCGACCCTCCCTCGTCACGGCCGCGCGCAGGCGCTGACATCGGCGAATTCAGCGGCTCGTCAAGCTGACCTTATAGGCGGAACGGCCGTTCAGCCAAACCCGAAAGCGACCCGCTCGCGCTGCTGGCCGCCGAAAGTCTCTCGCGCGCGGCGCAGCACGCGCCCGCCGAGTCGGCGGTAAAAGCTGACCGCCCGTTCGTTGTCGGCCAGCGCCCACACGACCAGGTTCGACAGCCCATGGCCAGCGAGATCCTTGCGCGCCGCGTCGAACATGCGCCGGCCGAAGCCGCAGCCCTGGCATTCCGGCGCGAGGTAAAGCTCGAAGATCTCGCCGCCATAGCCCAGCGCCGGCACGCGGTTGCGCCCGTAGCTGACGTAGCCGACAACCGAGTCGGAGAATTCGAGCACCAACAGGGGCGTTCGCCGCGCGATCGCCAGGCGCCACCACGCCGGCCCGCGGCGGGCGATCATCCGCTCGAGCTCGCGGCCCGGTATGACGCCCCGATAGGCCTCGCGCCAGGCGGCGTCGTGCACGGAGGCGATTTCAGCCTCGTCGCCGAGCCGCGCTGCGCGAATGGAAATGACCGTCTCGACCATGGAGGGATGTTAAGTCGGCCCGTAGGCCTGCCGCAAGGTCTTGACAGCGGCGTTGGATGACTTTTTTGCTCTTGCAAGCTTGCCTTTGAGTCGGCGCATTGGCGCCGGAATATTTGCGCAATCGCCGTTCAATGCGCTTCGCGCGCCGGACCAGGAGCTTCGAGACCATGCCGCCGCGATCACCATGGGCGCGCTTGGCGTTGGGCGCCGTCGGAATGGCGGCTGCGATCGTTGGCGCAGCAGGCGCGTGCGCCGACGTCCTGCACGTGACCTATCGGGTGTCGTTGATCGGGCTTCCGATCGGCGCCGTCAATCTCAACGCCGACCTCACCCCGACCAGCTACTCGATCCAGGGCGACGCGAAACTGACTGGTCTCGCGCGGCTCCTCAACAATGCGCGGGGCGCTTCGGCAGGCAACGGAGCGATCGTGCAAGGCCATGTGTCGCCGGCCACTTTCGCCACCATCGCCGCAAGCTCGAACATGACGCGCACCATTCGCATGGCGCTCGCCGGCAACGCCGTGACCGGCGTCGACATCTCGCCGCCGTACGAGGACAGGCCGGACCGGGTTCCGCTTGGGCCAGGCGACGAGAAAGGCGTTGTCGATCCGGTCGGCGCGGTCATCATTCCGGCGCCCGCCTCGGGACCGATCGTGTCGCCGGCCGCGTGCGATCGCAAGGTTCCGATCTTCGACGGCTATACCCGCTTCGACATCGACCTCACCTATGTCGGCGAGCGGCGGGTGGCGACCAAAGGCTACGAGGGCCCGGTCGTGGTCTGCGCCGCGCGTTATGTCCCCATAGCCGGCCATCGGCGCGACCGCCCGGCGACCAAGTTCATGGCCGACAACAAGGACCTCGAGGTCTGGCTGGCGCCGATCGAACACGACCACGTGCTGATTCCGTTCCGGGTTTCGGTGCGCACGATGATTGGCACGACCGTCGTCGAGGCGACGGAATTCCGCGTCGACGAAAAGTAGGCGGCGAAAGCCAGCGACTGCGGCCGGTCGGCCCGACCCTCGCGCCGCCGGCAAGGCTAGTTGAGTTCGTCTTCCAGCATCGGCAGCGGGAACACGCCGACGCCGTCTTCCGCCAGCGACCGTGCTTCCTCGAGGGTGGCGCGGCCGCGAATCGCGCGCTCGGGCTCCTCGCCGAGATGGATGGCTCGCGCCACTTGCGGAAATTTCGAGCCGACGTCGTCGGTGTTGGCCTCGATTTCCCGGCGCATGCGGGTGAAGAATTCGCGCGCCTGCCGGCGCCGGCCGTCGACAACAATCTCGGGACCCGATTCGCCCGCCGCGCGCTCGCCGCCGACGACGGCCGGCGCCATGATCGCCTTGTCGACCTCAGTCGAGTTGCATTCGGGGCAGGCGACCAAGCCGCGCTTGCGCTGCTTCTCATAAGCGGCGCTGTCGGGGAACCAGCTTTCGAATGCATGCCCTTCGGCGCAGCCGAGCGCGTATTTGATCATCGTTCAGCCCGCCAATAGCCCGTCGAGTTCGCCCGCCGCCTCAAGAGCCTGCAAATCGTCACAGCCGCCGACATGCGTCTCGCCGATGAAAATCTGCGGCACCGTCCAGCGGCCGTTCGCCTTCGCCGCCATCGCCGCCTGGGCAGCACGATCCCCGTCGACGCCGATCTCCTCGAACGGCGCCGCCTTGGTCCGCAACAGAGCCTTTGCCGCATGGCAAAAGGGGCAAGACGACTTCGTATAGATGACGATCGGCGGCACGCGTAAACAATCCCTTGGCGCGCAGAGTCGCGCCGTTCCCACTATATGGGAAGTTACGCGCCGGTCACAACCCGGGCGAACACCAGCACGTCCACCCGCTTCGCGCCGGCCCTCAGGAGCGCCCGGGAGGCCGCGTTGGCGGTCGCGCCCGAAGTCAAAACGTCGTCGATCAGCACGATGTTGAGCCCGCGCACCGGCGCGCCGGCGGCGGCGCGAAACGCGCCCTGGACGTTTTCAGCCCGCTGCGCGCGGGTAAGGCCGATCTGGCTCCGCGTCGCCTTGACCCGCAGAAGCGCGCTCAGGTTGCACGGCTTGCCGGTCTGGCGCGAAATCTCCGCCGCCAGCGCCGCCGCCTGGTTGAACCGCCGCCGCCACAGCCGCAGCGCATGCAGCGGCACCGGCGTCAGGAGATCGGCGTCGGCGAGCACATCCGCGCCTGCGCGCGCCATCCAGCGGGCGATTGGCTGCGCGAGCTCGGCGCGGTCGGAATATTTGAGCCGGTGCGCGAGCGTGCGCGCCGGCCCGTCCTCGAACCGCGCCACCGCGCGGGCGCGGGCGAACACGGGCGGATCGGCCATCGCCTGGGGCGAGATGAGGCCCTGCCCGAGGTCTTGCTCGAACGGCGTTCCGAGACGCTCGCAAAACGGCCGCTCGATGAATCGCATCGCGCTCCAGCAGCGCGGGCAGAGCGCTCCATGCAAATCCGTCGCGGCGCGGCAGGCAAGGCATGTCGGCGGATAGAGGGTGTCGAGCGCGGCCTGAGCCAGGCGCGCAACGAGAGCGCCGCCGCGTCGCGTCCAGGACGGGCCGGCCGCCTGCTCAGAGTTAAGCGCCGGAATGGCGTCCATTCGCCAACGTTAGCCCGAACCGGGGCTTTGCGCGAGGGGCGGTCTGAGCATAAGGGACGGTCCATGCCGCCTCAGACGCCGCCGCGAATATTCGATCGCGATCTCATCAATCGACGCCTCGATCGCGCGTTGGCGCGCGGAGCCGGCGACGCGCGGGCGGACTTCCTCCTCACCCGGGCGGCGCAAGACCTTGGGGAGCGGCTGTCGCTGGTCAAACGGCGGTTCGTCGCCGCCGGCGATTTCGGCTCGCCCGGCCCGCACGGCGCGGTTCAGCTTGCCGCCGGCGGGCAGGTCGACTGGGTCGTCCGGATCGCTCCGACTCGGGCGAGCCTGGGGATGGGGGCTTTTCTTGCCGTCGTCGGCGACCTCGAGCGTCTGCCGGTCGCGGATGGCCGCCTCGACCTCGCCGTCTCGCTCCTGGCGCTGCAGAGCGTGAACGATCTGCCGGGCGCGCTGGTTCAGATGCGCCGCGCGCTGAAACCCGACGGCCTCCTCATCGCCGCGCTGATCGGGGGTGAGACGCTGACCGAACTTCGCCAGAGCCTGACGATCGCCGAGAGCGAGCTTCTCGGCGGCGCGTCGCCGCGGGTCGCGCCGTTCGTCGACGTGCGCGCGCTCGGCGGTCTCGCGCAGCGCGCTGGGCTGGCGCTGCCGGTCGTCGATCTCGACCGCGCGATCGTCCGCTACGCCGACATGTTCGCGCTTGTCGCCGACCTGCGCGCGATGGGGGCTACGAACGCGCTCGAAGCTCGCGCCCGCAAGCCCCTGCGCCGCGAGATCCTCGCCCGAGCCGCCGCCCTCTACAGCGAACGCTTCGCCGATCCGGACGGGCGTGTGCGCGCGACTTTCGACTTGGTGTGGCTCGCCGGCTGGGCGCCGCATGAAAGCCAGCCGAAGCCGCTTGAGCCCGGATCGGCGACGATGCGACTCGCCGACGCGCTGAAGAGTCGCCGCTGACGCTTCAATTTGCGCCGGTGGGATTGGCCGCCAGGCGAGCCTGAGGCGCTTTGGCCGGCCGTAGCGACCGGCCGGTGAGGGCCACGCCGCCCAACACCAGCGTGAGTCCCGCCCAAGCCGAGGGCGCAATCGGTTCGGCGAGCGCGACCGCCCCGCCGACGACCCCGATCAGCGGCACGATGTAATTGTTGAGACTCGCGAAGGTCGGTCCCTCCTCGTTGACGAGCCGGAAATAGACGTAATAGGCGAGCGCGGTGTTGAAGACGCCGAGCGCGCCCATCGCCAGCGTCGGCGACAGGGGGATCTGGAAGAGCGTTGCGAGCGGCGGCGGATTCGTGAACGCCAGGCCGGTCAGCGCCAGGACAAGCGTCGAAATCGTCATCGAGGCGGTCACCGCCCTGACGGCGCCGATTTCCCTCGTTGCGGCGCCGGAGATGATCGCGCCGGTCCCATAGCAGACGCCCGCTGCGAGCGCGAACGCCCGCCCCAATACGGAATGGGCGCCCCCTTGCGCTCCCGGCGACCAGAAGGCGACGCCGACGCCAGCGAAGCCGATCGCCAAGCCAAAGGCGCCGAGCCATGTCCAGCGGTCGCGCGACCCGAGAAAACGGCCGAACAGGAACACGAAGACAGGCTGGGCGCCCATCATCAGCGCCATGTCGGCGCTGGTCGTCAACGTAGCGGCCTTGCCAAGCAAGACGAAGGGAACGACCTGCCCGATCAGCGCGAGCGCGAGGAGATTGCCCCACAACCCTGGGCGTGATCCCGGCCAGATCTTGCCGGAGAGCGCGCTCACAAGCAGCATCGCGGCCGCCGCGACGCCAACCCGGGCGAGCGCGATGCTGAACGGGTCGAAGGCGCGCGAGGCGATCTTGATGAGAAGAAAGGACGAGCCCCAGAGAAATGACAGGAATGCCAGCGCCGCATATGCAGCCATGAGGCTCTCAAAGGTTGGTGGGCGCGAACCAGGCGGTTCGGACCGCGGACGTCAACGGAAATTGGTCGAGGCTATCGAACTCCGCGACCGTCGTAGGCCAGATCGCGCAGCTCGCTCCAGGAAGCGCCGCGCACGTCGGCTTGCAGTCCCCTGCCCTTGAAGCTCGCGCGGCGCAGCTTGAACGGGGCGCGCGGCTTGGTCTCGGTCACGACGTGGCCAAGCCATCGTCCCAGCAGCATACGCATCATGACCCCAACTTCTTAGGTTCGTCCTTTTCGTGGGCTTATGGAGGAGTCGCTTAGGATCCTTGGTAGGGAAGACCTTCGTCTTCGAGTTGAGCCTGAAGCAACCCGGCTAGATAGTCCTCCATAGCCGTAAAGTCTAAATGCCCTTCGTCCCACGCTCTATCGGCGGCGATGAGCGCCCTTTCGTATGCTTTCCTATCCTCTCGAATGCGTTCAGGGACAATTTTTCTCCCCGGTAGCAAGGATCCCGATCTTACGCAAAGCAAGTAGTAACAGACCGCTCTCGCAGTCCTACCATTCCCCTCGATAAATGGATGAATCCAATTTAGTCGCCAAAGACCATATGCAGCTAACTCCGTAGCGGTCCAGATATACCAATTCTCCTGCACCGTAGAAATAAAGCGATCCATCCAATCCGAAACCTCCTTAAAGTGCGGGGGCTTATGATTGCCGACGTAGATAGGTTCCTCTCTAAATCTTCCGCCGAATTGCGAGATATTCGCTACCGCGACGTGATTAAGTGCCCAAAGCATGTATTTATCGAAAGCGGTAGCTCCTTCTTTCAGTCCAATTTCGATACAGTTAGTCAACAACTCGTACCGCCTATTCAGGTTCTGTTCCTGAATACGGTCATATAACTCCGGTTCTTCTTGCTCTAGAACAAACATTGGTTTTCGGCTGAGAGGGGGCGCTCAGCCGAACCCCTCACGCAATTGCTGGCGAAGTTACTCGAATCCTGAGGGTAGACTCGCGGGCTGATTCCTTGGTGATTCGGGAGCCCTGGGGCGCATTCCCGTAGACAAAGCTAGCGCGCTGTTCGAGCAGCTGCTCATCCGTGACAACGACAGTCTTTGCGCGCTCGAGAAGCCTCGTAAGCTCAGGCCTCTCCGGGGCTCGCTTCAAAGCTGATTTCCGTTCGGCCATATCCGTCTCTCCCACTTGATCCGAAGTCCTAGGCGCTTGCGGATCGCATTCTTGTGCCCAGCGGTTCCCAGACTTGTCTATTTCGGTTCTACGTCGTTAAACGTCAACGGAAATTGCGCCCCGCGGGCATCGCCTGCGTCGCGTCGGCCGTTTCGAGCGGCAGGAGCGGCGGGGCGCGCGGATCCTCGAACGTCGGGGGCTTGGCGAATCGGTTGCCCTGGCGCTTTTGCGCCATCGTCATTTGCGGCCGGCGGACCTCGTCGGCGCGGGCGAGGGCGCCGATCGTCGCGCCCGCCTCCGACAGCATGCCGAGCATCGGCGTCAGATCGTCCATGCGCTCGGCGACGATATGGATGACGCCCGATTCGCTCTGCAGCTTGCCGGTCACGGCGACGAAGCGGGCGCCGAGCACGATCGCGCGCAGGCGTTCGAACGCCTTCGGCCAGACGATGACATTGGCGATCCCCGTCTCGTCCTCGAGCGTCATGAAGATGACGCCCTTGGCGGTGCCCGGCCGCTGACGCACCAGCACCAGGCCGGCGACCGTGACCCGCTCGCCGTTCCTGACCGACCGCAGCGCGTCGGAGCGCAGGATTCCGCGCGCGGCGAGGCGCGCGCGCATGAACGACGTCGGATGCGCCTTCAAGGACAGCGACAGGCGCCGGTAATCTTCCACCACGTGCGCGCCAAGCGGCATCGGCGGCAACCGCGCGTCCGGCTCGGTTTCGCGCGCCGGGCGGCTCGCGAACAGCGGCAGATCGTCCTGGTCGCCGACCCGGTCGAGGCCGCGCACCGCCCATAAGGCCTGCCGCCGGTCGAGGCCGAGCGAGCGGAAGGCGTCGGCGTCGGCGAGCCGCTCCAGCGCCGCGGACGTGAGGCCGCTGCGCAGCCAGAGGTCGCGCACGGAATCATAAGCCTGCACCCGCCGCTCCACGAGCCGGCGCATGTCCTCCTCCTTGACGCCGACGATCTGCCTAAGACCTAAGCGCACCGCATGCGTCGCGCGGATATGCGCCGCCATCTCGGCATGGCGGGGGTGGAGGCGGCGCTCCCCTTCTCCCCGTTCAAGGGGAGAAGGTGTCGCCGGAGGCGACGGATGAGGGGCAGCGCCGTCCTTGTCGGAGAGGATAGCGCCGCCCCTCACCCCAACCCTCTCCCTGTGCACGGGGAGAGGGGGCAAAGGCTCCAGCGTGCAGTCCCAGTCCGACAGGTTCACGTCGACCTCGCGCACTTCGACCCCGTGCTCGCGCGCATCGCGCACGAGCTGCGCCGGGGCGTAGAAGCCGAGTGGCTGCGCGTTCAGCATCGCCGCGGCGAACACGTCCGGATAGCGGCATTTCATCCAGCACGAGGCATAGACCAGAAGCGCAAAGCTCGCCGCGTGACTCTCGGGAAAGCCATATTCGCCGAACCCCTCGATCTGGCGGAAGCAGCGCTCGGCGAAGTCGCGCGGATAGCCTTTGGCCGCCATGCCCTCGACCATCTTTTTCTGAAAAGTCTGGATCGTGCCGACCCGGCGGAACGTCGCCATCGCCCGGCGCAATCGATCGGCTTCCGCTGGTGTGAATCCGGCCGCGACGATGGCGATCTTCATCGCCTGCTCCTGGAACAGCGGCACGCCGAGCGTTTTGCTCAAGACCGCCTCCAGTTCCGGCGATGGATAGGAGACCTCCTCGATACCCTGCCGGCGGCGCAGATAGGGGTGCACCATGTCGCCCTGGATCGGGCCGGGCCTCACGATCGCGACTTCGATCACCAGATCGTAAT
>Ga0302229_10003974_pt1 | contig 10161 bp, 7 predicted proteins | sample II_Palsa_N1_3_FD_193518 | JGI IMG/M metagenome (GOLD analysis project Ga0302229, IMG submission 193518) | Peat permafrost microbial communities from Stordalen Mire near Abisko, Sweden - II_Palsa_N1_3 | ecosystem: Environmental > Terrestrial > Soil > Palsa > Peat permafrost | place: Sweden...
ACTGGACCGTGGCGCCCGGGATGCCGCCGCCTGCCACGCCCTGGCCGATGAAGATCGTCGGGGGATTGGCGGTGTTGAAGTCAGCGGTGGTGTTGTACGTACCGTTGGGTCCTGATCCGCTGCCCGGCGTCAATACGAACGCGCAGCGTATCTGCTCAGCGGTCGGCAATGCGCCGGTGGGCGGATGCGCAACCGCCCCGGTGATCTGAACACCTGCGCGGGTCGGCGTTACCGTTCCCGTCGCAAGCGGAATGGGGGATTCGAGCCACGACAGCGTGTAGGTCATTGCCGTGGCGTTGATGTTCAGGCTCACCACTTCGCCGCTGCCGGCGCCGCCCAGATACGTCGTATTGCCGATATCGGCGGTCGCAGGGCAGAGCGAAGCAACCGTGCCTTGCGGCGGCGGCCCTTGCGTGGGACAGCTTGATCCGGAACATTGCGGCGTGTTGATCGCAGCGGGATTGCTGGCGTTGCCGCCACCACACCCGACCACCAGGCAGGCGGTCAAAATAGCCAGTACAAGGCCTCTAATTATGGCGTACGACATGCTGCTGTCTCCCTTTCGTGTAATTGTGCGAAGTAATTTCGCTGCGCGTTTAAGGGCTGTCAATTGACTGAACCGTCTAAAAAGGTCGATTCAAACAGCCTCTAAAACGCGCGACTCTTGCCACCGCGAGGTTTGCGAGCCTTTTAAACAAAAAACGAATTTTCGGATGCAGGAGCTGAAGCGTTGCTTTGCGGCACACGCTTGCCTGTCAGGGCTTTGAGCAAAAAGGCTCTATCATCTGCGAACGACCGTTCGTAGAAAAATCGGGTGTTTCCCTAGGCGGCAATCTGTGCGGATTAATTCGCCGGTCTGCACGATTTACCGATCCATGTATAACGGCAGGATTTTATTCGAAAGTAATCGGGAGTAGTACCGATTACTCGCAAGCGATTTGAAATCTTCAAGCAGGGATTTAAAACGCAAAAGGCCGGTTTATAAAACCGGCCTTTTGGCTTGAATGGCGTCGAAGCGCCGTCGGGAAGGATGCGCTTAGCGTTTCAATCCGCTGTCTTCGGCGGTGCCGATCGCGAGGTTCATGCACTGGATGGCTGCGCCCGATGCGCCCTTGCCCAGATTGTCGAGACGCGCGACGGTGACAAAGCGTTCTTCGTTGCCAAACACAAACAGGTCGACGCGATTGGTGTCGTTGTTCGCCTGCACGTCGAAAAAGCCGCCGTCGAGGTTGGCTTCAGCGTCGAACGGAGCGACGCGCACGAAGGCTTCGCCTGCGTAGTATTCGCTGAACAGGGCGAGCACGTCTTGCGGCGTGGTTTTCTTCGCCAACTGGCTCGGCGAGAAGAAGGTGGTGACCGCCAGACCCTTGTAGAACTCGCCGACGATCGGCGTGAACACCGGCGCCGACTTTAGACCCGTATGCGCTGCCATCTCCGGCAAGTGTTTGTGCGTGAGACCGAGCGCATAGGGACGCGGGCTCTTCAGTCGGTCGTCGTCGCCAGCTTCGTAGTCCGCAATCATTTTCTTGCCGCCGCCGCTGTAGCCGGTGATCGAATAGCTGTGCGCAGCGAACTCCGGTGCGACCACGCCGGCTTCGACGAGCGGACGCATGGCCAGCACGAACGCCGATGCGTGGCAGCCCGGCACGGCAATGCGTTTGGCCGTGCGCAGCCGTTCGCGTTGCGAGCGCGCCAGTTCCGGCAGGCCGTAAGCCCAGTCGGCGCTGGTGCGAAACGCGGTGCTCGCGTCGATCAGCACGGTATGGTCGTTCGCGACGAGCGAAGCCGATTCGCGCGAGGCCACATCGGGCAGGCACAGGAACGTGACGTCCGACGCGTTGATGAGACGACGGCGCTCCTCGATATCCTTGCGCTTCGCTTCTTCGATACGCAGGATCTCTACGTCGGCGCGTTGCGACAGGTATTCGAAAATCTTCAGGCCGGTCGTGCCTTCCTGTCCGTCGACAAATACTTTCGTGCTCATCTCACTCTCACTGGCTTGCGGGAAAACCGCGGGGAAAACGGTGGCGCCAGGTTGCGCCGGAACGCTATTTTAAGACCTGATGGCGGCACACGTGCGCAAACATCGTCGAAAAACGACGTTGCGCCGTGCAAATGACATTGAGATGACGGTTTTATACGGCAGATGCGATCCGTTGACGGCGGGTTCGCACCGGCGGCGGACCGGGGACGTCTACTTCGCAGCGCTCCAGCGCGCCGTCACGGCTGCGACCCGTGCGCCGAATGCCTTGGCCGTTTCGAGGTCGCCCGGCGGCGGGGCTTCTTCTGGCGTGGCATCCGCCGGCGACTGCGTGAGCAGACCGGTGGAGCCGCCGACGTAGTTCAGATCGTCGCGGGTCGCCGCCTTGGTGTTGGCCGGCATCATGCCGGTGCCCGCCCAGATCATGCTGTGCTGCATCGCCAGCGTGACGAAGTACTGGATGGTCGAGAACTTGTCACCGTTCATCGTCGCGGAGTTGGTGAAGCCGGCGGCGATCTTGTCTTTCCACTTCTGGCCGAACCACACCTTCGAACTGGCGTCGGCGAATTTCTTGAAGTCGGCCGATGGCCCGCCCATGTAGGTCGGCGCGCCGAAGATGATGGCGTCGGCGGCGTCGAGTTCGGCCCAGCCGGCATCGTCGAGTTCGCCGACTGCGATCAGTCTGGCGTCGGCGCCAGCCGCGAGCGTGCCGGCGAGCACAGCCTCGGCGACTTTCTTCGTATGGCCATAGCCGCTGTGATAAACGATGACGATCTTCGGCATGAAATGCTCCAGGGAAGTTGAAGGGAGGACCAGGACGAGCGGTGCGAGCGCGCTGCGGTGGGTCGGTCGCGGCGATACTGAGCCATCCGCCGGACCTGTGAAACCCTACCGCCGCGGCCTGTGCGGGCGTAGATTTTAGCGCCCGTAGTTCACCACCATTTTTGCACTACCGATCGTTGCAGTGCCGATCTCGTGGTCGAACATGAACGCCGGGCGGCCTTGGGCGAGCCGCAGATCGGTCGTGCTGAGCGCATACACTGTGATCACGTAGCGATGCGGCTTGCCGGCCGGCGGACACGGGCCGCCATAGCCGTCGATCTCGAAGTCGTTGCGCGCCTCGACGGCGCCGAGCTTCTTTATGTAGCCTGACGCGCTTGCATTCTCGGGCAAGCGGTCGATATTGGCGGGGATCTCCGCGACGGCCCAATGCCACCAGCCGGGGCCGGGCGCGTCGGGATCAAAGATGGTGACGGCAAAGCTGCGGGTGCCTGCCGGTGCGTCATGCCATGACAACTGCGGCGAGCGGTTTGCACCCTTGCAGTCGTCCTGGTCGAAAACCTGGGCGGCGTCGACGGTGCCGCCATCGCGGAAGCTGGCACTCGTCAGCGTAAAGGGTCCGTCGGCGAGCGCACGCGGCCCGTGCGCGACGGCAAGCGCGAGACTGAGCGTCGCAATCGCAAAAGACGACGATCGTGAGCGGGGCGAAGCAAGCGAAACGACCAGGCAACGCGAACGCATGTGCCGATTCTCCTTCCGATGCAGCATAGGGGTGTGAGCTTCCATCCTCACGATGATTATTGTCCCTATTTTGTGTTTCGCGGTCGAATCAAGATTAACATTTGGTTAAGCGGAGCCTTGTGGCGCCCGCTCTGACAGGGCGCGGACAGGTGAAATCCGCTATAGTCAGCAGAATTGCGCCCGCGGGCCGGCAACGCAAGGAAGTTCACGAATTTAGAACCCGGAATTTAGAATGATGCATGGCTGAAATTTCGGAGAGCGTGCTATCAGGCGAAGGAGAGCCATGCCAGAACCAGTCAGGGTCGTTATAGCCGATGATCACCCGGTGATTTTATTCGGTGCAGAGCAAGCGCTGCTCAAATTCCCCGGCATCGAAGTTGTTGCACGCGCGCGCCAGTCAACGGAACTCATGAAGGTCCTGCAGACCGTCCCCTGCGACGTGCTGGTGACCGATCTCGCCATGCCCGGTGGGCAGTACGGCGACGGTCTTCCGCTGATCGGCTACTTGCGCCGCAATTTTCCCAATCTGCCTATCGTCGTCCTGACGATGCTCGAGAATGCTGCGCTGCTCAAGCGCCTCAGCGAACTCGGCGTGACCTCGGTCGTCAACAAGGCGGACGATCTGAGCCATATCGGGCTCGCGGTCCAGCACGTCAGCCGCCGTCTCGAATACATGAGTCCGTCGGTCAAGGCCTCGCTCGAGACGTTGCGCATGAACGCTGGCGGCAAGACCGACGAGGTGATGCTGTCGAAGCGCGAACTGGAAGTGGTACGGCTGTTCGTATCCGGGATGACGATCAAGGAAATCGCGGAGCAGTTGAACCGCAGCATCAAGACCATCAGCACGCAGAAGAACACCGCCATGCGCAAACTCGGTCTCGAACGTGATTCCGAACTGTTTCAATACGCGCAGAGCAATGGCCTGGCGAATCTGTCGTCGGGGTCGGCGGGGGAACTGAGCGATCAGTGATCGCGTTATCTAGATCGTCCCTGCGAGCTGCATAAAAAAAGCTGCCTGTCGGAAAGAGGGGCAGCTTTTTTTCCATTCATCAGCCGCTTGGGCAAGGACCAGACCGCGTTGCGGTGGGGCCGTCCCAGCCAGCGTGCTTGAAACTGGTTGCTTACTGCGGCGACGCCGTTGCACCGCCGTGCGCGGCCGACCATTCAGCCGGGGCATGCAGGAATTTTTCGACTTCGTCGAGCGTCTTCGTGTCGAAGTAGCCTTTTTCCTTGGCAATGCGCAGAACGTCCCACCAGGTGGCAAGCGCGTGCAAGTCGACGTCGATGTCTTTTAGCACCGACACGCTTTCCTTGAAGATGTTGTAATGGAACAGCACGAAGCAGTGGTTCACCGTCGCGCCCGCAGTGCGCAGCGCATTGATGAAGTTGATCTTGCTGCGGCTGTCGGTGGTCAGGTCTTCAACCAGCAGCACGCGCTGACCTTCTGTCAGCAGACCTTCGATCTGTGCGTTACGGCCGAAACCCTTCGGCTTCTTGCGCACGTATTGCATCGGCACCATCAGGCGGTCGGAGAGCCAGGCCGCGAACGGGATGCCGGCGGTTTCGCCACCGGCGACCGCGTCGATCTGCTCGTAGCCGACGTCGCGCAGGATGGTGGCTTCGGCCATTTCCATCAGGCCGCGGCGTACGCGCGGATACGAGATCAGCTTGCGGCAGTCGATATACACCGGGCTCGCCCAGCCGGAGGTGAAGATGTACGGTTTTTCCGCGTTGAAGTGAACTGCTTGCACTTCCAGCAGCATCTTGGCGGTCGTGTCGGAGATCGTCTGGCGATCGAAGCCTGTCATGGGCGGATCCTTGGGTGTGAGCGGGAGGGCGCGGGCGCATAAGGCCCGGCGGCGCAGCAAGCGGGGTATTCCGCGCCTGATGGGCGGAACACGCAGCCGGTCAGTGGAGTGCAGGCCGGTTTTGCTACGCGCGTAGCCCGACATTTTACCCGATTCGGACACTTCCGAGGAGCCGGTCGTGCGTGAAAACCCGTAAAGATGGCGATAGCGGCGGCAAGTGGGCGCGCAGAGGCGACACTTCGAACTGGGGGACGGGTGTCCTGATGGCCGTGCCGCCGCATGTGGCGCGGCGGTCTTTTTGGCTTGCTTGTGGCCCGGGCGAGCGCCGATTACACTCACGCGAATTTTCAGGGATGGGCGGCGCCGATCTCCTCCGCGCGCCCGCGCCCTACGGGATGCTTTCGATGACAGTCGCCTCTTCCTCCACCCCCACCCGTGCGACCGCGCAACGCGGCTATGCCGGCCGGGCGCTGCTCGCAGCGGTGCTCGGTTATGCGATGGACGGTTTCGATCTGTTGATCCTCGGCTTCATGTTGCCGGTGATCGCCGTCGACCTGCACCTCTCGTCCACTCAGGCCGGTTCGCTTGTCACGTGGACGCTGATCGGTGCAGTAGCCGGCGGCATTCTCTTCGGCGTGTTGAGCGACTATTTCGGCCGGGTGCGGATGCTCACGTGGACCATCCTGATCTTCGCCGTCTTCACCGGCCTGTGTGCGCTGGCGCAAGGCTACGCGGATCTGCTGGCTTACCGGACCATCGCCGGGCTCGGACTCGGTGGCGAGTTCGGTATTGGCATGACGCTCGTCGCGGAGGCGTGGCCTGCGGCGCAGCGAGCGCGGGTGTCGTCGTATGTGGGGTTGGGCTGGCAACTCGGCGTGCTGGCCGCCGCGCTGCTGACGCCGTTGCTGTTGCCGGTCATCGGCTGGCGCGGCATGTTTGCGCTGGGACTGGCGCCGGCCGTAGTGTCGTTCGTGGTGCGGCGGCGCGTCGAGGAACCGGCGTTGTTCGTCGAACGCGCTGAGCACGCGAGGCAAGTGGCGCGCGCAGGGCAACGGACCACGGCGCGCAAACTGCCATTGCGGCTCCTGATCGCGGACGCTCGCACCACGTGCGCCAGCGTCGGCGTTGTGATCCTGTGCTCCGTGCAGAACTTCGGCTACTACGGTCTGATGATCTGGTTGCCGAGCTATCTGTCGAAGACCTTCGGCTATTCGTTGACCAAATCCGGTTTGTGGACTTCCGCGACGGTGCTCGGGATGGCGCTCGGCATCTGGCTCTTCGGCATCGCCGCTGACCGCTTCGGACGCAAACCGACCTTCCTGTTCTACCAGGCCGGCGCAGTCGTGATGGTGTTCGTCTATGCGCACCTGGGCACGCCGTTCGCGCTGCTGATCGGCGGTGCCGTCATGGGTGTGTTTGTCAACGGCATGATCGGCGGCTATGGTGCGTTGATCTCCGAGTTGTATCCCACCGAAGCGCGAGCCACGGCGCAAAACGTGTTGTTCAATATCGGGCGAGCCATCGGCGGTTTCGGGCCGGTCGTGGTCGGTGCGCTGGCAGCGCGCTACTCGTTCGGCGCCGCTCTCGCGTTGCTCGCTTCAATCTATCTGCTCGACATTTTCGCGACGCTGTTCCTGATTCCGGAACGTCGCGGCGCGGCGCTCGACTAACTGACGTCACGCTCTTCGCAAGGTCCCGCCGAAGCAGCAGAACGCCTCTGCATCAATGACGCGCCGCAACATCGCAAGTCCTTGTTTCGCCGTTGGTTACCGGCGGTAAACGCTACTCGTCACGACCCATGCGGGGTGTACACTAATTCCCCCGCAAAAGCTCTGCACCGTCTTGCTAGCCGCTCAGGTTCGACGCTGCGCCTAACCGGCGCAGGCGCAAACCGCTGCAGTCGATTACCCATTCGATCCATGCGAGCGAGGCACACGGCGCGATGAGCCGGGCCCGATCACTTACGTCTCGCAGGCTAAAAAATGGACGAACAACTGAAGCAAAGCGCTCTCGCGTATCACCAGCATCCGAAGCCCGGCAAGATTTCGGTCACGCCGACCAAGCCGCTCTCCAATCAGCTCGACCTCTCGCTGGCCTATTCGCCTGGCGTCGCGGCAGCCTGCATGGCGATCTTCGAAGAGCCGCTCGACGCGCAGAAGTACACCTCACGCGGCAACCTCGTCGGCGTGATCACCAACGGCACGGCCGTGCTTGGTCTTGGCAACATCGGCCCGCTGGCCGCGAAGCCGGTGATGGAAGGCAAGGGGTGTCTGTTCAAGAAGTTTGCCGGCATCGACGTGTTCGACATCGAACTCGCCGAGACCGATCCCGACAAGCTGGTCGATGCGATCGCGATGCTCGAGCCGACGCTCGGCGGCATCAACCTCGAAGACATCAAGGCGCCGGAATGCTTCTACATCGAGAAGAAGCTGCGCGAGCGCATGAAGATTCCAGTCTTCCACGACGATCAGCACGGTACGGCGATCATCGCGTCCGCGGCAATCCTGAACGGCCTGAAAGTGGTCGGCAAGAAGCTCGACGAAGTGAAGCTGGTTTGCTCGGGCGCGGGCGCTGCGGCGATTGCCTGTCTGGACCTGCTGGTGCACCTGGGCCTCTCGAAGAAGAACGTGCTCGTTGCCGATTCGAAAGGCGTGATCTACGAAGGCCGTGGCAATCTTGATCCGTCGAAGGAACGCTACGCAGCGAACACCGACGCGCGTACGCTAGCCGATGCGATACGCGGCGCCGACGTGTTCCTCGGTTGTTCGAGCGCCGGGGTGCTGAAGCTGGAGATGGTTGTGGAAATGGGCACTCGGCCGCTGATTCTCGCGCTGGCCAACCCGGAACCGGAAATCCGCCCGGAAGAAGCGAAGAAGGTGCGCCCGGATGCGATCATCGCCACGGGCCGTTCGGACTATCCGAACCAGGTCAACAACGTGCTGTGCTTCCCGTTCATCTTCCGCGGCGCGCTCGACGTCGGCGCGACGACGATCACGGAAGAGATGAAGCTCGCCTGCGTGCGCGCGATTGCGGAGCTCGCCGAAGAAACCGACCAGGGCGACGAAGTGGCGAAGGCCTATGAAGGCCACACGCTCGAATTCGGCCCGGACTACCTGATCCCGAAGCCGTTCGACCCGCGCCTGATCATCAAGATCGCGCCGGCCGTCGCGCAGGCCGCGATGGATTCGGGCGTTGCGACCCGTCCGATCAAGGACATGGACGCGTATCGGGAAGAGCTCGGCACCACGGTCTACCGTACCGGCATGGTGATGCGTCCGGTGTTCGCCGCGGCAAAGTCGGCGCCGGCGCGCATCGTGTTTGCAGAAGGTGAAGATGAACGCGTGCTGCGCGCTGCGCAGTTCGTGCTGCTGGAGAAGATCGCCAAGCCGATCCTCGTCGGGCGTCCCGCGGTGATCGACATGCGTCTGAAGAAGATGGGCTCGAAGCTCAAGTGCGGCGAAGACTTCGAGATCGTCAATCCGGAAGACGATCCGCGCTACCAGAAGTGCTGGCAGGAGTATCACGAGATCGGTGCGCGCGAGGGCGTCACGCCGGAAGTCGCGAAGGCGGCGCTACGCAAGTTCAACACGTTGATCGGTGCGCTGCTCGTGCGTGTGGGCGATGCCGACGGCATGATCTGCGGCATGATCGATACGTACCAGAGCCATCTGAAGTTCGTCGAGCAGGTGCTGGGCAAGGCGGAAAACGTGCAGAACCTGGCGGCGATGAATCTGCTGATGCTGCCGGGCCGCAATCTGTTCATCTGCGATACGTACATCAACGAAGTGCCGACCGCGGAGCAACTTGCCGATATGACCGTGCTGGCCGCGAGCGAGATCGAGAAGTTCGGCATTACGCCGAAGGTCGCGCTGCTGTCGAATTCAAACTTCGGTAGCGTGCCGTCGGCTTCGTCGCAACGGATGGCTGAAGCGCGCAAGCTGATCGTGGAACGCGCGCCTGAATTGGAGATCGACGGTGAGATGCATGGTGATGCTGCGTTGTCGGAGATGGTCCGCAAGGCTGCGTTCCCGGGCACCAAGCTCACCGGCGAGGCGAACCTGCTGATCATGCCGAACGTGGAAGCGGCGAATATCACGTACAACCTGCTGAAGATGATCGGCGGCGAAGGCGTGACGGTGGGGCCGTTCCTGCTCGGCGCAGAAAAGCCGGTGCATATCCTGACGCCGGCTGCGACTGTGCGCCGGATCATCAACATGACGGCGGTGGCTTCGGCAAGCGCGCGTGTGAAAGCGAACGCGCAATAACTGTCGCTGTTCTGCGCTGATGCTGGGCCGGTTTTTGCGGCGCTTGCAGATGCGAAGTACCAACGCCACGGAGGCCTCACGGAGGCGTACTTCGTGGCGTGGACTGCAGGCAAAAAGGCGGCTGTCCTCGCGGGCAGCCGCCTTTTCTGTTTGCATCTACAGCATTGCGCGCGGGATGATCAGCCTAGGCTCGTCTTGTCTCCTCGTCTCCCAAGCCGCTGCCTCGGCGCTGGCGTCGTGGATGCCCGCTTGCCGCACGGGCATCTCACCGCCATCACGCAGCGTGCTGTGCCTGACTGCCTTGCTGCGCGCGCCAGCGACCCAGCAATTCCTGCCACTTGACCCGCACACCCTTCAGGTTGTTTTCCTTCACGTGTCCGTAGCCACGGATGCCGTCCGGCAGGTTCGCCAGTTCGACTGCCAACGCGTGCTTCTGCGCGCTCAGGCCGCCGATCACCTCGCGTACCAGCGCCTCATACTCGCCGATCAGCGCCCGCTCGGTGCGACGCTCTTCTGTCTTGCCGAATACATCGAACGCGGTGCCGCGCAGGAACTTGAGTTTCGCGAGCACGCGCATGGCGCTGAG
>Ga0302229_10003985_pt1 | contig 10149 bp, 9 predicted proteins | sample II_Palsa_N1_3_FD_193518 | JGI IMG/M metagenome (GOLD analysis project Ga0302229, IMG submission 193518) | Peat permafrost microbial communities from Stordalen Mire near Abisko, Sweden - II_Palsa_N1_3 | ecosystem: Environmental > Terrestrial > Soil > Palsa > Peat permafrost | place: Sweden...
CGGTACGTCGGGGCGACCGCGCTGCGGCCCAACACCGGCCTGGTGTTCCGCAGCCGGGAACTCGTCAGCGCCGCCGCGCACCCGCCCGCCGTGCAGACCTGGCTGCTCAACCGGCAGACGCCGGGGATGATGGGGCCGATCGACCGCGACGGGCTGTGGTGGCTGATCGCGTTCGGGGTCGACGGCCGGTCGCCCGACTTCAACCCCGCGCGGCTGATCAGCGGGGCGCTCGGACGCGAGCTCGCGGTCGAGGTGGTCAGCACCGACCCGTGGACGGCGCGGATGGAGCTGGTGGACCGGTGCCGGAGCGGGCGGGTGTTCCTGGTCGGCGACGCCGCCCACCTCAACCCCCCGTTCGGCGGGCACGGCCTCAACACCGGCATCGGCGACGCCGTCGACCTGGGCTGGAAGCTCGCGGCGACGCTGGCCGGATGGGGCGGTCCGGCGCTGCTCGACTCCTATGAGGCCGAACGCCGGCCGCTGCACCGGCGGGTGATCGACGAGGCGACCTCGAACATGGCGACGCTGGCGCCAGAGCTGCTCGACGACGGCCTCGATCGTCCCGGACCCGACGGCGACCGCGCCCGGTCGGCCGCCGCCAAGCGGATCGAGCAGACCAAGCGGGCCGAGTACTTCAGCACCGACCTGGTCCTCGGCCACCGCTACGCGGACTCCCCCGTCTTGCAAGCATCGCCGGCTGGGCCAGAAGGCCGGACCGATGTCGCTGTCGCGGGCGGCCGTCTCCCCCACCAGTGGGTGTCCCCCCAGGTATCCACGCTGGACCTGGTCACCGGCGCGCACGCGATCCTGACGGCCGACGGCGAACTGGGGGCGCGGGCCGGCCGCGCCGCCGCGGCGGCCGGGGTGCCGGTCACCGTGACCACGCTCGATCGGGCGCTGATGCGGCGCCTGGGCGCGGAGCTGATCGTCGTGCGGCCCGACCAGGTGGTGGCGGCGGTCTGGCCGGACGCCGCGTCCGACCACGGATCCCCCGACACGACATTCCTCGACACGACCATGGCCATGCTCGGCGGCCGACAGGGAGCGGAGACCACGTGGACAAGATCGCGCTGACCAACGTGCGGGTGTTCGACGGCGACGGGCTGCTCGAACCCGCGACCGTCGTCATCGACGGGGACCGGATCGGGACCGACCCGGCTGGCGCCAGCAGGATCGACGGCGACGGCCGGGTGCTGCTGCCCGGGCTGATCGACTGCCACATCCACCTCACCGACGAGGCGACGCTGACGGCGCTGGCGCGCCGCGGCGTCACCACCGGGCTCGACATGGGCACCTGGCCGCCGGAGCTGATCGCGTCGCTGCGCGGCCGCCCCGGCGTCACCGACATCCGCTCGAGCGGCACCGGCGCCACCCACCCGGCCAGCGCGCACGCCAAGCGGATGGGGCGGGCGCAGGGCCTGGTGGCCGACCCCGAGGAGGCCAAGGCCTACGTCGCCCAGCGGGTGGCCGAGGGGGTCGACTACATCAAGATCATCGTCGATCCGCCCGGCTTCGACGAGGCCACCGTCCGGGCTCTGGTCGAGGCGGCCCACGCGCACGGCCTGCGCACGATCGCCCACGCCGCCAACTCCGGCGCGGTGCTGCTGGCGCAGGCGGCCGGCGTCGACGTGCTCACCCACGCGCCGATCGACCGGCCGCTGTCCGACGACGAGGTGCGCGCGACGCAGGCGGGCGGGCAGGTCATCGTGCCGACCCTGACGATGATGGAGGCGATCGTCGCCCGGCTGGCCGGCGTCGCGCCGGTCTCCTACGACGCGGCCCGCGCCACCGTCGGGCGGTGGCACCGGGCGGGCGTCACGATCCTGGCCGGGACCGACGCCAACCAGGCGCCGTCCGCGCCCGCGTCGCCGCCGTACGGGACCAGCCTCCACCACGAGCTGGCGCTGCTGGTCGATGCGGGCCTGTCCGCGTTCGAGGCGCTGCGGTCGGCCACGGCCGGCGCCGCGCAGCAGTTCGGGCTGACCGACCGCGGGGTCATCGCCCCCGGCAAGCGGGCCGACCTGGTCCTCGTCGACGGTGATCCCGCGCAGGACATCAGCGCGGTCGGCAACATCTCAGCGGTGTGGTGCGCCGGCCGACCGGTCGCCGGAGTCGAGGAGACGCGATGAGGGTCGTCACGATCGAGGAGCACGTGCTCAACCCGGCGGTCGCGCAGGCCAGCGCCGCCACCGCCCGGGAGCTCAACCCGCACTGGGCGGCCGCCTTCAGCCCGGAATCGGGGCTGCCGTACACGCCGTCGCCCGACCTGCTGACCGACCTCGACCAGGGCCGGCTGGCCGACATGGACAAGCACGGGATCAGCACCCAGGTGCTGTCGAACCTCAGCACCCAGCAGGTGCCGGCCGACGTCGCGGCGGACCTCGTCCGGTCGGCCAACGACACCCTGGCGGACGCCGTGCGCCGTCATCCCGACCGGTTCGCCGCGTTCGCGGCGCTGCCGACGACCGTGCCCGACGCGGCCGCGGCGGAGCTTGAGCGGTGCGTCGGCGAGCTCGGGTTCGTCGGCACCATGATCATGGGCAGGACCGAGGGCGACTTCCTGTCGGCCGAGCGGTTCGACCCGATCCTGCGCTCGGCCGCCCGGCTAGGCGTGCCGATCTACCTCCATCCGGCGCTGCCCACCCGGGTCACCAGCGCCGACAACTACGAGGCGGGCCTCGACCCGATCGTCGCCGCCCGCTTCGCCACCGCCGCCTGGGGCTGGCACAGCGAGACCGGGGTGCACTTCCTGCACCTGGTGCTCAGCGGCGTGTTCGACCGCTACCCGGAGCTGCAGGTCATCCTCGGCCACTGGGGCGAGATGATCCCGTGGTTCCTCTACCGGCTGGACGAGGCGCTGCCGCAGCGGGCCACCAAGCTCGAGCGCACGATCGCCGACTACGTCCGGCAGAACAGCTACTACACCCCCGGCGGCATGTTCACCGAGCCGCACCTGCGGTTCTGCCTCGACGTGCTCGGCCCCGAGCGGCTGATCTACGCGGTCGACTACCCGTTCGTCGGCAACGACGGCGCGGTCGACTTCCTGCTGCGGGCCGACCTCCCCGAGGCGACCAGGGAAGACATCGCCCACCGGAACGCCGAGCGGCTGATGCCCGCCCTGGCGCAGCGGTGAGCTCACGTCCCTGAGCGCGCCCGGCCGCGGGCGAGCAGCCACCCGGCCGCGACCGGGAACAGGGCGGCCGACAGCAGCCCGGCCGCGACCAGCGCGGCCGACGTGGCCGCGGTGAGCTTCCCGGTCTGCTGCCCGATCAACGTCGCCACGATCACGAACGTCAGCGTGGTGGCCTGCAGCAGGCCGCCCGCGGCGGCCCGGCGGCGGCCGACCGCGCGGACGTAGAGCAACGCGGGCAGGCCGCGAGCGACCAGCAGCGCGAGCAGGAACAGCGGCACCTCCGCGAGCGCCCCTGGCTGCTGCTCGAGGCCCTTGAGCTGGAAGGCGACGCCGGTGGCGACGAAAAAGATCGGGACCAGGAAGCCGAACCCGATCCCGTCCAGCTTGATCAGGAACTCCTTGTTGGGCTCGCCCCGCGAGCTCTCGACGATCCGGACCAGCAGCCCGGCCGCGAACGAGCCGAGGATCGACGCGAAGCCGAACCGGTAGGCCAGCAGCCCGCACCCCAGCGCCAGCGTCAGCGCCGCCCGCAGCCGGAGCTGGCCGCTGCGCGCCTCGAGCCGGTCGAGCATCCGGTCGAGCCGGTGCAGCCGGCGGACCCGGGACACCGCCAGCCCGATCAGCGCCAGCAGGGCCAGGAAGACCACCAGCGACACGATCTTGTCGGCCGGCGTCTGCGAGTCGGCCGAGAACAGCAGCGACAGCAGCAGGATGGGGACCAGCTCGGCGATCGCGGCAGCGGTCATGATCAGCTGGCCGAACTCGGTCGAACCCTCCCCCGCGTCCTTGAGCAGCGGCAGTAGCAACCCGGCTGACGTCGAGGAGAAAATGATCGCGAGCAGGATCGGCTGGGTTTCCGGCCCCGGCAGCCAGAACAGCACCGCGCAGAGCACCGCCAGCGCGGCCGAGCAACCGAACGCGGCCCCCGCCACCCGGGTGAGCGGGCTGCGGAGCCGATCGACGTCGATCTCGAGCCCGGCCAGGAACAGCAGCATGCCCAGGCCGAGGTCGCTCAGCACCTCGACCGGCGCGTCGATCCGGGCCCAGTTGAGGACCGACGGCCCGACCACGATGCCGCCGAGAACCATCAGCACCGCCCCCGGCACCGGCAGCCCCGGCAGCAGTCCGAGCACGACCGGGACCAGAACCGAGATCCCGGCGATGATCAGCAGGCTGTTGAACGAGAGGGGAGGCATCAAGGCTCATCTCGAACGGTCGCGGCGTCCCCTGCCTGGCCGGCGTCTCCCTCGACCGTGGCGGGCGCGGTCAGCGACAGCAGCACCACACCGCCGCACATGACCAGGAACCCGGCCGCCGCCGCGGCCAGCACGGCCGGGTTGAGTACGAAGTACTCGTCGAACAGCCAGACGCTGAGCGCGATGCTGACGATCGGGTCGGTGATCGTCAGCAGCGGCTGGGACACCCGCAGCGGCCCGCTCTGCAGGGCGGCCTGCTCGATGACCACGCCCGCCGCGCCGCCCACCGCCACCGCGTAGACCGGCCAGTTCGCGAACAGGCCGGACAGGCCGGCCCGGGCGAGGTCATCGGTGGCGGACTTGATGAACGTCGCCTCCAGCGCCCAGGTGATCCCCGCGGCCAGGCCGTACAGGGCCGCCCGGCGCGACGGCGAGCCGCCACGGGCGCCGGCGATCAGCGCCGCCGCGACGACAGCGCAGACGACGATGGCCCCGGTCCAGTGACCGGCGGTCGGGCCCGCGTTGCCGCCCCGCGGCTCGGCCGCGACGATGAAGACGGCCAGCCCGGCGACGGCCGCGGCCGCCCCGCCCCAGGCGGCCCAGGCGATCTCCTGGTGGACGAAGACCTGCCGCAGCACCAGCGCCATGACCAGCTCGGTGACGAGCAGCGGCTGGACGACCGAGAGCTGGCCCAGTTGCAGGGCCACCGCCTGGCACCCGAACGCTCCCACCTGAGCCGCCGACCCGAGCAGCCACTGGGGGTTGCGGAGCAGGTAGCCGACGAGCCGCAGCCCGGTCGGACGGTCCGGGTCGGCCGTGCTCGCGACGTGCCTGGTCAGCACGCTGACCGCGTTGCACAGCGCGGCCAGCAGCGCGAAGGCGATTGCTCCCACCCGCGCGGTCAGCCCCCGCCCCCCCCCCTCGTGACTACAGACGATAACCGTATCGCACGTTCTGTAGCCAACTAGTGACCCAGATCATATCTAGTTGACCCGTCAACGAACAATCCCCTTGGGCGCGCCGCCCGTAGTTCTATCGACAGTGATTCACGCGAGGACGGCGCGGGCGACCGCGCCGGATGGGAGATGACAGAGATGGGCAAGTCCAAATTCAGCGCCGCGTCCAAGCGGACCAAGCTGTTCGTGGGGGTCGGCGGCGCGGTAGCGGCGGCGGCGACGGTGGCGGCGTGCAGCAGCGCCGCCAGCAGCACCGCCGCGGCCCCGGCGGCCTCGCCGGCCGGGGCGTCCTCCTCGAGCACGGGCGCGGGCGCGTCGGCGGGCGGCACGGTCATCACGACCGCGAAGTCCTCGGCGGGCACGGTCTTGACCAACGGCTCGGGCAAGGCGGTGTACCTGTGGGCGAAGGACACCGGCGACATGTCCAACTGCAACGGGGCCTGCGCCGGGGCGTGGCCGCCGGTCACCACCACCGGCACCGCGACCGCGGCCGGCGGCGCCACCGCGAGCGACATCGGCACGATCACCCGCTCCGACGGCACCAAGCAGGTCACCTACGACGGCCACCCGCTGTACTACTTCTCCGGCGACTCCGGTCCCGGCATGGCCAGCGGGCAGGGCAGCGACGCCTTCGGCGCCAAGTGGTGGCTGGTCGCCCCGGCCGGCAGCGACGTCACCGCCTCGGTCAGCACGTTCACCGCGGCCGCGTCCGGCGGCGCCCCGGCCGCTCCCGCCTCGTCCCCGGCGTCGTCAAGCGCCGGCGGCAGCTGGTCCTGACCCCGGGTTAGGTGACATCGCGATGACCGAGTTCCCCGCCCGGATGACGGGCAGCGGAGCCGACCGGACCCGGCCCGAGGGGGGAGCCCTAGCGCCGCCCCTCGGGCCGGCCAGGCCCCTCGGGCCGTGGGCCCTGGCCGGGGTGGCGGTCGCGTCGTTCGGCGGCCCGCTGGCGCTGGCGGCGCTCAACGCGCCGTTGATCGCCGGCGGCGCCGTCTCCTCGGCCGGGCTCTCGATGGTCCTGGCCGCCGCCGCGTTCGGTTTCCCGCTGGCGGTCTGGTTCGGTTACGCGCGGCACATCAGCAGCTCGGGCGGCCTGTACGCGTTCACCGAGGCGGCCGCGGGCCGCCGGGTCGCGCTGGTCCAGGCGTGCGTGTGGGCGTTCAGCTACCTGCTGTACGTCGTCTACACGACGGCCCAGATCGTCTACGACCTGCTGCCGGCCGTGCTGCCGGGCGAAAAGCGGTACCAGAGCGTCCTCGAGGTCGCGATCCCGGTCGTGCTGGCCGGGGTGATGATCGCCGGCCGCCGGGTCGCCCTGCTGGTCATCGGGCTGATCGCGGTGGGCCAGCTCGCGCTGGCGGCGGCGCTGTCGGGGGTGACCCTGGCCAACGTGAGCACGCCCGCGAGCAGCTTCGGCACGTCAGCGCCGGCCGGCTCGCTGGCCATCGCGGGCGGCCAGACCGCGCTGCTGTACATCTGCGGCAGCCTGCCGTTCTTCCTCGGCGGGGAACTGGGCGGGAACCTGCGGCAGCAGTTCGCCACCATGCGGCGCGGCGTCGTCGGCGCCTACCTGGCGACCGCCGTCGTGATCATCGCCGCCGTCGCCCCGCTTGCGGCCGACCCGGCCCTGGCCGGGAGCGAGATCCCGGGCATGGCGGTGGCGGAGCGATTCGTCGGCCACGGCTTCGCGGTCGCGGTCGGGATCGGGGTCGCGGTCAGCACCGCCGCGGTCATCCTGATCGAGTACCTGGCGCTGAGCAGGCTGACCGTCGCGGTGACGGCGTGGCCGCTGCGCCGGGTCCTGATCGGCATCGGCGTCATCATGGTCGCCGTCGGCCCGCTGATGCTCATCAACCCCGACCAGATCTACGACGACCTGGTCACGCCGTCGCTGTTCGCGCTCTGGCTCAGCCAGCTCATCACGTTCGCCGTCTACCCGCGGTTCGTCGCCCGGCACGGTGGCCGGCTGGGGCCGGCCGTGGCGCTGGCGGCGGGGGCGAGCGCCCTGGCCGTCTACGGCCTGTGGACGACGATCGCGACCGCTTCCATTTCCTTCTGAACGACCTGACACGCCTTAGGAGGCGTCATGCTCAACCCGACATCCATCATCCGGTTCCTGCTCCGGGGGCCGAGCGCGCTCGAGTCACGGGCCGCCCGCTGGACGGTCCTCGCATTGGCCGCGACCGGCGCGGCCTTCCTGGTCTGGTCGGCCGTGATCCACCTGATGCTGTGGGGCGACGGCTACAGCGACATCAGCGTCATCGGACCGCTCTTCCTCGCCCAGGGCATCGGCAGCATCGTCCTGGCGGTCGCGATCGTCGCGTTCCGGCGGCTGGCGCTGCTCGCGGCCGGCGCGGTGGCTGGCGCCGCGACCGCCGTCGGGCTGCTGCTCACCGCGCACGGCGGGCTGTTCGGCTACACCGAGAGCCTGTCGGTCCCGTACGCGACGCTGTCCCTCGCGGTCGAGTTCACCGCCGCCTTCGTGCTGCTGCTCGCGACCGGGCTGCTGGCGCTTGGCGCGCACGCCCGGACGGCGGACGGCACTCGCCGGGAGTACCCGCAGCCGGATCGGTTTCGGGCGGTAGGGCGCTAGGCGCCGACGGCTAGGGCGCCGGGCAGCGGCCGCTGAACTGCCCGTCGACGACGACCTTGAGCGCCCCTGGGCGCAGGCTGGCGGGCAGCGCGCCCAGGTCGGGCCAGGTCGGCTGGACCGGCGGGCAGACCGCGGACAGGGGCTGCAGGGCCGGGACGGGAACCGCCGCCGGGACGGGGGACGCGGCCCCGTGATGGGCGGACGCCGTCACCGCGATCGCGATCGCGGCCGCGGCGGCGGCCGCGATCGAGCCGGCCGCGCCGAGCGTGCGCAGGCGGCGGGACGGCGGGCGGCGCTCGCGCTTCGGTCCGAAACCGATCTCGTCGACTGGAGACCACCCGCCTTCGCTACGGCAATGTCGCACCATAGTGGCCCAAATTATGCATAACGGGCAAGCAGCGGCTCAGTCGGCCGCGGGCCGAGGGTCATGGGCGTGACCGGCGAAGTCACGGGTCCGTTCGGGAAAATCCTGAATTTGAACTTTTTTCTTACGGCCGTAGCAGGAGCTTGCCGCGCGCCTGGCCGGCCAGGCTGATCTCCATCGCGGCGCGCCAGTCCTCGAGCGGGAAGGTGCGGGCGATCGGCACCGTGAACTTGCCGTCGGCGGCGCGCCGGGCGAACTCGGGGAAGGCCTCGAACCGGTGGCTCAGCAGGTCCGGGGCCTCGTGGAAGGTGTCGCGGACGCCGAGCCGCTGAGCGGTCTCGACATCGGAGATCGTGAGCACGCGCCTGGGGTCGCCGCCGGCGATCTCGACCAGGTCGGGCAGCGCGCCGCCGACCGGGGCGGTGTTGAGGACGAGGTCGACCGGGCCGTCGCTGACGGCCTTCACCCGCTGCACCACGCCGTCGCCGTAGGAGGTGACGGCGGCGCCGAGCTCGCGCAGCCGCTGGGCGTAGGTGGGGCCGGCGGTGGCGATCACCCGCAGGCCGCGGGTCAGCGCGATCTGCACCGCCGCGAAGCCGATCGTGCCGCCGGCCCCGTTGATGAGGATCGTCCGCCCGGGCGTGAGGCCGAGCGCGGTGAGGTGCAGGTAGGCGGTGTCGAGGGCCATCGGCAGGGCCGCCGCCTGGGTGAGGTCGAGGCCGTCGGGAACCGCGAACCAGTGGTCCATGATCGCGCGGTCGGACGCGCCCGCGGACGGGCAGTTGGCAAAGTCGGCGGTGCCGAAGACGCGGTCGCCGACGGCGACGTCGGTGACGCCGGCGCCGATCGCGTCGACGGTGCCGGAGACGTCGCACCCGATCCCGCGGGGCAGCTGCCCGGCGAACAGGCCCCGGCACAGCGCCCAGTCGGCCGGGGCGAGGCCGCACGCGTGCACGGCGACGCGGATCCGGCCCGGTCCCGGGGCCGGCACCGGCGCGGTTTCGAGGCGGAGAACGTCGGCTGGCTCGCCATACTCATGGAACCGCACGGTGCGCATGGTGTCGCTCATCAAGATCTCCTTGGGTTCGGACGGCATCGTCGATGCGAGGTGGGCGGTTGGACTGCGCGGGGTTGAGCTACACAGGGGGTTGAGCTAAACGGTGCAGTAGTCGCCGGTCTCGATGTCGTGCAGCAGCGTCGGGTGGACCGGCGTCCAGCCGAGCAGCGCCCGGCTGGCCTCGCTGGAGACCGGCGCGTCGGCGGCGAAGACCCGGGCCATGAACGGGTCGCCGAAATGCTCGGCCGCCTGCTCCGGGGTGACCGAGACGGCGGGGATGCCAAGGCTCCGGGCGACCTGCTCGGCGATGCCGCGCAGGGTGACGTTCTCGGCGGCGCCGTGCAGCGGCTGGCCGGCCGGGGCCTTCTCCAGCGCCAGCCGGAACAGGGCGGCGGCGTCGAGGCGGTGGACCGCGGGCCAGCGGTTAGCGCCGTCGCCGATGTAGGCCGACACGCCGTTCTTGCGCGCGGCCGCGACGAGCATCGGGATGAACCCGTAGTCGCCCGGGCCGTGCACGGTCGGCGCCAGCCGCACGACGCTGGACCTGACCCCCTGGCCGGCGAACGCGAGGCAGGCCTGCTCACCCGGGATCCGGAACCAGCCGATCGACTCAGGGTCCGGAGCGTCATCCTCGGCGGTGACCCGGCCGCCGGGCATGACGAGGGTGCCGGAGGTGCTGACGAACGGCTTGCCCGTCCCGGCCAGCGCCTGGCCGAGCGTCTCGATCGCGGTGCGGTCGCGCCGGACCAGGTCCTCGGGGTCGGCGAAGCTGCCGCCGAAGGCCATGTGGATGACGCCGTCGGCGGCCTTGGCCCCCGCTCGCAGGATGTCGAGGTCTTCCAGGGCGCCG
>Ga0302229_10003990_pt1 | contig 10143 bp, 6 predicted proteins | sample II_Palsa_N1_3_FD_193518 | JGI IMG/M metagenome (GOLD analysis project Ga0302229, IMG submission 193518) | Peat permafrost microbial communities from Stordalen Mire near Abisko, Sweden - II_Palsa_N1_3 | ecosystem: Environmental > Terrestrial > Soil > Palsa > Peat permafrost | place: Sweden...
TCGGCTTGTCGGGGGTGCTCGGCTTGTCGGGGGTGCTCGGCTTGTCGGGGGTGCTCGGGTTCCCGGGGGCGCTGTTGTTGTCGGGGGTGCTGGGGTTGTCAGGGGCGCTGGGGTTTTCGGGGGTGCCGACAGGACTGGGGTTGTCGGGGCTCTTGGGGGCAGTGGGGGGGTCGTGATGCGGGAGGCGGGGAGAGCTGGGAGCGCTGGAGGAGCCGGGCGAGCCGGGGGATCGGCTGCGGAGGACGGCGCGGATGGAGGGGTCGGCCTGGTCGGCCAGGGCCGGCCGGTAGATGTCTGGCTCCAGGTAGATCGTGGTGGCGATGGGGACGGCCGTGCGGACGCGGTTCTCGGCCGCGTTGATGTCGGCCGCGACCTGCGCGGCGGAGTCGGTTTCGCGGACCGCGATCTTGCCCGCGACCAGGAGCGAATCCGGACCCACGTGCACCGTCCGCAGGTGGATAACCTGCATGATGCCCGGGCCTTCCTCCAGCGCGGCCAGGATCATCCGCTGCATATCGGTGCTGGCGGACTCGCCGATCAACAGGCTCTTGGTTTCCACGGCCACGATCGCGGCGGCCACCGCCAGCAGCGCGCCGATGCCGAGCGAGCCCGCGCCGTCCCACCGGCCGTCGCCGGTCAGGGCCGAGAGCGCCACGCCGGCGAACGCGAACACCAGGCCGATCAGGGCCGCCGTGTCCTCGAGCAGGACCACGGGAAGTTCTGGCGCCTTGGCGTGCCTGATGAAGGAGGCCCAGTTGCGGCCACCGCGCATCCGGTTTGCCTCGCGCACGCCGGTCCGCAGCGAGAACCCCTCGAGCACCGCGGACAGCGCCAGCACGCCGTAATCCACCCAGGGTGAGTGCACCGGCTCCGGGGTCAGGATCTTGTGCACGCCGTCGTACACCGAGAAGGTCGCGCCGACGGTGAACAGCATGACCGAGACCACGAAGCCGTAGAAGTAGCGCTCACGGCCGAAACCGAACGGGTGCTCCTCGGACCGGGGCCGGTTAGACCGGCCGCGGCCGATGATCAGCAGCAGCTCGTTACCGGTGTCGGCGACCGAATGCACGGCCTCGGCCAGCATCGATGCGGAACCGGTGAGCAGGAACGCCACGAACTTCGCCACCGCGATGCCGAGGTTGGCGGCGAACGCCGCGAACACCGCCTTCATACCCGGCCACGTACCCGCGCCGGTCGTCGGTCGACAGCGTTATCGATCATCGGCCACGTACCTGCGCCGGTCGTCGGTCGACAGCGTTATCGATCAAGGGCGAGACCTACTCGATCCGCGACTGGAGATCGTCGATCGCCACCGACTGGCCCGGGTCGATTCCGGACGCGATGGCCAGGTAGACGCTGGCGTAGTCGACCAGCTGGATCAGGCCGGCCAGCCGCACCAGTGGATGCTCCCCGTCCATGGCCAGCTCGGACATCCCCACTCCGCGCTGCGCCACTAGGTCGGTGACCGCCGCCCGCTGGGCCGCCGCCCGCTGATCTTGATCAGGGTCGACGATCAGCACCAGCCGCAGCGCGGTGAACCCGCTCGTCTCGCCGTCGTCGGGGTCCTGGTAATCCAGGTCCCAGGCGTCCAGGTCCTCCAGATTAACGCCCTCGCTGACCGGGGGCAGGATCGGCTCGTCCGGGCCCGGCGCGGACAGCCGGGACGAACTCGGCGCGAACGGCCCGTCGAACGCCGCGACCTGATTGTGCGCCGACTCGGACAGCACGCCGGAGATCGCCGGATACTTGGCGTTCTCGTTGAGCTGGCTGGCGAACCGACGCGCGGCGACCCCGCTCAGCACGGACGTGCCCCAGACCATCGGCAGCGCGCCGACCAGGTCCAAGGCCAGCGACTTGCCCGGGTTGACGAACGACTCGCTGGCCGGCCGGCACTGGTGGGACACCTCCTCGAGCCGGCTGGCGGCCAGCTCGTAGACATCCGCGCCGATCCGGACGATGCCGAGCCGCTCCGCGATCACCAGCAGCGGGATGGATATCCCCCACAGCATCGACCGCGCCCATCCCGCCGGGGCCACCGGGACGAACGGGGCCCGCGCCTGTTCCGCGATCTGATGTAGCGGTGATCCTTCCGCTCCGACGCCCGCCAGGCGGCAGCCGCGCCGGGCCGCCTCGGTCGCGATGGCCAGCGTCTCCGGCGTGGTGCCCGAGCACGACACCGCGATGACCGCGTCGGCCGCTCCCACCCAGCCCGGTAGCCGATCCGCCTGGGTGACCACGATCTGGACCGAGCCGCCCAGGCCGGTGATGGCGGTGAGTATCTCGCCCGGCAGACCCGAGCTGCCCATCCCCGCCACCACGATCGCGCGCGGCCTGACGTCCGGGTCGAACGCCGACAGGTCCGTCTCCTGGCATGCCCGCAGGGCCGTCCGCACCTGGGCCGCCGCCGACGCCACCTGCCGGAGCATGTCGCCGGGATCCGCCGCCTCGATCACATCGGGGGTATCGAGCCGGTCCGCCGCCAGGACGAACTCCGCCCCGCCCCAGCCGTCCAGCTCGCCGCTCACGTGGGCTCGCCCGGCCGTCTGGCCTCTTCCACCAGCAGCACCGGGATGTCGTCACGCACCGGGTAGGCCAGGCCGCACGTGGCGCTGGTGCAGACGAGCTCGCTGGCCTCCTCTTCGACCCGCAGCGGCGCGTGGCACTGCGGGCAGGCCAGGATGTCCAGGAGCCAGCCGTCAATCTGCATAACATGTACCTCCGCCATTCCTGGCTCGTTGTATCCGCGGGGGTTCCGGCCACCGGGGTCCGGGGTTTCCCCGGGGAACGCTGTGTCCCCCGGGCTAACACTGTTCCGCGGGGGTTCCGGCCACCGGGGTCCGGGGTTTCCCCGGGGAACGCTGTGTCCCCCGCGCTAGCACCGTCGGAACGATCCGTGGTGCCCCGCACCAGGCCAAGAACCTCGTCGCGGATGGCGGCCATGGCGGCGCCGGTGTCCGCTTCGGCGTTCAGGCGGAGCAGCGGCTCGGTATTGGAAGGCCGCAGGTTGAACCACCAGGTGGCGGCGCTGACCGTGAGCCCGTCGAGCTCGTCGGTGCTGACCCCGGGCCGGCCCTCGAATTCCGCCTTGACCTGTGCGGTCGTGGCGGCCTGGTCGGTGACGGTGGAGTTGATCTCGCCGCTGGCGAAGTACCTGGAGTATTCGGCGAGCAGCTGTGACAGCGGCTTGACCGGCTGACTCTCTGGCTGCGAACCCAGGGCGGCCAGCACGTGCAGCGCGGCGAGCATGCCGGAGTCGGCGAACCAGAAGTCCCTGAAGTAGAAGTGCCCGGAGTGCTCGCCGCCGAACACGGCGTTATGCTCGGCCATCTTGGCCTTGATGAACGAGTGGCCGACGCGGGTGCGGACCGGGACGCCGCCATGCTCGAGGATGATCTCCGGCACCGCCCGGGACGTGATCAGGTTGTGGATGATGGCCGCGCCGGGCTCGTGCGCCAGTTCCCGGGTCGCGATCAGCGCGGTGATCACCGAGGGCGAGACGGGCTCGCCGCGCTCGTCCACCACGAAGCACCGGTCGGCGTCGCCGTCGAAGGCCAGGCCGATGTCGGCCCGGTGCTCGATAACCGCGCGCTGCAGGTCCCGCAGGTTCTCCGGCTGAATAGGGTTCGCCTCGTGGTTGGGGAACGTGCCGTCCAGCTCGAAGTAGAGCGGGATAAGCGTGATCGGCAGCCCCTCGAAGACCTTCGGCACCGTGTAGCCAGCCATCCCGTTGCCGGCGTCCACCGCCACCTTCAGCGGCCTGATCCCGGAGATGTCGACCAGCTTCCTCAGGTGCTCCGCGTAGCCGGGCAGCAGGTCAAGCCGGGTGACAGTACCGGTGCTTGGGGATGGAACCAAGGACCGTTCCGCCATATCTTGAATTTCTTTCAGACCCGTCTCGATGCCGACCGGTTTGGCGCCCGCCCGGCATAGTTTGATGCCGTTGTACCGGGCCGGGTTATGGCTGGCCGTGATCATCGCGCCGGGGATGGACAGATTGCCGCTGGCGAAGTAGAGCATGTCCGTGGAGCCCAGGCCCGCGGCTAGCACGTCGGCCCCCGCCGAGGTCACGCCGCGGCCGAACGCGTCGGCCAGCGGGCCTGAGGAGGCCCGCATGTCGTGCAGGGTCACGATCGTCGCGGCCCCGGTCAGCTTGGCGAACGCCGCGCCGACCGCCTCGGCCACGCCCTCGTCTAGCTGGTCAGGAACGACTCCCCTGATGTCGTACGCCTTCACGATGCTCGAGAGATCAGCCATAACCCGAGCCTATCGGTCTTGCGGCGGCCCCGAACGCAGCACCCGCAGGTGGCCGCGGCGACCGACCTCGACGCCCTGGCCGACCGGCTCCGCCTCGGGCCGCACCGCAGGTCTGGCCTCCATCACCGCGTTGGCCAGCGCCTCCAGGTCATCGGCGCGCTCCCGAGCCGGATCCACCGGCAGCCGGACCACGTCCCAGCCGCGCGGCGCCACCAGCCGGCCCGCGTGCTTTTCGCACAAGTCGTAACAGTGCGGCTCCACGTAGGCCGCCAGCGGTCCGAGTACCGCGGTGGAATCGCGGTAGACATAGGTCAGCGTGTAGACAGGAGGATGCTTGCACGCGGTGCGCGAGCAGCAACGCAAACCCACCAGCCCACCTCGCTCACATCACCCTTGAGACCTCATCCCGGAACCGGGACGGTGTCGGATACAACCGTGACGGTATCTGTCCGCGGCGCCGAACGCCACCACCCGCGCCCTGCGCTTGCGTCGTGTCGTGCTTTGCGCGCCTTGTCCCCGGTCGGCGCGGGTATCCCGGCACCGGGGCGATCCGATACGCTCGGTGACTGTGCAGACCGGCGAGGACGGCGCGGGGCCAGCTGCCGGGCGTCCTGGCGCACCGGTTCCTGGGCCGCCGGTTCCTGGCGCACCCCGTCCTGGCGCACCCCGTCCTGGCGCGGGGGTGCGGCGACGTGACCGGCACGGGCGCGGGCTGCGCGGCAGGCTGGTACCGCCGGGAGTTCCGCTGTACCGGACCCGGGCCCAGCAGTTCGACGACCTGGTGCTCGAGGCGGTGGCGCGGCTCGAGCCGCGCTGGGAGGCCGAGCTGTCCGACGTGGAATTCGCGGTCCAGGAAGTGCCGGACTGTGATACCGGCGATGAGGACGGCGTGCCGCTGGCCCGTATCGTCCGGGGCTCGCCGGATATCAGTGACCCGGGGAACCCGGCCACCGGACCTCGCATCGTGCTGTTCCGGCAGCCGCTGCTGGCCCGGGCCGAGGACGAGGACGAACTGAGCGAGCTCATCTTCGACGTGGTGGTCGAGGAGTTCGCCGAGATTCTCGGCGTCGAGCCGGAGATCATCGATCCCGGCTACGGCGAGCTCGGCTGAAGGTTTTCTGCTATGGGTCTATCGCATCATAGGAGTCGCGCACCGGGGGAAGGCTGATCGTGGTCAGCGCGCTGGCGGCCGGGAGGATGGAGACGACGGTGCTCTGATCGTGCGTTTCCACCCGGGCCGCGTACAGCGGACCCGAGCCGGCCAGCGGCGTGATCACGACGGCGAACGCCGCGCCGCGTTTGGCGCCGGACGGCGCCGTGACCGGGACCATGAGCGTACGCCCGGCACGCACCGAGATGACCTGGCTGGCGGGGGAACCGGTGCTCGCGGAGATCTCGGTCAGGCGGGCGCGGGCGGCGCCGGCGGGCGCGGAGAGCACGACCGAGGGCGCGAAGCCTGACCCGCTGATGTTGCCGGCGACCACCGCCTGCTCGCTGATGGGTGCCGTCGCGGTAGTGAAGGCCCCCACGCCGCTGCCCGGCACCAGCACGGTCGCGATGACCGGCACGTTCGCCGTGATCGCGATGGCGGCCGCCGTGCCGCCCAGCGGCGAGAGGGCCATCGAGGAGGCCGATTGCCCCGGCAGGTCAACCGGCTGCGAGCCGAACGGGCGATACTGCCCTTGCGAGGTGATCGCGAGCACGTTCACCTTGGCGTCCGTGGTACCTGGGACCGTCAGGAAGAGCTCGGCGGCGTGGCTGGACGGAGGCACGCCCGGGATCACCAGCTGGGTCGAGGGCTCGGCCGCACTCGGCAGCCAGCTCGTCGTGCCGCCGTGGGCGGAGCGGCCCTCGGAGACGTCGGCGGCCACCCGGCCGCTGCTGGTGTGCACCTCGATCGCGACCACGCCGGAGTTGCCGGCCGCCGACGACAGGGATTCGGTCACCGTCTGGTGCGGCGGAACCGTGATCCCGGTGTTGTTGCCCGCCTGCACCGGGCCAGCGTCGGTGATCAGGCTGACGTTCACGGTCGCGGCCAGGGAATCGATGTTCATCAGCTCGAGCTGGATTTGCGCCGCGCCGCTGGCCTGGCCGGGCCCGACGAACCAGATGTCCGAACCGGGCTCACCGCAGCGCAAGCTGGCCAGGCCGGAACTGCTCGCCACCTCGGCCTCCATGGCCTGCGCCATCGTGCCGTTCGCGGTCACGGACCAGCCGGTGGGCTCCGACGCGGCTTTGGTGCCCTTGCTGCCTTTGCTGCCTTTGCTGGCCGCGCTCGAGGCGACCGGGACGGTCAGCAGCGAGAGCACGCCTGGACCCTTCGCGCTGATTGCGCCGGCCGGCTGCAGCTGGACACCGGCGAGCGGCAGCGACGCCAGCTCCACCTGCCCGGACCCGCCGGACCCGGCCGGTCCCGCGATCAGCGCGACCGTGCCCGTGCCGCCGCCCAGGGTCGGCGGGCAGGCCCGGGCCGCGGCGGTGACCGTGGCCTGCCGGGTCACGGCGACGGGGTTCGGGCTGGCCGTCGGGCGATCAACGGCGGCGGCGGCGCCGATGGCACCGAGCGCCAGCAACACCACCCCGGCGGGCACCAGGTGGACGGCCCTCATCGGCCGTCACCGTCCGAAGCCGGAGGCTGTGTCGTCGGGGGCTGTGCCGTCGGGGGCTGTGCCGTCGGGGGCTGTGCCGTCGGGGTTTGGGGGGCTGGGTTGCCGGTGGTGTTCCCGCGCCATCGCCGTGCTGGTTTGCTTTTGCCGTGGCGTGCCGCATGCTGGCCGTGCCCGCGCCGGGCTGGTGCGGAGCTCGCAGCCGGACCTGAGCCGTTGGCGTCGGCACGCGCGGCGCCGGCTGCAGCCTGGTGCCCGGGACCGGTCCCGGCGCGAGCGTAGTCGGCGTCATCACCGGAGCCGAACGTGCCGGTCGGCGGCGGGCCGAACACGGGGTCGGTGCCAGGGCTGTCGGCGCCAGGGCTCAAGGGGACCGGACTAAAGGGGGCCGGGCTCAGGGCGGGAGCGGCGAGGCTGAACGGGGGTGGCGCCGAAGCCGATCCGGAGGAGGCAAGGGCTGGTGCGGCGGCCGTGTCGTCGGCGCCCCGGACCCGAGCGCTGGCCGGGGCGAACTGCGGCCGGCGCCTGCGGCCGGCGGCACGCGTGCTTGCGGCCCGCTCCCGTCGGCCCTGGCCGGGGATGGCTTCGGAATCCGCCCTGGCCTCGGCGGCCGCGGGGGCCGGGGACCTGGTACCGGGCAGCGCGAGCACGAAGGCGACGAACAGGGCGACGGCCTCGACGCCCAGGCTGACGTCCCGTGCCGTCTCATCGCGGGTGACGACCAGGCGGCCGCCGCCCGCGGGCAGCACGAAGCCCTGCGCCCACCCGTCCACGGGCGCGGCCAGCGGCGTCAGCGGCTTACCGTTCAGGGCCGCGGACCAGCCCCCCGCGGCCTCCGCCAGCACCAGCGTGCCCGAGGTTCCCGGCGCGAGGACCGCGTCCACGCCGATCGATCCTGAGGCAACGGGCACCACGGTGCCGTCCGAGGCCACGACACGGGCGCGGGCGACGGTCCCGGAAACCTGCCACAGGTCGTACGAGGCCGACTGCGTCAGCGGCTGCAGTCCAGCCGCCGCGTCGAGCTGCTGCGCGAGTGGCTGGTCAACCGGCGCGGGCAGCAGCACATAGCCGATGTCGAACTGGCTGAGCGCTTGTCCGGTGTCCCCGGCGTCACCGCCGCCCGCGGCGGCCAGCGAGGCGACGACGCCCGCGAGCGCGTGCGTCGAGGACGAGGTCTCGGTCAGTTCCGGCTCGCCGAGCACGGGGTCGGTGTCCCGCAAGACGGCATAGGACAGCGTCCCGCCCGCTTGCCGCAGAACCAGCGTCCTATTCCGGTTCGGACCAGCCGAAGCGGCCGCCACGAACGCGGGCAGGATCTGCGGGCTGGCCGCGGTCACGGTTCCGCCGACACCCGCGGCCAGCCAGTAGCCGGCCGCCAGCACCGGCGCCGAGACGGCCACCGCGAAACCAGCCAGCGTCGCCAGGACCCGCCAGTCGGCTCTGGACACCCGGCCGACGATCAGGTCCGCGGCCTGATGCAGGGGACGGCCGACCGCCTCGACCAGGGGCGCGGCCGCGAGCAGCAGCCCGGCGGCCGCGATCGCGATCGCGATACCTGGCCAGGCGATGAGGGCGGGCCCGCCTTGCGGTGGCGTCACCCGCACCCGGCTCACCACCAGGGCCAGGACCAGTCCGGCCAGCGCGACGCTCCACCCCGCGTACACCAGGGCCATCCGGCGGCGAGCCAGCAGCGCGCCCAACGCTGGCAGCGCCAGCCCCGCGGTCACCCAGACGGGCGGGAGCCCCGGTCCGCCCGGGCTGAGCAAGAGCAGGGATCCGGGCCGCAGGCCTGCGGCGGCGAGCCCGGGCCGCGACAATCCCGCTTCTGCGAAGAAAGCGGAAGGGCTCGTCACCAGGTGGAAGGCCCACGGCTCCAGGATGGCCGCGGGTACGGCGGCGGCGATCACGGCATTGGCGACCGTCCGCAGGCCGAGCCAGGGCCAGGCCACGGCCGCGCCGATCGCGGCGAGCACCGCGATCGGCCAGACCAGCGGCACGAAGGCCGCCGCGATCGCGATGATCAGGCCCGCAGCCCAGGCCGCCCGGCGGGCCGCCCGCGGCGGCTGGGTGAGCATCCGGCCGATCATGATGCCGACCAGCGGAAGCAGGACGAAGGCGACGGCCGTGCCCAGGCGACCGCCCGCGACCGCACCCATCGCCACCGGCAGCAGCGCGTAGGTGGTCGCGATCCACACCCTCGCCGCCAGGACGGGCGTGACGCGGCGGGTGGCCAGGAACGCCGTGACCCCGGCCGCGGGAACGCATCCGAACAGCACCACGTCGACCGCCAGCCACGGCTTGCCCCCGAACAGGGTAGCCAAGGCGGCCATTACCCCCACGTAGGGCGGCGTGCTCACGGTCGAGCCGATGCCGGCATCGTGGTACCCGGCCAGGTACTCGTGCCACAGATCGCCGGCTCCGCCCCAGGCCGGCGTGAGCGCGCCGCCCGCCAGCGTGCCGGAACCGGAAAGCACCGAGCCGACCCATGACCGCTCCGCCACCAGCGCGACGACGGCCAGGCCGACAAAGAGAAGGACACCCGGGCTCGTCAGCACGCGCCGAATGACCGAATCGCTGGCCGGCAGCGGCATCTCGTCGTCGGGCTCGTCCACGACGGCGTGATGGAGCCCGCTGCTCTCGTAGCCGGACCCGCGGGACAGCAGGCCAGAAAGCCGTTCGGCAGCCAGGGTCAGTGTTCTGGCCCGGGGCAGCTGAGCATGCAGAACGGCGTAGGCGTGCCTACGGTGCGCGGCACGGCGGCGGCGAGCTCGCCACAGCAGGACCGGATGACGCAGCAGCCAGGCCACCGCCCCGAGGTGAGCCGCCGCCTTACGCTGCTGCTTGGTCACGAGGAAATAGGCCGCGCGCACCAGCGACCCGGCGACGCAGCCGCCCACGACGGCGAGCATGGGCGCCAGCGGTAGGTTCACCGCGAAAACGTAGAGCGCGCTGCGCCGGTCGAGCAGCCGCGGATGGCCGCCCGCGGCGGGCGTCTTGCGGATCTGCCGGGCGGACAGCTCGCGGTGGTACACCACGGCGTCCGTGATCACCCGAACTTCGTAGCCGGCCGCGTGCACCCGCCAGCAGAAGTCGATGTCATCACGGAACAGGGGGAGGTTGGCGTCGAAGCCGCCCACCTGGTCCCAGACGTCCCGTCGGATCAGCATGCCCGCCGAGCTGACGGCCAGCACCGCGCGGTTCCCGTCCTGCTGGCCCTGGTCGATCTCACCCGGCTCGATCCCGGTGAAGCGCCGGCCCGCCCGGTCGGTGGTGACACCGGCCT
>Ga0302229_10003991_pt1 | contig 10143 bp, 7 predicted proteins | sample II_Palsa_N1_3_FD_193518 | JGI IMG/M metagenome (GOLD analysis project Ga0302229, IMG submission 193518) | Peat permafrost microbial communities from Stordalen Mire near Abisko, Sweden - II_Palsa_N1_3 | ecosystem: Environmental > Terrestrial > Soil > Palsa > Peat permafrost | place: Sweden...
CCGCCAGCCCTCGCCCGGCACCGGATCCTGCGGGGCCTCGTCCCAGGCGGCGTCCACCATCAGGGTGAGCAGCTCCTCCTTGGCGGACACGTGCCGGTACAAGGACATGGGCGCGGTCCCGAGCTCCGCGGCCACCCGGCCCATCGACACCGCGTCCAGCCCCTCGGTGTCGGCCACCCGCACCGCGGCGGCCACGATCCGGCTCAGGCTGAGGGCCGGCCTGGGCCCCTTGTGCGGCCGCTCCCGGACCCCCCAGGCCGCCGCGACGCCACCCGGTAGCTCCGCTGCACCCGGCCCGGGCTCGGCGTCCGCCATGTCCCTCGTCCTCCCTCCGGTCGCGTGCTGCTTGACAGCATCCTAGTACTGCGTATAGCTTACGCAATTACGCGTATGGCATACGCAGTTAATTACGAGGGGTCAGGCACATGAACGATGAGCTGGCGATTGAGGCGAGCGGGCTGGCCAAGTCCTACGGCGGCGTCCGCGTGCTGGGCGGCGTCGGACTGCGCGTCCCGCGCGGCAGCGTGTTCGCCCTGCTCGGACCGAACGGCGCGGGCAAGACCACGACGGTGCGCATCCTGGCCACGCTGGTCCGGGCCGACGCGGGCCAGGCCCGGGTGGCCGGGTTCGACGTGGGCCGCGACCGGCGTGAGGTCCGCCGCCGGATCAGCCTCACCGGTCAGTTCGCCGCGCTGGACGCGACGCAGACCGGCGAGGAGAACCTGCGGATGATCGCCCGGCTGGCCGGCCTGCCCCGGGCGGCGGCCCGGCGGCGCGCGGCCGAACTGCTCGAGCAGTTCGACCTGACCCAGGCCGGGCGGCGCCGGGTGGGCACCTACTCCGGCGGCATGCGCCGCCGGCTTGACCTGGCCGCCAGCCTGGCCGGGCATCCGTCGGTGATCTTCCTGGACGAGCCGACCACGGGCCTGGACCCGCAGAGCCGGCTGACCGCGTGGCGGGCCATCGCGGGCCTGGCCGCGGACGGCGTGACCGTGTTCCTCACCACGCAGTACCTGGAGGAGGCCGACCGGCTGGCGGACCAGATCGCGGTCCTGAACGGCGGCCTGCTGGTCGCGGTCGGTACCGCCGCCGAGCTCAAGCAGCGGGTCGCCGCCCAGCGACTGGACCTGACCTGCTCGACCGCGGGGGCGTTCGAGCAGGTCAGCCGGCTGCTGGCGGACCGCGTGGTGCACCTGGACCCGGCCGCGCGGATCGTAGGCGCGGCCACCGACGGCAGCGCGGCGCAGGTCCGCGCGCTGCTGGACCAGGCCGACCCGGCCCGCGACCTGGTGGCCAGCTTCGCGGTGCGCGGCGCCACCCTCGACGACGTCTTCTTCGCCCTGACCGGACCCGCCCAGGAGGTCGCTCATGTCTGACGCGCTGATCATGACCAGGCGAAGCTTGCGCCTGTCTCTCCGCAGCCCCGACGCGCTGCTGACCGCGCTGCTGCTGCCCGTGATGCTGATGGTGGTGTTCGTCTACCTGTTCGGCGGCGCGGTCGCCATCGGCACCAGCTACGTCGATTACGTGGTGCCCGGGGTCCTGCTGCTGTGCGCGGTGACCGGCGCCTCCACCACGGCGGTGACCGTCTGCCAGGACATGACCGGCGGCATCGTCGACCGGTTCCGGTCCCTGGACGTGCCCGGCACGGTGATGCTGGCCGGGCACGTGACCTCCAGCCTGCTGCGCAACCTGGTCTCGACCGTGCTGGTGGCGGCGGTCGCGGTCGGCATCGGCTTCCGGCCGCACTCGGACCCGGCCCGGCTGGCCGCCGCGGTGGGTGTCCTGCTGCTGTTCGTCGCCGCCATCTCGTGGCTGGCCGCGGCGTCCGGGCTGGCCGTCGCCGCGCCCGAGGCGGCCAACGGGGTGATGTTCTTCCTGATGTTCCTCTGCTACGCGAGCAGCGCCTTCGTCCCGGTCCGGACCATGCCCTGGTGGCTGCGCGGCTTCGCCCGCCATCAGCCGGCCACCCCGGTCACCGAGACCCTCCGCGGCCTGCTCCTCGGCCATCCGGCCGGCGGCCAGCTGGCCAGCGGTCAGCTGCCGGCCGCGCTGGCCTGGAGCGGCGGCATCCTGGCCGCCTCGGTCCTGCTGAGCATGGTCCTGTTCCGCCGCCGCACCGCCTGAACGCATCAACGGCCGGGCCCGCCCCGGGCCCGGCCGCTGACTAACTGTCGCTGACTGACTGCCGCTAGCTACCCGCCGTACCCGCCTCCGGCGGCCTCGGCCAGTTCGGGGACGAACTGGGCGGCGTCGACGGTACCGACCCCGGAGGCCAGGTCGTAGCCCGGGCCCGCAGCGTAGCCCTTCACCGTGACCAGGTTGGGCTGAAGGAACGACACCGAGTTGTTCCCCGCGGTGACGTCGACCAGACCGGGCGCGTGCGCGGCGGACATCGCGTACAGGGCCGGGTTGATCAGGCCGAGGGAATGCCCGGCCACCTGGTCGGCCAGCGCCACGATTCCGGCGAACATCGGAGTGGCCTCGCTCGTGCCGCAGTCCACGTACCATCCGGCCGGCTCGCCGGCGAAGCTCTGGTAGGTGTTGACCAGACCAGAGCAGGCGCCGCTCATGGCGATGTCCGGCGTGCCCCGCTGCTGGCCGACGACGCCGGCCACCGAGTCCTGGTACGACGGCCGGGCGAAGACCGTCGACAGGCCGCCGCCGGTGGCGAGGGCGGACGGATCGGGGTCGCCGGAGAAGGCGTTGTTCAGGGCGTCGTTGGTGCTGTCGTTCCATACCCGGTCCGCCTGGGTCCGCTGACCGGTGGACAGCAGGGACAGCTGGGTGCCGCCCACCGCGGTGACCAGCGGGTCAGAGGCGGGCCAGTCGACGGCCCGATGGGTGTACAGCAGCGTCCCCGCCGCGTTGGAGTAGTCGGTCGCCCCGGCGTCGCCGGTCGCGGCCAGCACGGTCACGTGGTTCTTGAGCGCGTTGAAGTTCGCGCTGCGCAGCGCGAGGATCGAGGCCGCGCTCGGGAAGGTGGGCTCGGTCGCGCCGAAGCTCTGGCTGATCACCTGGCCGAGGTGATGGTTGATGACGTAGTTCTCGGCCGTGACGATCTGCGGGAAGCCGGCCGTGCCCTCGGTCTCGTCGACCGGCGTCTCGACCAGGAGGATGTTGGCGCCGGGCGCGATGGTGTGCGCCCACTCCACGTCCAAGGTGGTCTCCCCGGCCCAGCCGACATCGCCGTTGGCGTCGGTGGGATCCCAGGCGGGAACCTTCCCGGCCGGCTGGATGATCTTGAAGGATGGCGGGGCCGGCAGGTTGAACGTGGCGTCGAAGGTGGCCAGGTCGGCCTGGATGGTCGGGGACCCGAACGCGTCGACGATCGCGATGGTCTGGCCGGCGCCGGTGATCCCGCTATCGAACAGGGGCTGCTCGTCGTACGCGGTCTGCACCTGGGCCGGGACGTAGCAGGCGACGGTGAACAGCGACTCGCACTGAGGCTCGGTGAGCGGCTGCCGGGCCGACACGTACTTACTGACCAACATCGGCCCGATGGCGATGCTGGCCGTCGCGGGGACGCCGCCGGCGACTAGGGATCCGGTGGCTAGGGCCAGCGCTCCGGCCATGCGCAAATACCGACCTCGCAAGGAAACCTCCGCGGTTCAGATGTGGCCGCAACGCGCCCGTGTGACGTTTGGCCAGGCGGCTAACCTAGAGGCAGATGGTGTCGCCGAGCTGCGAAGACTCGCGATCGTGACATAACAATTTGGATAGCGATTATGTCCGGGCCGCCGTGACCAATGGCGCGGAAGGCCCGTCGGCGAAAGGCCGGCGAAAGGCTAACGAAAGGCCCCCGCTGACGCAACGCCACATTAAGGACTGAAGCGGGTTCACGCCAAGATAGCGCAGCACCGCGAGCACTCGCCGGTGGCCGACGTCGCCCGGGTACAGCTCGAGCTTGGCGAAGATCGAGTTGATGTGCTTGCTGACCGCGCTCTCGGTGACGACCAGGGCCGCGCCGATCTCGGTGTTGGACCGGCCCTCGGCCATCAGCGCCAGCACGTCGCGTTCGCGCTGGGTCAGGTCGTCCAGCGGGTTGCCGCCCGTGCGGACCAGTAGCTGCGCGACCACCTCCGGGTCCAGCGCGGTGCCGCCCGCGGCCACCCGGCGCAGCGCGTCCAGGAACTCGGCCACGTCGGCCACCCGGTCCTTGAGCAGGTAACCGACGCCGCGGGTGTTGGCCGACAGGAGGTCGACCGCGTACCGCTCCTCCACGTACTGCGACAGCACCAAGATCGCGACGTCCGGCCACTGGCGGCGGATGACCAGCGCGGCGCGGATCCCCTCGTCGGTGTGGCTGGGCGGCATCCGGACGTCGGCGATTACCACGTCGGGCCGTTCCCGCTCGACAACGGCCAAAAGCGAAGCAGCGTCACCAGCGGTGGCGCAGACCTCGAACCCGGTGCCGTCCAGCAGCTTGGTCAGGCCCGCCAGCAGCAGCACCGAGTCCTCGGCGATCACCACCCGGGGACGGCCCGGCCGGGCCGCCCCCGCATCTGAGGTCACGACGCACAAGTTACTCGGTACGCAGCGCCACCACCGGGCGGGCCCGGGCCGCCCAGATCGCGGGGGCCAGCGCCCCGGCGGCCGCGAGCACCAGCGCGGCCAGCGCCAGCAGGGCCAGCCGGGAGGGCGGGAACACCTGGGTGAAGCTGGCGGGCACCCCGGTGTGCGCGGTGGCCGCCATGGCGCGCACGGTAGCGGTGTTCAGCGCCACGGCGGCGGGTGCCGCGATCGCCCCGGCGATCACCGCGGGGACGGCGATCCAGCACACCACCATGGTGAGCACCTGGCCGGGGCGCATGCCGAGCGCCTTGTAGATCCCGAGGTCGTGCACCCGGTCCCGGGTGGTCATCAGCACCGTGTTGAGCACCCCGAGCCCGGCGGCGATCCCGACCATCAGCGAGAGCGTGCCGATCAGGCCGATGGCGATCGAGTAGAACTGGCCGCCGTCCTTCTGGGTGGTGGCGGCCCATGGGCTGCTGCCACCTAGGGCATGGTTCACCGCCTGGACGTACCCGGCGGTAGTGGTGCCCGGCCGCAGCGCTACGTCCCACTGCTGCAGGTTCCCGGGCGTGGCCAGGCCGGGCAGCGTCTGCGTGCTGCCGAACACCGTGGGGGTGGAGTCGGGGTAGAACACCTCCCCGGCAATGTGCACGGTGACCTGCGCGGTTCCGGTGTCCACGGTGGCGGTGTCGCCGACGGACAGGCCGCTGGCGGTCAGGAACGAGGTGTTGACGTCCACCTGGCCGGGCGCGTCGGACCAGTGCCCGGCGATGACGCCGTACCCCAGCCAGGAGGCGCTGCCGCCGAACGCCCACGCGTTCACGCTCCCGGGCAGGCCCGGCAGCTTGACCCCATCCTCGTACACCGTTGTCTGGTGCGCGGTGCCCGGCTGGGCCCGCAGCGCGGCGGTCACCGCCGCGTCCTGCGCCGCATCGGGCCACTGCCCGGGCCCGGCCGCGGTGCCGGGACCGTTCGGCTGGATTTCCACCGGGACCGTGGCCGACTGGCTCTGGGCGGCTGAGGCCTGGTCCAGCGAGGACCTCAGCCCGAACGCGAAGATCAGCGCGGTGGCCCCGAACGCGATCGCGGCCAGGCTCACCGCGGTACGCGCGGGCCGGGCAAACGGCGCGGCCAGGCCGAGACCGATCGGCCGCGGCAGCCGCAGCCGGGCGGCGAGCCGGTGCACGGCGTACCCGCGGCCCGCGGCCGGGGCGCGACCCGCCGCGATCGCCTGGGTGGCGGACAGCCGTCCCGCGCGCAGCGCGGGCCCGAATGCGGCCAGCACGGTCAGCGCCAGCAGCCCGGCCGGCGCGAGGACCGACGCCCACCACGGCACCCCCTGGTGGCCGACGCCGTAGGCCTCGGCCGACTTGCTCAGCACCGGGATGGCCAGCACGTTGCCCGCCACCACCCCGGCCACGCATCCGGCCAGGGCCGGCAGGCCGACCCGGCTGAGGTACGCGACCACGACCTGCGCCGGGGTCAGGCCGATGCTCTTCAGCACGCCGATCCGGTAGTACCCGGCGACGACCGCGCCGCTGACCACGTTGGCCACGATGAGCACCGCCATGACCAGGCCGATCAGCGCGAACGCGACCACGAACGGCTCCATGATCGCGCCGTTGCTGGTGTTCTGGCTTTCCGCGGACAGCCACGGGTAGTGACCGGTCACCGTGCCCGCCGGAAGTGCCCCTGTGACTTCCGCCAGGTCGGCGCCGAGCTGTGCGCTGGTGCCCGCGCTGGTGAACCGGTACAGCAGCTGCGCGCTCGGCGGCGTGCCAGGCCCCTGCAGGGCGGCGATCTCGCCCGGGACAACCCAGCCGTCGGCGGTGTCGGTGACGGAGTTGGCGATACCGACCACGGTCAGCGAGGTGGCTCGGGGCAGCCCGGTAATGGTCAGCCGGTTGCCGACCTGCAGCCCGCCGAAGTCCTGCGACGCCTCGTCCAGCACCACCTGGCCGGGCGCGTCCGGCCAGTGCCCGGAGCTCAGCACCGCATCGTCCACCGGGCCGCCGGCCGACGCCCGCCCGGCCATGGTGAACTGACCCCAGGGCTGGCCCTGGTACTGCACCTGCACCGTCGCCTCGGCGAACGGTCCGGCCGCCGCGGTGACCCCCCGCAGGTCACGAACACCAGCCAGCTGCGTGGCGGTGGCGCGCGCCGGGTTCACGGTGACGGCCAGGTCCGCGCCGTGCTGGGCGGCGAAGGCGTGGGTGAACGGCGCGTTGCCCGCCGCCAGCAGCGCGAGGCCGAGCGTGGCCGAGGCGGTGGAGACCAGCAGCACCATCCCGATCACGACCGCCTGTACCTTGTGCCGCATCAGCCCGCCGGTGGCGGTCCTGACCGGCCCGTACCAGCTCATCGCAGGGCCCCCACACCAGCGCCGGCCAGCCGTCCGTCCACGAGCCGCACGGTGCGGGCCGCGTACCGCTCGGCCAGCCCCGGGTCGTGGGTCACCAGCACCAGCGTCTGCCCGCCCTCGTTGAGCTCGCGCAGCAGAGCGCCGATCTCCTGGCCGGTGGCGGTGTCCAGCGCCCCGGTCGGCTCGTCGGCCAGCAGCACCGCGGGGGAATTGACCAGCGCCCGGGCGATGGCCACCCGCTGCCGCTGGCCGCCCGACATCCGGGCCGGATACTTGTCACGAAACGACTCCAGGCCCATCCGGGCCAGCAGCTCACCGGCCCGGGACCGGGCCTGCCGCCGGGAGGCCCCGGCCAGCTGGGCGGGCAGCAGCACGTTGTCTTCCACCGTCAGGTCGTCGAGCAGGTTGAAGAACTGGAAGATGATCCCGACGTGGCGGGCGCGGAACCGGGCCAGCGCGCTCTCGCTCAGGGTGTCGATCCGCCGTCCCGCCACCGTGACGGCGCCGGAGGTGGGCCGGTCCAGGCCGGCGATGAGGTTGAGCAGCGTGGACTTCCCGCTGCCCGACGGGCCCATGACGGCCACCACCTCGCCGGCCGCCACGCCCATGCTGACGTCCGCCAGCGCCGGCGGGCCGCCGCCCTGGTAGGTCTTGGTCACGCCGTCCAGCTGGATCACGTCGCCCGGCGCCCCGTGGTCAATAACACTGCGTTCAATCATCAGATCCTCCTGGGTCTGGAAACTGACGCCACCGTGTCACGCCCGGGGGGGCGGGCACACTGTCCCAGGCCCCCGAATCGAGGGTGGGGCCAGCACCACCCCCGATGGTGAAACGGGCTGGATGGGCAGGCCAGGCCGGGTCGCCTACGGTGGGAGGCATGGCCACCCTCGTCCAGCCTCAAGACCCGCCCGCCGGGTCGCGAGCCCTCCGGCCCTGGTCGCGGCCGGCTTGGCGGCAGGCCCTCTACCTGACCGGGAGCATCCCGGTCCTGCTCGCCGCGCCGGTCGTGGTGGCCGCGGGCTTGCTGCACCCGCCGAAGTGGGCGCTGCCGATCCTGGCCCTCGTCGTCGTGTTCCTCGCGACGCCCGCGCTCACCGCGATGCAGCGGTACCGCCTGCGCGCCACCGCCGGGGTAGACATACCGCCCCCGCCGCCCATCGAGCACCGCTGGACTAAGGCCGGCCTGGAAGCCTACGCCCGCTCGCCGGCCACCTGGCGCCAGCTCGGCTACCACCTGGTGGCCGCTCCGGTGCTGGCCGCGGCCGCGGCCGCCGCTGTCGCGGCGTGGCTGGCGGGCCTGGCCGCCACCGGCGTCTACGTCTACGCGTGGGGACTGGCGCCGCCGAGCCTGCTGACCCACGGCACATCCTGGCCGCCCGAGTTCCTGCACCGGACGCCCATCCCGCTGGACGTCTGGCTGACCCTGGGCGGGCTCGTGCTGCTGACCGCGGCGCCGCGCCTCACCGCCGCGGTCGCGGCGCTGGACGCAGCAGCCGCGCGGGCCCTGCTCGGTCCCAGCCGCGCGCAGGAACTGGAACACCAGGTGGAACGCCTGACCCAGACCCGGACCGGCGCGGTCGACGCGGCCGACGCCGAGCGGCGGCGCCTGGAGCGGGACCTGCACGACGGTACCCAGCAGCGGCTGGTCGCGCTGGCCATGAACCTGGGCCTGGCCCGGCTCCAGGCCCGGACCGCCGAGCAGGCCCAGGAGGCCCTGGCCGAAGCCCACGAGGACGCCAAGGCGGCCCTGGCCGAACTCCGCAACCTGGTCCGCGGCCTGCACCCGGCCGTGCTGGAGGACCGGGGCCTGGACGCGGCCCTGTCCGGGGTGGCGGCGCGGATGGCGATCCCGGTCCGGCTGACCGTGGACCTGCCCCGCCGCCCGTCGGCCACGATCGAGGCGGTGGCGTACTTCGTGGTGTCCGAGAGCCTGACCAACATCACCAAGCACGCCCAGGCCAGCCAGGCCGAGGTGGTCGTGCAGCGGGCCGGCGACCGGTTGCATATCATCGTCAGCGACGACGGCGCGGGCGGCGCCGACCCGGCCCGTGGCACCGGCCTGGCCGGGCTGGCCATGCGCGCCGCGTCGGTCGACGGCACGTTCGAGATCGCCAGCCCGCCCGGCGGCCCGACCCTGATCACCGTGGACCTGCCCTGCGCACGCTAGGCCGGCCGCCGTCCATCTTTAATTCGGCCGAACGGCCGTGGTGCTCGCCCCCGGCCGACCGGTCAGCGGTTCCGTTGATCGACCACCCGGCGCATCTTGCCCGCCGACCGCTCGATCGTGTCCGGGTCGCCCACCACGACCTGGACCCGGACGCCCACGTGGTCGTGGACCTGGGCGGCCAGCGTCCGCGCCGCCGCGGCCCGCTGCTCCTCGCCCAGCCCGGCCCGCGCCTCGACCTGCACGGTCAGCTCGTCTAGGTGGTCCCGCGAGGTGAGCACGAGCTGGAAGTGCGGGGCCAGGCCCGGGACCCGGAGCAGGACCTCCTCGACCTGGGTCGGGAACACGTTGACCCCGCGCAGCACGATCATGTCGTCGGACCGGCCGGTGACCCGCTCCATCCGCCGGTGCGCGGGCCGGGCGGTGCCCGGCAGCAGCCGGGTCAGGTCCTTGGTCCGGTACCGGATCAGCGGCATGGCCTGCTTGGTCAGCGAGGTGAACACGATCTCGCCGCGTTCGCCCGCGGGCGCGGGCGCGCCGGTCAGCGGGTCGATCAGCTCGGGGTAGAAGTGGTCCTCCCAGATGGTCAGGCCGTCCTTGGTCTCCACGCACTCCACGGACACGCCCGGCCCCATCACCTCGGACAGCCCGTAGATGTCCACCGCGTGCAGCCCGGCCCGCTCCTCCAGCTCGGCCCGCATCTGTTCGGTCCACGGCTCGGCGCCGAAGATGCCGATCTCCAGCGAGCTCTCCCGCGCGGAAAGCCCGGCCCGGTCGAACTCGTCCAGGATGGTCAGCATGTAGGTCGGCGTGACCATGATCACCCGCGGCCGCAGGTCCGCGATCAGCCGTACCTGGCGCCCGGTCACGCCGCCCGAGGCGGGGATGACCGTGCAGCCCAGCCGCTCGGCGCCGTAGTGGGCGCCCAGCCCGCCGGTGAACAGCCCGTACCCGTAGGCCACGTGCACCATGTCGCCGGGCCGCCCGCCCGCCGCCCGGATCGACCGGGCCATCAGGCCCGACCAGGTGTCGAGGTCGGGCTGGGTGTACCCCACCACGGTGGGCTGCCCGGTGGTACCGCTCGAGGCGTGGATCCGCCGGA
>Ga0302229_10003993_pt1 | contig 10142 bp, 7 predicted proteins | sample II_Palsa_N1_3_FD_193518 | JGI IMG/M metagenome (GOLD analysis project Ga0302229, IMG submission 193518) | Peat permafrost microbial communities from Stordalen Mire near Abisko, Sweden - II_Palsa_N1_3 | ecosystem: Environmental > Terrestrial > Soil > Palsa > Peat permafrost | place: Sweden...
CGAGGCGCACCCGGGCAAAGTTGCGCTTGCCCACCTGCAAGACGCCTTCAAATCCCACGCTGAAAATACGTTGCGCGTCTTCAGCCACCTCGGTGTTGATGCGCACGGCACGTTCCTTCAACTTGCGGCTGGCTTCTGAATTGCTGGCCGTGATGCCGGCCGCTGTAAGCAATGCTGCGAGCCGGATGCCTTCGGCCGGAACGGCGATGTCGTTGAGCGGAAGCAGCGCGGTATCCCCTTCGCCACGCACTACCGCATGCCAGCCGGCAATCGCCTGCTCGGCGGCGGGCGCATCATGGAAGCGCGTAACCAGCTCGCGCGCGAGACGCAACTTGGCATCGCGCGGATTCAACGTCCCATCGGCGATCTCGCGCTTCATCTGCGCCAGCTCATCCAGTGACACTTCAAAGCTGAGTAATTCGAACCAGCGCCACATCAACTCGTCGCCAATCTTCATCGTGTTGGTGACCATGTCGATCGCCGGCTCGTTGATGCCGATGTAGTTGCCAAGCGACTTGGACATCTTATTAATACCGTCTAGGCCTTCGAGCAGCGGCATGGTCAGCACGATCTGCGGTGGCTGGCCGTGGTGCTCCTGCAGCGCTCGCCCCATCAGCAGGTTGAATTTCTGATCGGTACCGCCGAGCTCGACGTCGCACTTCAGCGCGACCGAGTCATAGCCCTGCACCAATGGATAGAGAAACTCGTGGATGGCGATCGGCTGTTGCGATGCATAGCGCTTGGCGAAATCATCGCGCTCCAGCATGCGCGCCACCGTATGCTGAGCGGCAAGCTTGATCAGATCCGTAGCCGACATCTGGCCGAACCACTCGGAGTTGAAGCGCAGCTCGGTGCGCTCCTTGTCCAACACCTTGTAGACCTGACTGGCATAGGTTTCGGCGTTGACCAGCACATCTTCACGGGTGAGCGGCTTGCGAGTGGCGTTCTTGCCAGTGGGATCGCCGATCATTCCCGTGAAATCACCGATCAGAAAAATGACCTGATGGCCCAGATCCTGAAACTGCCGCATCTTGTTCAGCAATACGGTGTGACCCAGATGTAGATCGGGCGCGGTCGGATCGAAGCCCGCCTTGATGCGCAGCGGTCGACCGCTTTTCAGTCGCTCAATCAGCTCTTCTCGCTTGATGATTTCGTCGGCACCGCGGGTAATCGTCGCCAATACCTGCTCAAGCTCGCTCATCTATTTCTCTCAGATCGAAAAGTAATGAATCGGCAGTCGTCGGAAGTCATGACTATGCCAAAAGGTTAATTGTGCGTTAATCGGTAATGCCACGCAAACCCTTGATGCAAAAGGGCGTTGACGCGATTTACACATGACAGTTATGGTACGACCTGTTTGCAATTCTGTATTGGCGGGCGGGTAGAAATGGCTGAAGAGAAGCAGGGCGCGCGTCAGGCGCGCAAGCAGGCCATATGCCGCAAGGCCCAGCACCGTCACTCCCATTTCTACGAGCGTTTCGCCCACTGGCCACTCCACCAGTCAGGCGTGATCGAGCCGATTCACTGGCATCGCGAGCGCTGGGTACTGGCCGCGACAGCGCTGCTGATTACGCTCTTATCTGGCTTCATCATGCCTGCCTGGGCCAGCGCGATGCGTCCAGCCGTGGTGCCCGAAGCACACACTTTACTGGCGCTCGCATTGCCGAAGGTCGCTGCGGCCAGCAAGCCCACCCCAGCGGCAGACGACTGGCAGGTGGTGCGCGTGCAGCCCGGCCAGACACTGTCCGACATCTTCACAGGCCGCGGCCTGAGCATGAGCGATCTGCAAAAGGTCATGGATGCCTCGGGCAGCGCACGATCGGCCTTACACAATATTCGCCCGGGTGAAGAGTTTGATTTTCTGCTAGGCAGCGACCACGCTCTCAAGGGTCTTCGCTTTGATCAGGACGATGCCAACCGTGCCACGGTCCGTTTTGATGGCAACCAACCGTCGGTCAGCATCCAGCCGCGCGATATGGATACTCGTGAGCAGATTGCCCATGGAACGATACGCAGCAACCTGTATGCCGCTGCCGATCAGGCCGGCCTGGATGCGGCGATGGTCGGCAAGCTCGCCGACCTGTTCAAGTACGACGTCGATTTTGTACAGGACCTGCGTGACGGCGATAGCTTCACCGTGATCTATGACAACATCTATCGTGATGGCGTCCGCTACGGCGAAGGCGATATTGTCGCCGCGGAATTCATCAACCAGGGCACGCGCTACACCGCCTATCGGTTCAAGAAGGCTGACAACAGCTACGGCTGGTTCAGCGAAGATGGGCGGCCGATCCAGAAATCGTTTCTGCGCATCCCGGTTGATTTCACCCGTATCTCGTCCACCTTCAGCACCGCGAGACTGCATCCGATCCTGGGTCTGATGCGCGCGCATAAAGGTGTGGATTACGCCGCACCCACTGGCACACCAATCCACGCTGCCGGCGATGGCGTGATCAAGTACAAAGGCTGGATGAACGGTTACGGCAACTTCGTCATCATCCAGCACAGCGGCATCATCAGCACGGCCTACGGTCACATGTCGCGCTACGGCAACGAGCGTATTGGCCAGCACGTCACCCAGGGGCAGGTAATCGGTTTCGTTGGCATGACCGGTTTGGCCACAGGCCCGCACCTGCATTACGAATTCCGCGTCAACGGTGTACAGCGTAACCCGCAGACGGTAACCCTGCCCAAGCCGGAGCTGCTGCCCGCAACTCAACTTGCTCGGTTCAAATCTCAGGTAGTGCAGCCCCAGTTGGCTCGGCTGACCGAACTCGACGCACGCATGAAGCTCGCGCAAGCGAACACCCCTACGAACAACAGCGACAACTGAGCGTAGTACCCGTGTGACTGACGATTCCGCGCTCTACCTCGGGCTGATTTCCGGCACCAGCGCCGATAGCATCGATGCCGTGCTGGCAAGTTTCAGCGACGGCAAGCCTCGAGTCCATGCAACGCATGCGCATGCATGGCCTGCAGGGCTGCGTGAACGAATGCTCGGAGTGATGCAGGGCGAAACGGCGCTCGACATGGATGCGTTTGGACGTCTGGACGTCGAGATCGCACAATGCTTCGCCGATGCGGCCCTGCATTTGCTGGCACAAAGCAACACGCCTGCGGATTCCGTACGGGCGATCGGTTCACATGGCCAGACCGTGCGGCATCGGCCCACAGGTGATTATCCGTTCACTATGCAACTGGGCGATGCCAGCGTGATCGCCGAACGCTGCCGGATTGATGTGGTCGCAGACTTTCGACGCGCCGATATTGCGGCCGGCGGACAGGGCGCGCCGCTATTGCCAGTGCTACATGCGATGTTGCTGGCCCGCGAAAACCATACCCGTGTCGTGCTCAATCTGGGCGGCATCGCCAATATCACGGTACTCCGGGCCGATGGCGGCGTACTTGGCTTCGATACCGGGCCCGCCAACGGATTGCTCGACGCATGGTGCCTGCGCCATCTTGGAGAACCGTTTGATCGCGATGGCGCTTTCGCATCCAGCGGCCGCGTCGACACGTCCCTGCTTGAGGCGCTGCTGGCCGATGCCTATTTTGCGCTGCCGCCGCCGAAGAGTACCGGGCGCGAGCATTTCCATCTCGGCTGGCTGGAAGGGCACGCCGGTCTAGCCGGCGTCGCCCCGGAAAATGTGCAAGCAACCCTGCTTGAACTCACCGCTCGCAGTGTGGCCGAAGCGATCGCGCAACAGGCACCCGCAACTGCCGATGTTCTGGTCTGCGGCGGAGGTACGCACAATCGCCGGCTCATGACTCGCATAACCGATCTACTCGCGCCGCGCGTCGTCAGCAGCACCGCAGAATACGGCATCGATCCTGATTTTCTGGAAGCCACTGCTTTTGCGTGGCTGGCACGTCAGCGCCTGCTGGGTTTGCCCGGCAACTTACCGGTGGTAACCGGTGCACGTGGTCCGCGGATATTAGGTGCGATCCATGCGGCGCCTCGCTGAGCCGAAATCACAGTTTTATCGTTACCTAAATATCTATTGCTAATCGGTCTGCGCCTGCTCGGCGCGCCGGTAATAGCTCCATAGGCAGACGTACACCAACATCGCCGGCAGCACCGAGACTACCGTGATGCTGAAATAACCGCCGTAACCCAACGACATGGCAATACCACCAGCAAAGAAGCCCAACAACTTGCCTGGCAAGTTCACCAGCGAGCTGAGCAACGCGTATTGCGTGGCGGTATGCTGCCGATTTACCAGCAGCGAAAGAAAGGCCACCGTCGGTGGCCCAAGCAAGCCCTCGCCGAAATTCTGACCAGAGATCGCTACGGTGAGCATCGTCAGGCTGCCGTGGTGATTCAACAGCAACAGGTAGAACAGGTTGCTGCAACTCTCCAGCACGATCGCCACGCCCAGCACGCGCCATGCGCCCCAACGTGCCACTGCCGCGCCACCGACAAATGCGCCAGCAATGCCGATCCATACGCCGTAAATTTTGGTGATTGCGCCAATCTGTGTCTTGCTGAAACCCATGTCGCGCATAAACGGATTAAAGATGCTGCCAATAGACTGCTCGGGTAGCTTGAACAACAGAATAAACAGCAGCGTGAGTCCCGCAATCGCCCAACTGTAGCGACGGAAGAAGTCGGCAAACGGATCGACCACGCTTTCGCGCATAGCCACGCGCCAGTTCGGAGGCACAGAACGATTGACCGCGGGCTCGCGCATGACAAGGGTGGTAATCACCGGCAGCACCATCGCCACGGCCATCAACACGTACACCCACGACCAGGCGATGTGATCGGCGAGAATCAGCGCCAGCGCGCCAGCTAACAAAAGCCCCAGCCGATAACCCAGCGAATAAGTCGCCACCAGCGCGCCCTGCATGGAAGGTGGCGCGATCTCGATGCGGTAGGCATCTACCGCGATGTCTTGGGTCGCTCCCATGAAGGCCACTAGCAACGTCGCCAGAACGAATGGTTCCAGCCGTTGCGGAGTGAGTAGCGCCATCAACAGTAGCCCGGCGATCACACCTATCTGCGCGAACAGCAGCCAGCCGCGACGCCGACCAAGTCGCGCGAACAACGGTAGTTGCCAGTGGTCCAGCAGCGGTGCCCACAGAAACTTGAGGGCATAGGTCATGCCTGCACTGGCAATCATCGTGATGCTCTTCAGCACGATGCCGTTTTCTTTCAGCCAGAGCGACAGGGTGACAGACACCAGCAGGAACGGCAGGCCGGAGGAAAATCCCAGCAAGCACATCGTCCCGGCGGCCGGTTGCGAAAAGGCCCGCCAGATCGATGGTTTGCGCGGTGCCGGCGCGACGGCCTCAGTCGGCATAGTCAACCGTGTACGGCGCGTGATCGGAGAAACGCTGGTCACGGTAGATAGAGCAGTCCGTCAGGCGATCACGCAGCGTCGGCGTGACAACCTGATAGTCGATCCGCCAACCCACATTATTGGCGCGCGCCTGGCCGCGGTTCGACCACCACGTGTATTCGACGGCGTCGGGTTTGATCGCGCGGAAACTGTCGACCCAGCCACGCTGCTGAAACAGCAGATCCAGCCATGCGCGCTCTTCGGGCAGGCAGCCGGAATTTTTCTGGTTTGAACTCCAGTTCTTGATGTCGTTCTTGGTATGCACGATGTTCCAGTCGCCGCAGATCACATAGTCGCGGCCGCTCTTCAGCCAGCCATCGAGGATCGGCGTGAACCACGCCATCGCCCTGAATTTGAACTGCTGGCGTTCATCACCGGATGAGCCCGACGGGAAATACAGCGACACCACCGAAAGGTTGCCGAAGCGCGCCTCGATGTAACGACCTTCATTGTCGAACTCATCCCAGCCCAGTTCGGTCAGCACTTGGTCGGGCTCGCGCTTGGCGTAAATGGCGACGCCGCTATAGCCCTTTTTACTGGTGGCGTCGCGATAAAAACAGTGATGGCCGTCGGGACGAAACATCGGATCGCCAAGCTGGCCTTCCTGCGCCTTGGTTTCCTGCAGGCAGACTACGTCGGCATTCTGCGTGCGCAGCCAGTCGAAGACGCCCTTGGTCGCCGCCGAGCGGATGCCGTTTGCGTTGAGGCTGATAATGCGCATGAGCTCTTCCGGGAAGTGATGCGCGATCATAACAACCTCGGACCGACGTCATGGATCTCGGCGAGCGTTACCATGGGCGACGTAGCATCAGACCCAAATAGCGTGTGCCGAACATTTCGGCCTGAATTTCATGACAAACGAGGCGACTTTGTGCACGAATACCAGCGCGACTTCATCGAACTCACCCTCAACCGCGATGTACTGCGTTTCGGCGAATTCACCCTGAAATCCGGCAGACTCAGTCCATACTTTTTCAATATGGGCCGAATCGATTCCGGTGCAGCGCTCGCGCAGCTCGGTCGCGCCTATGCTGCCGCCGTGGTGGATTCGGGGATCGAGATCGACATGCTGTTCGGGCCGGCGTACAAGGGCATCGCGTTGGCCGCGGCAACAGCCATCGCGCTGGCCGACCAGCATCAGCGTGATCTGCCCTGGGCCTACAACCGCAAGGAGGCAAAGGATCACGGCGAAGGCGGCACACTCGTCGGGGCGCCACTCAAAGGACGCGTGTTGATCGTCGATGACGTCATGACAGCAGGCACGGCCGTGCGTGAATCGCTGGCATTGATCGAAGCACAAGGCGCATCGGCGGCTGGTGTGCTGATCGCGCTGGATCGACAGGAGCGCGGGCAGAGCGATCGTTCGGCAGCCCAGGAAGTGGCCGCGGATTACGGCATCCCCGTGATTGCAATCACCAGCCTTGACGACGTGCTGGCCTATGCCGGTGAGCGACCGCAGCTGGCCGATGAACACGAGCGCCTTCTGGCCTACCGCGAGCGTTACGGGGTTCAGCGCTGATAGTTGCCCAAGCACCACCAGCCCTGACACCGTGTCGAAACTGGGCGTCGTCACAGCGGTGGTTATACTGGCGGCAACAGGGGGATTCCATGCGCAAATGCTTATTCGTTTTTACCGCCGCCGCGCTGTTCGCCAGCGTCGCAGTGAACGCTCAGACGCCAACCACCGGCAGCGGCATCCGTTACAAGTGGCACGACGGCCAAGACAAGTTGCACTTTAGCGACAGCCTCACTGCCGACGCGATGAAATACGGCTACGACGCGGTGAACGACCAAGGCCTGGTGATTCAGCACGTGCCGCGTCAGCTAACGCCAGAGGAACGCGCTGCGGCCAACAAGCTCGCTGCCGATCAGGCGGCCAAGCAACGTGCAGAGCAGGACCGCGTCAACGCCGACGCACAAATGCTGGAGGCCTATCCTGACGAGAACACGTACAAGATCTCCCAGCAGCAGGCACTCGATACGCTGGATCAGCAAATCCACACCACCCAGCTCAATTTGAAGACCCAGGAAAAGGCGTTGACCGATCTGCTGGGACGGGCAGCGGAAATCGAGCGCACGCAAAAATCGGTGCCAAAATTCATCAACGACAGCATCGCCAGCCAGCGCACAGTCGTCACCGGACAGCAAAATACGCTGCAACGCCAGCAGGCGTTGCGCACACAGATGGTCCAGGATCATGTCACCCAGCTGGCACACTACCGTGAAGTCAAGGCGGCACAGGCAAAGCCGGCGCAATAGCCACAGCAAGCAGATCATGAATAAAAAAGGGCCTGCTTATGCAGGCCTTTTTTATTCAGCTTTTGTGATGAGACGAAAGACTCAAAACGGCATCTTGAGTGTGAAATCGACCGCCAGAAGCTGCTTGCGGAAAATCTGCTGAATGCGCCTGAGTGCCACCGCATCGTCCGCCTCGAAGCGCAGCACCAGCACTGGCGTGGTGTTGGAGGCGCGCACGAGTCCCCAGCCATCTGGCCAGTCCGCGCGAAGACCATCAATGGTGATCAATGTGGCATCGCCGAAACTGGCCTGCTGACGGAATTTTTCCATGAACGTGTAGTGCTCGCCTTCGGCCAGCTCGATCTTCAATTCGGGCGTGGAAACACTCTTCGGCAGCGTGGCGAAAATTTCCTCGGGAGTGCGCCCTTGCAGATCGCCACCAAGAATTTCCATCAGTCGCGCGGCGGCATAAATGCCGTCGTCGAAGCCGTACCAGCGCTCCTTGAAGAAAAAGTGTCCGCTCATCTCGCCGGCGAGTTCCGCACCGGTTTCACGCATCTTCGCCTTGATCAGCGAGTGGCCGGTGCGCCACATCAGCGGGCTGCCGCCAGCGTCGAGAATCTGACCCTTCAGATGGCCGGTGCATTTGACATCGTAGATCACCGTGGCGCCGGGCTGGCGCGACAACACGTCTCGCGCAAACAGCATCAGCAGTCGGTCGGGAAAAATGATCTCGCCTGAACGGGTCACCACGCCAAGACGATCGCCGTCGCCATCGAATGCGATACCGAGATCCGCACCGGTGCTTTTCACCGAGACAATCAGGTCTTGCAGATTATGCGGATCGGACGGATCAGGATGATGATTCGGGAAGGTGCCATCAACCTCGCAATACAACGGAATCACCTCGCAGCCGACGCCTTCCAGCACCTGCGGCGCCAACGCACCTGGAATGCCGTTGCCACAGTCAACCACGACCTTGAGCGATCGCTCGGCCTGCACGTCACCAACAATTTTCTCGATGTAATCAGCGGTCACATCGACCTGACGCAGCGCGCCCTGGCCTTCGCTGTTCAGTGCGCCGGTAGCAATGCGCTGATAAAGATCCTGGATTGCACCCTCGGACAGCGTCTCGCCACCGACCACAATCTTGAAGCCGTTGTAGTCCGGCGGATTGTGGCTGCCGGTCACCGCGACGCCACAGCCGGTGTTATAGCGAAACGCAGCGAAGTAGACGACTGGCGTCGACACCGCACCAACATCGATCACATCGATGCCGGCCGCGCGCAAACCATCGGACAAGGCGCCCGCCAGCTCGGGACCCGACAGACGGCCATCACGGCCGACCACAATTTCACGCAGGCCTTTCTCGCTCATCAGCGTACCGATCGACTGACCGAGTGCATGGGCAACCTCCTTGTTCAGCGTTTTCCCCACCACGCCGCGCACGTCGTAAGCACGAAAGATGCTCGGATCGAGCTTGATAACGGGAACCGTTGGAAGCACGGGCGCTGGTCGTTCGGCAGCTGTCGCGCTATCGGCAGGTGAACTGATTTTTTTGATTCTTTCGGGCAAAGCAACCTCTTCGGGTTCGGGCGCAACGAATTTTGCGGCACGCATGCGCAGACGCAGCAGGAAGATCGCGCCGCCGATGCATAGCAAGCTCAGCAGGGCCGCCAGTGGCCACACGTGCGGCAGCACAATGAAAGCCTCCGGCAGCGCCGCACTGACGTTGAATGCGCTACCACTCACTGGCTTACCCCCCACTTCGGCGACTGCTGACGCGGCGCCATGGGAGGATAGACTCATCTCGCCGTGCTCATCGTCCTGGCGAAGATCCAGCCGACCACCGGCGGGTGAAACGCTCTCGAACAGCTGTTGCAACGGCGCGAACGGCAACTCGATCCAGGCCCAGGCCGTCGGCTGCTGCTCCGATCCCAGCGGAATGACAAGGCTCAGATGACGATCGCCACTGCCTTCGGATACGCTTTGCATCAGCGGTGACCCGTCAGCAGTTTTTGCCGCCAAAAGCTGGGCTGCCTTGGCGTAGCCAAAGTCGCGGTAGTTGGCATGCAGTACTTCGCTCAGATCACCGCTGTACAGCTCAAGCTTTTTCACCTGAGGGAGTTGTTGACGAAGCGTCGTGGCCGATTTCACCGGATCGCTCATCAGGGTAGATGGATCAACAGAAGCCAGCACTTTCTGGACCTTGCCACGCTCAATGGCAATCTCGCTGGCCATGGCATGCACGGCCTGATCCTGGGCAGCGTGGACGCGCTCAATCGAACTGGCTTCGCCGGCAATCAACCAGGTCTGCCACGCGCAAAAAAGGCCAAGCAGCAGCAGCAGTGTCCCGGCCGCCAACATCAGCTGGCGCCGCCAGTCGACCTGCGAATGACGTGAACGAACCCTCGCGATATTCAAAGCCATGCCCCTTCCCCAAAGGTTCTGGATGCGGGCTCAGTCCGCACCGCATCCGACCCATCCTAATGGATTCCGGTCGAGCCGAAACCACCAGCACCGCGCTCGCTGGCGACAAATTCGGTGACAACGTTCAAACGC
>Ga0302229_10003997_pt1 | contig 10140 bp, 7 predicted proteins | sample II_Palsa_N1_3_FD_193518 | JGI IMG/M metagenome (GOLD analysis project Ga0302229, IMG submission 193518) | Peat permafrost microbial communities from Stordalen Mire near Abisko, Sweden - II_Palsa_N1_3 | ecosystem: Environmental > Terrestrial > Soil > Palsa > Peat permafrost | place: Sweden...
TCCCGCGCCCGAACTGGTCAATGCACAGGCCGTAGTGACCCAGTTCTACGGAGACCTCAACGACGGTGACTTCGCCGACGCCTGGAATATCGGCGGGGACAACATCGCCGGAACGGATTACGACGCCTGGGTCACCGGGTTCGCCGATACCAATTGGGTCAGCCTGGACTCCTGGGGCTACTTCGGCAGCGATGAGGTCACGGTTGACCTCACCGCCCCCCAGGCTGACGGCTCAGTCCAGACCTACCAGGGGACATATACCGTCGAGAGCGGCGTTATTGTTTCGGCTAGCATCATCGAGACCTCATTAAGAGGTTCCTTTACCACCGCCTCTGCGGGCCTTCCGCAGGGCCTACATTTGGTCGGACGTTGGGCAGGTTCCCGAGCGGGGCGGAGCACGGCGACATGTACCGGAAGATCCTGATCATCCTGGCGGCGGCCGGGCTGAGCGTGAGCGTGGCCGGGTGCTCCGGCGTGGTGCCGGGCCAGGACGCGGCATCTGACCAGGTCGGGCAGACCGCGGCCGCGGGTGCGTCAGCGGCCGCGTCTCGGTCCGTCGCGGCGGAGTCGGCCACCGTGCCCCGTTCATCGAGTCCTACGGCATCGTTGCGGCTGCTGACCGAGCCGGCGTCGGGGATCGGGCCGATATATAAGCTCATCACCGGGGCGAAGTCCTCGATCGACCTGACCATGTACGAGCTCGCCGACCCGACCGCGGAAGCGGACCTGGCCGCGGACGCCGCCCGCCGCGTGGACGTCCGGGTGCTCCTCGATCAGCACTTGGAGAAATCCGCCAACAACAGCGCCTACGAGTACCTGAGCGCGCGCGGCGTTCACGTCCGGTGGGCGCCGGCCGGCACCACCTACCACCAGAAGACCCTGACCGTCGACGACGCCACCTCGGTCGTCATGACCCTCAACCTCGTCGCCCGCGATTATGCCGACACCCGCGACTTCGCCGTCATCGACACCGGCCGCGCCGACGTCGCCGCCATCGTCGCCACCTTCAACGCCGACTTCGCCGGCCGGGCTATCACCCCGCCGGATGGCGCCGACCTGGTGTGGTCGCCGACGAACGCGGAGGCGTCGGTCCTGTCGGTCATCGACGGGGCCAAGCACACCCTGGCCACCGAAGACGAGGAGATGGACGACCCGGCCGTCACCGCCGCGCTGGCCGCCGCGGCCCGGCGCGGCGTGCACGTGACCATCACGATGACCGCCGACTCCGAATGGGACGGCGCCTTCGCCGAACTAGCCCAGGCCGGCGCGAGCATCCGGCTCTACCCGGACCAGGCCAGCGCCCTGTACATCCACGCCAAGGCCGTCGTGGCCGACGCCGGCCGGTCGGGCCAGCGGGTGCTGGTGGGATCGCAGAACTTCTCCGTGGCCAGCCTCGGCTACAACCGGGAACTGGGCATCCTCACCAGCGACCCGGGCATCGTGGCCGCCATCGCCGCCACCCTGGCCGGCGACTACGCCAGGGCCGCGGCCTACTCACCGCCGCCCGCGTCCAGATCCGGCGCCAAGTGCACGGCCACCGCGACCGTGTATGACGCCTCCCGCAAGGAGAACAACGTCTATGTGCGCTCCAACCAATCCGGTCAGGAGGCCACCGCGAAGGCGGACGGCTACTCCGGCAGCTACCGGACCGACGGCTCCGGCTACGCCCTGATCTACCTCAACGGCCCCCCGCCCGGCGCCCGGATCACCGTGACCGTCGGCGGAGCCACCTGTACCGCCAGCGACTAAATCAGCCCTGCTGGCGGGAAGGCCCTCGGCTCAGGGCACGCTCGATCCGGTCCAGCCGGTCGGTGACGATGAAGGCCCCCTCGCGGGCTGCGGCGCAATCGTTGCCGCCCGCCAGGCACTGGGGTTACCGTCAGGCTTGTGCGAGCTAGATAACGGCGCCGGTGCCCCGGCGGGGGGCTGGGCCGTGGATCGTGATCCAGCCGATCAGGCACGGCTGCGTCAGATTGCCGACGAGCAGGCGGCCGCGAGGGGCGGCACCACACTGCTCATCAAGATCCCTGTCTAGTTTGGGCACGGAACAGGCCGTAAGGTTAGCTGAACTGAACGACCCTGGTACAGAACGTCATTCCCGGGGCCATGGTGTCCTGGCCGTCGTCAGGCCCGTGCTTGCACGAGAAGCAGCGCAGGCACGTCGACCGCGAGTCCGACGGCCCGGGACGGGAGGAGGGCGAGGACGAATGACCACTGCCGAAGGACCCGTCCAGTATTTGCGGTGGAGGAAGGACGTGGCCGGCCACGACTACGCCGCTGCCTCCAGCTACCTCAGTATCCGCTTTGGGGAGAAACGGGCAGAGGAGGTGTCGGAGAAGCTGAAGAAGCTCCCGGTGATCCAACGCCGCGCCAACGATATCCTGCGGGCTACCCAGCGCGACCCGCTGCCGCTGTCGGACCCGGGCGTGCTGAGAGACCTGCAGAAGGTGCTGGCGGGGGAGAAGCTGTCTCCGGTTCTCATCGCGGACGGGGATATCGCGGACGGCTACCACCGGGTTTCCCTCGCCTACGCGCTCGACCCTTTCGCTGACGTGCCGCTCAAGCTCGGTTAGGTCAGGCCCTCCGGGTCATACCTCGTCAGCAGGCTCCGGACGGGGTTCGCGGGTCACGGGAGGAGGTCTTGTGGCGGCTGCACTTCGCGGTGGAGGATCTTGCCGGTGGGGCCCTTGGGCAGTTCGCGCACGAGCCAGACATGGCGCGGGTACTTGTATGCCGCCACCCGTTCCCTGGTGAACGCGCGCAGTTCGGCCGGGGTGGCTGTCGCTCCGGGTTTTAGCACCACGGCGGCGCCGACTTCCTCGCCGAGCTCGGCATGCTGGATGCCGATCACGGCTACCTCGGCCACCGCCTGGTGCTCGTGCAGGACTTCCTCTATCTCGCGCGGGTAGACGTTGTACCCGCCGCGGATGATCAGGTCCTTGGCACGGCCCACGATGTGGAAGTAGCCGTCGGCATCGGCCTGGGCCAGGTCACCGGTACGGAACCAGCCGTCCGGGATCGCCTCGGCGGTGGCCTGGGGCTTGCCCCAGTAGCCTTTCATGACGTTGTGACCCCGGATGGCGATCTCGCCGACCTCGCCAGCGGGGAGGCTAGCTCCTTCGCCGTCCACGACGCGCATCTCGACTCCCTGCATCGGCGTGCCGATCGATCCGGGTTTGCGCACCCGGTCGGGGTGGTTGAAGGACGCGACAGGGGAGGTTTCCGACAGCCCGTAGGCTTCCAGGATCATGCATCCGAAGGTCTGCTCGAATCCGCGCATGATCTCCAGCGGCATCGCCGCGCCGCCGGAGATGCAGGTCCGCAGGGACGAGGTATCGGCGCTGGCGTGGGCCCGGTGATGCAGCATCGCGGCGTACATCGTCGGAACCCCCTCGAAGATCGTCACCTGGTCCCGCCCGATGATCTCCAGGGCCTTACCGGCATCGAACCGTGGCAGCAGGGTCAGCGTGCCCCCGCCGGCGATCGTCGCGTTCAGCCCGCAGGTCAGGCCGAAGACGTGGAAGAGCGGCAGGCAGCCCATGGTCACGTCGCCGGGGTGGACGTTCAGCATGGTGGCAGCCGAGAGCTCGGCGTTGCGGGTCAGGTTCGCGTGCGTGAGCTCGGCGCCCTTGGGCGTGCCGGTGGTGCCCGAGGTATACAGGATCACGGCGTCGTCGTCATCGCTGGCCTGGTCCGCCATCGGGAGCGCCGGGGCCAGCCCGGCGAGCAGCGAGTGCATATCTGGCTCGTCAACCTCCAGGACCTGCGCGCCCGTCCCGGCGGCACCCTTGGCTGCTTCGGTCGCCGCCTGGTGCCAGGCGAAGACGACTTTCGCCCCGGAATCCCCGACGTAGTGGGCGACCTCGCGGCTCTTCAGCAGCGGGTTCATCGGCACGACGACAGCTCCGGCGGCGAGCGCACCGTAGAAAGCAATCGGAAAGGCAGGCACGTTCGGCAGCATGACACCGACCCGGTCACCAGGCACAACCCCCAGAGACGAGAGCAAGGCCGCCGCGCGGCCTGCGGCGTCCCGCAGCTGCGAGTAGCTCAACACCAGGTCGTCCAGGCGCACAGCCGGACGCCCCCCATGATCAGCCGCCGCTTGGGCAAGCACGGAACTCAGGTTCGCCATCATGTCCTCCAGCAGGAGGCACCGGGTCAGATGGCACCCCGTCGTCATCATCCCCCCTGGTAGGCGGGAAATGGCACCAGCCGATGTCCCCTCATATCAGGACTTTCGCCCCTACCACTCGCAGCCGTGCCGGCGGCGCCTGATATGCGCCGCGCCGGGACGGGGCATGGTGCCCGCCGGCCCGCGTACTACTCTTCTTGTCCGTGTCTTGCTTTGATCCAGGATAGGACGTGATGGGATGAGGAGTCTGCGGCGATCTCGCACCGGTTCTGGTGTGGATGCTCCGCCAGATGCGGCTGAGTCACCGTCGGATGCGGCTGAATCACCGCCGGTTCCGGCGTCCCTCGCTCAGGGTGCGGCGCGGGCAGAGCAGCCGGGCGGCCCTGCGGTCAGGCGCAGGCGGCGACTCCGGCGCATCCTGGTCGCGGCGCCCTTCCTCGTTGTGCTGTCGTGGGCGATTGTGTCGTATTCGGCCTGGATGCTGCAGCCTACGAGCATGCAGTGGAACGCGCGCAGCGCCGAGTGGGTCAGAAACGAGGTACCTTTCGGCAACTGGCTGGTCGACCAGGGCGAGAGCATCGACTACAGCCTGAACGCGCCGAAGACGGGCGGGCCGCAGCTGAAGAGCCTGCCGACGGTCGGGCTGAACCCGCCGCGGACCAGCCCGCCCAAGTCGCAAGCCGCTGCCTGGCCGCCGCCGGTCAAGCCGGTCTTCTCGCACCCGCTGCCCGGCGAAGGGGTCTGGAAGCCGACCGGCCCGCCGGTTGACGGCGGCCCGCCGGTGCTGTTGACGACCTTCCGTCCTGAGCTCGACTATCCGCAGACCGTCGCCTACGTCGCCTGGTTCGATCCCACCCGCACCGAGATCGGGTACTATCCTGGCCGCTACGAGCCGCCGAACGCCGCCGTACGCGGGCCGATGATGGTCCCCTACGATCAGCGCTCGCGGCTGCTCGCGACCTTCAACGGCGGCTTCACCTACACCGACGGCGCTAACGGCTCGGCCGACAACGGCCGCACGAACGAGCCGCTCAAGGACGGCAACGCCACGCTCATCGGCTACCGCGACGGTCGCATCGCGATCGTGAACTGGAGCGGCGGCCCGGATGTGGCGTCGGACGTCGCGTGGGCCCGCCAGAGCCTGGCTCCGATCCTCTGGAACGGGCAGCTGAACCCGCAGCTGGACGACAACCCGGACAGCCCGCAGTGGGGGTACACGCTCGGCGGCCTCGCCCGCGTCTGGCGCACCGGTGTCGGCATCGACCGTCGCGGCAACCTCATCTACGTCGCCGCCGACGACCAGACGGTGATCAGCTTGGCGAAGATCCTGCAGCACGTCGGTGCGGTGCGGGCGATGGAGTTCGACATCAACCCCGAATGGCACACCTTGATCACCTACACCCACGGCGCTAAGGGCCTGGTCCCGACGATGGTCGGGCCCAACCCGATGCAGTCGCCCACCCGCTACCTCGTCCCCGACGACCGTGACTTCTTCGCCGTCTACCAGCCACTGCCCGGTCCGGTCACCGTCCCTTTCAAGTAGGGTTGCCGCGGTCGGCCAGGACCGTCACCATCAGTGGAGATCGAGGACCCGCCGAAGGGGGCATCCTGTGACCGACCCGAAGACGCAGACCCTGGACGTGCCGGGCGCCGTGCTGACCTACGACGTCCGGAGCAACGACGCCAGTACCCAGCCGGTCCTGCTGATCATCGGGTCGCCCATGGGTGCCTCCGGGTTTGCCACCCTGGTCAGGCATTTCGCCGACCGGACGGTGATGACCTATGACCCCCGCGGCGCGGACCGCAGCCCGCGGACCGACGGCGCCGCCGAAACCACCCCGGATGAGCACGCCGACGACCTGCACCGGCTGATCGCCGTCCTGGATGCCGGGCCGGTGGACATCTTCGCCAGCAGCGGCGGGGCGGTCAACGCGCTGGCCCTGGTGGCCAGGCACCCGGAGCAGGTCCGGACACTGGTGGCGCACGAGCCGCCCGCTTCCCAGGAGTTGCCGGATCGCGAGCCGGTGCTGGCCGCCTGCGTGGACATCCGCCAGACGTACCTGCGAAGCGGCTTCGGCCCGGCGATGGCGAAGTTCATCGCGCTGGTCAGCTACCAGGGCCCGCTGCCGGCCGGTTACGCGGACCTGCCCGCCCCGGATCCCGCCGTCTTCGGGTTGCCGGCCGGGGACGACGGCTCCCGGGACAGCCCGCTCCTCGGGCAGAACATCGTGACCTGCAATAGCTACCGGCATGATTTCGGCGCGCTGCGCGCCGCGTCGACCCGTGTCGTGATCGGGGTCGGGGCGGAATCCGGCCAGCTGGTCGCGGGCCGCGCGGGCCTGGCCGTGGCCGGGCGGCTCGGCACGCCCCCCGTCACCTTCCCCGGCGGCCACGACGGATTCCTCGGCGGCGAATACGGCCAGACCGGCCGGCCGGACGCCTTCGCCGCTACCCTGCACAAGGTCCTCGACAACTGACAGCCAACCTCGGCTAGAGCTCCCAGTGCACGCTGACGACCTGGTCGGCGAGGGCGACTACCCCGCCGTTGTCGGCCAGGGACGGCTGCCTCTGCCCGTCGACCGTGATCCCTGATCCCCCGCACCCGGTCTGGCTCGACCGGACCACGACGACGGGACGGCTGTACCGGGATACCGAGAAGGCCAGCTGGTAGTCCGCGAAGTCGGCCGGGCACCCTAGCGCTACGTCCGGCTCGGCCTGCGAGCGGTCGAGCAGCCGGGCAAGCCGGGTGATGAACGTCTGTGACGTCACGACGGCGTGCACCGTGTGCATTCTGGCGCCGCCGATGGTGACGGTGATGCTCAGGGCGTGGTAACGCGCCGGGTCGATGTACTCGGCGGCGGTGCGGGGCGGATCCCAGGTCACCTGGGCGTCGGCCCGCAGCAGCGATCCGCCGGACCCGGCGGCCACCACGGTGAGCACGAGCTCAGCCCCGTAGACGCCCGCGGGAACCGATCGGGCCATGTAGCTGACCTCCATGAACGACCCCCCGTCGGGGCTGGATCCCTGGCCGACGCCGCCACCGCCCATGCCGGTCGGCACCCGCTGCGCCAGCAAGGCGGCGCTGGCGCCCGCCGGCTGCGCCAGGGCGAACAGTCGGTACTGGTCGAGCGAGGTGGGAGCGCCCGTATACCCGGCCGCGGGTTCGGTCAGGGACGGCGGGAGGGGGGCGGACGGCAGGAGGCCCGCGCTGACCGGGACCCGCATGACGTGCTCCCATCGTCGGCTGGCAGCTTAGACGCCGCGCCAGGCCCCGTGGTTCCCGCTTGATCACCGGCCGCCTGGCACCGTCCGCCCGGACGCGATCAACAACCGCGTGCGCGTCGACCCGGCGCCCGGCCGCGAAAGCTGAAATTCTCTTCTCGAAACGAATCGTGCTGCTTGCCCCCGCCATCTGCGTCAGTTTGCCCAGTGAGATGACGGGGTAGCCGGTGATTAGCAGATGGGACGCAAGATGATCATCGTCTGGCCATCTCGCCGAGGTTTTGCCTCCCATGCAGGCGGGGTCCCGCATGCCTGAGCAGGTATGGCTACGCCGGCTTGCCCTGCTGGCCATCGCGGCCTTGGCGGGCCTGTTGTACGCCTGGGCCATCGGCCACGACACGCTGGAGTACTACTACGCCGCGGCTGACCGCAGCATGTCCATGAGCTGGCACGACTTCATCTTCGGCGCCTTCGACCCGGCGGGCACCATCACCGTGGACAAGCTGCCGGGCGCGTTGTGGCTCCAGGCGCTTTCTGTGCGGGCGTTCGGCATGCATACCTGGGCGATCATCCTGCCGCAGGTCATCGAGGGCGTCCTCACCGTGCTGGTGCTCTACCGGGCGGTGGCCCGGCTGGCCGGGCCGGCCGCCGGCCTGATCGCCGCGCTGGTGCTGGCGGTCAGCCCGGCCACGGTGGCCCTGAACCGCGAGAACATCTCCGACTCGCTGCTGATCTTGCTGCTGGTTCTGGCCGCCGACGCCGTCTCGGGGGCTATCGCCGTTGGCGTCCGCCGGCCCGGCGGAATCTTGGGCCGGCTCATCCTGGCCGGCTTCTGGGTGGGTCTGGCCTTCCAGGCCAAGGACATCGAGGCCTGGATGGCGCTGCCCGCGCTGGGCCTGGCCTACCTGCTGTCCGGGCCCGGTTCGGTGCTGCGGCGGTCCGGGCAGCTCGCGGTCGCGGGCGTGGTCGTGGCGCTGGTGTCGTTGTCCTGGATGACCGCCGTGTCGCTGGTCCCCGCCGCGGACCGGCCCTACGTCGACGGCAGCCACGACAACTCCGTCTTCGCGCAGGTCTTCTCCTATAACGGGTTCGCCAGGTTCGGCGACCAGACCCCGCTGCAGGTGCGGGCCGCCCAGCTGAATCCTGGCACTCCGCTCCCCGTTCCGGCTCGCGCCGCCGACCGCCTGCTGAACGGGGCCCTGGGCCGGGATACCGGCTGGCTGGTCCCGGCCGCCGCCGCCGTGGCGGTCTGGGGTATCGTCAGCCGGCGCCGCCAGCCACGCGGCGACCCGCTCCGGGCCTGCTTCATCTTGTGGGGCGGCTGGCTGGTGACCTTCTTCGTGGTGTTCACGGCGATCACCACGCTCTGGCCCTATTACGCCGCGGCGCTGTCCCCGGCCGTCGCCGCCATCATCGGGGCCGGCGTCGCCGCGGCCCGGTCACGGGAGCGAGTTCCGGTCAGCCGGACGATCGGCCTGGCGGTTATCGTCGCGGGCACGGCCGCCTACGCGGGCTGGCTGGTGTCCTCCTCGGGCGGCGCGCCGGGCTGGCTGGTCCCGGCCATCATCGGCGTCGGCATCGTCGCGACCGGCGTGATCGTCTGCTCGCTGGTGCGCCCCCGTTCCGTTCCGTTCGCCGCGGCCCTGGCCGCCGGCCTGGTCGCCGTGGCGCTGGCGCCGGCCGTCGCCTCGGTCAGCCTGGCGGCTCACAGCGAAAGCGCCTTCGACACCCCGTTCGAGTCGGCCCGGGTGCAGGAGGATGTGGCTCTCGGCTTGGGGAAACAGGCGGTCGTCGCTTTGCAGGATACGATCCCCTTCTGGCAGGACGCCGCGAACGGAACCCCCTACCTGATGGCGGCGCAGAGCGCGCTGCTGCCGTCCGCGATCATCTATGACACCGGCCTCGAGGCGGTCCCCATCGGAGGGTTTGACGGCACCACTCCGTCGCCGACCCTGGCCCAGCTGCAGGCCGACATCCGGCACGGCCTGCTCCATCTCGTCTGGATATCCTCCGCCGCCTCCGACCCCCGGCTGCAGTGGGTCACCACCCACTGCATCCGGCTGACGCAGCGGCTCTATGACTGCGTACCGTCGGCGCACGGTCCCGTGCCGTCGATCGGACCTACCCCCGCGCCGTCGATCGGATCTACCCCCGTGCCGCAGCCTGCCGCGCCGGTCGATGCGGGCTGACGGCTCTGGGTGATTTCGCACCCGAAGCGTTCCGGGCTCACTTCGCGTCAGCCGGTGACCAGGGGCAGGTCCGGGTGGGCGCTCCACTCGGTCAGCGAGCCGTCGTACAGCCGGGCGTCGTCGCGGCCTGTCAGCGAGAACGCGAAGAGGTCGACCGTCGCGGAGATTCCGCCGCCGCAGTAGGCGATGACCGGCTGGTCCGTGCTGACACCGCCGTTGGCCAGGGCAGCGGCGAGCTCGGCGGGCGGGCGGAAGCGGTTCGTCGCCGCGTCGACCAGTCCGTTCCACGGCACGTTGACGCTGCCCGGGATGCGACCCGGTCGGCTGTAGGCACCGGGGCCCTCGCCGCGGAACACCTCCGGGGACAGGGCGTTGACGAGGCAGGCAGACCCATCTTCAGTGATCTCCCGGACGTCGGCCAGGCTGGCGAGGAGTTCTGGCCTGGGGCGGGCGGTGAACGACGCGGGCGGGTACTTGCTCTCGCCCGACACGACCGGGCCGTCTGCTGCCGTCCAGGCGACAAGCCCGCCGTCGAGCACGCTGGTGTCATCGTGCCCGAAGTAGCGCAGCAGCCACCACAGCCGCGTCGCCCACATC
>Ga0302229_10004002_pt1 | contig 10130 bp, 5 predicted proteins | sample II_Palsa_N1_3_FD_193518 | JGI IMG/M metagenome (GOLD analysis project Ga0302229, IMG submission 193518) | Peat permafrost microbial communities from Stordalen Mire near Abisko, Sweden - II_Palsa_N1_3 | ecosystem: Environmental > Terrestrial > Soil > Palsa > Peat permafrost | place: Sweden...
CGAGTCGATCGACAGCTGGATCGGGCGGATAGCGGCCCGCCATCCGGTGCTGCTGGTCCTCGACGACCTGCAGTGGGCGGACCAGCCGTCCTTCTTCCTGCTTCCGCACCTGATGCGGGCCAGGCGGTCGACGCCGCTGCTGACCGTGGCCATGTACCGCAATCTCGGGCCGGAGCGGAGCGAGTTCGCGGCTGCCCTGCCCGCGCTGACCCGGGATATCGACTGCCGGCGGGTGTCGCTGCGCGGGCTTGAGCACCGCGGCGTCACCACCCTGCTCGAGGACGCGGCCGGGCGGACGTTCGGCGAGCGCGAGTCGGGGATGGTGGCCGAGCTTGAGTACGAGACCGCGGGCAACCCCTTCTTCCTGCTGGAGATGGCCAGGCACCTGTCCGAGGTCGGCGCGTTCGACCGGGACGTGGTCCGGCTCGGCGAGACGCCGGCCGAGATCCCGCAGTCGATCCGCGACATGGTCCGGTCGCGGTTGCGCCGGCTGACCGGCGAGTGCGCGGAGACGCTCGCGGTCGCCGCGCTGATCGGCGAGCGGTTCGACGCCGATCTGGTGGCGTCGGCGGCGTCGCTGACGGACGCCGCGACCGTTGACCTCCTCGAGGAGGCGGCCGGGGCGGGTCTGATCGCGGAGATCGAGGACGAGCCCGATCACTGGCGGTTCTCCCACTCGCTGACCCGGCGGGTGACGTCGGAGGAGCTGAGCAGGGGGCGCCGGGCGGTGCTTCATCAGCGGATCGGCGAGAAGCTGGAGTTCCGCCCCGGCGTCGCCGCCGCCGAGCTCGCGCACCACTTCGGCGCGGCCGCGAACAAGGGGTCCGCGCAGAAGGCGGTCCGGTACGGCCACCTCGCGGGGAAGCGCGCGCTGCAGGAGGTCGCGGCCGAGGTCGCGGTGCGTCACTTCAGGAAGGCGCTCGAGCTGCTCGACCGGTTCGGACCCGACGACCAGGCGCTCCGCTGCGAGCTGCTGCTCGACCTCGCGGGCGCGCACGACCGGGCCGGGGAGTACCAGGCCCGCGACGAGCGGTTCGCCGAGGCGGCCGACACCGCCCGCCGGCTCGGGAGCGACGAGCTGTTCGCGCGGGCGGCGCTCGGCTACGGCGGTGTCCTGCCCGCGTCGGTCCGTCCCGACCTGCGGGCTCAGGCGCTGCTTGAGGAGGCGCTCAAGCGACTGGACGAGGGGGACGACGGGACGCGGGCGACGATCCTCGCCCGCCTCGCCCACTGGCTGCACAACGTGCGCCCCTACCCCGAGCGGCTGGAGCTCAGCGACCGGTCGGTGGCCATGGCCCGCCGCACGCACGACCGGCGAACGCTCGCCACCGTCCTGCTGCACCGCTGCTGGGCGCTCGACGGGCCGGGCGACGTCGGCGATTCCCTCGCGGTGGCGGGCGAGATCCTCACGATCGGGGCCGAGCTCGACGACCCCGCGCTGACCCTCGAGGGGCTCCGCATCCAGCTCGCGGCGCAGTTCGAGAACGGACGCCACGCCGCCGCCATGCGCACCGCGCAGGAGATGAAGACGCTGGCGGAAGCGGCGGCCCATCCGGAGTTCATCCGGCTGGCGGCAATGTGGGACATCGTCGCCGCCACCATGGGGGGCCACTTCGGCCGGGCCGAGGAACTGGCCGGGGAACTCGGCCGCAGACTCGACCAGATCGGCCATTCGCAGGCCCAGCTCATCTCGGTCGCGCAGAGCGCCTCCTGGCGGCTGCTTCAGGGGTACGCGACCGAGTACATCGCGCCGTTCGAGGCGCTGTCGGCGGCGGACCCCGGCAACCTCGCCTATCCCGCCATCACGGCTTGGTGCCTGGCCGAGGCGGGCGCCGGGGACCGGGCGGCCGAACTGCTCGGCCGGATCGATCCGGCCTCGGCGGCGGACGCGGACAAGAACTACGTGTGGTGGGCGGTGGTCGTGGGCTTCTCCGGCGCGGTCGACCTGGTGGGCGACCGGCGGTGGGCGGAGGCTCTGTACGAGCTGGCCGCCCCGTACGCCGGGAGCAACTGCACGCTGGGGCTGGCGAGCTTCCTCGGCGCGGCCGACCACTGGCTGGGGGTGCTGGCGACCGCCGCGGGCCGCTACACCGAGGCCGCCGCGCACCTGGAGGCCGCGCTGGCCAGGCATCGTGAGATGGGCGCACGGCCGTGGACGGCGCTCACCGAGGAGGCCTACGGGCGGGCGCTGTCCCTGCGCGGTCAGCCCGAGGACCTCGAGCGGGCGGCCGCGCTCACCGAGTCCGCGATGCGCACCGCGGGCGAACTCGAGCTGGCCGCGATCGTCAATCGGGCGCGGCTGCGCGGCTGACGGCGACGGCACGGCTGACGGCGGATCCGGGCCGCGCTAGCGGGCCTCGAGGAAGTTGACGATCCTCGGGTACACGTCGGTGGCGGCCCTGCTCCCGATGATCGCGTCGAGGTGGGCGTAGCCCTGGAGCACCTCACGCTGGTAGTCGCCACCGGGATTGCAGTCCCTCAGCCAGCGCAGCGTCTTCAGCGACCCGACCGGGTGGAAGATGTAGTTCTGCGAACCCTGCAGGAGCAGCAGCCGGGTGCCGGCGATGCGCTCCGGGTGCAAAAAGTAGTCCATCCCGCCGGTGTGCGTCACCGCGAGACCGCGCCGCATCATGAGCGACAGGTGCTGGAGCGAGTCGATGTTCCCGAACCCGAACATCTCGTTCAGCGCCCGGTGGGTCGCGTCGTTGAGCTGCGCGTGGCGGTGGGTGCAGCCGTAGATCGCGTTGATCCACCGGCACACCGCCTGGCCGCAGTGCTCCTCGGCCGGCATCGGGAGGGTCCGGAGGCCGAAATCGAGCAGCTCGTCGGGGGCCGACGGGCGGATGTCGGGCGACAGGCCGCCGACTCCCAGCGCGCGGAAGGCGCCCGGAGTGTGCAGCCGCGCCTTCACCTGGTTGAAGACCGACGTGGAGGGGTGCATGGGGAACTGCGCGCAGACCGCGGTCCGGATCCCCTGCAGCCCCGACAGGATCGCCATCTGCAGCGAGCCCGACCCGACGCAGTGGCCGAAGGCCTGCAGGTCGTCCCGGCCCGTCACCTCGAGGACCTTGCCGACCGCGGTCGGCCAGTCCACGCGGGCGATGTCGTCGATCGTGAACTCGCTCCGGGACGACGGCAGGTCGATGCCGGCCCGGTAGTCGAACAGCCAGATGTCATAGCCCTGGTCGGCCAGGTACTCGGTCAGGTTCTGCTCGATGGTCGACGCGAGGAACGAGTGCGACGACATGCCGAACCCGGTGGCCATGATGAGCGGCCCCTTGTGGCCGGCCCGGTACCTGGTCAGCCGCAGGAACGCGTCGTCGCCGAGCCTGTCGTCGGCGTGCCACTGCCCGCTGCCGTCGCACCACCAGATCCCGTCCGGGTCGGCGGGCTCGCGGACCGCCGGCGCCGTTCTCGGCGCGCTGGGGAAGGCCCCCACCTCATCGAGGACGCCGCCGTAGACGTGCACCATCTGCTCGGCGAAGAGCTCGAGGAACGCCCGGCGGTACTCGCCCTGCTGCCGGCGCGGCACCCCGTCGATCTTGATGCTGCGGATCAGCTTGGGCAGGTCGGCGGGCTTGAGGTAGAGGATCCCGGTGCCCGGCGGCTGCCCGCCCGTCCCGGTGATCGTCGTGTACAGCGTGGTCGTCTCTGACCAGGCATGCCGGACCCCGTCCTCGCGGATCACCTTGTGGCCCTCGAATGAGTACCGGTTCCCCTCCTGCGACTCAAGCGTCAGTCGGTACTGCATGTGCCAGGTTTCCACCTGGGCCGGGTCGGGGTCGAAGAGCGCGAAGGTGCCCTCGACCACGGTCAGGCGGCGGGCGGACAGCGCGGGCGCGACGACCGTTCCGGTGATCCGCGCCTCGCGCGCGGGGTCGAGGAGGGCCGCCTGGATGTCGTCGTACTCGATCGTGATGAGCAGATCGACGCGGGCGTTGTCGGTTCGGCCGCGGTCGTAGCCCGCGTGGTAGTCGTCGGGCACGCTCGTCGAGACGAAGCCGGTCAGGCGCTCGGTGAACTGCAGCCGGGCAAGGCCGGGCGCCAGCTCCGGAGCGGGCTCAGGCGGGTCGTCGGAGCTGCCCGCCGCCCACTGCCTGTCTTCGATCAGCAGCGCGGCCGTCCGCTCGGCGATGGCGGAGATGGTCAGCGACGGGTTCGCGTCGAGCGCGCACGGGACGACGGAGCCGTCGCACACGTACAACCCGTCGTGGACGCCGCCGCCGACCGGGTCGAACACCCGGCCCTTGTGGTCCACCACGCCCCCGCCCGCGTCGTCCGCCATCACGCACCCGCCGAGCGGATGCACGGTGATCAGCGACCGATCGTGCGTCCAGGCCCAGAGCGGGTCGGGAGTCTCGGTCCCCTGTAGCGCCGCGGTGGCCTCGGCCAGCAGCTGGTTGTCGCGGGCGAAGGCCGGCTGCTCGCCGCACTCGGGCCAGATCACCTGGATCCTGTCGTTCTCCATCGCGATCCGACCGCCGGCGTCGTCGGTGCTCATGACCAGGTAGGTCAGGGTGCGGCCGACCGGCCCGCGATGCGAGCCGAAGGGGATGCCGGCCAGTCCCTGCAACCGCTTCGCCGCCCCCTCGGGCACCCCGCCGGAGGCGGCGTTCAGCACGAGCGGAATCACCGACGCAAGCGCGCCCGGGATGGCGCCGTCCTCGATGATGAGCGCGTCTTCCAGCCCCGTGTCCGGGCCGCGTAGGTCGATCAGTCCGGTGATCGTGGGCCCCACCGCCGTGTCCGCGCGGGGGACGCGGTCGCCGAGGCCGACGTCGTGCACGGGCTCGTCGGTGTCGTAGGCGAACGCGAGCACGTCGCCGTTGCCGGAGAACCCGTCCCCGAGCCGCTCCGACACCGGCAGGCCGAGGTCACGCGAGCGCAGCAGGATCTGCGTCGACCCCAGCGTCCCGGCCGCGAGCACGACGACGTCGGCGGTGACGAACCGGGACGTGGCTGGTCCCCCGCCGAGGACGTCGAAGCCCACCCGCCAGGTGCCCTGGCAGCGGCGCACGGACTGCACCGCCACCTCGGTGAAGATGTGCGCCCCGTGCGCGTAAGCGTCGGGGAGGTAGTTCATCAGGACCGTGTTCTTAGCCCCGTAGTTGCAGCCCGAGCAGCAGTCGCCGCACAGGTTGCACGCGTTCTGCCGCACCCCGACGGCGTTCGGGCCGCTGGTGAACGTCACGTTGAGGTCGGGTCGGACCACCTGGCGGCCGAGGCCGGCCGCCGCCTGTTCGAGCGCCTGCAGCTTGGGCAGGGCCGGCCATGACCGCGGGTACGGGTTGGACCCGAGCATCTCCCTGGCCGCGCCCATGTACGGCCGCAGGGCCTCGGGGTGCTGCCGCAGCGGGGCCGGCCAGCGGTCGTCGGCGAAGATCGCGTCGCTCGGCTCGAGGGCCACGCTCGCGTTGATCAGCGAGGTGCCGCCGAGCCCGCAGCCCGTCAGCACGGTCACGTCGGGGCCGACCTGGAAGTCGAACAGGCCGACCGGGGACCCGTGGTCCGCCTTGGCCGTGTGGACCTGAATCTGACGCGCGGCTGAGAGGGCGGAGTTCGGGTACTCCCCCGGGTGCAGCTCCTTGCCCCGCTCCAGGACGCAGACATCCCGCCCGGCCCGCGCGATGCGGGCGGCGACGATCGCCCCGCCGTATCCAGAGCCAATCACAACCGCCGAGTAGTGGGCCTGTATCTGGTCGACTGGACGGGATAGCATTCTCATCGAGGGCTCCTATAGGATCCGACTCGCAATCGCAGCGGTGCGGGAATTACCCTACACGAAAAGACTCTTCGAAACGGGGCCGGGCCGATCCTGTGGGCCATCCTGTGGGCTTCCTGTGGGGGTATCCGTGTGGTCATCATCCAGGCCTGCTGCCAGGATGAAGCAGGGCCAGGGCCAGCCGTGCGAACGGCTGGCCCTGCACGGGCTTTGCGGGAATGTCACGCATCGAGGCTGACAGGAAAATAATTGTCATTCCGGTCTGCATGGCCTTACCTCTATGCCAGATCGGCGAAAGCAGCGCACGAAATTCCGCATGGGGTACGTTTCGCGGGCCGACCGCGAATTACCGTAATCCAAGGGAAGATGCACGTGGATCAGGAAAAGGATCCGCAGCCGCCACTCGAGCTGAGCCACCGGGTCCTGGACGCCGGCGGGGCCGCCGTGGAGCTCGGCGGCGAGCTTGACGTGGCTACCGCCGACGCGGCGTTCGGGTACGTCCGCGAGATTATCGACCACCTCGGCGGGCCGGTCGTCGTCAGTCTGGCCGGCGTGCGCTTCTGCGACGCCCGTGGCCTGCACGCGCTGGTGCGCATGGCGCGCTACGCCGAGCAGGCCGGCTGCCCGTTCCGGGTGACGTCGCCGAGCCCTCGGCTGGCCAGGCTCATGAAGATCACCGGTCTGGGCGGGACGTTCCTGGCCGCCAGCTAGCCGAGTGAGGCAATGGCCGACTCGGCCACGGTTTCGCGGTCGGGGGCGTAGCTGAAGGTGGCGCGGAGCCGCTCGCCCGCCAACACGCGCGGGACCCAGTACTTGCCGTCGTCCCACATGCGGTCGAGCGGCAGGGCCGCGATCGGAAACCACTGCGGCCGGATCTCGTTCGTTTCGGCCGCCTCGCCGCTCCAACTGCCGGCGATGAACACGTCGACGGTCATGTCCCACGCCGGGTGGGTCGGGAACAGGAAGGTGATCTGCGCGGCCTCGCGCAGCGAGTCGGCCGCCACCGCGATGCCGGACTCTTCCTTGACCTCGCGGGCCGCGGCCTGGGCGGCGGTTTCGCGCTCCTCGACGTGCCCGCCGAGCGCGACGATCTTCCCGGTGCCGAGGCCCGTCTTCTTGTACCCGAGCAGAACCTGGGGTTCGCCGTCGCCGTCGATCCTCGTCAGCAGGCAGAGGCAGGTCTGGGTGAGAGCCACCTGATCATTGTCGCAGACAGCCGGACGCGCGATAGGCCGCGACCGCGGCGGTGATGGCGTCGTCCACCGTCGGCAGGTCGTCGGCCCGCCGAGCGGCGGCGGCGCGGAGCCGGGCCGCGAGCGCGGGGTCGGTCAGGATCGCGGCGACGGCGGCAGCCAGGGCTGGCGGGTCTCCCGGCGCGACCAGCACCGCGGCGTCGCCGAGCAGATCCGGGATGCCGCCGACCCGGGTGGCCACGATAGGGAGGCCGGCCCGCAGCGCCTCCTGCAGGATCAGCGGCTGGCCCTCCCAACGGCTGGGCATCACCAACACCGTCGCTGCGGCCAGCAGGTCCGCCACGTCGTCGCGGTGCCCGAGGAACGCTGCGTCGACACCGAGCGCGGCCGCCCGCGCCCGCAGTTCCCCGGCCAGTGGCCCGTCGCCCGCGATCGCGACCAACGGCGAAGGATCGACGTCTCGCCAGTGCGCCGCCGCATCGAGGAGCGTGCTGAAGTCCTTCTGCGCGGCCAGGCGCCCGACCGCGAGGACCACCGGACGTCCGGCTTCGAACGCGTCACCCGGGCCGGAACCAGCGACACCGCCGGTAGCGGTCACCGGCCTGGCCGCGGTCGCAGAGGTTGGCGCGGTCCCGGCGGCGGCCGGCGGCGTTGTTCCCGCGTCGGCCGCCGGGACGACCGCCCGGCCCACCCGCCTCGCGCCGGCCGAGCGCATCCGCTCCTCGAGGTCGGACGAGACGCAGAGCACCAGGTCGGCGCCGCGCGCGACGACGCGCTCGAGCAGTCGGTAGACCGCGACCCGCGCTCCCCCGCCGACCGGTGGTGCGTTATGCATGGTGACCACGAGCCGCGGACGCCGCCCGCCCCGTGCCCGACGTCGCCGACCAGCCAGCGCGATGACGGTGAGCGCGCCCGCCCGCAGCCCGTGCGCGTGCACCACATCGGGCCGATCCGTCGAGCCCGCCGAAGCGCCGAGCAACCGCCGGAGGCGCAGCACGGCCGCCATGTCCCCGAGCCGCGGCCGGTCGCCGAACTCCACCGGCGAGAACGTCACCCCGGCCAGCGCGCCGAAGCCGAACGCCGCCTCGGCCGCGGACGGCCCGAGAACCGACACGACGATCGCGCGCCGGGCGAACCCCGTCGCCAGCATTCGGACGTGCGCCCCGGTCCCGCCCGTCGTCGTCCCGACGACCAGCGCGACGCGGCTAGCTGGGGCGGGCACGGAGGCGGGCCACCGCGGCGCGGAGGTCGCTGAAGTCGATGCTGCCCGCGACGGCGGCGAACACCACGATGACCACCAGCGTCACCAGCACCGAGGTTCCGACGTTGACGAAGAACCCGGGCGCCTCGAGCGCCCCCGCCAGCACCGATCCGGCCGCCGCCCCGGCCACCGCGCCGACCAGCCCGGCCAGGAACGCGCGGGACACCCCGTGCAGCGCCAGCGCGCCCCGGTCGCGCCTGACCAGGATCAGCAGCGCGAGGCCGGAGACCGTCAGCCCGAACGACATGCCGAGGCCGAGCGCGGGAACCACGTGGCGCGGCGGCGCGATCGGCACGATCACCAGGTCGGCCGCGATCACCAGCAGCCAGCCGCCGCCGATCGCGAGGGCCGTCGCGCGGTTGCGGCCGCGCGCGTACAGCACCCGGGACAGGTTGGCGGAGATACCGTAGCCGATCAGCCCGGGGGCGAAGGCGGCCAGCGCCAGCGCCAGGACCGACGCGCCGCGCCCGTCGTGCGACTCGAACACGCGGGCCAGCGGCCACCGCGCGCCGACCAGCACCGCCGTCCCGAGCCAGGACGCGATCATGACCGCCCGGGTCGAGATCGCCGCGGTCTCGTCGAAGCCGGGGTTGACGCCAGAGCCGACGGCCACGTCGGGGCGTGCGTCGGCCCCGGCCGAGAGGGCCGGGAACGCGCTCGTCGCGATCGGCACCGCCAGCACCGCGAACGGCACCATGAACACCGCCCAGGCGAAGCCGTAGATCACCAGCGCGCCGGTCGAGCCGTAGCGGTTGGACAGCACGATGACCACCGCCGCCGAGGCATCCTGGGCGACCAGGGTGAACACCCCGGCCACGGCCAGCCGCCGTACCCGGGTGCCGACCCCGGGCGGGAACCGCAGCATCGGCCGCAGCCGCAGGCCCAGCCGCCGGGTGGGGAAGACGGCGGTGGCCACCAGCGCGACCACGCCGAGCGTGGTCCCGACCGACAGCACGTACTCGGCCAGCGGCGTCAGCTCGTGCAGCCGGTTGCCGAAGACGTACGCGCCGCCGATCGCCCCGAAGGCGGCGTACGCGCCGATCACGACCAGCGACGACAGCAGCGGGGCGAGGGCCGGACCGTAGAACCGCCGGTAGGACTGGAGGATCCCGTACAGCACGACCGCGAGCCCGTACAGCAGCACCTGCGGCGCGAACACGATCAGCATCCGGGTGCCGACCCCCGCCATCACCGCGCGCGGGCAGCCGGAGGAGTGCCCGAGCAGCACGGTGACGATCGGGTGCGCGGCCAGCGCCAGCGCCGCGCTGACCGGCACCAGCAGCAGCACCGTCCAGGTCAGCAGGGCCGACGAGATCCGCCGGGCCGAGTCCGCGGCCGCGCCGTCCTCGCCCCGTCCCGCCGCGCCGCCCGGCGCCGCGTCCCGCGCCGGTCCCGCCAGCACCGGCACCACCACCGACGAGAGCGCGCCGCCGAGCACGATGTCGTAGATGATGTTGGGCACCATGTTGGCGGTCGTGTACGCGGCGCCGAGGCAGGTGGTGCCCACCGTGTGCGCGAACACCACCTGCCGCCCGAACCCGACCAGCCGGGCGAGCACGGTGATCACCCCGATCATGACGGCAGCGCGCCCGATGCCCTGCCCCCGCCGCCGAGCCGCCCCTCGCTCGGCCACTCCCGGAATCACTGCTCCTGTCGCGCCAGAGCTCTAAAGAAAAATCCGAGAAGCCAGTTGATCGAACGGACCCTGTCTTCGCCTGATCCGACCCGCCGGTGCCTTCCCGCGCGGCGACCCGACAGCCGGATGACCTGCCCGCCGTCCGGCGGATCGCCCTCGGCGGCGGGCCCGGTTGAAGCAGCGGCCGAGGCGGCGGCGGCCGGCGCGGTCGGCGCCGCCGGCCGGCGGCCGAGCATGTCGAGCCTGCGCAGCGTCGGCACGGCCTCGATGACCTTGGTGAAGCTGACCTTCTCGCTGGCGACGGTCAGCGCGACGATC
>Ga0302229_10004004_pt1 | contig 10127 bp, 11 predicted proteins | sample II_Palsa_N1_3_FD_193518 | JGI IMG/M metagenome (GOLD analysis project Ga0302229, IMG submission 193518) | Peat permafrost microbial communities from Stordalen Mire near Abisko, Sweden - II_Palsa_N1_3 | ecosystem: Environmental > Terrestrial > Soil > Palsa > Peat permafrost | place: Sweden...
CGCCTGACGTAACACGATCTTTACGAGTCGAGCACGTCGCCGAGGAAACCCCGCAGCAGCGCCGCGGTCCCCGCCACGTGCTCCGCCATCGTGCGCCGCGCCCGCTCGGGGTCGCCGGCCAAGATGGCCCGTACGATGGCGGTGTGCTGGACGTTCGCGTGTTCCAGGTTGCGTTCCAGCATGGGGATGGCGTTGAGCAGGTCGACCAGCCGGACCCGGGCCTCGACCACGCTGGCGGTCAGCAGCGGTGATCCCGCCGCGTCCGCGATGGCCAGGTGCAGCCGCGTGTCCGCCTGCCGGTAGCCGGACGACCCGGCGTCGTGCATGGCGGCCAGGGACGCGGACAGGCTCTCCCGCTGCTGCCTGCTCAGGCTGGCCTTGGCCGCCATCTCGGCCGCGCCGGTCTCCACCACCCGCCGGAACGTCAGCGCGTCGTCCAGCTCGCCGCCGCCCATGTCGCGCGCGGTGCGGGTGAGCTCGTCGGAGACGAGCGGCTCGGGCTGGCGGATGATGAACGTGCCGCCGAACCGCCCGCGCTTGGTCTCCACGTAGCCGGCCGCGGCCAGCTCACGCAGCGCCTCCCGCAGGGTGATCCGGCTGACCCCCAGCCTGCGGGTCAGCTCCCGCTCCGGGGGCAGCCTGTCACCGGGCGCGTAGACGCCCAGCTTGACCCCTTCGAGCAGCCGCTCGACGGTCTCCTCGAAAGCGTTTCCCGTTCGTACCGCGCGGAACACCGCGGCGACGATGGCGGGCGAACCTCCCGGCACGAGCTAACTCCTGATCACCGATGCTGAGCACAGTGAGCACTGTATATCGTAGCGCTCACGCTGAATTAGATCATAGGCGTCAGGACACGGCTCCGGGCCGCGGCCCGCTCGGCCGCGGCGCTGGCCAGCGCGCCGAACAGCCGCACGTCATCGCCCTGCTCCGGGTGCCACTGGACGCCGAGGACGAAGCCGGCCAGGCCGCCGAGCTCGGAGGGACCCCGCTCGACCGCCTCGACCGTGCCGTCCTCCGCCCACGCGACCGCGCGCAGCCCGTCGCCGAGCAGGTCCACGGCCTGGTGGTGGTAGGTGGGCACGTCGAAGTAGCCCGGCTCGGGCATGACGCCGGCCAGCACGCCGTCCGCGCCGATCCGGACCCGGTGCCGCGCGTACACGCCCGGTGTGCCCTCGTGCCGCTCGTGGCCGACCAGGTCCGGCACGTGCTGGTGCAGCGTGCCGCCCCGGCACACGTTCAGCACCTGCATGCCGCGGCAGATGGCCAGCAACGGCACGCCCTGGGCCACCGCGGCGCCGGTAACGGCCAGGTCCCACGCGTCCCTGATCGGTATGGCGGGCTGCGTCTTCGGATGGCGCGGCTGACCGTACCGGGCCGGATCGATGTCCGGCCCGCCTGACACGACCAGGCCGTCCAGGCCCGCGACGGTCGCGCTGGCCTCGTCCTGGTCCCCGCCCGGCGGCAGCAGGACCGGCCGTCCGCCGCCCCGCCGCACCGCGTTCACGTACGCATACGGAAGCATCGCGGCCCGGGCCTTCCAGTTGCGCCAGGCCGCCTCGTCGTCATATGCGGTTATGCCAATGACCGGCGTCATCGTTGCCCCTTTGAGCTGATCCTCAGCCGCTACCCGGAAAAATCTTTAATATTCCGAACGACCATGGTTCGACGTCACCTTCCGTATTCACGGACCCCGTTGGCGACGCAGAATGGGCAGCGGCTGTCGGGAGACAGGTTAGCAGTGTTTCATCAGGTGCTTCGGAACATAATTTCAAGTCACGCCCTGTGATTACAGGATTATTCAGTGTATCGCCGCGCTCGTCGCCTCGCATACAAAACACAAAACTCGTCACGCACCGTGGTTTGTTCCGGCGCGGACCACGTTCAGGTCGGCCGGGTACATTGCCTGCGGAGAGGAGTGAGGATGGCCGTCGCAGTGCTGTTGCTCTGGGCGCTCACCGCCGGTGCTGGTTTCTACCTGCTGGTGACCAGTAACCTGCGCCGCAACCGCCCGGCCGCGTCCACGCCCGCGCCCGCCGCTCGCGCTCGGGCCGCCGCGCTCGCACCCGGCGCGTCCGCCGGACCCGATGCCCCTTCGGCACCCGATGCCCCTTCGGCGCGGGATCGCAAGCGCGCGGCCCGGGATCGGTGGGATCCGCCGTCGCTGATCGCTTCGCGGCAGGCCCCGGTGCTGCCCGACCTGCGGTCGCTGCTGGAGTTCGCCCATCCGGCCGCCGCCATCATCGGGCTGGCGTTCTGGCTCGGCTTCGCCCTGGTCCGCAACCAGGCGCTGGGCTGGATCGGGTTCGGGCTGGTCGCGGTCACGGCGAGCCTCGGGCTGGCCTGGTTCACGGCCAACCTGCGCGCCGCCCGCCGCGCCGACGCCCACTCGGCGCCGCGCTTCGCCGGCCGGGTCCTGGTCGTGCACGGCGCCGGCGCCGCCGTTACCGTCACGCTGGCCGCGCTTGCCGCCCTCGTCCTGCACGGCTAGCCGCACCCGGACAGGCCGGTGGCCAGTGCCGGCGGCGCCTACACGGATAGGAGGAGACGAGCGATCACTGAGCCTGGGAGCTTGATAAGGCTCATTGATCTTTCGGCTGCCGCAAGCACTGGCCACTACCCATGACTACGGGCCGGCGCCGGTTCCGGCTCAACGATCGCCGGGCCCGTAAGCGTGCGGTAATAACTTAGCCTCCGGCGGCTGAGAACCTGCCCCGGTTCGCGGTCGTTACCACCAAAGAGCCGCTGGGTACGATCGGAGCGGGGCGATGACCGGGCAAAGGATCTGCGACGTGGACAAGGCGGGCGGCCTGACCCGGCGCGAGGCGCTGGTGCTGCTCGGCGTCGGCGCCCTCGTCGCCGAGCAGGCCCTGCTGGACCGCTCCTCGTCCGCGAGCACCCCGAGTCCCCTTAACGCGAAGCTGGCCAGCACGCCCAACGCGAAGCCGATCCCCGGTGGCTACGCGCCGGACGGCACCGCGGGGCGTACCGCCGCGCTGCCGCTGGCCGACGTGCAGCTGCTCGACAGCCCGTTCCGCGACAATCAGGGCCGGAACACCGCCTATCTCCTGTTCCTGGATCCGGACCGGATGCTCCGCCCGTTCCGGCTGAACTACGGCGTCTTGTCGTCGGCGCAGCCGTGCGGCGGCTGGGAGCTGCCGACCTCCGAGGTACGCGGGCACACCACCGGCCACCTGATGTCCGCGCTGGCCCTGACCTACGCGAACACTGGCAGCGACGAGGCCCTGGCCCGCGGCCGTTACCTGGTCAGCGAGCTCGCCGCCCTGCAGGCTCGCGCGCGCCAGATGGGGTTCCACCCCGGGTACCTGTCCGCGTTTCCCGAGTCCTTCTTCGACCTGCTGGAGGAGGGCCGGTACGTCTGGTCGCCGTACTACATGATCCACAAGTACCTGGCCGGGCTGATCGACCAGTACCAGCTGGCCGGCGACGACCAGGCGCTCGACGTGGCGATCAAGCTCGGCGACTGGGTGGACTGGCGGACGGCGCGGCTGCCCTACGCGCAGATGCAGATGGTGCTGCAGAACGAATTCGGCGGCCTGCCGGAGGCGCTGGCCAACCTGTACACGATCACCGGCCGGGAGCGGTACCTGGCCGCCGCGCAGCGGTTCTACCACGCCCAGGTGCTCGACCCGCTCGCCGACGGGGTCGACCAGCTGGCCGGGCTGCAGGCGAACGTGACCACGCCGAAGATCATCGCGTGCGTCCGGATGTGGGAGGAGACCGGCAGCACCAAGTACCGCGACATCGCCCAGAACTTCTGGGACATCGTGACCGGGCACCACGTCTACGTCATCGGCGGGGCCGGCAACTACGAGCACTTCCAGCAGCCGGACGTGGTCGCCGGGCAGCTGTCGAACTTCACCTGCGAGAACTGCGTCAGCTACAACCTGCTCAAGCTGACCCGGCTGCTGCACTTCCACCAGCTGACCAGGACCGACCTGATCGACTACTACGAGCGGACGCTGTTCAACCAGATGCTGGGGGAGCAGGACCCGACCTCGCCGCACGGCTTCAACTGCTACTACACCGGCCTGTCCGCGGGCGCGTTCAAGCGCCAGCCGCTGAACTACTTCCCCCGCGGCAACCCCGACGTCTACGCCACCGACTACGACACCTTCACCTGCGACACCGCCACCGGGCTGGAAACGCAGGCCAAGTTCGCCGACACCATCTACACCCGCGACGCCGACGGCCTGTACGTCAACCTGTTCATCCCCTCCCGGGTCCAGGTCGCCGGGCTCGTCCTGCAACAGGCGACCGGTTTCCCCGACGACCCGGTCATCAGCCTGTCGGTGCTCTCCGGCGCGGCCACCATGACGCTGCGCGTCCGCGTCCCGGCCTGGGTCGACGGAACGCCCGTGGTGTTCCTCAACGGGGCGCTCATCGCGAACGGGGCCTTGCTCCCGGCCCCGCCGGCCGCCGGCCCGGCCCCGTCGGCCGCCGGCCCGGCCCCGTCGGCCGGCGGCTGGATCGCCGTCCGCCGCCGCTGGCAGGCCGGTGACCTGCTGCAGGTCACGCTGCCGATGCGGCTGGCCTTCGAGCCCACGTCCGACCACCCCGCCGTGCAGGCCGTGACGTACGGCCCGGTCGTGCTCAGCGGCGTGTACCCCGCCAACCCCGGCGTGCTGACCCCGGCCCTGGAGACCGGCTCGGTCCAGCAGACGGCCACCCAGCCAATGACGTTCAGCGCCACCTCCGGCAACAAACCCGTCACGCTGGTCCCAGTAAGCCGCGCCGCCCACAAGTACTACAGCGTCTACTGGCAAACCACCTGAGCCAAACCACTTCGGAACGGCACCAATGTTCCATCGGTGCTGCCAGGACGACACCCATGTTCCATCGGTGCCGGCCCAGTCGGCGGTCGGCGGTCGGCGGTCGGCGCTCCAGGGCCGCGCCGGCTAACGACGAACGCCGCGCCCGGGCCCGCCGTTTGCCCTCGTGCATCGCCTGCACCCGCGCGATCGGGACCTCATGCCCCTCGGCCACCAGGTCCGGGCTCAGCGGTTGCGGCTCGGGCAGCCGGCCCCCCCACGGCTCCTGTCCGGCCACCAGCGCCGGGACCGTGTGCACGGTGAAGTCGGCCGGGGTGATGGCGTCCAGGTCGTCCCACGGCACCGGGAACGAGACCGTGACCCCGGGCCGGGCCCGCGGGCTGTACGCCGCCACCACGCTGGCCCCGTGCGACCGGGTCGAGTCCAGGAACACCTTTCCGTCCCGGTCGTCCTTGATGAACGCCGTCGTGGTCAGGTCCGGGTCGAGCCGTTCGGCCCGCACCGCGATGGCCCGGGTGGCCGCGGCCGCGTCGTCGCCGCTCGCGTCGATCGGCACGTACACGTGCACGCCCTTGGCCCCGCTGGTCTTGACCGCGCCGGTCAGGCCGACCTCGGCCAGCGCCTGCCGGACCAGCTTGGCCGCCGCCACCGCCTGCCTGAACTCTCCGGACGGCGGATCGATGTCCAGCACCAGGTACGTGGGCCGGTCCATGTGCTCGGCCAGGAACAGCGTCGGGTGGTACTCCACCGCGCGCTGGTTGGCGAACCACAGCAGCGTGCGCCGGTCGTCGCAGAGCGCGTAGCGAACCTCGCGCTTGGACGACTCGGCCCACAGCGTCACGGTGCGGATCCATTCCGGCGCGTAGTCCGGCACGTTCTTCTGCATGAACGGCGGCTGCCCGCCGCGGACCCTGATCACCGACAAGGGCCGGCCCGTTAGACCCGGCACGATCAGCCCGGCCACCGCGTCCAGGTAGTCCACCAGGTCACCCTTGGTCGCGCCCGCCCCGTCGAACAGCGGCTCATCGAGATGGGTCAGCGCGACCCCGTCCCGTTCCGGCGTCGTCATGGCTCCCGTATACCCCGTTCCGCCGCGAAACACCAAGTACGGTGAGATCCCACGAAGACGATGACCGGAGGGGACCGGACCATGGCGTTCAGCGGCTGGCCGGAAGAGGCGCTGGATTTCTACGACGGGCTCGCGGCGGAGAACACCAAGTCCTACTGGACCGAGCACAAGGCGTTCTACGACGACAAGATCCTGCGCCCGATGACCGAATTGACCGAGGAACTCGCCGCCGAGTTCGGCGAGCCGAAGATCTTCCGGCCCTACCGTGACGTCAGGTTCAGCGCCGACAAGACGCCGTACAAGACTCACATCGGGGCCGTGGTCGGCGGCACCGGCTACCTCCAGCTATCCGCCGAGGGCCTAGGCGCCGGGGCCGGCTTTTGGCAGATGGGACCGGACCACCTGGCCCGCTACCGGGCGGCCGTCGCCGACGACGGCCCGGGCGCCAAGCTCGAGGAGATCATCGCCGAGATCGAGCAGGCCGACGTCACCGTGCACGGCCACGGCGCGCTCAAGTCGGCGCCCCGCGGCTACCCCGTCGATCACCCCCGGATCGACCTGCTCCGCTACAAGGGCCTGACCGCCTGGAAGCAATGGCCCGTAGAACCCTGGCTGGAAACGCCGGCGGCTAAGGACCGCGTCGTCTCATTCTTCCGAACGACCCTGCCCCTTTGCTTCTGGCTCACCGATCACGTAGGCGGCCCGCAGTGAGCGAACCTGACGATTCCCTCCGGGTTTCCGACGCCGAGCGCGACGTCGTGCTGCGCACGCTGGGCGATCACGCCGCGGTCGGCCGGCTGACCCTGGACGAGCTCGAGGAGCGATCCGGCCGGGCGCTGGCGGCCAAGACCCGCGGTGAGCTGGCCACCCTGACCAGCGACCTGCCGCGGGAGGCGGGCCCGGCCAGCGCGCCGGCCCCGGTACCGCCCGCGCCGCGCAAGCCGGTGCGGTGGATGGTCGCCATCCTGGGCGGCTCGCACCGGCGCGGCCGATTCCGCGCCGTGGGCAGCATCAACGCCGTCGCGATCCTGGGCGGCGACGAGATCGACCTGCGCGAGGCCGAGATCGAGGGCGGCGAGCTCACCCTCAACCTCGTCGCCGTCCTGGGCGGCGAGAACATCTACGTTCCCGACTCGGTCGAGGTCGAGGTCGGCGGCTTCTCCCTCATGGGCGGCCATGAGGAGATCGGCACCGCGCGCCCGCCCCGGCCGGGCGCGCCGGTCATCCGGATCCGCGCGTACAACCTGCTGGGCGGCACCTCGGTCTACCGGCTCCCGCCGCAGGCCCGCGGCGTGAGCCTGTCCGAAGCCCGCCGCCTGGCCAAGTCCGCCGAGCGCGGCGAGCTGCCGCCCCCGGACTGAGGCGCCCGGCCCGAGGCAGCCCAGCGCCGCGAACGCTCAGGATCCTCCGCAGGAAGTCACGATCGTGATCGTCCCGCCCTTGGCCGGGATCTGGGTGCCGTTGGCCAGCAGCACGGAGGTGGCCCCGTTCGTCGTCTGGAGTGTCCCGCAGTACGCGGCCGACGGCGTGACCAGGACGGCCGACGGGGCGGGGGACGAGGCCAGCAGGCTGAAGGCCAGGATGGCGAACGATCCCGCCACGGCGAACAACCCGCCGATGCCAGCCGCGACCATGGCCACCCTTAGCCGGCACCGGGCGGTCCTGGCCCCGTTGAGCGCGAGGTCGGCCATCTGCCGTCCGGTTAGCGGCTCGTCTACCTCCACCGTCGGGAAACCATTGGCCGCGAGGTAGGCGAACACCACCGCGCACAGGCCGAACGCCCCGGCCACGCCCAGGACCACCACGGTGATGACTTTCGCGGTCAAGGACGGCAGGCTGGCCAGCGTGGTGGGGCCCACGACGAAGCCGACCGTGGCGTAGGCGCCCAGGAACGCGGTGATCCCCGCCTGCCATTTCCCAGCCGAGGCCTGGACGACGTCTAGGACGTTGCGGTGTGCGTCGGACGCTTTGGAGGCCCAGTAGACGGCCTCGTCCTGCTCGTTAGCGAGCGCGCTGGTCATCGCGAATCGTTCCCTTCGGCAGATGCAGGTAAGCCCAGTAGCCGCAGCCGGACCGGCCGGATGGCGGCTGGTGAAGGTGTTCCTGGCCGCAGCGGCACACGATGACCTCGACGAGCTCGTTCGCGTCGTACCGGGGCTCGGTCGTGTACGAGACCCAGCCCTCGACCGCCTGCGGCTGGGCCGTGTCGGGCGTGGCCGGAGCCTGGGGCGGCGCGATCTGCTGGATATAGGCCACGCTCGGGCCGCCCGTGCCGGTGACGGTGGCCCAGGTCGTCGGGATGAAGAGGTTGATGCCGTCCTGGTGCGGACACCGAGGGCACGGGCCGAACAGGACGACCCCCTTGTAATAGCGGTTGAATTTCATCTGCAGCCGGATGGCGCGATCGACGAGCTCGGGATTGTAGGCGCAGAAGTCGCCTTTCGGATCATCCGCGGCGTGCGGGACGACAGGCTCCGCTCGGTCTGGATCAGTAAACGGCTCGTTCTCAGGCATAAGGTCCCACCCCTCGATAAGGCGGGCCGACTGCCCCGGCGCGCCCTTATACGAGTCTGACGCCCAGGCGTGCCTACGGGCCAGAGATGCCGCGCACGTACGCGAATTCACTCTCGTACACGTGCGCCGACTTGACCACCATCAGCAACCGGCCTACCGGATGCCCTAGCTCGCGAGCGACATGATGCTGCAGCGAGGCCAGCTCGACCAGGTTGCCGTAGCCCTTGGCCCCGAAGTCGATGCTGTGCGCGTAGCTGACCAGTTCCACCGCCCCGCCGGGCAGCCAGAAGTCCAGTAGGCTCACGCACGGGATGTAGCTGGTGTCGGTCCCGGGCTGGAACGTGGTGATGGCCGCCGAGCGCGTCGCCGGGTCCCGGCGCAGCCGGTCGATGACCCAGGCCACCTGGTCGCGCCCGGAGTGCTCGTAGTCGAACAGCCGGGTCGCGTAGCTGTCCGCCCCGCCGAGTTCGGCGACTGCCGAGTGGTCGGTGAAGTTGGCGTGCATCCAGGCCAGCCGCTCCGGCTCGGCGTGCCGGGCGATGATCTCGTCCGCCGGGTCAGGATGCTCGACGGCCAGCGTCACGTGCGAGATCTCGCGCACCGCCAGCCCGTCGTACCTGCTGGCCGTCCCGTCTGCCAAGATCCGCTCCGCCACCCCCAGCCACGCCTCCCCGATGGTCGTCGTGTGCAGGACCTGCGGCTCGTCCCCGGCCAGTGGTACGGTCACCCCCGCAGCCTACGCACCAGGGAGAAGCCGCCATGTCATCCACCGCGATCGCCGTCATCGGCTCCGGCGTCATCGGGCGCACCCTCGCCACCCGATTCGCCCAGTCCGGGCACGCCGTCACCTTCGGCGCCCGCACCCCGGAGAACGCCGACCTGGCCGCGTTCGCGCAGCAGATCGGCGCCCGAGTCACCGACGTCGGTACCGCGATCGACGGCGCCGACGTCGTGCTGCTGGCGATCAGTGGCGCCGCCATGACCGAGGCCGTCCCGGCCTTCGGCGCCCGCTTGGGCGGCCGGATCGTGATCGACGCCACCAACCATGTCGGCGGCCCGTCGCTGAACAGCCTCGCGGCGCTGGCCGAACACGCGCCCGCGGCCCGGCTGTACCGGGCCTTCAACAGTTTGGGCTGGGAGAATTTCGCCGACGCCCGTTACGGCGAAGAAACCGGCGACCTGCTGTATTCCGGCCCGGAAGGCGAATCGCGGGCTGTCGTAGCCGAACTGATCGGTGCCACCGGCCTGCGCCCGGTCTGGGTCGGCGACAACGACAAGGCGCAGCTCGTGGACAACTTCGTCGCGCTCTGGTTCACCCTCGCCTTCGACCGCGGCTGGGGCCGCAACCTGGGCTTCAGGCTCCTCACCCGGTGACAAATCCGGTTGTGCCGACTGTGGCTGCGACGGGCCCGGATTCCGCCGCGCCCGGCGAGCCGGCCCCGAAGCACGGAGCCCCGCCTAGCCCATGAGGCCCGTGTGTCTTATGGTGCGTCAGCGCATCACAATGTGGCCGGCCCGCAAAAGATCTTGGAGGATTCGGGCTTCGGGGAGCCGTTTGTGCACTAGAGCACCCGAAATCCTCCCTTAAGCCCGAATCAACCACGTAAATATTCACTCCTTCGCATACGCATTCGATATTGTTGCGTATGGGGTTAATGGGGCCAGTGAGCGACGGTTCCCGCGGCGTGGCCCGTCTTAAATGGCCGTCACGCCGCCGGCTACGTCCCGAACTCCGCCCTGACCCCGAGCAGCCG
>Ga0302229_10004024_pt1 | contig 10093 bp, 7 predicted proteins | sample II_Palsa_N1_3_FD_193518 | JGI IMG/M metagenome (GOLD analysis project Ga0302229, IMG submission 193518) | Peat permafrost microbial communities from Stordalen Mire near Abisko, Sweden - II_Palsa_N1_3 | ecosystem: Environmental > Terrestrial > Soil > Palsa > Peat permafrost | place: Sweden...
CGTCGCCGGAAGTGAACCATGCATCATTTAAGGAGTCTAGCTTTCCCATGCGCGCAATATGGAAGGGCTCCATCAGCTTCGGCCTCGTCAACATTCCGGTGGCGCTTCACAACGCCAGCCGGGTCGAGGAGCTCAAATTCCGGCTGCTCCGGAGCTCGGACCTGAGTCCGGTGAACTACAAGCGCGTAGCCGAGACGGATGGAAAGGAGGTTCCGTGGGACCAGATCGTGAAGGGCTACGAGTACGAGAAGGGCCGCTTCGTCGTCCTCAAGGAGGAGGATTTCAAGCGGGTCGACCTGGAGGCCACGGACACGATCGACATCGTCGACTTCGTCGAGCTGGCCGACATCAACCCGGTTTTCTTCTACAAGCCCTACTACCTTGAGCCGCTAAAGGGCGGGGCCAGTGCGTACAACCTGCTGCGGAGGGTCCTGGCCGAGACCGGCAAGGCGGGCATTTCCAAGGTCGTCATCCGGACCCGACAGCACCTGGCCGCGGTCAAATGCAACGGCAACCTGCTGGTGCTTGAATTGATGCGGTTCGAGGACGAGCTGCTGGCGCCCTCGGCAGTCAAGGTCGCCAAGGAAAAGGAACCCCGCGCCCGCGAGTTCGCAATGGCCAGGACCCTCGTCAACCAGATGAGCGACGAATGGAACCCCCACCGGTACGCCGACGACTACAAATCCGCGCTGATGAAGCTGATCGACAGGAAGGTCGCCTCGGGCGGCAAGGTTCTCCCTGAAACGGGGAAAAAGCCGAAGGGCGCGACCAACGTCATCGACCTGGCGGCGGTCCTGCAGGAAAGCCTCGCGCAGGCCACCGGCGCGAAATCGCCCAAGCAGGCGAGGCGGAGGAAGGGCCAAGGCGGCCGCAGGGCCGCCTAGCTCCCGCAAGGGCGGAGGAAGCATGCCAAAGATCCCGAAGGCGAGGGCGGTCAGCTTTTCCAACCTGGACAAGGTCTTCTTTCCCCGGACCGGCTTCACCAAGGGGGAAATGATCAAATACTACCTCGACGTCTCGGCCTACCTGCTGCCGCACCTGCGGAAACGGCCGGTGACGCTGATCCGCTTCCCGGACGGGGTGGACGGGGAGAAATTCTACGAGAAGAACGCCCCGCGCTTCACCCCGGGGTGGGTCAAGACCTGCCAAGTCCGACGGCGCCACGAGGACGGGAGCATCAACTACATCCTCATCGACAACGCGGCGACGCTGGCGTGGTGCGCCAATATCGCCGCCCTCGAGCTGCACCCGTTCCTGCACCGCGTCCCCCATCTCGACCGGCCGACCCATGTCGTCTTCGACTTCGATCCCGGGGAGGGATCGGATATGCTCACCTGCGCGGCGGCCGCATTCCGCGTGAAGGAGATCCTCGATGAGCTCGGGCTGGAGGGATTCCCCAAGGTCTCGGGTTCCAAGGGACTCCAGCTCTATGTTCCGCTCAATGTCAACGTGGGCTACGCGGCGACGTCGGCCTTCGCCAAGGCCGTGGCCGAGCTGCTGGAGCGGCGCCACCCGAACCTGATCGTCAGCGGGATGGCCAAGGCGCGGCGTCGCGGCAAGGTGCTGATCGACTGGAGCCAGAACTCACCCTCCAAAACCACCGTCGCCGTCTATTCGATGCGGGGAAAGGGGGAGTCGCCGTTCGTCTCGATGCCGGTTTCCTGGGACGAGCTCAAGAGGGCGGTCCGGTCGAGGAGCAAGAAATCCCTTTTCTTCACCCCGAAGGCCGCGATCGCACGGCTGCGAAAGAGGGGCGACCTCTTTGCGCCGGTCCTCACCCTGAAACAGGCGCTTCCCAAGGCGTTTGCACGGCAGCCGGAGCCGCTGGAGCGCTACGGCGAGAAGCGCGACTTCACGCAGACCCGTGAGCCGCGACCGGCCGTTCCCGCGCCGGCGAAGAGCCCAGGCGGCGGCCGCTTTGTGATCCAGAAGCACGCCGCCTCGCACCTTCACTATGACTTTCGGCTGGAAATGGGAGGGACGCTCAAGTCGTGGGCGATACCTAAGGGCGTCCCCACGGAGCTGGGAATGAAGCGGGCCGCCTTCCAGGTGGAGGACCATCCCCTCGGCTACCTCAAGTTCGAGGGCACCATACCCAAGGGCCAGTACGGAGGGGGCACGGTGATGGTCTGGGACATCGGAACCTATCGGCTGCTCGGCGGAAGCCATGCCGAGGGAAACCTGAAGCTCATGCTGTCGGGCAAGAAGCTGAAGGGCGAATGGCACATGTTCCGGATCCGCTCGGAGGAGAGCAAGCCCGTGTGGCTGATCGCAAAGTCCGGAACCCGGGCGAAGGCGATCAGCGCGCGCCAGGACGACCGGTCTGCGACGACGGGACGCTCGATGGCGCGGATTTCCGGGGACAACGATGCGCAGTGGACGAGCCGGCGGACGGCGTGAAGGCATGAGAACCCGAGGCGCCCGCTCGGGCCGGGCGAGCTTCGTCGAGCCGATGAAGGCGATTGGCGTCGCGAAGGTTCCCTCCGTCCAGGCGGGCGAGTGGCACTGCGAGATCAAGTTCGACGGATACCGCGCCATCGCCGTCCTCGAGCGCGGAAAGGCCCAGCTGTGGTCGCGCAACCAAAAGCCGCTCGACTACCCCGAGGTCATCCCGGGCCTCGAGGCGCTGAAATGCGCCGACGCGGTCCTCGACGGGGAAATCGTCGCTCTGGACCGGCGCGGCCGCTCCAGCTTCCAGACGCTGCAGGGCCGGGACCTCGGCAAACGTCCGCCGATCGTCTTTTTCCTGTTCGACGTGCTCGAGCTGGATGGACAATCGTTCCGCGGGGAGCCGATCGAGGCGCGGCGGGCCGCCCTGGAGAAGCTGCTGAGGAAGGCCGCCGGGGCTTTGCAGCTCTCGCCGTGGTTTGACGTGGAACCGGGGGTCCTTCTGGCGCAGGCCAAGCGCCAGCATCTCGAGGGAATAATTCTCAAGCGCCGCGGATCGGCCTATGAGCCCGGCCGGCGCTCGGGCGCATGGCTGAAGGTCAAGAATGTCAACGAGCAGGAATTCGCCATCGGCGGGTTCACCCCGCCGAAGAACAGCCGCGAGTTCTTCGGCGCCCTACTCGTGGGCCGTTATCAGCGCGGCAGGCTGCTCTATGCGGGCAAGGTGGGGACCGGCTTTGACCGGAGGCGCCTGCAGACACTGCACGACCGGTTCCGGGCCCTGACAGCCAAGGCGTGTCCGTTCGCCAACCTGCCCCTCGACAACCGCTCGCGCTTCGGCCAGGGCATGACCCGATCGGTCATGCGCACTGTCACCTGGCTCCGTCCCACGCTCGTGGCGCAGGTCAAGTTTGCCGAGTGGACTCAGGAGGGCATCCTGCGGCAGCCGGTCTTCCTCGGTCTGCGAAACGACAAGGCAGCCACCGAAACCCGCCGCGAGGCCGCCGCCATCTAGGCGGCGGCGGCCTCCCCCTCGGCGGCGCGCCCCCGTTTCCTCTCGAAGCGGTCAAATTTCCGCAGCGACGGGAAGAACCGCATCCACAGGACGGCCACAACGAGGGTCCCTACGCCGCCGAGGACGGTCGCCGGCACCGTGCCGAAGAGGGACGCTGTCACGCCGGACTCAAATTCGCCCAGCTGGTTGGACGTCCCGATGAAGAGCGAGTTCACCGCCCCGACCCGCCCGCGCATCGCGTCGGGCGTCTCGATCTGCACCAGGGAGCTGCGGATGACCACGCTGACCGTGTCGGCCGCCCCGAGCACGAGCAGCGCCGCAAAGGAGAGCCAGATGGAGCGCGAAAGGCCAAAGGCAATCGTCGCGATCCCGAACACAATCACCGCCGCGAACATCTTTCGCCCAACCTGGCGCCTCGCGGGCCGGCGGGCGAGGAGGACGGCCATCGCGAGGGAGCCGATGGCCGGCGCGGACCGGAGCGCCCCGAGGCCCCACACGCCGACGTTCAGGATGTCGCGGGCAAATGCCGGCAGCAGCGCCGTGGCGCCCCCCAGGAGGACCGCAAAGAGGTCGAGGGAGATGCTCCCTAGGATCACGGGATGGCGCCCGATGTAGTGCACCCCGGAGAAAAGGGAGGCGAACGTCGCCGGCTCGCGCACCCGGGTGCTCGGCGCCAGCCGCATCATCGCGATGAATCCCGCGCCCACGAGGACAAGCGCCCCGGAGACGGCATAGGGAACCGCGGCGCCGAACGCGTACAGAAGGCCGCCGAACGATGGGCCGACGATGGACGCGGTCTGGAAGGCCCCGGTGGCCCAGGCGATCGCCTTGGGGACGAGGGGCACCGGGACCAGCGTCGGCAGGAGGGCCTGCGTCGCCGGCCCCTGGAACGCGCGCGCGGCGCCGATCACCGCCACCATGGCGAATATCCCCGGAATCCCCAGCCAGTGGCCCCATGCCCCCAGGGCCAGGATTGACACGGCAAGTCCCTGGATGCCGCCGGTCGTACCGATCCGCGACGTGGCCCGCGACGAGCGTGAAGAGGACGATGGGGACGAACTGCACCAGGCCGACCATGCCTAGCTGGAAGGTGCTGTGCGTGAGGTAGTAGATCTGCCACCCGACCGCGACCGCCTGCATCTGGAACGCCACCCCCGAGCACACGCGCGCGAACCAGAACCACCCGTAGGCGGGATACGCCAGCAGGATATTGCGGCCATCGGCTCCCTCTTGGTTCTCGCGGTTCGGCATGGGTGGGAGGGATGACTCCACCCAATCTCCCTCGGCTCTGCACGTAGAATTTCGAGGTTTTTCAGGGAACAGGCGCCGTCCCCGATAGACTGTGTCACCTGATGGCTCCATCCTCAAAGCGCGTCGGGAATCGCGAGGGCCGGAGGGGCTCGCGCCTGCTCCGGGCGGCCCTGTTCACCCTGGCGGCCCTGCTCGCCGTCGCCCTGGTGGCGCGCATCCTGGCCCCGCACGTCATCCAAAGGTCGATCAATCACCGGCTGGACGAGATCCCGGGCTACGGCGGACGCGTGGGAGAGGTCAGCCTGCATCTCTGGCGAGGCGCCTACCGGCTCACCGAGATCCGGATCGTCAAGAGAAACGGCAAGGTGCGGGAGCCGTTCTTCGCCGCAAAAGAGATCGACTTGTCCATCGCCTGGCGGGAGCTTGTCCGGCGCAGGTTTGTAGCGGACATCCGCATCACCGACGGGCAGCTGGTATTCCTTCGCGGGCCGACAGAGGAGGAGAGCCAGTTGACGGCGGACTCCCGCTGGCAGGACGCGATCAACGACATCTTCCCGATAGACATCACGCACCTCGTGATCGACGGCGGCGTCATCGAGTTCATCGACACCACCCACGAGCCCCGCGTGGACATAGCGGTCCGGGACCTGAGGGTCGTCGCCACCGGCCTGCGCAACCGGCCCGCTGAGACCGGGCAGCCGTTCCCCGCCTACATTGACCTCTCCGGCCGCACGGCCGGCGACGGCGACCTCCGGCTCTACGCCAAGCTGGACCCGCTCGCGGACCAGGCGCACTTCCAGCTCGCGCTCGAGGTGAAGAAGGTCTCGCTGCCGGCGCTGAACGACTTGATGAGGGCCTACGCGGGGATCGACGTCTCCCGCGGCCAATTCGAGGTCTTTGGGCAGATGGCCATGCAGGGGGGCCACTATGAGGGCTACGTGAAGCCCTTCCTGGAGCGCGTCGACTTCAACTCGGTCGACGACAAGAGGAAGGACCTGGGAGAGCGGATATGGAAGGAGATCGTCGTCGGAGTGGCGGAGCTGTTCAAGAACCGGGGAACCAAGCAGCTGGCCACCCGCATGCCCTTCTCGGGCGACGCGAACAAGATGGATGTCAGCACGCTGGCGACGATCGTGAACGGTCTTCGCCATGGATTCGTGAAGGCGCTCCCGCATGCCTTCGAGGGAACCACGCATCCCGACGACGCCAAATCCTCCCTGCCGCCGGTGGCGCCGGCCAAGCCAGGAACGTAGGCGCAACCCTGGGCCCCCAGGCAACGTCCGGCCTAGGGTAACACCCCATATAAAAAAGTCCATTTGACGATAAGGTTGATCCAACCGGAAACGTTGGCATGGAATCTCTTAAACCGAACTCATCCCCGCGCCGACGGCCCCGGGGCAGCCGATCATCTGACCTGTGCCTGCCGGAATAGGGCGGGGGCGCAACGAGACGGCCGGATGTGAGCCCATTACCGTCCCCCCCGCCGCGCCCGGAGCCTCGCGGCCGCGCCGCGCTCTTTTCGCCCGCGACGACGACATGGTTCCGGCTTTTCCTGGCGGCATCGGCGGGGTTGTTCGCGGCCTCCGGGGTCATGGCCTACGCCTACTTCCATTCGACGTACTGGAACCGGATCGGGATCGCGCCGGAGCAGCCGGTGCTGTTCAGCCACCGCCACCATGCGGGAGAGCTCCGCATCGACTGCCGCAACTGCCACGCGACGGTCGAGACATCCGCCTTCGCCGGGCTGCCCTCGACCCAGGCCTGCCTCGCCTGCCACTCGCAGATCTTCACCCGAACCACGATGATCCGGCCGGTGGTCCAGAGCGCCGTCGAAGACGTGCCGCTGCAATGGAGCCGCGTGAGCCAGCTGCCCGCCCATGTGTTCTTCAACCACAGCATCCACGTCGCGAAGGGGGTGGCCTGCATCACCTGCCATGGCGACGTGGGCGCCATGGCGCTGACCGCCAAGGCCGAGCCCATGACGATGAGGTGGTGCCTCGACTGCCATCGCGACCCGGCGCCCCGGCTCAGCCCCCCCGACCGGATCTTCGAGGCCGTGGCGGGGCGGGAGCCGCCGAGGGCGGGGGGAGCGGAGCTGATGGAATACTATCGCGTGCGAACGGATTCCCTTACGGATTGCTCGACCTGCCATCACTGACCCATGCCGACGCGAACCAGCCAATCCGCTGAAACGCCACCCGGCATCTGGCGAAGCCTGGACGAGCGGGCGATGACGCCCGGTTTCCAGGCGCTTCTCGGCGACGAGTTTCCCCCGGGGGCAACCCAGTGGGCCGCCGGCCTCGACCGCCGTGACTTCGTCCGGCTGATGGGCGCCTCGCTCGCCCTGGGCGGCATGTCGGGCTGCGCCCGGCGTGCGGCCGAAAGGATCGTCCCCTACGTCACGCCGCCGGAGAACCTGCTTCCGGGCGGCGCCAAGTTCTACGCGACCGCGATCCCGGTCGAGGGGTTCGGACGCGGCATCCTGGTCGAATCGAACCTTGGGCGGCCGACAAAAATAGAGGGCAACCCGGAACATCCCGAGAGCCTGGGCGCCACGGATGCGATCACCCAGGCGGCGATCCTCTCCCTCTACGATCCCGATCGCTCGCGGGCTCCGCTTCGCGGCGGCCTGCCCGGTGGCTGGTCGGCGTTTGCAGCCGACTGGGGCGGGCGAAGGGGGGGATTCGCGGGGGCGCGCGGACGGGGCCTGGCGCTCCTCACCGAGCCCACCACGTCGCCGACCCTTCTGCGCGAGATCGGCCGGTTCCTGCAGGAGTTCCCAGGCGCCCGGTGGTACCAGCACACCCCGCTCGCGGGCTACGAGGTGGACGGCGCCCAGCCGGACTATGACTTCGAGCAGGCCGATGTCGTGTTCTCGATCGGAAGCGACTTCCTCTACCGGCACCCGTCCTCGATACGCTATGGGCGCGCCTTTGCCCGGCGGCGCCGCGTCGAGAATGGAACGGTACGGGCGTCGCGGGCCTATGCGATCGAGGCGACCCCGACCGTGACCGGGTCGATGGCCGATTTTCGCCTGGCGGCCTCCCCGGAGCGCATCCGGGTGGTGCTGGACGCCCTCGCCGGGGCGCTCGAGGGGAGCCAGGCACCCGGACTCTCGGCGGACGAGGGCCGCTTCGTGGCGTCGCTGGCGCATGACCTGCGCTCGGGGGCTCCGCGCGTCGCCTGCGTCGCCGGCACCGAGCTCGATCCCGACATCCAGCGCTGGTCGCTTACCGTCAACGCGAGGCTTGGGTCGATGGCCGGCGCGGTCCGCCTGCTTCCGTCGCTGCGTTCGGACAGCGATCCACGGTCGGCCGGAAACCTGGCCGCCCTCGAAGCCGCCATGTCGGGAAACGAGGTCCAGGCGCTCTTCATCCTGGGATCCAACCCGGTCTACACCGCTGCGGCTTCATCCGGGTTCCGGGAGCTTCTGCGCCGGGTGCCGTTCTCGGTCCATCACGGGAGCCACGAGGATGAGACGGCCGCGGCCTGCGGGTGGCACCTGCCGGAGGCGCATTTCCTGGAGACCTGGTCCGACCTGAAGGCCTTCGACGGGACGGCGACGATCCTGCAGCCGTTGATCGAGCCCCTCTACGAGGGGAGGGGAGCGACCGAGGTCCTTCGGATGCTCGGGCGCGCGGGCGCGGCCACCGCCTATGACATGGTGCGGGAGACCTGGCGGGATCAGCAGGGCGGCCACGACTTTGAAGCGCGCTGGGCCGGATGGCTGAGGCGCGGCGCCCTGGCCCCCGCTGCCCGCAGGGAGGGAGGGCGGACGCCCGCGGGCGCCGGCATGATCCCGGCATTGTCGAAGGGCGAGTCCGCACCGGGCCTTTGCCTCGTGCTTTCGCCGGATGCCAACGTGCTTGATGGACGGTGGGCCAACAACGCGTGGCTGCAGGAGCTGCCGAAGCCGCTCTCGCACCTCGTCTGGGACAACGCGGCGCTGATCAGCCCCGCCCTGGCGACCCGGCTCGGGGCCGAGAACGGCGATCTCCTGGCGCTGTCCTGCGGCGGGCGCACGCTGCAGGCCGCGGCGTGGGTCATGCCCGGGCAGGCGGCGGATTGCGTCGCCCTCTCGCTGGGGTATGGCCGCTCGCGCGGGGGAACCCTCGGCACGAACCGCGGCTTCGACGCCTACCGGCTGAGGGGCGGGAACAGCGTGTGGTCGGCTGCGGGCCTCGAGGCGACAAGGACCGGGGGCCGATATCCGCTCGTGACGACGCAGCACCACTTCGCGATGGAAGGCCGGCAGCCGGTGCGGGTGGTTTCCCCGGGCGATCTGAGCGTGGATGCCCCCAGGGGCGGGGGGAGCATGTATCCGGCCTGGACCCCGGGGGCGTACGCCTGGGGCATGTCGATCGACCTGAGCACCTGCCTGGGCTGCAACGCCTGCGTGGTGGCCTGCCAGGCCGAGAACAACATCCCGGTGGTCGGCAAGGACCAGGTCTCCCGGGGCAGGGAGATGCACTGGATCCGGATCGACCGGTATTTCGAGGGCGATCCCGCCGCCCCGCGCATCCTTCACCAGCCCGTGACGTGCATGCAGTGTGAAAACGCCCCGTGCGAGACGGTCTGCCCGGTCGGCGCGACCGTCCACAGCAGCGAGGGACTCAACCAGATGGTCTACAACCGCTGCGTGGGCACGCGCTACTGCTCCAACAACTGCCCGTACAAGGTGCGCCGGTTCAACTTCCTGGACTACCGTTCCAGCCGCGAATCCCCGGTCAACCTGCAGGAGAACCCCGACGTGACCGTCCGCGAGCGCGGGGTCATGGAGAAATGCACCTACTGCGTGCAGCGCATCAACGCGGCCCGGATCGACGCGGACAGGGAGAACAGGCCGATCAGGGACGGGGAGATCCGGACGGCGTGCCAGCAGGCCTGCCCGGTCGAGGCCATCGTGTTCGGGAACGTCGCGGATCCCGCCGCCCGCGTCTCCCAGCGCAAGCGCGAGCCCACCGACTACAGCCTCCTCGGCGAGCTCAACACCCGGCCGCGGACGACGTACCTCGCGAAGATGAGGCACGAACCACCGGAGACCGCCGCGTGACGAGCCCCACACGCTCGCACCGCGCGGAAACCAGCCGGGCCCTCCTGGCGCCCGGGCAGACGCTCGCCTCCGTCACGCGGCAGATAAGCGACCTGCCGCTCGAGAGGCCCCATTCGCGCTTCTGGTGGATCGGCTTCCTGGCCGCGTTCGCCGGCGTCATGGTCCTCCTGGCGTCGCTTTCCTGGGTGCTGATCCGAGGCGTCGGCGTGTGGGGAATCAACATGCCGGTCGCCTGGGGCTTCGCCATCGTCAACTTCGTCTGGTGGATCGGCATCGGGCACGCCGGGACGTTCATCTCCGCGATCCTCCTCCTGCTGCACCAACAGTGGCGGACCTCGATCAACCGCTTCACCGAGGCGATGACGCTCTTCGCCGTGGCGTGCGCG
>Ga0302229_10004034_pt1 | contig 10075 bp, 8 predicted proteins | sample II_Palsa_N1_3_FD_193518 | JGI IMG/M metagenome (GOLD analysis project Ga0302229, IMG submission 193518) | Peat permafrost microbial communities from Stordalen Mire near Abisko, Sweden - II_Palsa_N1_3 | ecosystem: Environmental > Terrestrial > Soil > Palsa > Peat permafrost | place: Sweden...
TGGTCGCCCGCGACCTTCTCGGCCCACGCGCCCTGCACGCGCGGACCTGGGCCCTGCTACTGGAGAGAGCCGGCTTCGTCAGTGGCGCGCCGCTCGTCGCCGATCCCGCCAGCGACGACAGGCGCCTTGTCCTCTCCTCGGTGCGCCGGTGAGCGGTGTCCATCAGTTCGTACCCTTGCTGCATCGCGGGGACGCGGTCGGTCGTCACACGCTCCGACTGCGCGATCTCTTCGTGGCCCGGGGGGTCCCTTCCCGGATTTATGTCGAACTGGTCGATCCCGAGACGGTGACAGAGACCGAGCTGGCGACGGCGTACCCCGGGCACAGCGAGCCGGGTGACGTACTCCTCTACCAGTTCGCCACGGCGTCGGCCATGGCGCCGTGGTTGGCCGCCCGCGCCGAGACGCTGGTGGTCAACTACCACAACATCACGCCGCCGGAGCTCCTGGCCGCATGGGACAACCAGGTGGCGCTGGGCCAACTGCGCGCCGGGGCCGAGCTGCGCACGCTGGCCCCGCGCACGGCCCTGGCCATCGCCGACTCGGCGTACAACAACGAGCATCTGGTTGCCGCCGGGTTCGTCAACAGCGTGGTCGTCCCGCCGTCGGCCGCACTGGGCGACGACATCCTCGGCGCAGCGGAGCGGGTGCAACGAGGAGGTACGGGGCGAGGCGCGCGCTGGCTCAGTGTGGGGCGGGTGGCACCGAACAAGGCCCTTCACGAGACGGTCATCGCCCTGATGGTGGCCCGGGCCCACCGAGATCCCGAGGCGACCCTGCTTGTCGTGGGCAAGGCGGCCATCGCATCGTACGACGCCGCCCTTCGTCGCTTCGTGGCCGAGATGGGTCTGGACGACGCCGTCACCTTCGCGGGACATGCCAGCGATGCCGCGGTGGCGGCCGCCTACGCGCAAGCCGACGTGCTGGTGGTGACGTCCCAGCACGAGGGGTTCTGCGTCCCAGTCACCGAGGCCATGGCCGTCGGGCTCCCCGTGGTGGCCTATGCCCAGGGTGCCCTCCCCGAGGTCCTCGGTGCGGCCGGCGTCCTGGTCGATGCCGTCGATCCCTACGGGTTGGCGTCCACCATCGCCGACCTGCTTGAGGACCCCGCCCGTTGCCGGGAGCTGGCGGCCGCCGGTCGGAGGCAGTTGGCCGCTCTCGACCTCGCTGGGGCGGGCGATCGGCTGGTCGACCTGGTGTGCGCGCTGCGCTGAGATGCCCGCTCGGCAGGGTCAGGGCGAGCCGGGGCGGCTAGCGCAGGGGGGCGGGGGAGCCGATGGCCTCTTGGAGCAGGGACACGAAGTGGCGTTGTGAGTCGGACAGGCTGAACCCGTCGGCCCGGGCGCGGCCGGCGGAGGCGAGATGTCGGCGCAGTGCCTCGTCGGACAGGATCCGCCCCACCGCGGCGGCGAACGAGGCAGGTGACTTGTCGGGCAGCACCAGTCCCGCGCCCCCCACCGTCTCGGGTACCGCAGCCACCCCGTAGGCCACGATCGGGATCCCGTGACCCATGGCTTCGGCCAACGGCACGCAGAAGCCCTCGTGCTCCGAGGCGCAGACGAACACGTCTGCCGCCTGCAGGTAGGCCTCGAGCTCCGCCTCGCTGACCGATCCCGCCAGGTTGACGGCGTCGTCGAGACCGAGCTCGGAGATGAAGGCGCGCAGTGCGGGCTCGTAGGTCTCCCCCAGCGGCGATCCCACCAGGTGCAGGCGCGCCGAGGGATCGTAGAGCCGGCGCAGCACGGCCAACATCTTGACCAGGTCGTGCGGCGCCTTGTGCGGGGAGATCTTGCCCACGAAGAGCAGGTCGGCTCCCCCGGCCCCCACCTTTTGCCGGGCCAGGCGCTCCGCCAGGGCCGGATCGGGGGCCTCGCCCTTGCGATGCATGTCGATCAGGAGGGGGACCACGGCCGTGTCCTCGTAGCCCAGGGCCCGTAGCTCCGACTCGTTGAACGCCGAGTCGGCCACGGCAAACCGGCTCTGGGGTGCCAGTCGCGCCAGCTGCGTGCGGCCGAGTGCGACCTCGTAGGCCACGTCGGGCTCCCAGTCGCGCAACAGGTGTGCGGGTGTGATGTTGTGATAGTTCACCAGCTTGGGCTCGGTGCGCGCCGCGAAGATGTCGTAGACCGGGCTGCCGATGGAGGACTGGTAGAGCAACCACCGATCGCGCCCGGCACGACCGAGCTCGGTGACGGCCCGCCCCTCGCCTCGCACGTCGGGCGTGAAGCTCCCGTAGAAGATGTCCGAGTCGATTCCGACAGCGCGCAGTCCGTCGCGCAGGTTGATGGTGTGCACACCGATGGCGTCGCGGCTGGCCAACGAGGGAATGACCTGGTCGACGCGCACGGGCGTGCAGTGTACCGGCGGCACCCGTTCGGCACCCGTTCGGCACCCGTCCGGCACCGTGCCACCGGTAGCGTTTTCCCTAGTGAATCGGGTGATGCTGTGAATCGGGTCATGCGTGGGCGGCGCGCACGGGCGGAGTGCCGAGAGCGCACCGGGGACACCGAGCGCACCAGGGGTACCCGCGGCTGGCAGGGCCATCGTCGCGTGACGGGTCATGGGGGGCGCGTCTCCGTCCTCGGCGCACTGATCGTCGTCCTGGCCGGGGGAGTGCCGCTCGCCCTCTCGCTGACGTCGGGACCCGCGGCGGCGTCCACGAGCACCAGCGTGGTCCTCGTGGGCCACGGGTACGGGCACGGCATCGGCATGGGACAGTGGGGCTCGTTGGGCTACGCGCTCGGCGACGACGGCGGCGCCGGGAACTTCACCTACGGCCAGATCCTCAGCCACTACTACGGCGGCACCACGCTGGAGGCGCTGGGCACGGCGCCCGCCCCGGCATCAATCCACGGCGGATATGTCAGCGTGGCCATGACGGAGAACAACGGCGACGACCTGATCGCCACTGCGGCCTCGGGCGATCTCAGCGTCCCGGGCGTGACGAGCTCGGCCACCTCCGTCCTCTTCCGGCTGACCGGCTCGACCTACACCGTGTTCACCAGTGGCGGCTGCGCCGGCGAGGGCGGATGGACGCAGGTCGCGACCACGGTCACGGACCCGAGCGCGTCCGCAGTCAACGACGGGCCGGTCGAGCTGTGCCAGGCGGGACCCAGCATCGAGCTGCACGGAGCCCTTACGGCGGTGCCCTCCGGGGGGCAGGCCAGGACGGTCAACGTCCTCCCCCTCGAGCAGTACGTGGCCGACGTTGCGCCGGCCGAGTCCCCCTCGAGCTGGGCCTCACTGGGCGGTCTCGGACCGCAGGGCCAAGACTGGGGCTTTCAGCAGTCAGAGGCCCAGTCGGTGGCCGCCCGTTCCTACGTCGAGGCGGCACCGTTCGGCTACGGCGGCTACGCCGACACCTGTGACCAGACGTGCCAGTCCTATCCTGGCATGAAGGATGAGACTCCGGCGTCCCTGTTGGCCGCCCAGGACACGGCCGGTCAGGTGATGGTGACCAACGGTACCTCCACGGTGGCCACGACCGAGTACTCCTCCTCGTCGGGGGGCTACTCGGCGGGCGCTCAGTTCCCCGTTGTCGCCGACGCGGGCGACGCCGTCTGCATCAGCGCGTCGGTGTGCAACCCGAACCACGACTGGACGGTGACGTTGTCGGCCAACTCGATCGATACGGCGTACCCGTCCATCGGCGCATTCACCTCGTTGGAGGTGACGGCGCGCAACGGCGACGGTGACGAAGGTGGCCGGGTCGACGAGATGACCGTGAGCGGCACCGGTGGCTCCGTGTCGGTCACCGGATCCGCCTTCGCCGCCGCCATGAACTTGAAGTCGGACTGGTTCTCCCTGGCCAATCCGGGCTACTGGCTGGCGTCCTCAAATGGCGGGGTCTTCAGCTTCGGGGGTGCCCAGTTCTTCGGCAGCGCCGGCAACATCGCGCTCAACAAGCCCATCGTGGGCATGGCCGCGGCGCCCGACGGCGGCGGGTACTGGCTCGTTGCCTCCGACGGCGGGATCTTCACCTACGGCGACGCCCGGTTCTACGGCAGCGCCGGGAACATCGTGCTCAACAAGCCGATCGTGGGGATGGCCGTCACGCCCGACGGGGGCGGCTACTGGCTGGTGGCCTCCGACGGCGGCATCTTCACCTACGGCGACGCCCGGTTCTACGGCAGCACCGGCAGCCTCATGCTCAACAAGCCCATCGTCGGCATGGCCACCACCCCCGACGGCGGCGGGTACTGGCTGGTGGCCTCCGACGGCGGGGTCTTCACCTTCGGCGACGCCCGGTTCTACGGATCGATGGGCGCGACACCACCGGCGTCGCCTGTCGTCGACGTGGCGCCCGCCACCGGTGGGGGCGGCTACTGGATGCTCGAAGCCAACGGCACCGTGCAGGGCTTCGGTGACGCGCTGGCGGTCGGCACAGGGAGCGGGTCGCCGGGGGTCTCCTCAGCCCACAGCGCGATGACCTCAATGGCTCCGAGCGCGGATGGGCAGGGCTACATACTCGCCGACCTCTCGGGTCAGGCATTCACCTTCGGCGACGAGGTGTATGCCGGCGACGTGGCCTCCGCCGTACCCGGCTACTCCGGCCGGATCGTCGGCAGCGCCGCCAGTCCGGGCTGAGACGTGCCCGCCTCCCGGTTCACGTCGGCCAGGCGGGGAAACTTCCGCAGCCGCCCCAAGGGACCCAACAGGCTGGCGTCGACGCCGTGGTCCGCGGCGTTGAGGAGTCGCAGGTCGCCCCGGCTGTTGCCGTAGGCCCACAGCTCCACCTGGTCGCCGCCGCCAGCGAGAAGGCCATGGGTGCGCAGGTGGCTGAGCAGCCGGGCGTACTTCTCCGTCCCCCGGCAGTTCACGCCCTCGTAGGCGCCGGTGAGGATCCCTCCGCTCACCGCCAGCCGGGTGGCAACGACGCCGTCGAACCCCAGCAGCGCACCGGCGGGGCGCACGTAGCACTCCGGAGAGGCGGAGACGATGACCACGTAGTGCCCCTGTCGCCGGTGCCACTCCAGGCGGAGCCGCGCATCCTGGCGGAGATGGCGGGTCAGGTGCCGTCGGGCGAAGGTGGCCGCCCGGTCGTCCACCACCTCGACCGGCAGCCCACCGACGAGGCGGGTGAGGAATCGCTCCTTGACGTCGTCCGCCGCCGGCCCGCCGACCAGCGCCGCCAGCAGGAATCTGGGCCACAGCCTGCTCATGGCGCGCAGCACGGGCCAGATGCCCCGCAGGTCGATCAGGAAGGGGAGCATGCTCCCCCCGCTGGTCAGCGTTCCGTCGAAGTCGAAGGCGGCCACTGTCGTCGGGCGCACGGGGTCAGGGTGCCGCACCGGAGGGTCCATTACCGGGCCATTGTCGCACGGTCGTGGCCGGGCGAACCTAAAGGTGACCTACGGGGTCGACAATTGCCGGGCGAGCCGGTAAGGTCATGCAGCTACAACCCCGCGCCACATCTACAGGAGGCTCACATGGCAGTTCGACTGGGGGACACCGCTCCCGACTTCACGGCCGACACCACCGACGGCACCATCAATTTCCACGAATGGCTGGGCGACAGCTGGGGGATTCTCTTCTCGCACCCCAAGGATTTCACCCCGGTGTGCACCACCGAGCTGGGAGCCTTTTCCAAGGCCAAGCCGGAGTTCGACAAGCGCAACACCAAGCTGATCGGCATCTCCGTCGACTCCGTCCAATCGCACAAGGGCTGGGCGGGCGATATCGAGGAGACCCAGGGCTCGGCCCTGGCCTTCCCCCTGATCGGTGACGAGGACAGGCAGGTTGCCGACCTCTACGACATGATCCACCCCAACGCCAGCGACACCCTCACCGTGCGCTCCGTCTTCATCATCGGGCCGGACAAGAAGGTCAAGCTCACCCTGACCTACCCGGCGTCGACCGGTCGCAACATCGAGGAGATCCTCCGGGTGCTCGACTCGCTGCAGCTGACGGCCGACTACAAGGTGGCCACGCCGGTCAACTGGACGGACGGCGAGGACGTGATCATCGTCCCCGCGGTGAGCGACGACGAGGCGAAGGACCGGTTCCCCAAGGGCTGGAAGGCCGTGAAGCCGTACCTCCGGGTGACCCCGCAGCCCAACCGCTGAGCGAGCGGGGGCGGCTGCCCCCTCAGGACGGCAACGCCCGAGGACGGAGAGGTGGAACGTGACGCTCCCGCTCAGCGGAGTCACCGTGGTGTCATTCGAGCAGGCCGTGGCGGCGCCGTTCTGCAGTCGGCACCTGGGCGATCTCGGTGCACGAGTCATCAAGGTGGAGCAGCGCGCCGGGGGTGACTTCACCCGGCACTACGACGACGCCGTGCGCGGCATGGCCTCCCACTTCGTGTGGCTCAACCGGAACAAGGAGTCTCTGACCCTCGACGCGAAGCATCCTGGCGCGCAGCAGGTGCTCGAACGGCTCCTGGCCCGGGCCGACGTCGTGATGCAGAACCTGGCACCGGGAGCAGCGCACCGCATGGGAATCGGCGCCTCGGACATCGTCGCCCGATTCCCGAGAGCGATCGCCGTGGACATCTCCGGCTACGGCACGGGCGGTCCCTACGACGAGAAACGGGCCTACGACCTCCTCATTCAGGCCGAGGGCGGCGTGTGCTCCATCACCGGCCTTCCGGGCTCTCCGGCCAAGGCGGGGCCGCCGGTCGTCGACATCGGCTCAGGCCTCTACTCGTTGTCCGGGATACTGGCCGCCCTCTACGCACGCGAGCGGACCGGGCAAGGTGCGGCGATACAGATCAGCATGTTCGACGTCGTGGCCGAGTTCATGGGCTTCGCCCTGCAGTTCACCCGGCATACCGGAGAGGAGCGGCAACCCAATGGCATGAGCACTCCCATGGTTGCCCCCTATGGTGCGTACCCGACGAGCGACGGGCAGACGGTCGTGCTCGGGACGACCAACGATCGCGAGTGGCAACGGCTGGCCACCTCCATGCTCGATCGGCCCGACCTGGCCGCCGATCCCAGATTCGCCACCAACATGGCCCGCTGCGAAGAGAGGGCCGTATTGGACGAGGTGATCGGCGAGTGGACGGGCCGGCACCCGCTCGCCACTATCCAGGCGGCCGCCGACGCCGCCGGGATCGGGAACGCGCGCTACAACACGGTGAAGGACGTCCTGGCCCACCCTCAGCTCCAGGCCCGCCGCCGCTGGCACGATGTCGACTCGCCCGTCGGCTCGCTTCCCACCTTGGTGGTCGCCGCGGAGTCCGAAGACTGGCCGCCGCGGCTCGATCCCATCCCCGCGTTGGGCGAGCATACGGATGCCATCCTGGCCGAGCTGGGCTACTCTTCGGATGAAATTGCGAAGCTGCGGGGTGACGCCGCGGTCTGAGCAGTGACCTATCGGCCTGGCCCACTGCCGGAGCCGGGACCGATCACAGGGGTGCTGCACATGGGTTTGTTGGACGGCAAAGCCGCGGTCGTGACGGGAGGTGCCCAAGGAATCGGCCGAGCAATGGCCGAGACGTTCGGCCGTGAGGGAGCTGCCGTAGTGATCGCCGACGTGAACGAGCCCGCCGCCCGAACGACGGCCGACCAGCTGGCTGCCGGGGGATCGAGCGTGGTGGCGGTGCGCTGCGACGTCACATCGGAGGCCGACGTCGAGGCGGTGGTGGCCCGCTGCGTGGCGGAGCTCGGCGCACTCGACATCATGGTCAACAATGCGGGCGTGACGCGCGACGCCACCCTGCGGCGCATGACCCTCGAAGAGTTCCGCACGGTCATTGACGTGCACCTCCAAGGTGCCTGGCTCGGGACCCGGGCGGCGGCCGCCGTCATGCGGGAGCAGAAGAGCGGGTCCATCATCAACATGTCGTCGATCTCGGGGAAGGTGGGCAACATCGGCCAGACGAACTACAGCACGGCCAAGGCGGGCCTGGTCGGCCTGACCAAGGCCTCGGCCAAGGAGCTGGCGCACCTCGGCGTGCGGGTCAACGCCATTCAGCCCGGTCTCATACGGACGGCGATGACCGAGGCCATGCGGGCCGACGTCTGGGAACAGAAACTGGCGGAGATCCCGATGGCCCGAGCTGGCGATGTCGCCGATGTGGCCAACGCCGCCTTGTTCTTGGCCTCGGATCTCTCGGGGTACATGACCGGGACGGTTCTGGAGGTCACCGGGGGGCGGTACATGTGAGCGGGATAAGGAGAACGTCGTGAGGGACGCCGTCATCTGCGAGCCGGTGCGCACGCCCGTCGGACGCTACGGCGGGGTGTTCCGTGACGTGGCCGCCGCCGAGCTGGCGGCGGCCGTCGTCACCGAGGTGTTGGCGCGCACCGGTGTGGCCCCCGAGCAGATCGACGATGTGCTCCTCGGCCAGTGCTACCCCAATGGAGAGGCGCCCGGGATCGGCCGGGTGGCCGCCCTGGACGCCGGACTGCCCGTCTCGGTGACCGGCTACCAGCTCGACCGGCGCTGCGGGTCGGGGCTGCAGAGCGTCATCAACGCCGCCATGCAGGTCCAGACGGGGGCCAGCGAGATCGTGCTCGCCGGAGGCGTGGAGTCCATGAGCCAGGCCGAGTACTACACGACGGCCATGCGGTGGGGCGCCCGCGCCGAGCACGTGACGATGTTCGACCGGCTCGCTCGGGGCCGGGTGACCGCCGGGGGCGTCCACCACCCTGTTCCCGGCGGCATGATCGAAACGGCGGAGAACCTGCGCCGCGAGTACCAGATCTCCCGTGCCGAGCAGGACGAGTTCGCCCTGCGTTCGCACCGGCGGGCCGTCGCCGCCCAGCAAAAAGGCACCTTCGACGACGAGATCGTCCCGGTCACCATCCACGGGCGCCAGGGGGATGCGGTGGTGGACACCGATGAGCATCCACGTCCGGACACCACGCTCGAGTCGCTCGGCGCCCTTCGGGCGGTGATGGTCCGACAGGATCCCGAGGCCACGGTGACTGCGGGCAATTCGAGCGGCCAGAACGACGGTGCGTCCCTGTGCCTGGTCACGCACCCCGACAAGGCGGCCGAACTCGGCCTCCGTCCCTTGGCCCGGCTGCGGTCGTGGGCCGTGGCCGGAGTGGAGCCGTCGCGTATGGGGATCGGCCCGGTTCCGGCCACGGCCAAGGCGCTGAAGTTGGCCGGACTGTCCTTGGCGGACATCGCCGTGATCGAGCTCAACGAAGCCTTCGCCTCCCAGGTGCTGGCGTGCACGCGCGAGTGGGGCTTCGACGACGCCGATTTCGACCGGCTCAACGTGCACGGGTCGGGTATCTCACTCGGCCATCCGGTGGGTGCCACCGGCGGACGGATCCTGGCCACACTGCTCCGGGAGATGGACCGACGCGGCGCGTCGCTCGGTCTCGAGACGATGTGCATCGGCGGTGGTCAGGGACTCAGCGCCGTCTTCGAAGCGGTCGACTGAAGCCTCAGCCGTCAGCCGCGGCACCGATCACGTGGCGCGCGATGATCACCTGTTGGATCTGGCTGGTCCCTTCGTAAATGCGGAACAGCCGGGCGTCGCGGTAGAAGCGCTCGACGGCCACACCACGCATGTAGCCCGCGCCCCCATGTATCTGGACAGCGCGATCGGCGACCCGGCCCACCATCTCGCTGCAGAAGTACTTGGCCGTCGACGGCCCGACCTTGCGGTCCGAGCCGTCGTCGAAGGCCCGGGCCGACTCGAGTACGAGGCTGCGACCGGCATGGAGCTCGGTGACCGAGTCGGCGATCAGGCCCTGAATGAGCTGGAAGCTGGCGATGGGTCGTCCCGACTGCGTGCGGTTGCGGGCGTAGTCGACCGACTCATCGACCAGTCGTTCGGCCATGCCGACGCAGAGGGCGGCGATGTGGATCCTCCCGTGGGCCAGGCAGCGCATGGCCGTGGCCCAGCCCGTATTCGTTCCCGCCGCCCCGCCCACCAGGGCACTGGCGGGCACCCGGACGTCGTCGAGGTTGACATCGGCGGTCCAGGCGCCGAACTGGCCCATCTTGTGGTCGCGCGGTCCCACCGAGAGGCCGGCCGTTCCCCGCGGGACCAGGAACGTCGAGATCCCCCTGGTGGCCTTGGCTGCCGGATCGGTGCGGGCGAAGACCATGAAGACGTCGGCCAGCGGCGCGTTGGTGATGTAGCGCTTGGCCCCGTTCAGGATCCATCCGTC
>Ga0302229_10004036_pt1 | contig 10074 bp, 9 predicted proteins | sample II_Palsa_N1_3_FD_193518 | JGI IMG/M metagenome (GOLD analysis project Ga0302229, IMG submission 193518) | Peat permafrost microbial communities from Stordalen Mire near Abisko, Sweden - II_Palsa_N1_3 | ecosystem: Environmental > Terrestrial > Soil > Palsa > Peat permafrost | place: Sweden...
AAAGGGCGCTATTATGATCTGACGCGGTAGATCACGCTCATATCGCCTATAAAACAGGCTCTTATTTCTGCTCCTGTCCGGAAGAGATTCTGCGAAGCAATGAACGTCGACGTCATCGAGTTCAGCCCCAGGTACAACCGCTTCCCTGAGGACATCACCGGGCTGCTGCTTCGTATCGCATCGGCGCTCGGAACAATCCGAGGAGCGTCCGTGCTACCAGCCGTCGCCGACCAGCTCAGGTCTTCCGCCAGGGCCGGCACGGTTCATTACTCGACGATGATCGAGGGCAATGAGCTTCCCTTTGTCGAAGCCGAGCGGGCGGCACGCGGCGATCTTGAGCCCAACACCCGTGCGAAGATCGAGCTCGTCAACTATGTGGCCGCGCTGGATCTCATCGACGAGCATCTCGCCTCGGGTCGGCTAGGGCTGGACGCTGACTTTCTCAAGCAGCTCCACAGCGTCACGACGGCAGGACTCGGGCGCGAGGACGATCCGCACTTCAAGCCGCACCATGAGGGACAGTGGCGCGACGGCGAAGCCTTTGTTGTCGACCGGATAACCGACCAGATCATGCACCGAGCGCCGCCCTCAGCGGAGGTCAGCCCCCGGATGCTCGGGATGTTCGAGTGGCTGGCGCGTAAGCTCGACAGCGATAGCCAGCCGCCGTATGTCCTAGCGGGGGTCATGCACTACGGCATCACCGACGTGCACCCCTTTGCCGACGGCAACGGTCGGGTAGCGCGCTTGTTCCAGGCCGCACTTTTGATGCAGATGAACGTCCTGCCGGGGCGCATGTACTCCTTTGAGAGGTACTACGCAGAAGATCAGAACGCCTACTACGGTGCTTTGCGTTCAGTGAGGCTTAGGACCCTGAACATGGAGCACTGGCTGCAGTACTTCTTGCGCGGCCTCGCTGAGGAGTACGAGCGCGTCGCAGCAACGGTTTCCGATCTGGCGCGTCTTGTCTCCGGAACTGCTGCAGGGCAACTGCAGTTGACCTCTAGTCAGCAGGCCGCGATCTCGGCGCTGCGAATTCAGGGGCGAACGGAGTTCGCCAGAACCGACTATGAGGAGGCAGCTCACCTGGGTCGGAGTGCGGCCAACACTGACCTTAGACGGTTGGTCCAGCATGGGGTACTGCGTACGCGAGGCTCTGGCTCGGCCACTCGCTACTTGTTCTCAATCCCGGCGGCACGGCCAGCGAGCATGAAGCGACGTGGACGGCCGCCTCGCTGGAACGAGACAAGGATCGAGCGAGAGCTACGAGCATTTATTGCAGACCGAGAGAACTGGCCATCACCAAAGGAGTTCCGCGACGCCGGACGGGGCGATCTCTACGCCGCGGCGAGTCGTGCAGGCGGCATCTCGAGATGGCGGCGAACGCTCGGCGTTTAGCCGATCGAGAGATGGGACCCGGCCGCCCCCATCCTGTCTAAACCCCCTTCAGCAGCACCCCGAACTGCGCGCCGCTGTCGTCGGCGGCGGCGATGAACGCGGGGATGTCGGGGTGCGCGCGCGTGAACTGGCCGAAGGCCTCGTTGCGCTCGATGTCGTCGGCGACGATCGCGCCCTTGCGCATGGCGCCCCAGGCGCGCTCGATCTCGAAGCGGGTGTTGCGGGTGGTGTGGCTGCTGTCGTGGACGAACATGTCGATCTCGCCTAGCTCGGCGAGCAGCGGCGGCAGCCGGCGCCTGCTGGTGCCGGTGAGGTAGGTCCAGCGATCGCGCAGCGCGGTGGGCACGGCGGCGGCGATCTCGGAGTGGATGGCGGTGTCGAGCGCGGGCAGGTCGATGCTCGAGAGGCGCCCGTCGCCGTCGCGCGCGAGCGCCTCGAGGATCACGCGCGCGGTGATCCCGCGCGCGACGCCGGTCTCGACGACCGACTTGGGGCGCAGATGCCGCGTGAGGCAGTGGACGACGCGCGCGAACCCCTGGTCGCCGTCGTCCCAGCCGCCGTAGGCGCCGCGGCCCATCGGCAGGCCCTTTTGCGCGAGCGTCTGCTCGATCTGCGCCCACAGCGCGTCGAACTCCTGTGCCTCGGCGCACGGCCAGGGCTGGCCGAGGCGCTCGTGCAGGTGGAGCTCCCACTCGGGGTCGGCCTCGTAGAAATAGCTCTGGGGGTCGGCGCCGGTGATCAGCCGTCGCGCCCGTCCGAGCGCGCGATCGAGCCCGTCGCCGGGCTCCTGGAGCGTCAGCCTCACCGCCCCCGCGGCCCAGCGCAGCCGCGCCGGCAGACCTGAGTGCGTGTCGTTGTCGCGGCTGGTCTGTGAGATCTGGATCAGAGCTTTCTGCTTGCCGCGAGCCGGTCCGTTCGTGCGATCCTAGCGGGCGTGGCCCTGGTGACGATCCAACCCGGCTCGGGATCTGGGCCGTCGCTGTTCTGCGTGCACGCGGAAGCGGGCGACGTGTCGCTGTACCACGCGCTCGCCGGCCACCTGGGGCCGGAGCGGACGGTGCTGGGCCTGACAGCGCCGCCGGCGGGCGAGCTCGCCGAGCACGAGCGGCTCGAGCAGCTGGCCGCCCGCCACGTGCGCACGATCAGGGGTGCGCAGGCGGACGGTCCGTACGCGATCGTGGGCGAGTGCACGGGCGGGGCGCTCGCGTATGAGATCGCCCAGCAGCTGCGGGCGGACGGGCAGGAGCTCGCGCTGCTGGCGCTGATCGACGCGTGGGCGCCGGGTCTGCCCCGCCTGGCGGGGTGGATGCCAAAGCCCGTGTACCGGATCGTCCATCGCCTACGGATCCTCGCCTTTCACGGTGAGAACCTCGTGCGGCTGGGCAGGCGCGAGCGGCTGGCGTACGCCGCGTCGAAGGCGCGGCGCGCGGGCGGGGCACTGCTCGGCAAGGCGTCCACGGTCGTCGATCGATCGGCGGCGAAGGCCTCCCCACGGGCGGCGTTCAGGCAGGCGCTCGCCGGGTATCGCCCCAAGCCCTACGACGGGTTGCTCGTCGTGCTGCGGGCGGTCGCGATGCCGCTCGGGAGCCAGGCCCCGCGGGATCTCGGGTGGGGTGGCCTGGTGGAACAGGTGGAGGTCGAGACGATCCCCGGCTACTTCACCACGCCGATCTCAGAGCCGGGGGCGCGAATTCTCGCGGAGAAGCTCTCGCGGCGGCTGCGGTCGTAGCCGGCGTCTCCGAGAAATCGCCCCATTTTGCGGACGATTCGCACATGCTGACTTGCCGCGTTTGGCGCCCGGGCGCGATAATGCCGCCCACTGAAAAGGTTCGAGGACGCGGTGCGAAAGGAGACGAGGGCGATGAGCACGACCGGGGAAGCGCTGCGGGTGCGCAGGTCGCTGACCGACCTGCAGGACGAATACGTGGCGGGCGAAAAGAAGCCGCTCGAGGAACTGATGCGGGCGTGGAAGGGCATCAAGGAAAGCTCGTTCTTCGTGCTCGGGGGCTACCACGGCGAGCCCTTCAGGGGTGCGGGCTGGGGCGACAGCACGTTCTGGGGCGGATATTGCCATCACGGCAACGTGCTGTTTCCGGTGTGGCACCGGATCTACCTGTACGAGCTCGAGAACGCGCTGCGAAGCGTTCCCGGCTGCGCGGACGTGACCATGCCGTTCTGGGATGAGTGCAGTGAAGATTCGCTCCTGAACGGCGTTCCCTGGGCGCTGACCGCTCAGACGTTCGAACTCGACGGCGAGACGATCCCGAATCCGCTGCGTTCCTTCACGCTCCCGGAGAACATCATCGACCACATCGAAAGCGACGAGAACATCTACACCAAGCGCGCCGGGTACGAAACGGTGCGCTATCCCTACTCGGGGCTGGTGGGAACGGAAGCTGCCCGCCACGAAACCGCCGAACACAACAAGAAATGGACATATCAAGAAGCGGTCGCGGAACTCGACGACAACATCAGGAAATGGCTGAACGAACGCATTGAAATCAAAGGAAGAGTCGTAAGCACCGGTGTCCACCAGGCCTTCGTCGATTGTCTCGATGCGCCCTGCTACACGGTCTTCTCCAACGTCACCTCGGCCGTGAGCTCTGAAGACAACGGCCCGCCGGTGGTCGCGCTGGAGAACCCGCACAACAAGATCCATCTTGCGCTCGGAGGGTTCGACGTGCCCGGTAAGCCCGTCAGGTCGCTGATCGAAGGCGCGAACGGCGACATGGGCGAGAACGACACGGCCGCGCTTGACCCGATCTTCTACTTTCACCACTGCTTCATCGACCGGGTCTTCTGGCTGTGGCAGCTGCGCCACGATGCCACGAAAGGACTGCCGATCATCCGCGAATACCCGGGCACGAACTCCTCCGACGAACAGGGAGCGACGCCCGGGGTCCCGCCGAACACCTGGCTGGACATGGACACTCCGCTGGCGCCGTTCGTCTACGAAGGCGACGGACCGCCCCGGTCCTACGTGGGCAGCGACGCCTTCGACATCGAATCCCAGCTGGGCTACACGTACGGCAAGGGGTCGCTCGAAGATGTCGCGGCGATGCCGCTGGCGGCGATCGATGCCAGCGCGGCCGCCGAGCCGAGGGTGCGCGTCGGCGCCATCAACCGCGCGGCGATCCGCGGCTCTTTCGTGATCGCCGCGTTCGCCACCGTGGATGGGGAGCGCGTGACGCTCGGATCTGAGGCGGTCCTGAGCCGCTGGCACGTCCAGGGGTGCGCGAACTGCCAGACCCACCTGAGGGCCGGAGCGAACTTCCGGCTGCATGGCCTGGAGCCCGAGGCGCTCGAACAGGAGGATGTCCTCGAGGTCGAGGTCCGCACCCACGACGGGCTGCTTGGAGACCGTGTGCAAACCCTGGGCGCTGTATCCGGCCAGGAGGGCCGGCCGCTGCGCATCGAGATCCGGTGACCCGCTGAGCTTCACCGACGGCGGAGTACTGCCGCTGAGTATATCAAAGTGTATATAATTAGTTCCCGTGGAGTTCACGACGCTCATCCGCGACGCTCGCCAAGCGGCTGGCATCACGCAAGTGGAGCTTGCCGCCAAGGCCGGGACGACCCAGCCGGCGGTGGCTGCATACGAGTCGGGCGCGCGAGCCCCGAGCCTGGCGACGCTGGAGCGGCTGCTCGACGCGTGCGAGTACGACGTGGAGGTGCGCGCTAATCCGCGGGTACGCAGGGGCGCGGCATCGCTGGCGGACCTCGCGCAGACGATCACGGAGGATCTCGAGCGGGGTGGGGAGCAGGATGCGTTGCGGCTGCTGTTCGGGTTCGCCGACGACTTCAGGGGCTCCTCTCGCGCCGGGCGTTGGGCTCTGATACGCGAGGAGCCGCCGCCGACCGGCGACGCGCGCTTCGATGCGGCTCTGGCGGGCGTCGCAGAGCTGTTCGCGATCGAGGGCGCGCTCGTCGCCCCCGCGTGGGTCAACGACCCCGAGCGCTTCGTCGAGCCGTGGTGGTTCGTCGCGAGCCGGCCTGAGTTCCACGCGTACACGCTCGCGAACACGCCTGCGGTGCTTGCGCGTCACGGCGTGTTCATGGCCCGCGAGGTGTTCGATCGTGTCTGAGCGCCACTTCACGCGGGCGAGGCGGCGAAGATTGCAAAGGATCTGGGACTACCGGACGATTGGCTGAACGACGCGGTCAAGGGCTTCATGCCTGGCGCTGACGAGCACCCTCGCCCCGTGCCGGATATCCATGGAATCGAAGTCACGACGGCCTCGCCGAGGTACCTCCTCGCGATGAAGCTGATGGCGATGCGGTTCGGTGAGGACGAGCAGGACATCGAAATCCTGCTGCGGGAGTGCGGTGTGCGTAGCGCGCGGGAGGCGCTCGATCTGCTCAAACACATCTACCCGCAGCAAGAGCCTCCCCCGAAGACTCGGTTCTTCCTCGAGCAACTCCTCGGGTCTGCCGCCACGTGACCGGCGACCAGGGCAGGCCAGACGACCGCGCTCGCCAATGCCCAAATATTCGATTTTCTGCGCCCGGAAATCAAGTGACCCCCGGCCCTGGCCGATATCTGAGCCGTGTCGATAGAGCCGGATGCCCATGTGGAAGGGTCGGCGGTGAGCGCCGACGACGCGGCGGCGGCGGCCCTGCGGGAGCTGCCGGGCGCGCGCGTGCTGGTGTTCGACGGCGAGCTCCGCGTGATCGTGGCGGCGGGCGCGACGAGCGCGTTGGGAGCGGACGAGGGCGGGGCGAGCTGCGGCAAGGGGGCGTTCGCGGGGGACGCGTTCCCGCAGAGCCTGTGGCGGCTGATCGAGCCGCTGTTCCGCTCGGCGCTGGTCGGCGAGACGCGCTCGCGGGAGGTGTGGAGCGCGGATGACAGCCGCTCGCTGATGGTGGACGTGGGGCCTCTGCGTGTGGACGGCACTCCGCTGCGCGTGGAGGGCGCGGCCGTGCGCGCGGAGGCGGCCGTGGACGGCGCGCTGGACGGCGCGCGTGAGCGGGCGGGCTTGGCGTGCGGCGTGGCGGTGATCGTGGATGTGACGGCGCGCCGCGCGGCGGACGTCGCGCCGCGGCCGTCGGACGGCCATTTCGAGCAGGTGTTCGAACGGGCGCCGATCGGCACGGGGCTGATGGACGTGGAGGGCCGCTGGACGCTGGTGAACAGGGCGCTGTGCGAGATCACGGGGTACACGAGCGAGGAGCTGATCGGCAGGCGCTTTGCGGAGATCACGCACGCGGATGACGTGGGCAACGACGCGGAGGGCTTCGCGCAACTGCTGGCTGGCGCGATCCCGGCGTTTCAGGTGGAGAAGCGCTACTTCAACGCGGCCCAGGAGACGCTGTCGGCGATCCTGTCGATCTCGCTGGTGCGCGACGCGCGGTCGGCGCCGCTGCACTTCATCGCGCAGCTGCAGGACATCTCGGAGCGAAAGCTGATGGAGGAGCGTCTGCGCCACCTGGCCGACCACGACCACCTGACGGGGCTTCGCAACCGCAGGCTGTTCGAGCACGACCTGCGCCTGCAGGTGGCGCGCGCGCAGCGCTACGGCGAGCGGGCGGCGGTGATGGTGGTGGACCTGGACGAGTTCAAGGCGATCAACGACGTGCACGGTCACAAGGTGGGCGATGACGCGCTGCGGGCGGTGGCGACGGCGCTGTCGCGGCGCCTGCGCGAGACGGACGTGGTGGCGCGTATGGGGGGCGATGAGTTCGCGGTGCTGCTGCCGCACGCGGACGCGCAGGGCACGGCGCTGGTGGCGGACGGCGTGGAGCGCGTGATCGCGGCGTGCAGCGTGGACGCGGGCGACGCGGTGGTGCACCCGTCGGGCAGCGTGGGCGTGGCGATGATCGACGCTCAGACGCTGAGCGCGGAGCAGGCGCTGATGGACGCCGACCGCGCGATGTACGTGGCGAAGCGCGCGAGGGCGAGGGCGAGGGCCGTGGCGGCGACGCCGGCCTGAACGTCAACGTCTTTTTCTGGGAGACGCGCTGGCGCGTGGCTTCGATAAGCCGTGGCGGCTCCGGTCACCACACCCGCGGCACCCCGGACGGGTCTCTTTGCGACGCCCAGCCTCAGGTGCCGAGTAGCCAGACGACGATGCTTGTGGGCACGGCCCAGATGTCGCCGTCGGTGTCGAGGATGTTGCGGGTGGCGACGATCCCCCGACCGTAGCGCGCGGTGAGGGCGCGCGACTCGCTCCTCCAGTTGCGTTCGACGTACTTGCTCTCAAACGGGACTGCAAGGACGGCGCCAACGAAGTCGATCTCGGCCGTGGAGGTTCGCTCATACATCACGTCGCCCGCGGCTGCGAACGCGTCGGCTTGCCCATCTGTCACAGCACGCAAGAGGGACAGCCCGAGCTGCTGCTCACTGAGCTTGCTGATGTCCGGCGGCTGGTAGGCACGTTGGCGCTGGCTGGGGATCCGAGCGATGAGCGGATCGGTGAAATACACCTTGCGCCTGCTGTTCGTGTTCGGCCGCCCGCCTGTGCCGATCTGGTGGCACTTCCACACCTGGAACGCGAAGACGAGATCGTTCACACGATCGTTGACCGCGTGGTGGCTGCTGAGGCCAACATGCTCGGCGACGCTGCTCGCGTTCAGCGGGCTGCAGATGCCCTTCGCGATGCGCGCGAGGAAGTGGAGCAGGTCGGCGTCACCGAGACTGGTGACACGGATCGCGTCACCGCGAACGACATCCCACAGGTCCTGTAGAAATGCGGCCGAGACGTCGCCAGTCCGCAGGAAGTCCGCGACGGCTCGAGGGAACCCGCCACAGCGCAGATAGAGCTCCCAGGCGTCGACGAGGTCGTTCGTCCAAAACGACAGCTCCGCGATCGCCTCCTGCGCCCGACGACCTAGCATCTCGCTCGCGACGATCGCGGGAACCTCAGGCAGGCCGTCGAGCCCACCGACGAAGCGACAAAAGTCACGGAAGGGAATGGGCATCAGCAGCCTGTCGGACTTGGTGGCCGCGGGACCTCGCCGTCCGGCGAAGTTCTTGGTGGCGTCGCGCAGCTCTCGCGAGCTCGAGCCGGTCAGGACGACGCAGTCACGGCGCAGCGGCGTGTCGTCTCGAAGGTCCTTCACGACACTCGACCAGCCTTGCCCGACCGACGTGACCTCATCGACGAACCACCATTTCGTTCCCTCGACGCGCCGCGTCGTGCTCGCGCCGACGCGGAACATGCGGCGAAGGTCCTGTAGGGAGAAGCCGTCGCACGAGCAGTAGACGATGTTCCGGCCCGCCACGCCTCGTGCGATCAGAGCGGCGATCGCGCGGCGTAGCTCCAAGCTCTTGCCGATGCGGCGCGGACCGCTGAGCGTGTACAGGCCGCCAGGCTCGATGTCATCGAGGACTCCGGGGCGATAGTCGAACGGGGCCTGGGCAGCCTCGCGGAGGTTCTCGTCCTTCCGTTCCCAGCCGTGCTCGTCGCGCCACCAGTGATTGCGCTCGCGGAGACGATCTGCGATCTCAGCGTCCTTCATGATGGTTACTGTACATGCGCAGGCGGTCGGAAACGGCGTTTTTGGAGTTCTGCATCCAAAATACCATAGTCTTTTGGATCTAAGAATCCAAAAAGCAAGCCAATTTTGGATGCGATGATGTCGGCCTAATGCTCTCCGCACCCTCGATGCTCTCTACGAATGTCTCGGGCAATCTAGCCACAGGCGCTAGATGAGTAGTGCCACGGCCGTGGGTGTGGCTGTGGGTTGTGGAAGGGGTTGTAAGCAGGCAGATCGAAGTCGGCGGTGCTCACTACCGACCGTCGACTCTTGGGAGGGTCACGATGGACGCCGACCTCGATCTGCTGCTTATCGCTGTTTACTGCACGGTGGACGATTTCCTGCCCGAGCGGGCAGGAAACGCCAGGCGAAGGATCTCCGATGCGGAGGTCATCACGCTGTGTATCGCCCAGGCAATGATGGGGATGCCATCCGACGCACGGTTCCTGCGAGCCGCTCGTCGTCAGGTTGGCCATCTGTTCCCGCGCTTGCCCGAGCGGACCGCCTTCCACAAGCGCAGGCTGCGCTTGTCCGGGACGATCGAGGCGTTGATCCGAGAGTTCGCGCAGCACAGCCCTGGTTTCTATGACGATCTTCTGCTGGTCGACTCCACCCCCGTGGAGTGCGCTCGCAGCCGCGAGACCGTCAAGCGCGGCGGGCATTCCAGTCTCGGTGACGCGCTCGCCAACGCCGCCGACTACGGCTATTGCGCCAGTCACAGCCGCCACTTCTGGGGTTTTCGCCTACACGCCCTTTGCGCTTTGGACGGCACTCCCAGAGCGCTGGCGCTGACCTCGCCAAAGATCGACGAGAAGCTCGTGTGCCTGCAACTGGTCACGCGCTGTGAGCGAGCACCCGGCCAGATGCTGATCCTGATCGGCGATAAGAACTTCCGTGGCAAGGACTTCGAAGCCGAACTCGCTAGCCTCGACGCGACCATCATGCGTCCTCGACGCAAGGACGAGCCCGGACACGGCCCGCACCTCGCGCCGATACGCCAACGCATCGAGTCGATCTTCTGGACCTGCAAGGACATCCTCACGCTCGAGCGCCACGGAGCCCGCACCCTGGAGAACCTCCGAGTCCGCCTAGCCAGCCGCTTCGCGGCACTCGCCGCCAGCATCGCACTCAACCACCACCTCGGCCGCCCCAGCCGATCCCTCGCCAACTACACCGCCTGAAACCATGGCACTACTCATCTAG
>Ga0302229_10004039_pt1 | contig 10070 bp, 7 predicted proteins | sample II_Palsa_N1_3_FD_193518 | JGI IMG/M metagenome (GOLD analysis project Ga0302229, IMG submission 193518) | Peat permafrost microbial communities from Stordalen Mire near Abisko, Sweden - II_Palsa_N1_3 | ecosystem: Environmental > Terrestrial > Soil > Palsa > Peat permafrost | place: Sweden...
GGCCGCCAGCCGCGCCGAAACCCACCCGGGCGGCCATGTCCGCGTGCAGCGGCAGCGCGACGAAGGTGTCGCCGACGGTCGCGAGCACCACCCGGGCTCCCCCGCGGCTGGCCGCCGCCACCGGCCGCGCCAGCACCGGATCGGCGGGATCACCCGGACCGAACAGCGCCTCGACCGTCATGCCGAGCGCGCCGGCCAAGGCCAGGGCCACCCGCAGCGAAGGATCCGAATGCCCGGACTCGATGGCGGATACGGCCTGCCGGGTGACGCCGGCTACCCCCGCGAGCTGCTGCTGGGACAGGCCGCGAGCCTGCCGCGCCAGCCGCAGCCGCGCCCCGTGCGCCTGGGTGACTTCCGTCGTGGCGCTGCCTGCCTCGGTCATGCCCCGACCTCCCGACCCCTCAGCCTCCGCTGCCTGCTAACGCACACTCTATGATCCGGGGGCATGAAGACGCAGATCATCGAGGTCCGCACCGGGAACTCCGAAACGATCAGGGATATCACCCGTGACTGCGCGGAGTTCGCGGCCGCGGCGGCCGACGGGGGCGACGGGTTGCTGCACGTGTTCGTCCCGCACGCGACCGCGGGGATAGCTCTGATCGAACTGGGCGCGCGCAGCGACGAGGACCTCCTGGCCGCCCTCGCGGAACTGCTGCCTGCCGACGGCCGCTGGCGGCACGCGCACGGATCCCGCGGGCACGGCCGGTCGCACGTCATGCCCGCCTTCGTGCCGCCGTACGCGACCGTCCCGGTGATCGGCGGCCGCCTGGCCCTGGGCACCTGGCAATCCATTGCCCTGGTCGACCTCAACGTGGACAACCCGGACCGCTCGGTCCGGCTGTCGTTCCTCGGCTGATGCACGTCCTGGTCGAGGGCTCGGGCGGGAGCTCCGGCTGGCCGCAGCCCGGCTGCCGGTGCGCGTCGTGCTTGCGCTGCCGAGCTGACGGGACCATGCGAAAGAGCTCGGCCATTGTCGTGGACGGAGCACTGAGGCTAGGGGTCGAGGAGCCGGACGGGGCGGAAGTGGCGGGGTTCCGGGTGCGGCGGCTGCCGGATGCGCGAGGGGGCGCAGGGCTGGGCGCCGGGGACGCCGCGGGGCTCGGGGGGTGGGAGGTTACTTCGGCGGACGGGGGGAGGCTGCTTTATCCGGCGGGGCCGGGGGCGGTGCCGGTTCCGCCGGAGGGGGCGGCTCGCTACGACATCGCGTTCCTTGACATGCTCGGCGACCCGGCTCAGCTCGGGCGGCTCCGGGCGCGGGGGCTGGTCACGGCGGACACGATCACCGTCGCGGCGTTCGCCGATCACCGGGTGAGCGGGGTCGCCGAGCTCGAGCGACGCTGCGGGTTCTGGCGGGTGAGGCTGCCGGCTGACGGGGAGGCAGTCACCACGCCTCGTTCGGCCCAAGGGTCTCAAGGTCTGACGGGAACCACGCCATGGGTGCCATGGCGGGTGCTGGTGATGGGCGGGGCGCGTTCGGGAAAGTCGGAACGGGCGGAACTGCGGCTGGCGGCCGAGCCGGAGGTGACCTACGTGGCCACTGCGCCGCGATGGCGGGACGGGGCGGGCGACCGCGACTGGGCGGCGCGGGTGGCGGCGCATCGGGCGCGGCGGCCGGCCTGGTGGCGGACGGTCGAGACCACCGACCTGGCCGGTGTGCTCGCGTCGGCGCGCGGGGCGGTGCTCATCGACGGGATCGGCACCTGGCTGACGGCGGTGCTGGACGAATGTGACGCATGGGGCGGGATACAGGAGAAGGTGACGGATCGGATCACCGAGTTCATCGGGGCGTGGCGCCAGGCCCGGGCCCTGGTGGTCGCGGTCAGCGACGAGACCGGGATGGGGGTGATACCGGCCACGTCGGCCGGGCGGCTGCTCCGGGACGAACTGGGGCGGCTAAATCAGGCGCTGGCGAGTGAGTCCGAGGAAACGGAGCTGGTCGTCGCCGGGCTAGTCCTGCCCCTGAACGGCTGGTGACGGGACACCGTCAGGTAACAGTATGGTGACGATCGTGCCCGTGTGGCGTGTTACATGGCCATACGGCTTCGATGTCTGCTGCGCTCGCTGGCCAGCCGGGGCTACCGACGCTACCGTAGAAGCCTGCGGCCGGACACGCCTCGGGACAGACAGCGATGGGGTGATGACGAGTATGGCGCGCGTGGTAGTCATTGGCGATCTGATGACGGACGCAGTCGCCCACGCGACGCTGCCGCTTGCCCGCGGCAGCGACACCCCCGCGAGCGTCACCATGCACGGCGGTGGTTCGGGGGCCAACATAGCTGCCTGGATGGCCGCCGACGGCGGCGACGTGGCGTTCGTGGGACGACGAGGCGCGGACATCGCCGGGCGCAACCGCGACATGGAGCTCATGGGCTACGGTGTCGACGCCCGGCTGGTGATGGATCCGGAGCGGCCCACCGGCACCTGCGTGGTGATGGTCACACACAAGGGCGAGCGGACCATGCTCTCCGACCCCGGCGCGAACGCGGCGCTGTCCCCCGACGACCTGCCGCACGACCTATTCGTGCCCGGCGCCCACCTGCACGTCTCCGGGTACACGCTGCTGTCGGAGGGCTCCCGGGCGGCGGGCCTGGCCGCGATCGACTACGCGCGGCGGACCAACATGACCGCGTCCGTGGACGGGGCGTCCGCGGCGCCGCTTGAGCGCACCGGAGCCGAGCCCTTCCTGGAGCTGTCCAACGGGGCCGTTCTGCTGTTCGTCAACGCCGCCCAGGCCAAGGTGCTCACCGGACGCGATGACGCCGAGCAGGCCGCGCGCGTGCTGACCGCCTGGTACCCGCACGTCGCCGTCAAGCTCGGCGCCGAGGGCGCGCTGTTCTACGCCAACGGGCGGCCGCCGGTGCGGGTGCCCGGGCCGCCGGTCGACCGGGTGATCGACGGCACCGGGGCCGGCGACGCGTTCATCGCCGGCTTCCTGCCCGCCTGGCTGGACAAGAAGCCGCCGGGCGAGGCGCTGGCCGGCGGCTGCCGCCTGGCCGCGCACGCGCTGAACCTCATCGGCGCCCGCCCCGTGCTGTAGGGCCCCGCGCTGTAGAGTCCGGCGTGGTAGAGCCCGCGCTGTTGAACGCCGTGCGGTAAAGTCCCGTGGCGTGACGGGCGCGGGGTTTCTCGAGGACCTTTTCTCGCTGGCCGGCCGGGTGGCCGTGGTCACCGGCGGGAGTTCGGGGATCGGGGCCGGGATGAGCTCGGCGCTGGCCCGCGCCGGGGCGCGGGTGGTGCTGGTGGCGCGGGACCCCTCGCGGCTCGCCGCGGCGGTGTCCGGGCTGCAGGCGGACGGCGGCCAGGCCGCCTGGGTCCGCGCGGACCTGGCCGATCGCGCGTCGGTGGGGCGGGCCGCGGACGAGTCGGCCGCGGCGTTCGGGCCGCCAGATATCTTGGTGAACTGCGCGGGGGTCAACCTGCGGCCGCCGCTCGCGGCGCTCACCGCGGCGGACTGGGATCTGACCATGGCGGTCAACCTGACCGCGCCGTTCCTGCTCGGCCAGCGGTTCGGGCCTGCGATGGCGGCGCGGGGCTGGGGCCGGATCATCAACGTGACCTCACAGCAGGCTCAGCGGGCGTTCGGCAACAGCGGGGGCTACGGGGCGTCCAAGGGCGGCCTGGCCGCGCTGACCCGGTCCCAGTCCGAGGCGTGGGCGCCGTCCGGCGTGTGCTGCAACGCGATCTCCCCGGGATTCGTCCCGACCCGGCTGAACGCGGCGGTGGCCGATGACCCGGTACGCAGCGCGGCGATGGCGGCGCGGACGATGACCGGACGCAACGGCTCGCCCGCCGACTTCGCCGGGATGACGGTCTTCCTGGCCTCGGCGGCCAGCGACTACGTGACCGGGCAGACGCTGTACGTGGACGGCGGCTTCTCCGTCACCTGAAGCCGGGCGTGCCTGGCCCGCTCAGGGGGGCGGGCACGGCAGAATGTTCGGTATGGCAGCACGACGAGGCGGGACGACGTCCACCCAGGAACCCGAGGACTTCGAAGAGAACATCATCGACATCGATGTCGCCGAGGAGATGCGCGGCAGCTTCCTCGAGTACGCCTACAGCGTCATCTACTCACGGGCGCTCCCGGACGCGCGCGACGGGCTGAAGCCGGTGCAGCGCAGGATCCTGTACCAGATGAACGAGATGGGCCTGCGGCCGGACCGTCCCCACGTCAAGTGCGCCCGGGTCGTCGGCGAGGTCATGGGGCGCCTGCACCCGCACGGCGACTCGGCGATCTACGACGCGCTGGCCCGGATGGCCCAGCCGTGGGCGATGCGGCTGCCCCTGGTCGACGGGCACGGGAACTTCGGCAGCATGGGCGGCGACGACGCCCCCGCGGCGATGCGCTACACCGAGGCCCGGCTGACCGCGGCGGCGATGGAGATGGTCGCCTCCATCGACGAGGACACCGTCGACTTCATCCCGAACTACGACGGCAGCGAGCAGCAGCCCGACGTGCTGCCCGCGGGGATCCCCAACCTGCTGGTGAACGGGGCGGCCGGCATCGCGGTCGGGATGGCCACCAACATGGCGCCGCACAACCTGGGCGAGGTCATCGCGGCGGCGCGTTTTTTGATTAAGAACCCGGACGCGTCGCTGGATGCCCTGATGCGCTTCGTCCCCGGGCCTGATTTGCCCACCGGCGGGCGCATCGTGGGGCTGGAGGGTATCAGGGAGGCGTACGAGACCGGCCGCGGCATCTTCCGCACCCGCGCGACGGCCGCCATCGAGCAGATCACCCCGCGGCGCACCGGCATCGTCGTCACCGAACTCCCTTACAGCATCGGCCCGGAAAAGGTCATGGCCCGGATCAAGGACCTGGTGCAGGCCAAGAAGCTGAACGGCATCGCCGACCTCAAGGACCTCACCGACCGCAAACGCGGCCTGCAGCTGGTCATCGAGGTCCGCAGCGGCTTCAACCCCGAGGCCGTGCTGGCCGAGCTGTACCGGCTGACGCCGATGGAGGAGACCTTCGGCATCAACAACGTGGCCCTGGTCGACGGCCAGCCCCGGGTGCTCGGGCTTCGCGAGCTGCTGGAAATCTACGTGGCGCACCGGCTCGAGGTGGCCAGGCGCCGGACCGAGTACCGCCGCCGCAAGCGTGCCGAGCGCCTGCACCTCGTCGACGGCCTGCTCGTGGCGCTGCTGAACATCGACGAGGTCATTCAGGTCATCAGGAGCAGCGACGACGCGGCCGCGGCGAAGCAGCGGCTGATGGACATCTTCGAGCTGTCGGAGATTCAGGCGCAGTACATCCTGGACACGCCGCTGCGCCGGCTGACTCGGTACGACCGGCTGGAGCTCGAGCGGGAACAGGACACGCTGCGGGCCGAGATCGCTTCGCTGACGGAGATCCTCGAGTCCGACGCCATGCTGCGCGCGGTGGTGAGCGAGGAGATGGCGGAGGTGGCGAAGAAGTTCGGCACCCCCCGTCGGACCGTCCTGCTCGAAGGCGGCGGTGCGGCCGCGGCCGCGGCCGTCCCGCTCGAGGTCACCGACGACCCGTGCGTGGTGCTGATGTCCGCGACGGGCCTGCTCGCCCGCATCGCGGTCAGCGATTCCGACGGGTCAGATCCTCATGCCGAACGAGCCGTGGTTCCACCTCCCGAGGGTGCGCCCCGGGCCGCGCAGGACGTGATCATCGCGGCGATCCGGGCCACCGTCCGGGGCACGATCGGAGTGGTGACGTCCGCGGGACGGCTGGTCAAGCTGAACGTCCTCGAGGTCCCGGCGCTGCCGCCGGGGGCGGGGGCGGTTTCACTGGCGGGCGGCACGCCCGCCAGCGAGTTCGCCGAGCTTTCGCGCGGTGAGACGGTGGTCGGACTGGCGTGCGTCGATACGCCGGGGGCAGGTGTCGCGCTGGGCACCGCTGAGGGCGTGGTGAAGCGCGTGCTGCCCGACTACCCGCAGGCCAGGGACGAGTTCGAGCTGATCGCGCTGAAGGAAGGGGACACGGTGGTGGGCGCGGCCCAGCTGGACGGCGAATCGGCCGAGCTGGTGTTCATCACGTCGGACGCGCAGCTGCTGCGGTTCCCCGCGGCTGCGGTACGGCCGCAGGGCCGGGCGGCGGGCGGCATGGCCGGGGTCCGGCTGTCGGCAGGAGCTTCGGTGGTGTGGTTCGGCGCCGTGGACGCTGACGCGGCCGCGGGGACGCCTTCGGGTCCGGTGGGGACCTACTCCCCCGCCGTGGTGGTCACCGTGGCGGGTAACGCGGGCGCCCTGCCGGGGGCCGCGGCCGGCAGCGTGAAGGTCACCCCGATGCACGAGTACCCGGGCAAGGGCCGGGCCACCGGCGGCGTGCGCTGCCACCGGTTCCTCAAGGGCGAGGACACGCTGGTGGCGGCCTGGGCTGGGTCGGCCCCGGCGGTGGGCGCCAGCGAGTCGGGCGCCCCGGTCGCGCTGCCGGATCCGATCGGCAGGCGCGACGGGTCGGGCACCGGGCTCTCCGGGCCGCTGGCCGTCGTCGGCGGTTCGGTGCGCGTTTTGTAGGCGGTGCTGGTCCGGCGCGGGGGGCTGGTGCGGCGCGGGGCGCTGGTCCGGCGGGGGGCGGTGGTCCGGCGCGCGGCGCTGGGCTGGTTATCCGGGCTGGGCTGGCTTTCGGCGCTCGGCCTGCTATCGGGGCTGGGCTGGTTATCGGGACCGGGCCGGAGGGCGGCTTGGGCCAGCCCGGTGAGCAGATCGCGGGGGCCGGCCGACGCGACGTCGGCGAGCTGCCACTGCCGGACGAGGAGGGCACCCTCGGGCCCGGGGTCAAAGGCCTCCCCCCGGAAACATCCCGCCGCGTCCAGCGTCATGATGTCGGGGTCGTCGTCGGGAACGTCCCGCAGGTACGCGGCCGCGTCCAGCAGGGAGATGACGCTGCGCGCGGCGTGGCTCGCACTGGCGCCCGCGCTGTCCAGCCGCCACCAGGCCCGCGCCTGCAGGAACTGCGCCACGAGGCTCGACTTTGCCACAAAGAGTGATACTAGCACTACTGGGAGTGACCTAGCTCCCCGGCCCTCAGATGTCGATGCGCGAGGGGTCGAGCTCGGCAGCGCTGCCGACGATGAAGTCACGGCGGGGGGCGACCTCGGAGCCCATCAGCAGGCTGAACATGTCCGTGGCGGCGGCGGCGTCCTCGATCCTGATCCGGCGCAGGGTGCGGTGCCTGGGGTCCATGGTGGTCTCGGCGAGCTGGGACGCGTCCATCTCGCCTAGGCCCTTGTACCGCTGGACCGGCTCTTCCCAGCGCTGGCCGCGGCGCTCGAGCTCGAGCAGCGTCCGGTGCAGCTCGGCGTCCGTATAGCAGTAACGGTACTTGGGCTGGCCCTTGCGGACGTTCTTCAGCGCCACCCGGTGCAGCGGCGGGACCGCGGCGAAGACCCGGCCCGCCTCCAGCATCGGCCGCAGGTACCGGTGGAACAGCGTCAGCAGCAGGGTACGGATGTGAGCGCCGTCCACGTCGGCGTCCGCCATGAAGATGATCCGCTGGTACCTGGCCGAGTCCAGGTCGAACGAACTGCCCGAACCCGCGCCGATCACCTGGATGATCGCGGCGCACTCGGTGTTCTTGAGCATGTCCGCCAGCGATGCCTTCTGCACGTTGAGGATCTTGCCCCGGATCGGCAGCAGCGCCTGGAACTCCGAGTCCCTGGCCACCTTCGCGGTGCCAAGCGCCGAGTCTCCCTCGACGATAAACAGCTCGCTCCGGTCATCGGCCGACCGGCAGTCGACCAGCTTGGCCGGCAGCGACGAGCTGGCCAGGGCCGATTTGCGGCGCTGGTTGTCACGGTGCTCGCGGGCGGCGATGCGCGCCTTGGCCGCCGACATCACCTTGTCCAGGACCGAGCGGGCCTGCTGCTTGGCCCCGCGGGGCGGGTTCTCGATGTAGGCCTTGAGCTGCGCACCGACCACCTGCGCCACGATCCGGGATGCGGCCGGGGTGCCGAGCACCTCCTTGGTCTGCCCCTCGAACTGCGGCTCGGGCAGCCGGACGGAGACCACGGCCACCAGGCCTTCGCCCGCATCCTCCTTGGTGACCGGCTCGTCGCCGTTCTTGAGCAGCCGGGCCACCCTGAGCTGGTCGTTCAGCGTGCGCACCAGGGCCCGCTCGAAGCCCGCGACATGGGTGCCGCCGTGCGGGGTGGCGATGACGTTCACGAACGAGCGAACCACGGTGTCGTAGCCTGTCCCCCACTGGAGCGCGACGTCGACGTTCAGCTCGCGCTCGACCTCGGTGGGGGTCATGTGGCCGCGGTCGTCAAGGACCGGGATGGTCTCGGTGAACTGGCCCGATCCGGTCAGGCGCAGCACCTCGGTGACCGCCTCGCCCGACCCCAGGTGTGCGCAGAACTCGCTGATGCCGCCGTCGAAGCAGAATTCCGCGTGCCGCGGCCCCTCGGCCCCGGCAGTCCCGGCGGCTTCGGCAGTTCCGAGGGCGTCGGCAGTGCTGGGAGCCTCGGCAGTACCTGGGGCCCCGGGGATCCCTGGAGTCTCGGCAGTCCCTGAGGCCTCGGGGATCCCGCGGGCCTGGTTACCTTCCTCGCGGATGCTGATGGTCAGGCCGGGCACTAGGTAGGCGGTCTGCCTGGCCCGCTCGGTCAGCGCGTCGAAGCTGAACCTGGCGTCCTTGAGGAAGACCTGCCGGTCTGGCCAGAACCTGATCCTGGTCCCGGTAGCCTTCCGGGCTGTGCTGGCCTTGGCCGTGCTGGCCCTGGCTGGCCGGCCGAGCTGGCGCAGGCCCGCCCGCTTGGTGAAGTCCGCGTCCGGTCCGGGGGCGGCGAACTCCCCGGTGACGCCGCGGCGAAAGCTGGCCGTCCAGGTCTGCCCGTCCCGGTCCACCTCGACGTCCAGCCGCACGGCCAGCGCGTTGACGACCGAGGCGCCGACGCCGTGTAGCCCGCCAGAGGCCGTGTACGAGCCGCCGCCGAACTTTCCGCCCGCGTGCAGCCTGGTCATCACCAACTCCACGCCGGTGAGCTTGGTCTTGCGCTCAACGTCGACCGGGATGCCGCGGCCGTTATCCCTGACCTCAGCGGAACCGTCGGCGTGCAGCACTACGTCGATCCGGGTGCAGTACCCGCCCAGGGCCTCGTCCACCGAGTTGTCGATGATCTCCCACAGGCAGTGCTGCAGCCCACGGCCGTCGGTCGACCCGACGTACATGCCGGGACGCTTGCGCACCGCGTCCAGGCCCTCCAGGACCGACAGGTGGCGAGCGGTGTAAGCCTCACCCGGGGTCTTGGAGCTCTTGGGGCTCTTGGGGTCGGCGCCCGGGGGCACCGCCCCCGAGAGCGGTGCGGCGGTGAGGGTGGGCACGGGCGGCCGATCTCCTTCCGAAGACAGGACATGGCCACGAGGGCCTTAGTTGAAGGGTAGCGTTCCACGTCGGCTACCTGCCGCACGCCACGCGGCGGAAGCCGGAAATCCCAGACGGACCACGACGAATGAATCAACAGCCGGAATCGGGGTATAAATCCGGATGAGAGCACACGGTGCCTGTGTGCTACCGGTACCGCCCCCGAGTACCGGTAGGACGCAGGCACCGTGTGTTGGCGTGATGGATGTGTTCGTGTGACGGATGCGGCCACGCTTAGTCCGTAGGCGGTTTCGCTTGTGGCGTACACCGCTCGGATTGGGGAACGCTGACGACGGAGTATGTGTTGTGCTGAGCAGTAAGGGCAGTAAACCGGAGCCAGACGGATAAAGAGGCCGGAGGCACGACGCGAGAGGAAGGCGACATTGACCGGAGCAATAGCCCCCACCAAGCCGCTGACCGCGCTGGACGTCTGCGATCGATGCGGTGCCCAGGCGTACGTTCGCGTGCTACTCACTAACGCGGGAGAGCTGCTTTTCTGCGCGCACCACGGCCGCGAGCATGCCCAGGCGCTGGCCAAGGTCGCCGTCGACATCCAGGACGAGAGCAACCGGTTGTCGGAACCACAGCCTCAGTAGCATCGTGGCCACGGCCTGGCCATCCAAAGACGCCGACGTCAGTTCCGTTCATGACGTCGGTTTTCTTTGTGCCCGCAGGCTCCGAGATCATCGTGGGTCGTCACTGCCCGCATAGGGGTAGTGACGACCCACGATGCTTA
>Ga0302229_10004043_pt1 | contig 10067 bp, 10 predicted proteins | sample II_Palsa_N1_3_FD_193518 | JGI IMG/M metagenome (GOLD analysis project Ga0302229, IMG submission 193518) | Peat permafrost microbial communities from Stordalen Mire near Abisko, Sweden - II_Palsa_N1_3 | ecosystem: Environmental > Terrestrial > Soil > Palsa > Peat permafrost | place: Sweden...
GCGGCTGCGGTGCACGCGGTAGATGAGTTGCGGCCGGCAGCCAGGCTTGACCGCGATCAGCGCGGCCAGCGACACCCGCTTGTTGCTGCCGCCGGTCACCGTCACCACCGGAGTCTGGCCCCGCCGGCCCCAGGTGCGGCCCTTAGGCGGCCTTAAGCCCTGGCCTGATTCGTCCTCGAAGACCAGCCAGGCACCCAGGTCCGCCGCCGTCCTTTTACCACCGCCAGGTCTCCTCCCGCCAGGCGGCGATCCGCGCCTCGTCCCGCTCGGCGGCCCGCCGCGCGGGAACCTGGACGGTCCACCCGAGCCGGTGCAGCAGCAGATCCATCCCCGCCAGGGTGTACTCCGCGCGGAACCGGCGGCGCACCACCTCGGCGATCCGGGCCAGCGTCCAGCACTGATCCTCATCCCACCCCGACGCAGCCGGCCCGGCGTCCAGCACCGCCTCCAGCTCGGCCAGCTGGGCCGGGCTGAGCTTGCACCGCGCGCCTCCCGCACCCCTGGATGCCAGCGCCGCCCGGCCGCCGGCGGCCAGCGCCCGCCGCCACCGGTTCGCCGACATCCGCGATACCCGGAAGCGTCTCGCTACCTCCCGGTCACTGGCCCGGCCTCGATTAACCCGGCCGCTGCCAGCCGTACTTGCTCTCGGCGGGCCCGCTCAGCTGCGGTCAGCCCGCCACCATCGGCATACCTCATGACTCCGGCATACCGCACGACGCGCCAGCTGTCACCAGGCCGTAACCTCAGCCATTAAAGATCGTTAGCTAACGGCCGCGGGCCCGCGACGGCGGCGCTGGGGGACGATGGTGTACTTCGGATCCCGGGCCGATGCCATTCCCGCTTCGAAGATCCCGAACCGGGTCATCGCCGAGGCGGCCAGCAGCGACGCGCCGGACACGGCGGAGACGACGCGGCTCCGCCCGCCGAGCACGGCGCCGGCCAGCGCGGCCGCAGTCAGGAGCTCGGCGACGTGCAGGATCGCACCGGCCACACCGGCCTCGTACGGTTCGGCGATGCTCTGCCCGGCGACTCCGGCGAGGCGCTTGATGAGCTGGCGTTTGGCGATCAGTTCCACGCTCGCGCCGAGAACAGCCAGGTCACGAGCGGGCCGGGCGTCCCGGGGGCGGACCGCCAGCAGTCCCAGGCCGCCGGCCGCGCTGGCGGCGGAACCCGCGAACACGTACGGCATCTCCCGGTGACCCTGGTGCCAGCCCGGCACGGCCGTGTCGCAGATCAGGGCGGCGGTGTAGGTCGCGATGCCCGGGCCGAGGAGCCCGGCGCCGAAGGTGGCGGCGAGCCCGGCCTTCGGCAGCAGCCCGGTCACCTCGGAGACCGCGGCGACGCCGGCCACCGGGCCGTACCCGGCCAGCAGCCAGGAGCCGACGCTCATCGGCGAACTCGGCTTGAAGACCCGGAGCATGTTCACGAACCGCTCAGGCCGGCCCAGGTCATGCACCAGCGCCACGGCGGACAGGCTGATCGCGCCCAGCGCCCCGGCCTTCGCGACCTTGGCCAGCTCGCGGTGGCCGGAGAGCTGGGCGCTCGCCGCCAGCACCGACGACGCGCCGGCTAGGCCGCCCAGGAACAGGTAGCCGGGGACGTCGGGCGTCCTCCACACCGGTTCCTTGATGACCGGGCGGCCATAGTAGGAGGTGAACTCCGCATCGGGCACCATCGGGCGCTCGCCCCGGCGCCGGCGCCCCCCATTCCTCCCGGGCCTCCCCGGGCTCCCGGGGGCGCTGCGGAGGGGTCCGCCGCTGCGGATGGGCGCGCCGCCCTCCGGCCGGCTCACCTCCGCCGTCCCAGGCCTAGCGCCACCGCAGTGGCGGCGAGCCCGGCCGCGGCGATGCCCACGTGCCGCCACATGCCGGCCAGGTCGCGGGTCGTCACCACCGGATCCGGCGGCAGGCCGTAGACCTCGGGCTCGTCGAGCAGCAGGAAGAACGCTCCGCCGCCGCCGATGCCGTCACCGGGGTCGTCGAGGTACAACTGCGCCCTGTCCTGTCCGGCCGCGCGCAAGTCCTCGACCCGCAGCCGCGCCCGCTCGCGCAGTTCATCCAGCGGACCGAACTGGATGGAGTCGGTCGGGCACGCCTTCGCGCAGGCGGGTTCCATCCCCTCGCCGAGCCGGTCGTAGCACAGCGTGCACTTGTGCGCCTGGCCGTCCTCCTCGCGCCGGGCGATCACGCCGAACGGGCAGGCCGGGACGCAGTAGCCACAGCCGTTGCACACGTCGTCCTGGACCACGACCGTACCGAACTCCGTGCGGAACAGCGCTCCGGTCGGGCACACGTCCAGGCAGGCCGCCTCGGTGCAGTGCTTGCACACGTCGCTTGACATCAGCCAGCGCATCGCGTCCGGCCGCCCGGGGACGGGCGCGGGCGCGCCCCCGTGGGCGGCCGCCGGCGGCGCCGGCTGCTCGATGAACGCCACGTGCCGCCAGGTCGAGGCGCCCAGCCCCACCGTGTTGTCGTAGGACATCCCGGACAGGCTTATCCCGTCCTCGGGCACGGCGTTCCACTCTTTGCAGGCCACCTCGCAGGCCTTGCACCCGATGCAGACCGAGGTATCGGTGAAGAAGCCCACTCGCGGCGGATGGTCCAGGTGGCCGGCTCGAGCGGCGGGATCGTGGCCGGCTGGAGCGGCGGGATCGGCGCTCATCAGATCTCCGTCCCGGTGTCGTCGGTGATTCCGGCCCGCTGCGCGTACTCGTGCACCAGCTCGCGCAGCGCCGGCCCGCGCGGGCGGCGGCCGGGCCGGATGTCGCAGGCCAGCGCCTTGACCTCCTGGATGTGCACGTTCGGGTCGAGGGACAGATGAGCCAGGTCGTTCGCGGAATCGCCGGTGGACAGGCCGTTGGCTCCCCAGTGATACGGCAGTCCGATCTGGTGCAGGCGGCGGCCTTGCACCTCGATCGGCCGGATCCGCTCGGTGACCAGGACCCGGGCCTCGATCGCGGTCCTGGCCGTGATGATCGTGGCCCAGCCCGCGTTGGTCAGGCCCCGCTCGGCCGCGAGCTCGGGGGAAACCTCGCAGAAGAACTCGGGCTGCAGCTCGGACAGGTAGGGCAGATTACGCGACATGCCGCCCGCGGTGTGATGCTCGGTCAGCCGGTAGGTGGTGGTGACGTAGGGGAACACGTCCGCACCCGGCTCGTCACCGGCCGGCTGGAGCGGGTTCTGCCGGTGCCTGACGATCTCGCGGAGCGGATTGCGCTGCTGGCGGTAGAGCGGGTTGGTGAACGGGGACTCCTGCGGCTCGTAGTGCGTCGGCAGCGGGCCGTCCAGCAGGCCGGCCGGGGCGAACAGCCAGGCCTTGCCGTCCGCCTGCAGGATGAACGGATCGATGCCGGAGATCGCGGCCACGCCGGTGGCATCGTCCGGCGGCCGGAACGACGGCGGCCGGTCGGCGACGAAGTCCGCCACGTCGTGCCCGGTCCACTTGCCCGCGTCCTCGTCCCACCAGACCAGCGCCTTGCGCTGGCTCCACGGCTTGCCGTCGGGATCGGCCGAGGCGCGGTTGTACAAGATCCGCCGGTTCAGCGGCCACGCCCAGCCCCATTCCGGCGCCACCCAGCTCTGCTCGCTGCCGGGCTTACGCCGGGCGGCCTGGTTCACCCCGCCGGCCCGCACGCCGCAGTAGATCCAGCAGCCGCAGGCGGTGGAGCCGTCGTCCTTGAGCTGGGCGTAGGACGACAGTGGCTGCCGCTGCGCGTCCCAGCCGTTGATCTCGGCGAGCACCGCGTCGGCCGACGGCTCAGCCAGCGGCCCCCGCACCGGGTAATCCCAGGTGAGATCCAGGACCGGCCGGTCCATCTGGTCGGTGGAGGCGGCCAGCTTGGCCCGGATCCGGCGGCCGAGGTGATAGGCGAACCACAGGTCGCTGCGCGCGTCGCCGGGCGGCTCGACCGCCTCGTGATGCCACTGCAGCATCCGCTGGGTGTTGGTGAACGAGCCGTTCTTCTCGGTGTGGGCGGCGGCGGGCAGGAAGAACACCTCGGTGCCGATGTCCTGCGTCCGCATCTCCCGCGTCTCGATCTCCGGCCCGTTCTGCCAGAAGGTGGCGCTTTCGATCATGGCCAGGTCCCGCACCACGAGCCAGTCCAGGTTGGCCAGGCCCATCCGCTGCATCCGGCCGTTGGCCGAACCGACCGCCGGGTTCTCCCCGAACAGGAAGTACCCCTGGCACTTGCCGTCAATCTGCGCGACCACGGTCTCGTAGGTGCTGTGGCTGCCGGTCAGCCGCGGCAGGTAGTCGTAGCAGAAGTCGTTGTCTTTGCTGGCGGCTTCCCCCCACCACGCCTTGAGCAGGCTGACCATATAGGTGCTCATGTTCGCCCAGAAGCCCTTGTCCATGCTCTCGGCGTCCAGGTAGGTGGCGAGGTCCTCGTTGCCGTGCACATGCGGCATGGGCAGGTAGCCGGGCAGCAGGTCGAACAGGGTGGGGATGTCGGTGGAGCCCTGGATGGAGGCGTGCCCGCGCAGCGCGAGTATGCCGCCGCCAGGACGGCCGATGTTGCCGAGCAGCAGCTGCAAGATGGCAGCGGTCCGGATGTACTGCACCCCCACCGTGTGCTGCGTCCAGCCGACGCTGTAGACGAACGCGGTGGTGCGGTCGGGGCCAGAGTTCTCGGTCAGGGCCTCGCAGACCTCGGCGAACGCATCCGGCGGCACGCCGCAGACCTGCTGGACCATCTCCGGGGTGTACCGGGAGAAGTGGCGCTTCAGCACCTGGAACACGCACCGGGGCGAGGTGAGCGTCTCGTCCCGGTCCGGATCGGAGTGGGCCGGGGCCCCGCCGGCGCCGTGCGCCTCGCCGCGGGCCGCCGCCCGCACCTCCCGGTGCTTGCGCCGGTCTTCGGCGCTGGGCCGGTCGCGCCGCCCGGCCGCCGCCGACATGTCGCCGCCCTGGTAGCGCCAGGCCTCGCGGTCGTAGCTGCGGTGCTCGGCGTCGAAGCCGGAGAACAATCCGTCCAGGTCTTCGGTGTCGGCGAAGTCTTCGGTCAGGATCGTCGGCGCGTTGGTGTAGTTCACCACGTACTCGCGGAAGTACTTCTCGTTGGCCAGCACGTAGTTGATGATGGCGCCGAGGAACACGATGTCGCTGCCGGCCCGCAGCGGCACGTGCAGGTCCGCCACCGCGCTGGTCCGGGTGAACCGCGGGTCGACGTGGATCACCTTCGCGCCGCGCGCCTTGGCCTCCATCACCCACTGGAACCCGACCGGGTGGCATTCGGCCATGTTCGAGCCCTCGATCAGGATGCAGTCGGCGTTGACCAGGTCCTGCTGGAACCCGGTGGCGCCACCGCGTCCGAAGCTAGCCCCCAGACCGGGGACGGTGGAGGAGTGTCAAATACGGGCCTGGTTCTCGATCTGGATCGCGCCCAGCGCCGTGAACAGCTTCTTGATCAGGTAATTCTCTTCGTTGTCCAGGGTCGCGCCGCCGAGGCTGGCGAACCCGAGCGTCCGGCGGGTCCGGTTGCCGTCCACCTCCCACTGCCAGCCATGCCGGCGGGCGGCCAGGACCCGGTCCGTGATCATGTCCATCGCCGTGTCCAGGTCAAGCGATTCCCACGTAGTACCGAACGGACGCCGGTACAGCACCTGGTGCTGCCGGGCGTCGCCCGTGGTGAGCTGCAGGCTGGCGGAACCCTTGGGACACAGCCGCCCGCGGCTCACCGGCGAATCCGGGTCGCCTTCGATCTGGATGACCTTGGCGTCCTTGACGTACACCTTCTGCCCGCAGCCGACCGCGCAGTACGGGCAGACCGACTTGACCACGGAATCGGCGGTGGCCGTCCTGGCCGCGCGCTGGCGGCCGCTCTTGGCCGCGGCGCCGAGACCGCGCCGGTCGGGGCCGGCCAGCTGCCGGTAGACCGGCCAGGACCCTATCCAGGTAGGGGTGCCCACAGCGCTGCGTCACCTCCGGCGTCACCCGTGATCTGTCTTGGTGGCAAGTATCCTCTACGCTACGATCTGTCCGGACGCCGGGAGGGAGGAGGGGCCGCCGATGGCAGATGCCAAGGGTATTGATGTCTCCAACTTCGCCGGGGAATACGACTGGGCCAGCACATCGGGCTTGTCGTTCGGCATCTGCCGGGCTAGTCAGGGTCTCGGCGGGAGCGGCACGAACTCACCGGATCCCTACCTGGCCTGGAACTGGCCCAGGATCAAGGCCAAAGGGCTAGCCCGCGGTGCCTACCACTTCCTCAACCCCGGCCTGAGCGGGGCGGATCAGGCGAGCTACTTCGTCGAGACGGTCAGCAAGGTCGGCCTGGAGACCACCGACATGCTCTGGCTGGACAACGAGACCGCCGGAGCGTCCGTGGCCGGCGTGGCGGCCTGCGCCCGCGACTTCATGGCCAAGCTGGTGTCCTTGCGGCCGCACAACCCCCGCGGCGTGTACTCGTTCTACGACTTCATCGGCTCGGGCAACTGCGCGGGGCTGGAGTCCTATCCGCTGTGGCTGGCCATCTACCAGTCGGCCACGCCGAGCGCGCCCGCGCCGTGGAACGCCTGGAAGTTCTGGCAGTCCGGCGGGGCCAGCAACCATGACGACGACGCGTTCAACGGCACCGCAGCGGAACTGAGCGCGTGGATCAGCTCATTCCAGCCGAACCTGGAGGAAGAAGTGCAGTCAGGCCAGCTCAACCTCGGCGCCGGTGCCGTCACGATCATCTCGGTGCCGTGGGGCAGCGCCACCAACATCGCGTTCGGCTGCGACAACGGAGTCCAGGGCATGGCGCCCGCCGTCCTGCGGGTCGCCATCTGGGACACCCAGTGGCACGTCACGGCCAGCGTCACGGTGGACGGCACCAAGGGCCAGACCGTGCTCCAGTTCCCCGACGGGAAGAAGACCGGGGTGATCTCGGTGGTGCGGCAAGACGCCGGCCAGGTCATCGTCGGATACGAGGTCTCCTAGCCGCGGTTTCGTGGTCGGCGGGCCTCAGGCCTTGGTGAAGCCTCAGGCCTTGGTGAAGACCAGGAGGAACTCGAGCAGGCCGTGATCCTGCGTGGTCACGAAGCCGCCGACGCTCGGGTTCTGGACGTTGTAGTCGGAGAACAGGACCGGGATGTGGCCGACCACCTCGATCTGCGCGCCCCCGTCCTTGGCGGTGCTGCGCTCGGCGGTCAGGGTGAACGTCACGGTGCGGGTGGCGCCGTGCAGCGTCAGCTTCCCGGTGGCGGTATAGCTCTTGATCACGCCGGTGGCGGGCAGCGGGGCCAGGTCGATCGGGCTGGTCAGCGTGAAGGTCCCGGTGGGGTACTGCGACACGTCCATGATCCGGCCGTCGAACTGCGCGTCCCGCTGGCTCTTGTCGCTGTGCACGGTGTCCATCGGCACGCTGAAGGTGGCGGCCGTGGCGGTGGTGCCCGCGATCGTGAGGTGCCCGGTGACCGAGGTGGTGCGGCCGACCGCGGTGGTGCTCTGGCCGAGCAGCACCTCGTTGACGCGGTAGCCGACGACGGAACCGGAACCGGCGCGGTAGGTGCCGGCCAGTGAACCGCCGGTCGCGGTGCTGCCCGCCGCGGTGCTCGCCGTCGCGGTGCCCCCGGTCGCGGTGCCGCCGGTCGCGCTGCCGCCGGGCGAGGAGGACGCGGAACCGCTGGCCGTCGGCAGCGACAACGCGGCCGGCGTGCTGCCGTTGAAGAAGTGGATGTAGACGAACGGCCCGCCGACCCCCAGGACGACGAGCACGACGATGGCTCCGATGAGCCATCTCAGCCAGTGACGCGGCCTCGTAAATGGCATAGCGCTAGCTTTCTGAAGGGCGTTAGGTGTGATGACGTCAGGGGCCCTGGATTTCAGGCCGCCCGCCGAGTATCCCGCCGGACACTCTCAGTGTGCTCTCAACGGCCTCAGAATCCGCGGAACCCGGGCTCCGGGAGTACCCGGGCGTCACGATGGTGACTACACTGCGGCCCAATGATCCTCATCGTGGCCGGCGTGTCCGGCAGCGGCAAGACGACGGTGGGAGCCATGCTCGCCGGGCGGCTGGGCTGGCGGTTCGCCGACGCGGACGAATTCCATCCCGCCGCGAACATCGAGAAGATGCGGGCCGGCACCTCGCTGACCGACGACGATCGCTGGCCCTGGCTCCGGGCCATCGGGGCCTGGATGGACGAGCGCATCGCCCGGGACGAGTCGGCCGTCATCACCTGCTCGGCCCTCAAGCGCTCCTACCGGGACACGCTGCTGCGAGGCCGCCCGCAGGCCCGGATGGTCTTCCTGGCCGCGGACCGCCAGGTGCTGGCCCGGCGGCTCGCCGCCAGGCACGGTCACTTCTTCCCCCAGCAGCTCCTCGGCACCCAGTTCGCCGACCTGGAGCTGCCCCGGCCCGACGAGCACGTGGTCACCATCGTCCCGGCTGAGGATCCAGGCGACACCGTCACATCGATCATCGCGGTACTGTTCGGTGGGGAGAAGGGGCGCTCGGCGGGCACCTCTGCCCCACCTAGCGCCTCCGACGCGGCTGGCGGTGATCATGAAGCTCAAGCTTGACCTGCACGACATTTACAACCGGGGCCAGGACATCGACCGGGCGCTGCAGGCGATCATCGACGAAGCCGTGGCGAAGAAGGCCCCGCTGGTCGAGATTATTCCGGGCAAGGGCTCCGGCCAGCTCAAGAAGCACGTGCTGAAGTTCCTTGACCAAAAAGAGATCAAGGCGAAGTACCACCGGGTCGAGAAGGACTCGAAGAACTTCGGCCGCGTGTTCGTACATTTCCGCTGGTAGACGAGATGCCACCGGACGGCGCCGCGGTCCGGCCGCTCTGGCCTGGCCGCTTTCCCTGACGCGCGCGTCGGCCTGCGCCGGGTTACTTGCCGCACCTCAGGTCACATTCGGTGCAGACTCTGAAAAGGAACCGCCAGACCCCGCCATAATGACTGCCTTCAGCTATACCTCCAACCGAGATAAAGGAGGCGCGTCATGCGATTCAATCTCTTGGCTCGCTGGATCACGGCCCTGGTGCTTGGCCCGGCTCTCGCCGTGGCGGTGGCGGCCTGCAGCAGCAGTTCCAGCACCTCCGCGGCGACGTCGCCGTCGAGTTCCGCGGCCTCAGCGGGTGCCCCATCGCCTGCCTCGGCTCCTGCCTCGGCCCCGGCCGGCAGTTCGTCCGCCCCGGCCAGCTCAAGCAGTTCCGGCGCGGTGGCGCAGATCACCGCGAACTGGGAGAAATTCTTCAGCTCAAGCACCACGGCCTCCCAGAAGGCCGCCCTGCTGCAGAACGGGAGCAAGTTCACCTCGGCCATCAGCGACTTCGCCCAGCTGCCCCTGGCCAGCGGAATCGGGGCCAAGGTCACCAAGGTGGTGGTGAACTCCGCCGCCAAGGCCACCGTGACCTACAACATCACGTCAGGCGGAACGAGCCTGCTGTCCGGCCAGACCGGCACATCGGTGTACCAGGACGGCACCTGGAAGGTCGGCGACGCCAGCCTCTGCGCCCTGTTCAAGCTGATCCCGGGTGGTTCGGTGCCGGCCGCGTGCAGTTCGGCCGGCTAAGGCAAGGCCGCTTCGTTGGCTAGCCAGGCGGAGGCCGTCTCCGGTGACCGGCCCGGCGTGGTACCGCGCGGCGGCCAGGGGCTCGCGCTCGCGACGCTGTGCACGCTGCTGTTCCTGACGTTCCTGGACAACACCGTGGTCAGCGTCGCGCTCGGCGACCTGCAGACCAGCCTGAAGGCGGACGTCACCGACCTGCAGTGGGTGGTCGGCGCCTACGCGCTCACCTTCGCCAGCATCATGCTGGCCTGCGGGATGATCGGGGACGAACTCGGCCGCAAGAAGGTCATGCTGGCCGGGGTCGGCGTGTTCTGCGCCGGCTCGCTCCTGTGCGCGCTGGCCCCGAACGTCTCCGTGCTCATCGCCGGCCGCGCGGTGATGGGCCTGGGCGCGGCCGCGAGTGAGCCGGGCACCCTATCGATGCTGCGCCAGCTGTACCCGAACGCCAAGGCCAGGAGCCGGGCGGTCGGAGTATGGGCCGGGACGTCCGGGTTCGCGCTCGCCGCGGGCCCGGTCATCGGGGGCGTGATCGTGGGCGCCTGGAACTGGCGTGGCATCTTCTGGT
>Ga0302229_10004048_pt1 | contig 10055 bp, 10 predicted proteins | sample II_Palsa_N1_3_FD_193518 | JGI IMG/M metagenome (GOLD analysis project Ga0302229, IMG submission 193518) | Peat permafrost microbial communities from Stordalen Mire near Abisko, Sweden - II_Palsa_N1_3 | ecosystem: Environmental > Terrestrial > Soil > Palsa > Peat permafrost | place: Sweden...
TACGTTGATCCGAATAAGATTTCCCCTGGATTACATGCTGTGGTCGAGTGCCATGGCCGCAACACCACGGTTTACCTGCTCTGCGGCCTGAGGCCGCAGCAACGCCGGGCGGCGTTCCGCAGGCTCCGGATGTCCGCCCGGATGGGTTACTGTCCCGCGTTGCCTGCGCCGCAGCTGGCACTCGCGCGGCTCGCGGACCGGATCAGGACCGGCCTCGGCCAGGCTGGGGCCGTCTTCCGCTCCCATCCGGCCGCCAGCACGGTGCCGCTCATGGTGGTGTCGGCGGGGGCGATTGCCTTCCTCTTGCTCGCCACGGTCGGGGCGCCGGCCGGCGTGGCCCCGGTGCCCGGGGAGCTGATCCCGGCGGTCGCGGCCCGTCCGGTTAGCGAGCTGCTGGCGCCGGCGCCGCGGCAATCCATCGGGGTCGCGGCCTTCACCCCGCAGCCGACCGCCGCCGGCCGGACGCTCTCGGACTCGACCCCGCCCCCCGCGCCGTAGCTCAACTACGCTGGATCCGCCAGCAACCGGGCTCGGGCCCGGCCGGATCGAAGGAGCTTCGGGTTGAGCAGGCGCGGATGGCTGCTGTTCGCCGCGATGGGCGTGATCTGGGGCATCCCGTACCTGCTCATCAAGGTGGCCGACGGCGGCGTCTCGGTGCCGGTGCTGGTCGGCACCCGGGTCGCGCTCGGCTCGCTGCTGCTGTGGCCCGCGGCCATCCGCGGCGGCCACGTCCGCGCGCTCAAGGGCCACCTGAAGTGGCTGGCCGCGTTCACCGCGGTAGAGATCGTCGCCCCGTGGGCGCTGCTGTCCAACGCCGAACGCCACCTGCCCAGCTCGACCAGCGGCCTGCTGGTCGCCGCGGTGCCGATCTTCAGCGCACTGCTCGCCCTGACGTACAAAGGTGACCGGCTCACACCGATCCGCTGGGCCGGCCTGGCCATCGGGCTGGCCGGCGTCGCCCTGCTCGCGGGCCGGGGCGCGGGCAAAGGCGACGCGCTATCGGTCGTGCAGGTGCTGCTGACCGCGCTCGGCTACGCGATCGGCCCGCTAATCGCCAACCGCAAGCTGGCCGACCTGCCGCCGGTCGCCGTCAACGCGGCCTGCCTGGGCGCGGCCGCCGTCATCTACGCACCGTTCGCCGCGCTGACCTGGCCCAAAGCGATGCCGTCGATCCAGGTGCTGGGGGCGCTGGCCGGACTCGGCGTGATCTGCACCGCGGCCGCCTTCCTGGTGTTCTTCCGGCTGATCGCCGAGGTCGGCCCGGCCCGGGCCACGGTCATCACCTACGTCAACCCGGCCGTCGCGGTGGCGCTTGGCGTCGGTGTCCTCGGCGAGCGCCTGACCCCGGCCATCGGCGTGTCCTTCGCGGCGATCCTGGGCGGCTCAATCCTGGCCACCCGCCCTGGCTCAGGCCGCGCCCACCCTGCGGCGCCGTCCCCCCAGGGCCCGCCGCTGGCTGAGGATACTGCCACCACCGCCCGTTCAGAATGATTCTGTTCTTTAATGATTCTGAACGGGCCGTGGTGCGTGCCGCCGGCATGATCCGCGGTTTTCCCTGGGGAGGCTGATGAGCACGACCGCGGTACCGGAGGTGGCCGGCTCGCCCGGCCTGCGGATGTCGACCGCTCGGGGCCGGTGGGTGGTGACCGCCACCGTGCTCGGCTCGGGCATGGCTGCCCTGGACGCGACCGTGGTCGGCATTGCGATACCCGCCATCGGGCGGGACTTCCACACCACCGTGACCAGCCTGCAGTGGGTGGTGGACGCCTACACGCTGACGCTGGCCGGCTTGCTGCTGCTCGGCGGGACGCTCGGCGACAGCTACGGGCGGCGCCGGGTGTTCATGATCGGCACCGTGTGGTTCGCCCTCGCCTCGCTGCTCTGCGGCCTGGCCCCGAACGTGGCCGTGCTGATCGCGGCCCGCGCCCTGCAGGGGGTCGGCGGCGCGCTGCTGACCCCGGGCAGCCTGGCCATCCTGCAGGCGTCCTTCGCCAAGGACGACCGCTCGGCCGCCATCGGCGCGTGGTCAGGGCTCGGCGGCATCGCCACCGCGGCGGGCCCGTTCCTCGGCGGGTGGCTGATCGGCGCGGTGTCGTGGCGCCTGGTCTTCTTCATCAACCTCCCGCTGGCGGTGGCGGTGCTGGTCATCGCAGCCAGGCACGTGCCCGAGACCCGGTCCCCCGGTGCGGTGCCCAAGCTGGACGTCAAGGGCGCGGTGTGCATCAGCGGTGCGCTGGCCGGGATCACCTACGGGCTGATCGCGGCCTCGTCGGACGGCTGGGGATCGGTGTCCGTGCTGGTGCCGATGGCCGTGGGCGTGCTGCTCGGCGGGCTCTTCATCCTGGCCGAGGCGAAGGAGGCGCAGCCCATGCTGCCGCTCGGGGTGTTCGCGTCCCGGCAGTTCTCCGCGGCCAACGCGGTGACGTTCGTGGTGTACGCGGCGGTCGGCGGGGTGCTGTTCCTCGTCCCGACCGTGCTGCAGGTGGTCCGCGGCTACAGCCCGCTGCAGGCCGGCACGTCGCTGCTGCCGGTGACCGTCATCATGCTGGTGCTTTCCGCCCGTTCCGGCGCGCTGGCGGCCAGGATCGGGCCGCGGCTGCAGATGTCCGCCGGGCCCGTGGTGCTCGCCGCGTCGCTGTTGCTGTTCACCAGGATCGGCGGAGCCGGTGACTACCTGTCCGCGGTGCTGCCCGCGGTCGTGCTGTTCGGGTTCGGGGTGGCGATCATCGTGGCCCCGCTGACCTCGACCGCGCTGTCCGCGGCCCCGGCCGATCACGCGGGGATCGCCTCGGCGGTCAACAACGACGTGGCCCGGGCGGCCGGGCTGATCGCGGTGGCGGTGCTGCCCGCGCTGGCCGGTATCACCGGGCAGAGCTACCTGCACCCGGCCGCGCTCGCCCACGGCTTTAAGATGGCGGCGCTGATGGCGGCCGCCTTCTGCGCCGTAGGCGGCCTGCTGGCCGCCGCCACCATCCGCAACCCGGCCCGGGCGGCCCAAGCCAAGCCGTCTCCGCGGGAATCGTCCTGCGGTCTTGAGGCCCCGCCCCTGCGTAACCTGGAACCGACAGGACCCACCATCACCGAGGTAGGGGATAAGCGATGACGGCTGACGGCTTCCCGGGCAGCGCCTCCGGGGACAGCGCCGATGCGGACAAGGCGGTGGAAGCGGCCGCGCGGGCGGCGCGCGGAACCGTCGCCGACCTGGCCGCCGCGCCGGACGAGCAGCTGGACGACGCGCTGCGGGCGATCGCGGACCAGCTGGGTAGCCGGGCGGACGCGGTACTGGCGGCCAACGGGGCGGACATCGCGGCCGCTCGGGCCGACGGTATCAGGGACGCCCTGCTCGACCGGCTGCGGCTGGACCCGGCGCGGATCGAGGCCATCGCGGGCCAGCTCTGGGCGCTGGCCGACGTCCCGGCCGAGCCGTCCCAGCAGACCGTAAGGGAGCTTCCTGACGGCCTGGTGCTGGCCGAACGCCGCCGGCCCGTCGGCGTGATCGGGGCCAACTTCGAGGCCCGGCCGAACGTCGTGGTGGACATTGCGTCGCAGTTCGTCAAGTCCCGCAACGCCGGGGTGCTGCGGACCGGCTCGGCGGCGATCCGTTCGGCCATCGCGCTGGCCGACGAGGTCCTCGCGCCCGCGCTGGCCGCGGCGGGGCTCGATCCGGCCATGATCCAGCTGGTCCGCGCGCCCGGGCAGGATTCGGCCCGGGCCCTGGTCCGCCAGCCCGGCCTGATCCCGCTGGTCATCCTGCGCGGCAGCGGCGACAGTACCCGCGCGCTGGCCGCCGAGGCGGCCCGCCACGGGGTGCGCACCATGGCCCACGCCGACGGCGGCGCGGTGCTGTACCTGGACGCGGACGCCGACGGCGCCATGGCCGAACAGCTGATCGAGGCCAGCCTGGACCGGCTCGGCGTCTGCAACCGGCTCAACCTGCTGCTGGTCCACCCCGAGCGCTGGGAGGAGATGCTGCCGCGGATCCGCAGGCTGCTGGCCCGGCTGGGCATCAACGCTTCGCTGCCGCCGCACACCCATCCGCTCGGCCACGAGTGGGCGCTTGACCCCGGCCACGAGCCGACCGTGACGATCGCGCCCGCCGACGGGCCGCGGGCGGCCGCGCTGCTGGCCAACGAGGAGACCTCGGGGCTGGCGGCCTCGATCGTCACCGAGAACGACGCCGCCGCGGCGCAGTTCCTCGGCGCGTACGCGGGCACCGGGGCGTTCTGGAATGCCAGCACCCGGCTGCTGGACGGGTTCAAGCTGTTCTCGGTGCCCGAGACCGGCATCAACATCGACGCGGTGCCCGGCCCGCGCGGCCCGGTCACCTTCCGCGACCTGTACCTGCGCCAGTTCGTGGTCACCCCAGAATGAACCTCAGAAGGTCCGAGCCGATCCGCCGGGCCGAGCGGGTTCCCACGGGGCACCACGGTCTCTGCTGCCACTGCGAGCACGCGAGCCCCACCCCGCCGAACCGAGGCGCGGGGACGTAGTGGTGTGGTTGTGGCACCCTACACAAAAGCGTGTGTAGGCTGCCACAACCATACAAACCGGACTGGGGCGTACGGGACCGGAACGCATTGGTGGTGCGGGCGGTGCGCGCAGCGGGTCACCGGCGCCGTCTCGGCGTCGAACCGCCCGGCGTCGCGGGCGGCAGCGGCTAGCCGGTGGCTGCGCAGCGCCCACTGGTCATGGCGCCGGCTCGTAGGTGATCGATTCGAGGGTCATCTCGTCGCCGCCGCCGATCGTGACGTCGCCGCCGCCGCAGCGCGGGCAAAGGGCCAGCACGTCGGTGGTCTCGGCGTGCAGCCCGCAGTCGCGGCAGTCGATGGTGGCCGGCACCGTGACCAGCTCAACTACGGCGCCGGCCGCCTCGGTACCCGCGGCGACGAAACTGAACGCCTGCGCCAGGGATTCCTCGACCACCGCATGCCGGACCCCGAACCGGACCCGGATCCCTGCTACCTGCCGACCGCCGGCACGCTGGCGCACTGTCTCAAGCACGCCCTCGCACAAGCCGTACTCGTGCATTCCGCTCCCGGGTGATTAGGCCGCGCGGCGCGCCTGCCGCCGCTCGAGGACTTCGTCCAGCACGGTGCCGAAAAGAGCCGCCTTGCTGCCTTTCGATTTTCCGCTCACCCGGTCCAGGGCCGGGGCGGCCACCGACTCCAGCGCGGCCAGGCCCTCGCCCAGCAGCCGCCGGGTCTCCTCCGACGCCATGATGGCCTGCACCGAGTCCAGCGCCTTCTGCAGGCCCTCCCGTCCCTGGCGGGTGCCCACCAAGAAGCCGACGGCAAAACCAAGTACTACTTCCACGCCCATCACTTCCTCTCCGGCGCGGGCGGATCACATCTCACGTAGCTCCAGGTAGCGCTTGATGTCAGGTAGTGAGTCGATCACCAACGCCAGCACGGCGGCTATGACGACCGCCTTGATTAGCCTGCTCAGCATCCCGCGCACCTCCCTTCCCTGTGTCGTGATTTCTCTGGTAAGTCCGTGACGCTCCCGGCATTCTGCTCGTCCAGGCTGGCCTGGGCCAGGATTTCCTGCACCGCCCGGACCGCGTGCGGCAGGGCCTGCGCCACCGGATCGGTGAGGCCCATGCCGGCGCTGACGTCGGCGGGCTCGCAGGCCACCAGCAGGCTCCGCCCGGGCCGGCCGCCCAGCGAGGTGAGCAGCGCGAAGATGCTGTCCGGCGTCAGGCTGTGCGCGTCGATGACCGGGCTGGTCAGCGAGGCGGGGCTGGAGGGTTCGGGCAGTTCGATGTCGATGACGCTGACCGTGCCCGGCGCCGCGCCCCGCGGCGCCGCGTCGATAAGCACGAACAGGTCGCAGCCGTCGAGCAGCTCATAGGCCAGGTGGACGCCTCGGATGCCGAAGTCGCGGATCTGGACGCCGTCCTCTCGCGGCTGCTCGCCGAGCAGCCGGACGACTTCGACGCCGAAGGCGTCGTCACGCAGGAACACGTTGCCCACGCCGGCCACCAGCGTCCGGCCGGTCATGACGCCGCCTCGCACGGCTCGACCTCGTCCACGCTGAAGTAGAGGAAGCGCCCGTGCGCGATGCGCAGATCCTGATCGGGATCATCGGCCAGGGCCACCGCCAGGTACGGATGGTCGTCCACGTCGAGCAGCACGGCCTGGACCTCGGCGATCCGGCCGATCAGGAACATGTCCTGGGCGTCGCTGCGGCGGTGACCCGGCCGCAGCCGGACCCGGCTGCCGCGCCCGATCCGGTGGCCGCCGATGTCCACGGTGTCGGTGTCGGGGGACACGGACGCGTCCGCGCCCGGGTCCCACCAGGGCACGTCCGGATCGCCGATCCAGTCCGACTCACCGGCGGCGTTGGTGCGCGCGATCATGGTGTGCCCACCGGATGCGCCCGCGCCGCCGGAGGCGCCCGCGCCGCCGGACGGGGCCGGGCGCGGCGAGCGGACCGTGCCGTGCAGCTTGACGATGTCGCGGGCGTCCATGGCCTCGACCCGGTCGATCAGCGCCGCCGCCCGGGCGTCGGTCGCCCTGGCCTGGAGCTTCTCGTCATCAGAGAGCGCGAGGGTGCGCAGCGTGAGGATCTCGTCGATCTCGAGGCCGTCGTAGAGCTCGCCCGGGCTTTCCGGCGCGACCTCGGGGTGGTCGTACAAGATGATCGGCGAGGACAGCACGATGTCCCGCCCGCCGTCAGGGTCGGCCAGCACCGGCCAGCCGCCGATGTTCTCGCACTCGGCCACGGCCGTCTTCGCCCACTCCGGCGGGTCGATCATGGAGATGAACTCCCCGCCGGCGGCCGTCATGATCACGTGCGCGGCGACCAGCGCGGTGGGCAGCGCGTCGTCCCGGCGCGGCGGGACGGGCTCGACCGCGGTCCGGTTCTCCACCCGCACCCGCAGCCGTACCGCCTGCCACGGCCCCTCGAGCGGAAAGGCCCGCACGGACACCAGGCCCGCCAGCGGCTCCCGGCGGCGGACCGCGTACCCCGCCCCCGCGTCGCTCGTCCCCGCGTCACCGTCGCCGGCCAGCGACTCGCGCTCCTCGCCGCCGTCGACCGCGAACTCGTGCACGTAGCCCGTCCCGAGCAGGGCATCACGGCCGACCGTGAACTCGATCTCCCGCTCCACCGCCTCGTCCCAGGTCTGCGCCGGGCCGGGCTCGGCCGCCTCGGTGCTACGCCTCTGCACCTGCAGGAAACGAAGAATTATCTGAACGGAGGCCTGGCCGGAGTGCTCGAGCACGATCTCGGCCTGGGTGAAGTCGCGCTCGGACGGGTCAGCGGCCGCATATCCGGGCCCCATGACCACGCCCCACTGCCAGCGGCTGCGGTTCTTCTGGGCCGACGCCCGGTAGGGGTACAGGATGTACCCCTCGTACAGGACCGCGTCGGCGATGCGGCGAACGGCGTCGAGGCTCACGGCTGCCTCGCCTCGCCGATGGCGCCCGCCGGCCCGCCCGGACCTCCGGGCACCTCCGGGGTCCCCGCGGCCGTTACCTCGTCCGGGCTCTGAGCCGCGGCCAGCAGGGCGTTCAGGGTGGCGTCCCAGGTGGGCAGCGCGTTCCGCGCCTTGTACACCGACATCGCGTCCAGCGTTTCCCGGCTGCAGCGCAGCCACGCGCTGTTGGGGAAGTGCGCGTCGACGAGTTCCTTCCAGACGGTGACCGGCATCCGGTAGGAGGCCTCGGCGCTCCACGGCACCAGTTCGACGGAGTAGCCCTGCTCGGTCGCGATGAAGACGGTGCCGCTGAACAGCATCAGCAGCGGGACCGTACCGTCGTCCAGGCCCGCGAAGTAGCGCCCCGAGGCCACTTCCAGGTCGTAGGTGCACGGGACGGGCAGCTCGATCTCGGTCACCGCGGTGAACGAGGGCACCATGGCGGTGATCGTGGCGAGCTGGATCGGCTTGACCGTGTCGGCCCAGCGCGACGGGTCCCCGAACAGGTCGTGCAGCCGCTGCGCTTCGGTGGCGGAGTACCGGCGGCGGTGCGGCTCGATCCGGATCTGGCAGCGCAGGGCGATGGCATGAATGCGCGCACCGGAACGTTCGGTCACGGTCAGCTGGAAGGTCAGCGTCGGCGTCACCGCGTACCGTTCGGCGGTCGCGCCGGTACAGCCGAAGATCAGGTCTGCCATCTCAGTGTCCCAGCTCCGCCCCGGCGGTTCGTCGTTCCAGCGCGGCCGCGCGGTGCCGCAGGCCGGTCATGAACCTCGCCAGCGCGGTGCGGACCTCGGCGCCGCCGTCGAAGCCCGTCCAGTACATCCGGAGCTCGCCGACCAGCGAGTAGCACATGTCGATCGGGATCAGGAAGACCTCACGGCCCAGTTCGGTGCGGTTGACCAGGATGGCCTCGACATCGGGGGTCATCTCGCGCAGCAGCGGGCGGGAGGCGGCGATCCGGTCCCAGGCCTGCAGGTCGAGCTCGCATTCGGTCGGGCCGGCCGGGCTCGGGTAACCCGCCACTACCTGGCCGATCGCCGAGTTGTAGAAGAAGAAGGCCATCGCGACCGGGATCTGCAGGTCGTTCCAGTCCAGGTCGGACAGGGGCCGGCTCGGATCGTGGACGATGCGCTCGGGCACGGCCCGGTACCGGCCGCCTCCAGCGCCCTCCTGGGTAAAAAGCAGGTAGCACGCGCGGCAGGCGCAGGCCAGGGACCGCTTGTCGGTGTCCACCAGGTGCCCGTGCCGCTCGGTGAGCACCTCACGGCAGAGCTCGCAGTGTTCGACCCCGGAGTCCGCGGCGTCCCGGCTCCTGTTGTCGGCCAGGCCAGGGATGCTGTCCAGGGCGGGCAGCCCGGCCACCAGGCCCGCCAGCCCGTCCAGCTCCCGATGATCGCCCGCCTCCGGCACCGTGGCCGTCGGCGTAGCGGCAGCCTCCGGCGTCGCGGGCGGCGGGGGAGTGACCGCCGTCCGCTTGGCGAAGCGGCGAAGACCGGTGGTCACCGGGCCCCCTGGAGTCCCGCGGGACGCCGGCCGATCTGCAGTAGCGGCAGTTCGGCCGGCGCCTCGACGACCTCGACGTCGACCCCGGCCGCATCGGGCGTCGCTCCGGTCACTGCCTCCGCGAGCGCCGCCCGGACCGCGTCCGGCGAAGACCCGCAGCCGTGACCGGTCGCCGCCTCCATGCGCAGGTGAATCACGCCCTGATCGTCGAGGCCGAGGTAGGTGACCTGGCCCGCATGCGAACCGAACTGCGGCAGCACCTGGTCGATGGCGCGCTGGGCGCGGGCGCCGATGTCGAGCGGGTGCAGGTCATGCACCAACAGCAAGCTCTCCACCAGCGGGTCCGCGACCAGCCCGTCCAGCAGCCGCGGGCCCGCCCCATGGGGATCGGAGCCGACGATCTTGACGATCTCGGCCAGCCCGGCACCGTACAGCTCGACCAGGCAGCTCACCAGCTCCTCGGCGGTCTCGGCGACCTGCGGCCCGGCGTGGGATCGAAGCTGGTCGAGCAGCGCTTCGATCCTTTCGCCTGCTACCTGCGCATCATGACCCGAGGCCATCTGCCCTCCCGATGGTCGCCGCTTCTTTGAGGGTTCGCCGGCTCTACATCGGCAGGGGGGTTCCCGTCGGGGAGTGCACCGTGTTGAGCGTCTTGCCGTTGCCCAGGTACATGTGCACGCCGCAGGGCAGGCACGGGTCGAAGCTGCGGACCGCGCGCATGATGTCGATGCCCTTGAAGTTGTCCGGCGGGTTCTCCTCGAAGATCGGCGTGTTCTGCACTGCGTCCTCGTACGGTCCGGGCGTTCCGTAGACGTCACGCACGCTGCCGTTCCACGGGGTCGGCGGGTACGGGTGGTAGTTCGCGATCTTCCCGTCCCTGATCACCATGTGGTGAGACAGCACACCGCGGACCGCCTCGGTGAAGCCGACGCTGTTCGCGTCCTGGGGAACGGTGAACGACTCCCAGGTCTTGGTGCGTCCGGCCCGGATCTCGGCGAGGGCCTGCTCGATGAAGTACACCCCGAGCGCCGCGGAGTAGGCCTGGAAGTAGGTCCGGGCCCGGTTCCGCTCCAGCGCGTTGGACAGCGGCCGGCCCTGCTTGTCCACCGGGATCTTCCACTCGAAGGTC
>Ga0302229_10004053_pt1 | contig 10047 bp, 13 predicted proteins | sample II_Palsa_N1_3_FD_193518 | JGI IMG/M metagenome (GOLD analysis project Ga0302229, IMG submission 193518) | Peat permafrost microbial communities from Stordalen Mire near Abisko, Sweden - II_Palsa_N1_3 | ecosystem: Environmental > Terrestrial > Soil > Palsa > Peat permafrost | place: Sweden...
TGGGCTACATGCGCAATCACCTTGCGCATCGAACGGGCATACGGGCGCGAGGCCTTCATCATGTCCTGCGCGCGGCGTATTTTCGCCGCCGAGACCATTTCGAGCGCGCGCGTCACTTTGCGCATGTTCTGCGTGCTCTTGATCTTGGTTTTGATTTCGCGTCCGCTTGCCATGCTCTATCCGCTCGTTCTGCTCGCTCGTGGGACCGGATGGCGACTCGGCGCCGCATCCTGTTTCCGATTTCTGCTTACCAGCTACCGGTCTTCTTGTATTCGTCCACCGACGACTTGAAGACGGCTTCGATCTCGTTGTTCCAGTCACCGGTGGCGACGATCTTGGTCATCAGCTCTTCGTGGTTCTGATGCATGAAAGCGTGCAGACCCTTCTCGAATGGGAGCACCTTGTTGACCGCCAGGTCATCGAGGTAGCCCTTCTCGGCCGCGTACACCGACAGCGCCAGCTCGGCGATCGACAGCGGCGAATACTGGCCCTGCTTCATCAGCTCGGTCACGCGCTGACCGCGATCCAGCTGCGCGCGCGTGGCCGGGTCCAGATCCGAGGCGAACTGCGCGAACGCGGCCAGCTCACGGTACTGTGCCAGTGCCAGCTTCACGCCGCCGGACAGCTTCTTGACGATCTTGGTCTGCGCGGCACCGCCGACGCGGGACACCGAGATACCGGCGTTCACGGCCGGACGGATGCCGGCGTTGAACAGGTCGGTTTCCAGGAAGATCTGGCCGTCGGTGATCGAGATCACATTGGTCGGCACGAACGCCGACACGTCGCCGCCCTGGGTCTCGATGATCGGCAGCGCGGTCAGCGAACCGGTCTTACCCTTCACTTCGCCGTTGGTGAACTTCTCGACGTACTCCTCGGACACGCGCGATGCGCGCTCGAGCAGACGCGAATGGAGATAGAACACGTCGCCCGGATACGCTTCGCGACCCGGTGGGCGCTTCAGCAGCAGCGAGATCTGGCGATAGGCCACGGCCTGCTTGGACAAATCGTCATACACGATCAGCGCGTCTTCGCCGCGATCGCGGAAATACTCACCCATCGCACAACCGGAATACGGTGCCACATACTGCAGCGCCGCCGACTCGGAGGCCGAAGCAACCACGACGATGGTGTAGGCCAGCGCGCCATGCGACTCCAGCTTGCGCACCACGTTGGCGATCGACGAACGCTTCTGGCCGATGGCGACGTAGATGCACTTAACGCCGGAATCCTTCTGCGCGATGATCGCGTCGATCGCCAGCGCGGTCTTGCCGGTCTGGCGGTCGCCGATGATCAGCTCACGCTGACCGCGGCCAACCGGAATCATCGCGTCGACCGATTTGTAGCCGGTCTGCAGCGGCTGGTCGACCGACTTGCGCCAGATCACGCCCGGCGCCACCTTTTCGATCGCCGCGTTGAGCTTGGCACCGAGCGGACCCTTGCCGTCGATCGGGTTACCCAGCGCGTCGACGACGCGGCCGAGCAGCTCCGGGCCGACCGGCACTTCGAGAATGCGCCCGGTGGTCTTGGCGGTGTCGCCCTCGCGCAGATGCTGGTATTCACCAAGCACCACGGCGCCGACGGAATCGCGCTCAAGGTTCAGCGCCAACGCAAACGAATTGCCCGGCAGCTCGATCATTTCGCCCTGCATCACATCGGCCAGGCCGTGGATGCGCACGATGCCGTCGGACACGCTGATGATCGTGCCTTCGTTGCGTGCTTCGGCGCCGAGCTTGAACTGCTCGATGCGGGTCTTGATCAGCTCGCTGATTTCAGACGGATTCAAAGTGGTGCTGGACATGGTCGTTATCCTGAAATTTTGTTTTCTCAAGAGTCCGGCCACGGATGGCCGGCTTTTACTCTTCCGCGAAAAGGACTTCGCGTAAAACTTAAACTGCCAACGCGCTGGCCATACGGGCCAGACGTCCGCGGGCGGAACCGTCAATCACTTCACTACCGGTATCGATCACCACACCAGCCAGCAGCGACGCATCGACCTCGGTCTCGAGTTCAATCTCGCGCTTGAAGCGGCGCTTGAGCGACACCTTCAGCTGCTCGGACTGAGAGGCATCCAGCGCCATCGCGCTGGTCACCTTGACCAGCAACTGCGACTCGGACTCGCGCTTGTAGGCTTCAAACAGTTCGGCCACTTCAGGCAGCAACGTGACCCGACGGTTTTCGACCAGCTCGGCCAGAAACTGTGCAAACGGCGCATCGGCAGAGATGCCATTGGGCAAATGCAGTGCCACGATCTGCTCGGGCTTGACCCGGGGATCATTGTCGAGATCGACCACGCGGGCATCCGCCGAAACCGCCGCCGCGAACGCCAGCGACTGCGACCAGCTATCCAGCGACCCAGCCGCGTGCGCTACTTCAAAAGCAGCGCGAGCATACGGACGGGCGAGGGTGATTGCCTGGGCCATCGATCAGATCTCGGCCGCGAGCTGGTCGAGCAACGCCTTGTGCGTCGATGCATCGACCTCGCGCTGCACGATCTTGCTGGCACCCTGCACGGCCAACGCGCCCACCTGCTCACGCAACTGGTCGCGCGCACGCTGCGCCATCGAGGCGATATCGTGCTGCGCCGAGGCCTTCAACCGATTGATCTCGACTACCGCCTCGACGCGCGCCTTTTCGATGATCTGGTTGGCTTGCTGCTGTGCCTTGTCGATGATCTCGCCAGCCTGCTGACGCGCCACCTTGATCTCGGCCGCCACCTTGGTGTCGGCCTCGCGCAGTTCAACGTGGGCGCGCTCGGCCGCGTCGAGGCCTTCAGCGATTTTCTGCTGACGCTCAACAATGGCGGCCATTATGAATGGCCAGCCAAACTTCATCACAATCCAAGCCACAGCGAAGAACGCCAGGCCTTGGACGACTAAGGTGAGATTGATATCCATCGCTGCTCCTTAAACCAACTACGTTTCGCGTTACCGCGAATCGCCGCCTAACTTACTTGGCACCCAACGCTGCCAGGAAAGGATTCGCGAACAGCAGCAGCAATGCGATGGCAACGCCGATGATCGGCACCGCATCCAGCAGGCCGGCGACGATGAACATCTTGGTCTGCAGCATTGGCGTCAGTTCGGGCTGGCGCGCAGAACTCTCGAGGAACTTGCCACCCAGAATGGCAAATCCAATGGCAGTGCCAAGAGCGCCGAGGCCAATCAGCAAGCCGGCAGCGATGACAGTGAACTTCATCACTTCAGAAATAAGGGCGACATTTTCCATGGTGCTCTCCGATTTGAATTCTTTAAAGTTTACGTGGATGGGGGAAATCGAATAAATGCGGCGAATGAACTCCGTCGCGATGTCTAGTGCTTTGTTGCAGCCATGCTCAGATAAACGACAGTGAGCATCATAAAAATGAAGGCCTGCAGAGTAATGACCAGAATATGGAACGCGGTCCATACAAAATCGGCCACGAACTGCATCGGCAACATCACATAGGTCAGCTTGCTTGCCCAAGATGCATTGAACGTCATCAGTGCAATCAGGATGAAAATGAGCTCACCGGCATACATGTTTCCAAAAAGTCGAAGACTGAGCGAAAGGGGGCGAACAAGCTCTTCGATGATTCGCAATAGCAAATTGGCAGGCGCAAGCAGAATTTTGCCGACGACACCGGTCGCATGAAATGGTGCAGTGAGCATCTCTTGAAAGAACAGCTTAGGACCCTTGTGGGAAACGCCGTAAACCTGAATCAGTAAAAAAACGCCCAGTGACATGCCGATGGTGCCATTGAGATCAGCCGTTGGCACAACTCTCAGAAAGGCATGATGCGGATTCAGTCCGACAACAGCATGGCCTTTGGCCCAAAGCGAAGGCAATAGATCGACTGGTAGCATATCCATGAAATTCATCATGAACACGAGACAGAAAATTGTAACCGCCAGCGGTGCGATAAAACGCGTGCTGCCGTGAAACGTCTCTCGCACCAGACCATCTACGAAGGTGACCAGAAGCTCCACCGCGCACTGCAGTTTGCCCGGCACACCGGCTGTAGCTCTGCGCGCGACGCGCAGGAACACAAAAAGGAAGATTGCAGAGAGAAGCAACAGAAAGAAAATGCTGTCGACGTTCAAAGTCCAGAATTTGCCCGAACCCACGCTTACCTGCAGGTGATGCAGATGATGTTGGATGTATTCGGTTTGTCCGCCCGTCGGCTCGCCTGCCATATCTCAACCCTTGAATCTGAACGCTATCCAGTAAACCGCGAGGGCAGCCACCAGCCCCGTCAAGGAAGCCAGCGGCGGCAATTTGAATCTAGCCAAGATCAGGACCAGCCCCCCGACGATTACGACCCATTTCAGGATCATCCCCGTCAGCAAGCGGCCCAGCGCCACGCCTGCACCATGGAATCCGATGAAAAAACGCATCGACAACACCATGGTACCCACCGCCACCAGCGCCGCACTTGCGGCCGCCGAAATCGCTTCGCGGCGTCCCAGCGCCAGAAAAGCGAGGCCGGTCAATACTGCTACAGCAAGCTGCAGCAGCGTTATGCGCAAGGCGAGACGTCGACCGGAGGCAAGACTATTTAGCAAGTAAGGTCCCCGCACGGTTTACACCAGGCGGCACCGCTACAGCTACGGGCCACGATCCCAATCCCGAAAAGTATATCAGCCGCTCCTGCTAGACGACAACCGCGCAACTCTCGCATCGAGACTTGTAACGTGAAGATTTTGCGCTGCAGTGCGGCACACTTCAGCTACTGCCGCGACTCAGTTCGGCACCATGAAGGTCATATTTTTACGTCAGGATGTCGACTCAAAAACTGACCCGGCTGCAGGTCGCGCCCGAGGTGCAGGTTTCATGCACGACGACCTTGTCCAATCCCGCTAGACGCGGTTCCAGTCGCTGCCAGATCCAGCGGGCGAGCATTTCGCTGGTGGGATTCTCTAGCCCCTCGATGTCGTTGAGATAATGGTGATCCAACTGATCGTAAAGCGGAGCGAACGCCGTCTTGAGGTCGGCGAAATCCATGACCCATCCCATCGCAGGATCCGGCTCGCCCGCCACGTGAATTTCAATGCGAAACGAATGGCCATGCAGACGCGCGCACTTATGTCCTGCCGGCACATTCGGCAGCTTATGCGCTGCCTCCAGCTGAAATACCTTGAAGATCTGCATGGCAAACGCCCGCGTGCCGGAGTGGGTTGGCGGAGCAATACACGCCTGAAATGGTGGCTATAGGTGGACTCGAACCACCGACCCCAGCATTATGAGTGCTGTGCTCTAACCGGCTGAGCTACATAGCCATGGGATTGCCCACTATACCGGATCAGCATGACCTCGGCAGGGCGCGGAAGTGTAATGGCGTCTGCCGGTCGGTACAAGTGCGGCGCTTGCTGCATCTTGATGCGCTGTGGTTGAATCAGTCACAGAACCGGAGAGGTTGTGCCTGCGCACATTGCACGGCACGGCACCAGGAGGCCCGATGATCGACACTGATGGCTATCGCCCCAACGTAGGCATCGTTCTGCTGAATGCGGATGGTCAGCTGTTTTGGGCGCGCCGAATCAACCGCGACGGCTGGCAGTTCCCGCAGGGCGGCATGCGGACGGACGAGACACCGCTGGAAGCGATGTACCGCGAGCTGGAAGAAGAAACCGGGTTGGCACCGCAGCATGTCGAGGTGGTGGCGGCCACCCATGGCTGGCTTCGTTATCGGTTGCCCAATCGCTATGTACGACACCATCAGCGCCCTACCTGCATTGGCCAGAAACAGGTCTGGTTTCTGCTGAAGCTGGTGGGTGGTGAGGACGCACTCAAACTGGATGCCTGCGACAAGCCAGAGTTCGATCTCTGGCGATGGGTCGACTTTTGGTACCCCGCGGCGCATGTGGTCAATTTCAAGCGGGAAGTCTACGAACGCGCATTGCGGCAATTTGCGCCATTGGTTGAAGGCCTGTGCAGCCTGCAACTCGGTACGCTGCCGCCACGAAACAATGACGACCCATCGTCTGGTGGCCCGCGCAAAGGGTGCGAAGCCGCATAGGGCATGCCGCAGCGAACGATTGTTGACAATCGTTCGCATTCGCGTTCTCATAGGTGCATGTATATCTGCCTGTGCAACGCCGTTACCGACCATGACATCCGCCGCGAGGCTGCCGATGGTGTGCAGTCTTTCAGCGAATTGCAGGCGCGCACGGGTTGCTCTGACTGTTGCGGATGCTGCGAGCAAATGGCTCGCGCCACGCTTGCCAAAGCTGTCGAACATCAGACGCTCGTTCAGTGGCCCGCCGTCGCGGCCTGATCGGCGCTTTTCGATTAGGCCGGCGCTGGATCGAACTCAGTCGCATCCCTGAAAGCTCACTTTCCTGCGTCCAACGCGCAAGCAAACCATAGCTATTCCCATTCAACCACCGGGCGATCGGCGTTTGTATAGTGTCTGCATGTTTGAACGGCCCGTCGGAGACGCCCATGAAAGGTGATGCCAAGGTTATCGAGTACCTCAACAAGGTGCTCTACAACGAGTTGACCGCGATCAACCAGTATTTTCTGCATTACCGCATGTTCAAGGACTGGGGCTACACGGAGCTGGCCGAACACGAGTACAAGGAATCGATCGAGGAAATGAAGCACGCTGATCACATGATCGAACGCATTCTTTTCCTCGATGGGCTGCCTAATCTGCAGCATCTGGGCAAGCTGCGGATCGGCGAGAACGTGCTGGAATGTATTCAGGGTGATCTCGATCTGGAGATCGATGCGGTGAAAGATCTGCGCGATGCAATCGGCTACAGCGAAGGTGTTGCCGATTATGTGAGCCGCGATATGTTCAAGGAAATCCTGCACGACGAGGAAGAACACATCGACTGGCTGGAGACCCAGTTCAGCCTGATCAAGGACATTGGCGCGGAACGCTATCTGCAGAACAAAGCCAAGAGCTGAGCCCGCATCGCGCGCAGGGATTTACCTTGCGCGCCTGAAACGCCAAAGCGTGCATTCGTTCCTTGACGCTTTCATCACACCGGGGCTATACCTTGAGTTTTCCCCGGAACCACCTGCATGGCTTCACGACCACCGCCGCGTTTTGTGGTGCGGAAGCACGACGACGCCGGTCTCAGGCGGCGTCAGCTGTGGCTTGGCCTGATCTGGCTGGGTAGCCTGCTACTGACCGGACTGGTGGTCGGCTTGCTGAGCCGGCATGCGAACCCGGCGGCGATCGATCACCGGCAACAGCGCGCGATGAGCGCGCAAATCGAAGATTTGAAGCAGCAGGTTGCCAATGTCCAGCGCGATGCGCAGGTCAACGAGGTAGCCACCAAGTCACTGCGCGTCACGCTGACCCAGCGTGAGGAAGAAATAAGTGGCTTGCGCGCCAATCTAGGCTTCTACGCCCGCCTGGTCGGTGGCGATACCCAGCATCAGGGATTGAAGTTGCAGGAAGTGAAGCTGGAGCCCATCTCCGGCTCGCACGGCTGGAACCTCATGCTCAGTCTCACCCAGAATGCCAAGCGTAGCGATGAAATCACCGGCAACGTGACCGTCAGCGTGGAAGGTCTGCGTGGCGACAAGGTGGTGCAATTGGACTGGACCGCGCTGGGTGACGCCACACAGAAAGACGGCCTGCCGTTTCGCCTGATGTATTTCCAGCAGTTGCACGGCACCATCGTGCTACCTGCCAATTTTCGTCCGATGCGACTGCATATCGGCATCCAGTCCGCGGGCGACGCTCCGATAACGCGCACGGTTGCCTGGGAAGACGCACTCAGTGGCAATATCATCACAGCTCAGGGGGATCACGATGCTCAACCGTAAACGCAACGAACGCAGTCAGGTCAGTCAGGACACCAGCCTGATCGCACATGGAACGGTGATACGCGGCGATCTGCGCTTCAGCGGCGCGCTGCACTTAGACGGACGTATTGAAGGCGCCGTGCTGGGCGAGGGAGACGATGCGATCTTCACCCTCAGCGAGCACGGCCAGGTGCAGGGCGAAATCCGTGTGCCGCAGGCCATCATCAATGGCCATGTGACCGGTGATGTACATGTCAGCGTTCGACTGGAGCTGGCCGCTCACGCGCGTATCGACGGCGACCTGCGCTATCACACGATGGAAATGGCCGCCGGTGCCCAGGTGAACGGACGTATTGCCCGTCAAGCCGACGACACACCGCGCGAGCTGCCGTCGCCAAATGCGCTGGATGAGGGTGTGATGGCCTAAGGCGCTATGCTTGTAGCGTGTCCGACACGGCCCCATATTAGAGTCTGTCTTCATAATCCAAATGCGCCGCGCCGGGAGCTGTTTGCCCGCGGGGCAAGGAAGAAAGAGGGAATGTATGTCGATACATGACCGAGTGATGACGCCGCCCAGTGGGCAAACAGACCCGGCCCTGCGGGTTGTCCTGCAGCGGCCGTCATGCGGCAGCCCGCGGCTTACTCATGCAACCAGCATGGGCTGCGCCACGGTCTATCACCTGCCAGCCGCTGCAGGACAACGCGACGTATTTAGATTATGAAGACAGACTCTTAGACCATGGAAACCCTGCTCACCATTCCCGACTATCGCAGCAGCGGCGAAGCGCTGTTGTTCACCGCGGCCGCTGCGCACAAGGTGCACGAGCTGATTGCCGAAGAAGGCAATCCGGCGCTGAAGCTGCGTGTCTACATCACCGGCGGCGGTTGCTCGGGTTTCCAGTACGGCTTTACCTTTGACGAGGCACAGGCCGAAGACGATTTTGCGCTCGAGCGCGAAGGCGTGACGCTGCTGTGCGACCCGCTGTCGCTGCAATATCTTACCGGCGCGCAGATCGATTACGCCGAGAACCTGAGCGGCTCGCAGTTCGTGATCAGCAACCCGAACGCCAAGACCACCTGCGGGTGCGGCTCTTCGTTTTCGACTTGAGCGGAATGCTTTGATGGATCGGGCCATGCTTCCGCGTCAAAACACGTTTGCCGGACTCAGCCTGATACTCAACCGGGCAGCTGAGCGGCGTGACGAAACGACGTGGATCAACGAACAGGCAAGCGCACCCAATGCGCGCTATCTGCTGCTGGATGCCGCCGGTGAAGCGTTCATGCTTCGCGATCGCGAAGCGTTGCGCTGGCTGGATATCCGCGAACGCGAACAGCTGATCCGCGAAGCGCCGGCCAGTTTTCTCGGCCTGATCAATGCGACCCCCCATTTCATGCTGGTGCTGGACGAATCCGCCCCCATCGGCTCGCTGGAACAAGCGCTCGACGCTCGACGCATGAGTCTTCGCTCCGCCGGCTTGCAACTAGCCGCCGAGGAAGCCGGTCTATTCGCCTATGCCAAGGGCCTGTCGCACTGGCAGCGCGAAATGCGCTACTGCAATCGCTGCGGCGCCTCGCTCGAACTGATCGCCGCCGGCCATCGCGCTCGTTGCACTAATCCAGACGGCGCCCATCTGCATTTTCCGCGTACCGATGCTGCCGTCATCATGCTGGTGGAATACAAGGGTGCCTGCCTGCTGGGCCGCCAAGCCGGTTGGCCGCCGGGGCGCTATTCCACGCTGGCCGGTTTCGTGGAGCCCGGCGAATCGCTGGAAGACGCCGTGCGACGTGAGGTAGCCGAGGAGGCCGGCGTGATCGTCGACGAAGTGCGCTATCACTCTTCTCAACCGTGGCCGATGCCCGCCTCGCTGATGGTGGGATTCATCGCCACCGCCTCATCGCCCGAGATAACCTTGTGCGACCGTGAACTTGAAGAAGCGCGCTGGTTCACGCCACAGCAGATCGTCGACGGCCTTGCCGACGGCAGCTTCCTTCCGTCAATGGCGCTGTCGGTGTCGTACCAGCTACTTGCCGGCTGGTTGCAGCTGCGCGCAGGACTGGATCTGGATGCGCTGGTCGCTGACAGTCACCCACGTTGATGTCGATCGGATCACCGTTGCCAACCCGCGCTGAACTTGAGCCCTATCGGTCACACATCATTAAACGATGTCGCGGTAGACGCGATGACTCATCGCGCGATCTTCGGCAACTGACGCGGGTCATCTCAATCGAGAGCGTCTGGCACGCGCATCACCGTCCATCTGCGGTGGAATCGAACACTCGCATACAATGCGCACACTCTCCACGAGT
>Ga0302229_10004057_pt1 | contig 10044 bp, 4 predicted proteins | sample II_Palsa_N1_3_FD_193518 | JGI IMG/M metagenome (GOLD analysis project Ga0302229, IMG submission 193518) | Peat permafrost microbial communities from Stordalen Mire near Abisko, Sweden - II_Palsa_N1_3 | ecosystem: Environmental > Terrestrial > Soil > Palsa > Peat permafrost | place: Sweden...
CCGGCGGCCCGACGCCCCCGCCGGTGTCGGGGACGCTGACCCCGGGCCAGGCGGCCTCGGCCGAGCAGGCGGTCACGGCGTTCTGGGCCGCGCTCGGCAGCAATAACACGGCGGCGGCGGCGGCAACGGTAGTCCCGGCGCAGCGATCCTGCGTTCAGTCGTCGCTGGGCAGCGGCGCTCCGACCATCAGCGTGTCCTCGCTCCACATCACGTCAGCGCAGCCCGCTGGGAACTCCAGCGCGAGCGTGCGCTTCACCGTCAAGGCGGAGGCGAAACTCGACGGGCAGGACATCCCGGTCCTCCCGCAGGGACCGGGCAGCGCGCAGTGGCTCGCGACGACCGAGGTGGCCGGCCGCTGGTACGTCAACATCGATGACAGCACCGCCCTCGCGTTCGGCGGCGGCTGCGACTAAAACTCGCCCCGAAATGTCAGAGACCGGTGACACACTGCGATTCTATGGAACCGCGAAAAGGGACGGTTTCCGATTACCCGGGGGAATTGACCATGGTGACGGCGGCGCGAGACAGACTGGCCCGGACGCTGGCCGGCGAGGTGAAAAGCGCGTCCAGCGTCGAGCTGACGGCGGCGCTGGACGACCTGAGCCTGCAGGTCGAGGGGATCGGCCGCCTCCGGTTCCCGCTGACTCCGGCGAAGGTACGCAAGCTCATCGAGTTCGGGGAGCCGGCCCGGTTCGGACGGGGCACGGAGACGCTGACCGACCAGGACGTCCGTGACACCTGGGAGATCCCAAAGCGTCTGGTCAGCGCCGGGTGGAACGACGCTTCGCTGGCGGACATCCTGGCAACGGTGAAGGATGAGCTCGGGCTTCCGCACCGGGCCGAGCTGACCGTCGATCTCCACTCGTTCCTGGTCTATGAGCCGGGTCAGTTCTTCCTCGCGCACCAGGATTCCGAGAAGGACGACTCGATGATCGGCACCCTGGTGGTGACGCTGCCATCCAGCTATACCGGCGGCGAGCTCATCGTGGGGCGCGACGAAGAACTGATGGAGTACCGGGGATCGAGGGGGGCGCTCTCGGTGGTCGCCTTCTACGCCGACTGCCTGCACGAGGTCCTCCCGGTGAAGTCGGGTTACCGGATCGCCCTTACCTACAACCTGCTCCTGCGCGGTGACACCAGTCGCCCGGAGGGCGACGCGGGATCGATCGCCGAGCTGACCGACCTGCTCGGCGAGCACTTCTCCACCCCGGCTCCCCGCTATCACGGCGGGCAGCCGACGGACGTGCCGAGACGTCTCGTCTACCTGCTTGACCACGAGTACACGCTGCGCGCCCTGGGCTGGGGCAGGCTCAAGGGCGCCGACGCCGACCGGGTCTCGCTGCTACGGGCGGCCGCGAGCGACGCTGGCTGCGAGACGATCCTCGCGCTGGCCGACATCAGAACGCAGCACGGCGCTTCCGGCTACGACCCGTACGAATACCGAGGCCGAGAGTGGCGGGACAACGACTACGGCGACGACCCCGACGGCGAACCGCGGAACCTCCGAATTCACGGGCTGATCGACACCGAGGTCGCCCTGACGCACTGGACCGGTCCCGACGGCACCGGTCTGGAGGAAACGTCGCTGTCGGTGGCGGCCGGCGAGGTGTGCGCGTCTACCCCGACGGACGTCCTGAAGCCCACCGACTCGCAGTACGAGGGCTACATGGGGAACTACGGCAACACGCTTGACCGCTGGTATCACCGGGCCGCGGTCGTGGTCTGGCCCCGGGCGCTTGCCTTCGCGAACCGGGCCGAGCCTTCGCCCGTCTGGGCTCTCGAGCAGCTCATGGCAATGGCCTCGACCGGCAACCTGCCCGGCGCGCGGACCGCCGCCACGACGCTCGCGCCGTTCTGGGACGCCACCGTACGCGGCCGCCTATCGGCCGACAACGACAGGATCTCGGAACTCTTCGACAGCGCGTTGCGAGCGGGCCACGCCGTGGCGGACGAGGCGAGCGCGATGACGCTGTTGCGCCCGTTCCACGTCGAGAACCTGACGGTCGCGGCCGTGAGCCCGCTCGCGGACGTCACCAGCGCCTATGGCGACCGGTGGACGATGGAACTACTGGAGACGTGGTCGGATGAGGCTCGGCCGACCTGGCCCTATGGCGGGTGGGAGCGACCCCGCTGGATAGCAGAATGGCTGCCGAGCGTGTGCGCAGGTCTGCACGCGGCCGGCCGGGCCGGCCCGGTGGCCGCGCAGTACCTGCTCGACCAGGCCCGGCTGTGGGCAGAGAACGCGATCAGGTCGGCGCTTGGCGTGTCGTTGCCCAGCCAACGCGATCATCAGCTCACCGCGCTTGGCGAACCGCTGGCCGCGCTGTTGTCGGCGGCCGCGGCGATAGGGGCGGTGAACACCGCGAACACGATCTCTCACTATGTTCGCAAGCAGGACGACTCCGTCGCCGCGCTGGAGATGTCAGCCCTGCGCGCTGCCGCAGCCCGGTCATCAGCCAGGCTGGCCCTGCGCAGCAATGCCGGGTTCGCCGCCCTGGCCGACGATTGCGCCACTCGGCTCCGTGCGCGGCTAGACCGTCCGTTCCGCGCCCACGACGACTGGTCAATCGAACTGCCTGCCGGCGGCTGCACCTGTGCGCTGTGCACTGTCCTGCAAGGGTTCCTGGTTAACCCGAGCCGACGCACCTTCGAGTGGCCACTCGCTGAGCAGGGCAGGCAGCATGTCCAGTCCAAGATCGACGGCGCCGAGCTGCCGGTCACGCAGGTGACCAGGCGGCAAGGCCGCCCCTACACCCTGGTCCTGGCGAAGACCGACGCGCTCTTCGCCGGAGACCTGCAGCGGCGGTCCGGCGCCACGGCAGACCTGAAGTGGCTCGCGGCCCGGTGGCCGGGCAGCGCGTAACACTGCGGATAGGGCAGCCACGTCCGCTCGAATGTCAGTCGTCATCTCTATAATCAAACACATGAGCGACATAAACTTGATTGATGATCAAATATTGAACACCGATCCGATTCCGGTGGAGCAGCTGGAGGCGCGGATCTGCGAGCTGGCAGGGCACCTGACGGCGGCGACCTGCCGGTTCCTTGAGCTGGTGGCGGACTTCGACGCCCGGCAGGGATGGGCGTCGTGGGAAATGGGGTCGTGCGCGGCGTGGCTGTCGTGGAAGTGCCAGATCGCTCCGGGCACCGCCCGCGAGCACGTCCGGGTTGCCCGCGCCCTGCCAGAGATGCCGCTGATCCGGGCGGAGTTCGCCGCCGCCCGGCTGTCCTACGCGAAGGTCCGGGCGCTGACCCGGATCGCCGACGCCGACAATGAGGCCGACCTGGCCCAGATGGCGCTCGCGATGACGGCCGGGCAGCTGGAGCGGTTCGCCCGCGCCCACCGCCGGGTCACCGATTCCGACGGTGCCCGAGCCCGGTCGCGGCGGCAGTTCCGCTGGGGGTGGGTGGACGACCACGAGTTCTCTTTCCGCGGCCAGCTCCCGCCCGAGCAGGCCGCCGTCGTTCTGCAGGCGCTTCGGGCCGCCATGGACGACCTCGAGCATCCGCACGATAACCCCGACGGCGTTTCCGCGGAAACGCGGGCGGAGGCGCTGGCCCGTCAGGACGAGCGGGACGGGACCGCCTGGGATCAGCCGCTGCCGCCGCCGCGGCGCAAGGAGGACACCGAGAGCCTGGCCGACGCGCTCGTCGGGATCTGCGCTGACTACCTCGCCGGGCGCGCTCGGCAGGCCGACAACCCCGACACCTACCAGGTCATCATCCACGCCGGGACCGCTGCCATCAGCGCTGCGCAGGAGCCCGGCGACGTTCCCGCGGAAACGCGGAGGGCCCTCGCCGCCCTGGCCGAGACCGTCCCGCTGCTGGCGTTCCCGGAGAGCCACCCCGCCTGGCCAGCCCGCAGCCACCTGGAGGACGGCGCCGCGATCGGCCGCGCGACCCTGCAGACGATCGCATGCAACGCCACCATCAGCGCCATGCTCCACGACGCCGATGGCAGCATCCTCAACGTCGGCCGGCGCACCCGCAAACTGTCGGCGGCGCTAAGGCGCGCGGTCCGGGAGCGGGACCGGCATCGGTGCCGCTACCCCGGCTGCGAGTCCCGGCGGGTCGACGCTCACCACATCCGGTACTGGTCCAACGGCGGCGAGACCAAGCTCGGCAACCTCATCTCGCTCTGTAAAGCGCATCATCACCTCGTCCACGACAAGAGCATCATCATCGCCGCCACCAGCGGCGGCGGGTTCACGTTCTACCTCCCTGGCGGCGGGCGTCTATCGAACAGCCCGCCGCTCCCGGCGGGCGACCCGGCCGCCATCACCGAATGCCACGGGGCCGAGGTCACGCCGGCCACCATCGTCTCCCCGCACTCCGGCGGCCGCCTCGACCTCAACATGGCCGTCTGGGTGGCCGTCACCAACGCCGAGGTTCGCGCCCGACGCCGTCAGCAGGCAGCGCAAGCCGCGCAGACCCAGGCTGCCTGAAGCCGTGCTGCCGCCAGAGACATGCAGGGTCCGTTCGAGATGACTGGTTTGGGCTTTAGGCGAGGATCGTCCAGCTATGCGGCGGGACCGTCAGCGGGTCGGCCGGGACCGCGCCCGGGTCGGGGACCTCGGCCACCGTCAGCCCGGCGGCGGCGACCGCGAACTCGACCGGGTCGTCGCCGACGTTGAGCAGCAGGAGCAGGCTCTGGCCGGGCTCGGCGCCGGTTACCCGCAGGGCCATCGCGGAGTCGGTCAGCTGCTCGGCCACGGTCCGCGCGCGGACCAGCCACGGGTGGCGGCGGCGGAAGCCGATGAGGCGCTGGTGCAGCCGGTAGTAGCGCCAGCCCTCGGGCGCGAGCTCGGACGGAGACGAGGGGAAGGCGGGGCGGATCTCGTCGTCGCCGCCCTCGCGGAACTCCTTGAGGCCGCGGAAGCCCTGCTCGTCGCCGTAGTAGACGCTGGGCACGCCGCCAATGCACATCAGCACCGCGACCGCGTGGCCGAAGTGCCGGTCATCGTTGAGCTGGGTGGCCAGCCGGGTCACGTCGTGGTTGCCGACGAAGGTCTGCGCCAGCTCGCCGTCGAGGAACTCGTTGTGCCGTCCGAGGGCGTGGTCGAGTTCGAAGAGGTTGCGGTCGTTGAGGGAGGACCAGATGGCCTTCCATACCTCGTACTGGGTGATCGAGTCCAGGTTGGCCTCGTTCGCGTAGGCGGCGTAGTCGCCGTGGATCATCTCGCCGAGGAACCACGCGTCCGGGAACGACTCGCGGACGGCGGGGATCACCTTGGCCCAGAACGCAGGCGGGACCGCGTAGGCGGCGTCGAGCCGCCAGCCGCCCGCTCCCCGGCCGAGCCAGTGGCTCATCACCTCGATCACGTAGCCGAGCACCGCGGGCTCATCGTGGTCGAGCTCGACGAGCTGGCCGTGGCCTTCGAATACCGCGTAGTCGCCGTCGGCGGCGCGCTTGAACCAGCGCGCGGCGGGCGACGCCGGGCCGCCGTGCAGGGCGGCCTGGAACGGCGGGAATCGCCGGCCCACGTGGTTGAACACGCCGTCCAGGATCAGCCGCAGCCCGCGTTGGTCGGCCGCCGCGACCAGGGCCTCGAAGTCGGCTTCGTCGCCCAGCCGCGCGTCGATCCTGAAGTGGTCGATGGTGTCGTAGCCGTGGCTTTCCGACGCGAACACCGGGCCGAGCAGCAGGCCGTTGCAGCCGAGCTCGACCGCGTAGTCCAGCCACTGCTCGAGCTGCCCCAGCCGGTGCCTGACCGGCGCGTCGTCCGGCAGCGCCGCCCGCTCCGCGCCGGTGAAGCCGAGCGGGTACACGTGCCACAGAATGGCGTGATCACCCCAGGTCGTCACTCTGTCCACGGTACCGGCTCCGCTGGGTTACCGGGCGGGTTCACCGGGCGAAGAGATTAAATGCGCGTTACCGAGTGCCATAGGGTCGGGCTGTGCCCGACGAGCTGAACGATCCCTTTTCCACGGCGGCGCTGCGCGGCCGGGTGCTCGACGCCTGGGCGGCGTCGCCCGCCCGGTTCCGGGAGGACGCCAACGCCGAGGAGGACTACGCGCTCGGCGGCTACCGGGACCGGGTGGTGGTGGAGCTCGCGCAGAACGCCGCCGACGCGGCCGCCCGGGCGGGAGCGCCGGGCAGGCTCCGGCTGACGCTGCGGGACGGGACGCTGCTGGCCTCCAACACCGGGGCGCCGCTCGACGCGGCCGGGGTGCAGGCGCTGTCGACGCTGCGCGCCTCGAGCAAGCGCGACGACCCCGCTGGCCCGGGCGACGGCGGCACCGTCGGGCGGTTCGGGGTCGGGTTCGCGGCGGTGGTCGCGGTCAGCGACTCCCCCTGCATTCAATCCGCCGCCGGCGCCGTCGGCTGGTCCCGGGAGCGGACCGGGCTGCTCGTGGCGCAAGTGCCCGCGCTGGCCGGCGAGCTTGAGGCGCGCGGCGGGCAGGTGCCGGTGCTGCGGCTTCCGTTCGGCGATGCGGACCGGGCGGATGGGCTGCCGGTCGCGGGCTTCACCACCTCGGTCGAGCTGCCGCTGCGCGATCAGGCCGCCGTCGGGCTGGTCGCGCGGCTGCTGGCCGAGACCGGGCCGGCCCTGCTGCTGGCGCTGCCGGCGCTGGCCGAGGTTGAGATCGAGACCGGCGGGGTGGCGCGGGTGCTGACGGCGGTCCGCACGCCCGACCTGGTGACGATCACCGACGGCGACGCGGTCAGCGGCGGCGCGGTCACCCGGTGGCGGGTGGCGGCCGACGGCGGCGCGCTCGATCCTGGCCTGCTGGCGGACCGGCCGGCCGAGGAACGGGCCCGCACCGCCTGGTCGGTGCGCTGGGCGGTGCCGGTCGACGCCGATGGCGGGCCGGTCGCGCTGCCCGCGGACGGGGTGAGCGCGGTCGCGCACGCGCCGACGCCGACCGACGAGCCGCTCGGGGAGCCGGCCCTGCTGCTGGCGTCGTTCCCGCTCAGCCCCGACCGGCGGCACGTCGCGCCCGGGCCGCTGACCGACTTCCTGGTCGACCGGGCGGCCGACGTCTACGCCGGGCTGCTGCCGGGCCTGCCGGCCGGCTCCGGCCTGCTCGGCCTCGTGCCCGGCCCGGTCGGGCGGGGCGAGCTGGACGCGCGGCTGGCCCGTGCGATCGTCGACCGGCTGCCGGAGGTGGCGTTCCTGCCGGCCGCCGACGCGGCGGCGGCGCGGATCCGGCCGCGTGACGCGGTGCTGCTGGCGGGGGGCACCCCGGCACTGGCCGAGTGGCTCGCCCCGGTGTTGCCCGGCCTGATCGACGGGCCCGCCCGGCACCCGGCGCTGGCCGTGCTCGGGGTGCGACGGCTGCCGCTGGCCGAGCTGGCCGACCTGCTGGCCGCCCTGGACCGGGAGCCGGCCTGGTGGCGGGGACTGTACGCGGCCCTGGCGGACGCCCCCGCCGCGGAGCTGGCCGAGCTCGGCGCGCTGCCGGTGCCGCTGGCGGACGGGCGGCTGGTGCGCGGCCCGCGCGGGCTGCTGCTGCCGGGCAGCGGCCTCGATCACCCGGACCGGCTGGCGGTGCTCGGGCTGCGGGTGGTGGCGCCCGAGGCGGCCCATCCGCTGCTGGTCCGGCTGGGTGGGTTCGAGGCGACGCCGCGGACCGTCCTCGAGGACGCCGCCACCCGGGCCGCCGTCGCCGCCTCCTACGAGGCCGCGAACGAGGCCGGCTACGACGACGACCGGCCCGAGCGGGTCGCCGACGCGGTGCTCGGACTGGTCGCGACGCTCAACGCCGGGCCCGGCGACTACCCCTCCCTAGCCGACCTGGCGCTGCCGGGCGACGACGGCGACTGGTACCCGGCGGGCGAGCTGCTGCTGCCCGGGTCGGAGCTGGCCGAGGTGATCGCGGCCGACGCCCCCTTCGGCACCATCGACCAGGCGGCGGTGGACCGGTACGGCGTCCGGGCGCTCGAGGCGGTTGGCGTGCTCTCCTCGTTCGGCCTGCTGACGGCGGACGACATCGAGCTCGACGAGTCCGCCATCGACCTGGAGCTGGACGGGATCGAGGACTGGGCGGCCGACTCGGTCGCGGCGCTGGGAGAATCGGAGCTCCCGCCGGTGGCGCTTGAGGTCACGGCCGTCCGCGACCTCGACCTGATCGACCGCGACCGGTGGGCGCGGGCGCTGGAGCTGCTGGCGCGTCCGCCGTTGCGGGCGGCGCTGGTCGACCGGACGCGGGTCCGGCTGTTCGACGGCCGTCATGCGGACGTGCCGTCCTACACAGCCTGGTGGCTGCGCCGTCACCTGGTGCTTGACGGTCATCGTCCGGGCGACCTGCGCGCCCCGGACGCGGACCCGCTGCTGTGGGGGCTGTACGACCCGATGGACGCGGCCGGCCCGCTGGCCGACCCGGTGATCGCCCGCGCGCTCGGCGTCCGCAGCGCGCTGGCGGACCTGCTGGCCGAGCCCGGCGGCCCCGACGAGCTGCTGGCGCGGCTGGCCGACCCGGCCCGGCCGGTCTCCCGCCCGCAGTTGCGCGCGCTGTGGGCGGCGCTGGCGAGCGCGGACGGGGACCGGGTCGCCCTGTCGCCGGTCGATCACGTCCGGGCGGTCCGCGGTTCGCAGGTCGTGCTGGCCGACGCGGACGACGTGCTCGTGCTCGACGCCCCCGACCTGTGGCCGCTGCTGGCCGACCAGCCGCTGGTGCTCGCCCCGTACTCGCTGGCGGGGCGGCTGGCCGACCTGCTCGACCTGCCGCTGGCGTCGGAGGAGATCGCAGGCTCGCTCGACTCGCCCGGCCAGCGCGCCCCGGTTCCCTCGATCGTCGCCTCGATCGTGCCCGACGCGCCGTCGCACTACCAGGCGCACGACAAGCTCACCGTCGACGGGATCGAGCTTCCCTGGCGCTACCTCGACGGCGAGCTGCACGCCGCCTCGCCGGCCGGCCTCGGCTGCGCCCTCGCCTGGCAGGCCGGGCAGTGGACGCGGCGGCATCTGCTCACCGCCCTGCTGACCGACCCTGGCAGCGCCGGCCGGGTGCTGGCCGACGCCGACCTGGACCCGCTCTAGCCGGTCGGGACCGAGCCCGACGCGACCGCCTGGCCGGCGGCGTCGTAGGCGGTCCAGCGGGAGTCGGCCTGCTGGGACGAGCTGAGCGGTACGCCCCAGAACTTCTGCCGGCCGACCGCGGTCGCCTCCGCCCGCACGGTGCTGCCGTCTTTGAGCGTGATCACCAGGTAGGACACCGAATCGGCGGCCGTCCCCACGACCCAGGAGTCCGAGCCGCCGGCCCAGCCGGTCGCGGGCCTCCGCTGCGAGCCGAAGCAGTCGACGTCGTGGCCGACGGTGAGGCAGGTTCCCCACGGGCCGAGGTACACGGTCGCTCGCCACGGCTTCCCTTGGACCGTTCCGGACCCGAACGTCCCGGTCAGCCGAGCGGGCAGGGCCTGGCCGGGACGGAGCCAGGCCTCGAAAGTGGGGAGGAGCCCGCCGGGGGGTTCGAAGGGAATGGCGGTCGCGATCGCCCCGCTGCGCGAGTACGCGGTCACGCTGTCGACCGACACCGAGACGGGACTGGCGAACGCCACGAATCGCGACCCGTCGACATCGGCCGGGTGCAGGGTGAGGATCGTGCCGTCGGACAGCTCGACCCGGGCCGACACGACGTCCTTCCACACCTCGCCGAAACTGATGTTGACCGGGACCGGGCTGCCGTCACTGCCCTCGCCTCCGAAGCTGATCGGAGCGGCGGCGGTTGGCTGCCCCTGATCTCCGGGGCACGCCACAATCGACATGCCGTTGCCCTCGAACGCGCAGTCGTTCGAGCTCGGCGACATGACGGTGACATTCCAGGGATTACTGCCGATCAGGCCGGAGGCGACCAGGCCGGCCGGCGAATGGGGCCCGGGCGGGTTCACAGTGACCCGGATGTGGCTCGTGGTGGGCGCCGGCAGCGCCTCCTGGCGGGTGAGCGCGGGGACGCCGGCGACAGCGGCGACGACGACCGCGGCGGCCCCGGCGAGCAGGCCGGCCCGCCTCCGGTTCTTGATCTTCCGGCCGGTCAGCATGGCTGCCTCCAGCGGGGCGGCGCCCGGCTCAACCGCGGCGAATGCCGCGCTCAGGTCCTCGT
>Ga0302229_10004069_pt1 | contig 10025 bp, 19 predicted proteins | sample II_Palsa_N1_3_FD_193518 | JGI IMG/M metagenome (GOLD analysis project Ga0302229, IMG submission 193518) | Peat permafrost microbial communities from Stordalen Mire near Abisko, Sweden - II_Palsa_N1_3 | ecosystem: Environmental > Terrestrial > Soil > Palsa > Peat permafrost | place: Sweden...
GCGGAGGACGGTGACCTCGGTGGCTGACCCGGACGAGACCCGCAGTTGGCGCAGCGGCTTTGACCCCTTCGTCCCGTCAGGGTCCGGCGAGACGTACGCCACCCCCGAGGACATCGCCGAGCAGATGGCGGGGCCGAACCCCAACGGGCGGAGCCAGGAAGACGCCGCTCCGGACGACGCCGAGCGGGTCATCGTGCTTAGGGCCGGTGAACTGATGGCTGACGACGCGTTCCGGATCGACTACGAGTACGACGGCGACAATGCCGACCACGCTGGCGGCAGCCGTTTCCTCAACTACATCCGGCTCAATAAGAGCTGGTTCGACGGCTGCTGGGACCAGGACGAGCCGAAGGCGGACTTCGCGGCGATCGCATGGCGGATCGCGACAGCCCCGGTCATGGCGCCCGGCTACGTGCGCCTGCACCCGAGGATCCTCACCGCGGAGCTTCAGCGGAGCGACTGGGACAGCAGACTGCTGGCGCGCGTCGACCTGATCACCCCGGTCCCGCAGGCGCTGCGGCAGTCGCCGGAGTGGGGCGGGGGCCGGTGGTGGCGGGGCTGGCCGGCCGAGTCGCTGATCGGACGGGAGGCCTACCACGAGCCTGGCGGCCAGGATCTGGCGGAGGACCCGTACATCCTGCCGTCCGTCAGCCTTAGGTGGGCGGTCCCCAGCCGCGCGGCGCTGGCCGCGTCCCCCGGCAATCGGAGCCTGACCGAGGTGCAGCACGCGGCCAAGCGCTGCGTCGTCGCCCTGGTGGCCGAGCTCAACCGCACGGTCAACCCTGTTCTCGCGCAGCTGGAGCGGTCGTTATGGCTGGCGGCAAGCCCGGCGCGGCGATCGAGGAGGAGCCCCCGACCGGCTCCGTGGTCGCCATCGACTGGGGCGAGGCTCATCAGGAGGTCTGGGTCAGCAACAAGTCGAACATCGGGAACTGGTACTGCCCGGACATCCGGACCATCAAGGATCACCCGACGTGGGGCGACGTTCTCCGCCGGGCCAAGGGGCGGACGCTGGTCCTGCTGACCCCGGCCGACCGTGACGCGTACGCGGCGGGCTTCGACGCGGGCGCCCGCAGGGTCGGCGATGCCGTGACTCAAGCAGTCGACGAGATGAGGCTCTACGCGAACGGGAGCTACCCCGATGACTGACGACGCCCGGTCGGCCGTGACCCGTCTCCGCGAGGAGATGATCGAGGCCGCCAACAAGCTACTGCCGGGACTGGACCCGGTCCGGGCGTTCGCCGCGGGAGGCCTCCACGCGAGCGCGATGAAGGCCCTCGCGGGCGTTGAGGCGGCGCTGGGGCACCATGAGCGCGTCGGCCTGTACGGGAACGCATCGACCGAGGGGGAGCCCGGCAACTGCCCGCATGACCCGGACTCCGATCTCCACTTCGAGGACCCTGACGGGAGCGGCGAGTGGCTGTGCGAGGGCAGGCCGGAAGGCGCGGTCTGCTCGTCGTGCGTTGACGGCGAGGGAGGGGAGCGCGTCGACTGGCCGTGCCCGGAGTACGAGGGGATCCTGAAGGCGCTGACCGGGAAGGCGGCCGGTCATGGCTGAGGTCCCGCTGCGCAAGATGGGCACTGCCGACTTCATGGCGGAGGTCCGGAGGCAGGCGGAGGACGACAGGTGCGTGCCCAACTTCGCCGTGCTCCGCCTCCTGTCCGCGCTTGACGAGGTGCTGAAGGCCCACCGTGACGCCGGCGGCCGGGGCGCCTGGTGCCGCAACCCGGACGGCCAGCGGCAGAAGTTCCCGTGCGGCGAGTACCTGGCCATCACCGCCGAGCTGAACGGGAAGGCGGCCGAGGGCTTCAACTGCATCCTCGTCGAGGAAGACCCCGCCTCGGCTGAGTTGATCAAGACCCGGCTGGGCAAGCCGATTCAGCCGGACTTGTTCGGGGGGGCAGCCTGATGGCCGACGCCGGCGCCTGGCAGGAGAGCACCCGCGGTCTCCTGCAGTTCGCCTGCCTGACCCGTCCTGACTGGACGCGGGAGGAGACGTGGAACGCGATCCACGCGGCGAAGACGGCGGGCCTGCCGTGGGACCGGCTGGTGCGGCGCCTCCTCGATATCGCGTTCCGGGTGGAGACCCCGCCGACGCGCCCGCGGGAGTTGTGGGATGACGCTCGGGGGGTCCGGGACCGGGTGGTGCCGGGGCAGTTGGACCCGGAGGTGAGGGCGCGGCTGCTCGCTGACCTGGCGGCGCGGGGGCCGGTGGCCGGCCCGCGCCACGGCGGCGGGGGCGACCCGTGATCCGATACCCGGCGCGGCATGACGACGTGTGATCTAATGACCACAGAGCGATATAGAGCGGCGCAAAAGGCCGCGCTCACAGACCCCCGGGGGCGGCCAACAGGGGCCGCCCCCGGTTACGGAAAAAGGATAGCCCACATGACTGACAGCGATATTTCACAGCCGGGCAACGATGGCTGGGTCAAGAGCAGCCTCAGCTTCGCCAACGGCAACTGCGTTGAGGTGAAAGATCTAGCGGGCGGCGTGGTCGGCGTCCGCAACAGCCGGGACGCGGAGGGGTCGGTTCTCCGCTTCACCCCGGATGAGTGGCACGCGTTCATCGGCGGCGTGCGCAACGGCGAGTTCGACCGCTTCGGCGGCTGACGGTGAGCGCCTGGCGCAAGTCAACCAGGAGCACTTACAACGGTAATTGCGTTGAGGCCGCCGACGCCGGCGGGGCGGTGCTCGTCCGGGACACCGCTGACCGGGGCGGCGTCGTCCTCGCGTTCCCTGCGGGGGCGTGGGCGGCGTTCACCGCCAGGACCGCCGGGACGACCTGACGGATACCAGGGGGCGCGGCGGCAGCTCGCCGCGCCCCCCAACCCCCCTGGAGAGGAAAAGGGAAGATGCCTGAGATCAGGTGCTTCATCAACACGAGTCATCTCGCGCGCCACGCCCGGAAGGCGATAGCTGAGCGTCTCGGGTACGGCTGCGCTGTCCGCGTGACCGCCGCGGCAGGAAGGGCCGGTCCCTGATGGCGGCTCTCAGCGCGACGGCCCTCCGCACGATCCGCGGCGCCGGCTTCACCCGGTCCCAGTGGCTGCTGATGTGGGGTTACGGCGAGACGTGGGGCGGTGACCGCTGCGGCTGCCAGGATGACCGCTGCATCGGCCATCATCATGACGGCGCCGAGGGGTGCGGCTGCCTCGGGCAGATGATCAATGATGCGGTGGCGTGGCGGACCGCGACCCGCCGCCCCAACTCGGTTGAGCTCGCCGGGGGTCCCTGGGGCCTGAACCAGTGGGTGGATGTGAGCACGCCGCACGTGCTGGCCACCGTGTCGACGTCGCAGCATTATGCCGGGCCGGCGGTCAACGGGGTGGTGCGGGAACGGCCGGCGGAGACGTCGGTCCGCATCAGGCCGCGTGACGGCTGGTCGGCCGTGGCCGGCGAGGAGGAGTGGTGCGGGGAGAGGATGCTGGTGATCCGGTTCGCCAAGATCACGGCAGAGGAGGTGCCCGGCGGCGACCCCGGGCCTCTGATAGCCTGATCCCCGCGCCGTGCAGTAGCGCGGCGAAGCGCCCCCGCGCCGATTTCGATAGGCGGCACGGTGGCCGCGTAGAGCCTGGCAGTCCTCCGGACGGTGGCATGCCAGGCTTCGCGCTTTCCGGGGAGGTTTAGGCGGCGCGGGGTAGCACTAGGCGGCGCAACTTCTGCACGTCGATGCCCGGAGCCTGGATTAGCTCGGGGATCGGCACGCGGTAGCTCTTGCCCACGCGGATGATCCGGCAGGGGAACTCGCCAGTCCGGGCCAATTCCCACGCCTCGCTCTGGCCGAGGCGAAGCACGCGGGCCGCGTCGGGGAGATCCGCGACGGTCGGGAGCCGACTGAACTCGGCATCCGTCAACCCCGGCACCCGGGAGGGTCGGGGCGACGGCAAGGGCAGTGCGGGCGCCGCCGGCAGCGGCGGCACCGCCAACAGCGGTCGCGGCGGCTGCGGCGAGCAGTCCGCGTGCGCGATGTTGTACTCCGGACCTTCGGTCCTGATCGCGGCTTTCTCGGCCGCCTCCGCAGCAGGCCGCGAGTCAAGGAACTCGACCGTCAGGATCCGCTTCTCCCCCCACCACGGCTTGGATGAGGCGTGCTGCTTCCAACGGTGCCCGAAGTCGTTGCTGACCCCGACGTACAGCAGCCGCAGGTCGCGGCCGCCGTAGACGCGGTACAGCGCGGTCTGCTCAGGCTCGGGCGCTTCGCTCACGCCGCGTCCGCGCCGTGAGCGCCCTGATGCTCGGCCAGCAGGCGCTTGACGTACGCCTCGCAGTCGGCCAGCGCGATGCGCCGCACATGGGGCGCCAGCTTGAGGGGGATTATCTCCCCGCTCTTCATCAGGCGGTAAAGCTGCGAGATGGAGATCCCGATTTTCAGCCGCGCCTCCTCGTAGGTGAGCAGGAGCGGCTCTCCCACGTCCCGCACCGGCTGCTTGCTGCCCATCGGACCCTCCCCGTTTTAACGTTCAGATCATTTCGCCTGTCAAAGCGCTCTGCTTTCATCATGGCACTCTGCGGCTTCCCACCGCAACCCGCCGTTGCCAGCGACATCCAGCGGCTGTTACCGTTACGGCGCATGGGGGCGGACAGAGGGGAGAGCGCCGACGAGAAACTCGCCGTGAACCTGCGGGCGCTGCGCGACGGCGCCGGCCTGTCGCAGGGCGCCCTCGCCGCGGCGATGACGGAACGCGGATGGCCGTGGCACCAGTCCACGGTATACCGGGTCGAATCGGGGCGGCAGGGCGTGAAGTTCGCGGAGGCGGTCGACCTCGCCGGCATCCTCGGCACTTCCCTGGACCGGCTCACCTGGTCATCGGCGGAGGCCGCCCAGGCGGAGTTCGTGCGCGCGGCGGGGGCCGCGGTGCGGCTGTCCGCCGAGACGGTCTCCGCGGCGGTGCGCGACCTGCTTTCCGCGGTGTCCCGGGCGGAGCGGGTGCTCGCCGAGGCGGCGGGCAGCGACCTGCCGCGGGTCGCGGCGGCGCGGGATGACACCGCGGCGCGGGTCGCGGACTTCGGCCTCGAGGAGGCCGTCGCGGAGGGGATCAGGCGCCACCAGGCGCGCGGGCACGAGGAGGACGGCGATGGCGGGCAGCAGGAAGGCTAACGGCGAGTCGTGGATCAGCGAGGAGCCGAACGACCGCGGCTACTACGAGGCGAAGGTGTGGATCGGGCTGAAGCCCGACGGGACGCCCGACCGGCGGCACGTCCAGCGCAAGTCGCTGGCGTCCGTGAGAAAGCGGGTGAGGGAGCTGGAGCGGAAACGGGACGCGGGAACGGCGGGAAGGCCCGGGAAGCTGCCGACCGTCGAGCAGATGCTGACCCGGCACCTGACCGTGGTCCTGCCGGGCAAGGGCCGCGCCCCGCGGACCATCGCCGACTACTGGTCGAAATGCCGCAACGACATCTTCCCCCGCTGGGGGGGGCAGCGGATCGACCGGCTGCTGCCGGAGTACCTGGAGGACGGGTACGCGCAGATGCTGGAGGAGGGCCTGTCCGCCGCCCACGTGCTGAAGGTGCACCGCATCCTCTCGTCGGCGTACGCGGTCCAGGCGAGGAGGTCCGGGAAGTTCGGGATGGAGGGCGGCACGGTGCTGGTGAACCCGTGCGACTACGTCGACCCGCCGGCCGTCACCGCCCCGGCGAAGAAGTCGCTGACGAAAAAGCAGGCGCGGGCCGTCCTCGCCACGGCGCTGGAGCGCGGCACCTGGGCGCGCTGGGCGCTGGGCCTGTCGTGCGGCACCCGGCAGGGGGAGACCCTGGGGCTGCGATGGGACTGCCTTGACATCGACGTCCCCGACGGCGAGCCCGGGGAGATGCGGGTCGCCTGGCAGTTGCAGCGGCTGACGTGGGAGCACGGGTGCGCCGACGCGGAGACCCGCGCGATGCGGAAGAGAGGCGCGGCCGCCGACGACATCGAGCGGGCGGCGGCGAGGACCCGGCGGGAGTGCGCGGCGGCGCACTGCGAGCGGGTGCCGTGCAACCGGAACTGCAGATGGCGCGGCCGGGAATGCGGGCCGCCGTGCCCGGACGGCTGCGAGCGCCACGCCGTGCACTGCCCCGCCCGGAAGCTGCCGCAGGGCATCGAGCCGCTCGCCGGAGGCCTGGCGCTGCGGGAGATCAAGGAGCGCCGGCGGACCAGCGTCAAGGTGATCCCCGTCCCCCCGGAGCTGTGCGGGCCGCTGCGCGAGCACCGCAGCGCCCAGTTCGAGGCGAAGATGCTCGCCGCGTCGGAGTGGCAGGATCTGGGCATGGTGTTCTGCCAGTGGAACGGCCGGCCGGTCGACCCCCGGTGCGACTGGCAGGAGTGGTCGGACCTCCTCGAGGCGGCGGGCGTCCCCCACCGCGGCGTGCACGGCGGCCGGCACACGGCGGCGTCCCTGGCGATCGAGGCCGGGACCGCGCTGACGGTGGTGCAGGAGATGCTCGGCCACTCCGACATCAGGGTGACGCGCGGTTACGTGGAGACGTCGTCGCCGCAGTCGCGGCGGGCGGCGAAGGCGATGGGGCGGGCGCTGTTCGGCGAGGGCGAGTGAAGATCGAATTCCGGAAACTGTGCCCAGAAATGTCCCCACCGGCCTGCCGGTCAAGATCCCAATGTGCCTCTGACCTGGGAGCCGCCTTGGGGAATCGAACCCCAGACCTACGCATTACGAGTTCGCGGGGTACCCGTTCCTGCCGGGTCCAGCGACCGCGAACCACAAGGTCAGACGGCAAATTGAAGGCGTTGAATGTGGCGGGCGGCGGCTGGAATTGTCCCCGGAAATGGTCCCACGCCGCCGCCGCCGCCGACGGCACCCGAAAACACGACCGAAGTAACGGAGAGTCACCCGCGCGGGAGTTGCACCGCAATCGACTCCTGCGGGTAGCCGCTTGACAACACGCCGCAACCGGGCTGAACCTGGACAGGTCAGGACCGGGCGGGCAGCACGAACCCCAGACGTGCCAGCACCCCTGAGACAGGCGCCCCGCCCGGTCCTCCCCCCAACGGCCAGACGAGGGAGACCGCCGTGAGCGCCGACGCCATCATCGCCCCCCTAGCCGGCGCGGGCATCGCCGCCGCCCTCGACGACGGCGACCTGTTCACCGACCTCGCCGCCCGCCTCACCGGCGAGGAGATCACCTTCCACCGGGCGCCCGCCCCGCCCGTCCGCACCCTGACCGCCGCCGACCGCGGCCCGCTCCGCGCGAAACCAGGCACCCAGGGCATCCCCCGCGCCGGGACCCTCCGCACCGCCGGCGGCCGGGACATCGCCCGGGTCACCGCCGTCTACCTCCCCTACCGGATCCCCGACGAGGGGACCCTCCGCGCCCTGCACATGACCAGCAGGCCCCTCGGCCAGGTGCTCGCCCCCCTCGGCTGCACCCGGCAGTCCCTCGGCGCGATGGTCATCGCCGACGGTGACATCGCGGTGCGGTCCCGGGGCCTGCTGCTGATCGGCGGGGTGCCGGTCGCCCTCGCGGAGGAGCAGGTGCTCCGATCGTTCGCCGCCGCGCTGTAGGTCAAGCCTCTGTGACGGTGCCGTCAGCCCACGTGATCCGGGCGATCTTCCGGCCGGGCCCGGTCTTGTCCTGGCCGGGCACCTTGAGCGCGCCGGGTCCGCCGACCGTCACGGGCCCCCACACGACCTCGCGGGTGCCCGCAGCGCGCTCAGTCAGCGCCATGTCAGAACTGGTTGAACTGGGTGTTGCCGTTCCCGAGCTGGACGCCCCGGCTAGCGCCGTCCGGGTCACCCAGGTTGACCGTGTACGTGCCGTCCGGGGAGACCGCCGATGAGGTGTCCGCGGTGCGGGTGATGATCCGCCCGTCGTCCATCACGTCGGTCACGGTGATCTCGGTGCCGACCGGGCCGGGCCCCACATACCCGTCCTCACCCCGGGCGACGAACCGGAACGCGCCGTTCGCTGTCCCGTCGCGGGTGTCGGCGAACGCGCCGCCCTCGAAAAAGACCCAGCCGGATTTCGCCCGCAGGAACGGGGCGGCACTGTGGATCTGGCATCCCCGGTAATTCACGACGTGAATCATTTGATCATTTCCCCTTCATCCGTCAACCAGTCCCAGGATCGTCATCGCCCGCGAGCGGCCGTCGGCGGTGAGCCGGTAGAAACGCCGCCGCTTCCCCTCGGCGCCCGGTCCCCATTCGCCGGTGGCCCAGCCGGCGTTTTCGAGCCGGTCCAGGATCACGTACACCCGCCCGTAGCCGACCTGGGCGGCGCGGGCCAGCGGGTAGCCGGACAGGTTGGCCGCGCCGGACAGCAGCGCCAGCATGACACGCCGGTCCGAACGCGGCACCCGCCGCCGGTAAGCCCGGATCACGGGCCCGGTCATGATAGGCGGGGGACGACGTACCAGCCGAGCACGTTCTCATCCGGGTCGTCGTGCTCGGAGCCGCACACCACGCGGGCGCAGGAGACGCCCCCGGCGTCCACGAACCCCTCATCGTGCGGGGTCTGCCCCGGGTGCGCCCGGCACCGCAGCCGGGTGCAGGTGCCGGCCGTCAGGCGCGGCGTGAACTCCGGCAGCGTCGGCTCGGTGATGACCACGTCCGTCCCGATGATGGGGAACCTCGGCTCGGTCACGCCTCCAGCTCCTCGACCTCGAAGTAGAACTCCCGGCCGCCCATGGTGTAGCGAACCCGGTTCTGCGTGTTCGCCGAGACCGTCAGTCCCGCCGCCGCCGGGACGCCCGCGACCGCGGCGTCGCGCAGCATCTGCCGGATGCGCTCGGCCTCCGCGTTCTGCCGGTTTTCCTTCTGCTTCTGCGGGCTGTCACCCATGGTCACGCCTCCGTTTCGCTGACTTCGGTCCAGTCCTCCACGACGATGACCCGCCGCCGGCGCACCTTCCCGCCGGTGCGCGCCGCATACTCAACCCGGTGCGCCGCCGGGTACTCCGGGTCGTCCCCCCAAACCAGGTAGTCGCCGCTCTTGCGCTCCTGCCCGTACTCGGCGACGACCTCGCCCGCCTCGGCGGGGGAGACGACGACGGCGGTGGGGGTGTCGTACCGGGTGATCATGACTCTTTCCCCGCGCTCGACAGCGCTGAGGATGTCCCGCATCTTGAGCCGGGCGTCGCCGGCGGTGTAGCTTTCCACGCGCTCAGGCATCCCCGGATGCCGGGGCGACGGTGTCTTCCGGAGACTTCCCGCCGCCCCTCGCGAGGTACACCGCACGGGGCACGGTCACCACGTAAACGGAGTGGATGAACTCCTCCGGCCCACGGCAGTCCTCCACCCAGAACTCTGCCCCGCCGAGCGCGGCGACCGCCTCGCGAACCGGGTTGTCCGGGGACAACCCGCCGGACAGGTAGACGCCGCTGGCGCACACGGGCGCATCGCCTTCGACGAAGAACGGCAGGCTGTCACGCAGGTGAGTGGCTACGGCGAAGGTATTACGCCGATCCGATTCGAGGAAGGCCCGGCGGTACCGGCGCATTGCGCGCCGGGTCATGAAGTTCTTCATGCCGCCCAGTCAACCACATTTTGATCAAGTTGTGCAAGATGACTGAAACGGTGGTAGGTTTGGAGATGTAAGCGCCGCCACGCGGGTGGTCACACACCCGCACGGCGGCTAAGCCAAGGAACCTGCATCGGAGGCCCCCGGCATGAGAGTCATCCTAGACGGCCCGCGCTTCGGCCCGCTGCGCACTATCTTGTGGTCGTGGCCGCCCCGCCGCCGGGCCCGGCCCGCGCGCCTTCCCCGCCACGCCGCGCCGCGCCGCGCCCGCCGCCGGTGGTGGCCGCAGGCGCTCGCCGCCCTCATCGTCATCGGCGGGATCAGCAAGGCGTACGACGCCCACCTGTGGCTGGGGATACTGGTCACCGTCCTCGCCGCAGCCGCTGTGGCGGCGCTCGGCGTGTACGCGATGATCATCGGCGCCGGTCAGGGAAGGCAATCATGATCGACTACAGGACAGACGGCCCCGATGAGGCCCGGCAGGCGGAGTCACCGCACTGCTCAACAAGCACGGAGAGACCCCGATACCTTCCAGTGGGGGAGAGTAAGCCAATGCCCAGCACCGATGGCGGTCC
>Ga0302229_10004070_pt1 | contig 10024 bp, 7 predicted proteins | sample II_Palsa_N1_3_FD_193518 | JGI IMG/M metagenome (GOLD analysis project Ga0302229, IMG submission 193518) | Peat permafrost microbial communities from Stordalen Mire near Abisko, Sweden - II_Palsa_N1_3 | ecosystem: Environmental > Terrestrial > Soil > Palsa > Peat permafrost | place: Sweden...
GACGGCGTTCACGCCACCGCCACCGATCCCGACCACCTTTATGACGGCCAGGTAGTTTCCTTGGGACGGAACGGTCGTCATGAACTCCCTCGTATTCGGGTCGATCGCCGACCAATTGCCATTCGCGTACACCCACCATCGCTCACGTGCGCCGCTCCTACCTCGGATCCCTCATCCTCTTGGGAAGGTTGACGTTCACAGAGCGGCAACGTAACCCACCATACGGGGGGTGTTCCTGGCGGTCAAGCATGCCCGATCACCCTTCCGTCACGCTTGGCGCTTCAGGGACGCTCACGTCGACGATGTCGCCGACGTGGAGGGTTGCGCCGGCCAGGATCGCACTCACGTCCTCATACTTGGCCGGGAGCTGGCTCGCCGAGCCGATGTCGACGACAATGGGGGTCGTCATCTCCAGCTGCACCCACCCCCCCGGCTCGATGCGCACCTCGGTGACCTGGGCACGGAACGAGGGGGGAAGGGTGGAGGCGATGCGGAGCCCGACCAGATCGGAGGCCCCCAGCATGCTCCCGGGAGGTCCGGGCGGCTGCGGCCCCACCACCACGACCAGCCCGACGGGTTGGGTGGCGACGTCGCTGAGCACTCGCCCTCCGGGGCTCAGCTCGGCCCACTGGCCCCCGGAGGCGCTCATGACGACCTGGGCCACCCGATCGTGGACCACGATGCGCACACTGTCCGGCCAGTGCACGGCCACCGAGGCCGACCGGACCCACGGCAGCCGCTCGATACCGAGCGCGGCGGCGCCGGAGTTCACATCCATCAGGGGAGGATGGCCGGCCAAACCGGCCGCGGCGACGACCTGCGCCGCGGTCTCGTGCGTGGCTCCCACCACGGTCACCGCCCGCGCCGCGAACAGCGGGGAGTGGAGGACCGCCCACCCGGCCGTGAGCGCCGCCACGGCGGTGAGGAGGATGGCCCCCAGTCGTTGCCGGCGGCGTTCTTGCTGCTGAGCGACCTCGGTCCGGCGAGCCGAGATGCGGGGGTCGATGTCGGACGGGAGCTCGATCTCGAAAGGAGGGTCAGTGTCGGACGGAGGCTCGATCTCGGTCGGAGCGTCAGTCTCGGTCGGAGCGTCCGTCTCGGTCGGAGCGTCAGTCTCGGTCGGAGCGTCAGTCTCGGTCGGAGCGTCAGTCTCGGTCGGAGCGTCAGCCTCGTTCGACGGTTCCCCCTGGGACCGAGGGTCGCTGGGCTCGCCCGTGGCCGGGTCGGTGATTCTGTCGGTGTCGGTCGTTCTGTCGGTGTCGGTGTCGGTGTCGGTGTCGGTGGAGCTCATCTGCCGCCCGCCGCTCGGTCACCCATGTCGCCAGTCTTCCCTTCATCGAAGCCCAAGAGGCGGACCTCGGCCGAGAGCAGTACGCCGCTGTGCTCGAGTACCCGCGCCCGCACGTGCTCCATGAGGGCCCGCACGTCGTCCGCCCTGCCTCTTCTGTCCGCCTGGATGAAGTTGGCATGCTTCGCCGACACCTGGGCCGTGCCGAGCCGTGCGCCCTTGAGGCCCGCCTCTTCGATCAGCCTTCCCGCCGGGGCGTCGGGCGGATTGGTGAAGACCGAACCGGCATTGGAGCCACCCGGTTGATGGACCCGCCGCCAACGGACGATGGACGCCAGCTCGGCCTGTTCCACCTCCCGATCCCCCGGGGTGACCTCGAGCTCGGCCTCCACCACCGCCTCCCCTGCCCCGATGGACGACGAGCGGTACCCGAAGCACAGTCGCGCCGCGTCGTCGGTGCCGCCCTCCCCGCCTTCGAGATCGACCCAGGAGTAGCGGAGCAGACAGCCCGCCATGTCCGACCCGTGCCCCCCGGCGTTCATGCGCACCGCTCCCCCGACCGAGCCCGGCACCCCTACGGCCCACGTGAGCCCGGCCCACCCGGCATCGGCCGCCTGGCGCGCCACCACGGGAAGCGGCGTGGCGGCACCGGTGCGCAGCACGAAGGGCGGGGGGCCCGTCGGGTCGGGGGACGGGAGCGTCACCCAGTTGAACCCGTTGCCGAGGCGGACCACCACCCCGTCGAACCCGGCGTCGGCCACCAGAAGGTTCGAGCCTCGGCCCAGGACGCACACCGGCAGCTCGCTCCCGGCCAGCGCGGAGCGGAGGGCAGCCAGGTCGTCGGGTCCGTCCACCTCCACCATGAGCGCGGCCGGTCCCCCCACACCGTAGGTGGTGAGGGGACCGAGGGGATGGTTCCGGAACGCCCGCGGTCCGAGCGCATCGGCCAGTGCCTCCAGGCGGGCACGCGTCGTGGCCGACATCACCACCGTGGCGACTCGAGCAACTCGTCGGGCAGAGCCGTCAGGTCCCCTGCGCCCAGGGTGAGGCACAGATCCCCGGGGCGGAGCATGGACGAGACGACCCGGCGAAGATCGTCCCAACTCGGTGCGTAGGTCACGGGGAGCCTCTGATCCTGCGAGCGCACGGCATCGGCGATGAGGCGCCCCGAGATGCCCGGCACCGGCACCTCGCCCGCACCGTAGACGTCGGTCACCACGAGGGCGTCGGCGTCTTCGAACGCGGTGCCGAACTGGTCCGCCAACTCCGCCGTGCGCGAGTAGCGGTGGGGCTGGAAGACCGCCACCACGCGGGACCACCCGCCGCCCCGGGCCGTGGCGAGGGCCGCCCGGACGGCGAAGGGCAGATGGGCGTAGTCATCGACGAAGGTGACGCCGTTGGCCTCGCCGCGGAACTCGAACCGCCGGCTCACACCGACGAAGCGAGCCAGCGCAGCCGCGGCCGGCTCGAACGGCACGCCGATCTGCAGCGCCGTCACCACGGCCAGGGCGGCGTTTCGGGCGTTGTGCAGACCGGGAACACCGAGGGTGAGTTGGCCCAACCGGCCTTCGGGGCCGTGGAGCGCAAACGACGCCGAGCTCCTCCTCAGGTCCACGTCGGTGATGGTGAACATGGCGTCGGCGGCCGTGCCGACGCTGCGGGACCCGTGGGCCCGTCCGATGGCGGCGGCCACGGTGTCGTCGGCCGAGACCACAGACCCCTCAAGCGCTTGGGCGAGGAAGTCGTCGAATGCGGCCTGCAGGCGTCCGAACGTCCCGTAGTGGTCCAGGTGGTCCGGCTGGACATTGGTGAGGACCGCCCAGTCGGGCCGCAGTTCCTGGAAGGTCCCGAAGCTCTCGTCGGCCTCCACCACCAGCCACTGGCCCGTATCCCATACGGCGTTGGTGCCGACCTCGTTCACATCGGCGCCGATGAGGAACGAGGGCCGAACCCCCGCCTCTATCAAGATGAGGGACAGCATCGACGCACAGGTGGTCTTGCCCTTCGTGCCGGCCACGGCGAGGCAGCGGCGGGTGGCGCAGATGGCGGCGAGGATGCCCGATCGGGGAACGACGCCGGCGCCAGCCTCGGCCGCGGCGACGATCTCGGGGTTGGTCGGCGGCACGGCGGGAGAGAAGGTGACCGAGTCGACCCGGCCGACGTTCTCGGCGCGATGACCGACGGCGACGGTGATCCCCTGGGAGCGCAGGCGGGCGGCGACCGGCGACTCCTTGAGGTCCGATCCCGACACGGTGTGACCCATGGCCCGGAGGACGAGGGCGATCGCACTCATCCCGGCGCCCCCGATCCCGACGATGTGGATGTGCTGGGGCGTCCGCAGATCCACCGGTCCGGCCCGATCAGCGGGCATGCGCGTCGACCAGTTCGGCCACGTTGGACGCTGCGTCGGGATGTCCGAGCCTCCGCGCCGCCGCCCCCATGGTGGCCAGACGGGCGGGGTCGGACAGCAGGGGCGCGACCTCGGCCTCCAATCGCTCGGCGCTGCATTCGGCGTCGGGGACCAGAATCGCCGCGCCGGCCTCCACCAGCGCCTGGGCATTGCGCGTCTGATGGTCGCGGGGTGCGCCCGGCAAGGGCACCAGGATCGCCGGCATCCCCGATGCCAGCAGCTCGGCGACCGTCATGGCGCCGGCCCGGCACACGCAGAGGTCCGCCGCCCGGTAGACCTCGGACATCCGCTCTTCGTAGGGCACCACCACGTAGCGCAGGCCTCCGACGTCCTCCTCCCGCACCGCCGGGACGGCGAACTGGGCGTAGTCGCGCCGCCCGGCCACGTGGTACACCGTGAGCTCCTCCCGATCGGACCACCGACGGGCGAGTTCGGAGACGGCGGTGTTGATGCGCCGGGCGCCCAGAGAGCCGCCGAACGCGGCCAGGGTGTGCCGCCCGGGGGGGAGGCCCAGGGCGGTCCTCGCCTGGCGGCGTCCCTCCGGAGACGTATCGAGCGAGCCGAGCTCCGGGCGGACCGGGGTGCCGGTCAGACGAGCCCGCGGGAGGCCGGTCCCATCGAACGCCACCGCGTTCACCGCGGCGAATCGTCCCAGGAGGGCGTTGGCCGCTCCGGGCACGGCGTCGGTGTTCACCAGGATCATGGGGACACGCGTGAGCACCGCGGCCAACCCGGCGGGAACGCTGGCGTAGCCCCCGACGACGACCACGGCCCGTGGGCGGTGAGCGAGGAACGATCCCAGTGCCACGGCACACGCCCACGACAGGCCGAGCACGGCACCAGCGTTGGCCCAGAGCGCGCTGGGTCGCAGGCTGCGGCGTATGCCCCGGCCCGGGAGGAGGGTGAAAGGGAACTCGAGCCCGGGCCAGACCGTCGCCTCCTGCCCGCGGCGTGACCCGAACAACTCAATGGATCGGGCCTCGTGCCCCCGTGCGACCAGGGCGCGCGCGATTTGTAGGGACGGCACGACGTGACCCCCGGTCCCGCCGCCGGCGATCACCGTGCCTCGTCCCTCCCTCACCGACCTCGGCCGCGGGCGCTCAAAGGGCTCGAAGGGTGCGACGGGTGCGACGGGTGATCGGTCGCCCGTTCACGGCCGCGCCGCGGCAGGTGGATCATGCTCCCAGGTGGACCGCTCACTTCCTGGCGGGCCACGTTGATCAGGATCCCGGCCGCCGCCATGGTGATGACCAGGGACGATCCCCCGTAGGAGATGAACGGCAAGGGGATGCCGGTCACCGGCAGAACCCCGACCACCGCACCGATGTTGATGACCGTCTCGCTGGCCAGCCAGGCCACCAGGCCCACGGCCAAGAGGCCGCTGAAGCGATCGGGCGAGCGGGTGGCGGCCCGGAGGCCGAACCAGATGAAGGCCCCCAACAGCGCCAGCACCAGCGCGGCGCCGATGAAGCCCAACTCCTCCCCGATCACCGAGAAGATGAAGTCGGTCTGGGCGTTCGGCAGGAATCCCCACTGCTCCTGGCCGCCGCCGAGGCCGGCCCCGACGAGGTGGCCCGAGCCCAGCCCGATGAGCGACTGCAGCACCTGGTAGCCCGAGCCCGAGCCGTGGGCCGAGGGATCGACGAAGGAGAGAAGCCGGTCGCGCCGGTAGGGGGACACCAGGGCCGCCACCACGGCCGCCGCGACCAAAAAGGCGAGGATTTTGAGGACGGGACCGAGTCTGACCCCCGAGACGAAGAGAAGCGCCAAGGAGATGCAGCCGATCACCATCGCCGTCCCGAGGTCGGGCTGGGCCACGATGAGCAGGCCGGCAGAGGCGGTCACCAGGAGAACCGGGCCGATGATGCGTCGGTCCGTCGACCTGTCGTCGAGCCGGCGGGCGACCAGATCGGCGGTGAACACCGTCAGGGACAGCTTCATCAGTTCCGATGGCTGGAGACGGAACTGGCCGAACCCTACCCACCGGCTCGAACCTTCGACGTGGACCCCGAGGCCGGGCACCAGGACGACCACGAGGAGGCCGAAGGTAACGAGCAGAAGAAGAGGACTCAGCCGGCGCAGCCCGTGGTGGTCGAAGCGCAGTGCCGCGACGAACGCGATCACGCCGACCGCCATCCACATGCACTCTCGGATGAGGATCGCCCACGGGCTTCCGTAGAGCGAGATGGAGACCACCGACGAGGCGGAACCCACCATCACCAGTCCGATGACACAGAGAAGCGCCACCGCCACGCTCAGAATCGTCGCGGTCGGGAGCTCGTGGACCATGGCCACGAGGCCGGCGGCGGCACGGGCCCGGGTCGGGCGGTCCACGGCGCCCCGCTCCGTCGAGTGCGGGGCGCGGGCGGTCGCCCGAGCATGGTTCGGCGTCACGGGAGGCTCCAGGCCGACACTGGGGTACGGGTGGGCGCGACCGTACGGCGGAGGCCCGGCACCCGACACATGCGACCAGTTTTCACCATGGCGAAGCGGCAGTGGTGGAGCATCGTCACGTGATCTTCGCCACCGAGAGAAAGTCGGCGTAGAAGATGCCCAAGCCCACGGCGACGAACAGGCCACCCAACACCCAGAACCGCACGATCACCGTGGTCTCGGGCCACCCCAGCAGTTCGAAGTGATGGTGGATCGGCGCCATGCGGAAGATGCGGCGGTGGAAGACCCGGAAGCTCACCACCTGGGCGATGACCGAGAGGGTCTCCATCACGAACAGGCCGCCGATGATGGGAAGCAGCAGGTCCAGGTTGAGGAGCAGGCACAGGGCCGCCAGCCCGGCGCCGATGGCCAGGGAGCCGGTGTCGCCCATGATGATCTTCGCCGGCGCGGCGTTCCACCACAGGAAGCCGATGCACGACCCGGCCAGCGCCATCGCCACCAGCGCCAGGTCGATCGCCGAGGCAGGGAGCACGTGGTAGATGCTCACATGACGAAAGATCCAGTAGCCCATGATGGCCAGTACGGCAAAGCAGAACGTCGACGCGCCGGCCGCCAGCCCATCCACCCCGTCCGTGATGTTCACCGCATTCGACGTGCCGACCATGACGAGCACGGCGAAGACGACCCACCCGATCTCCCCCAGGTCGATGCCGGGCACGGTGACGCGGGTGAAGGAGAGCGCCGTGGAGGTGTGCGCCCAGTGGACCGCCAGCTCGGCGAAGAGCACCGCACATCCCACCTGCCCGGCGAACTTGGCGCGTTTGTTCAGCCCGAGGCTCCGCTGGTGGCGCACCTTGATCCAGTCGTCGAGGAAGCCGACGATGCCGAACGACACCACGGCCAGTATGGCCAGGTAGCCACTCCGTGAAAACCGGACCTGCGTGCCGAAGTGCGCCACCACGTAGCCCAGCACCACCCCACAGACGATGGCCAGCCCCCCCATGGTGGGCGTGCCCGCTTTGACGCTGTGGCTGGCCGGGCCGTCGGTGCGGATCGGCTGGCCGATGCCCTGGGAGATCAGCCACCGGAGAAGGATGGGGGTGACCAGAATGCTCACCCACAACGAGATGCCTCCCGAGTCCCCCAGTCCGAGCACGGACTACCTCCCCTTGGGCGCGGATCCGGCGGGCGGTTCCACGACCCAGGTCGCCGGATCCGAGGGGTAGCGCGTCGCCAGCGACCGGCGCGCCTCCACGACGTCGTTGAATGGCAGCCGGTGGCCCCCGACCTCCTGGTAGGTCTCGTGGCCCTTGCCGGCGATGACCACCACGTCCCCGGCGCCGGCCTCCGAGAGCGCCCGCCGGATGGCCAGGCGCCGATCCGGCTCGACGATGAGGGTCGCCCGGCGACTCGCACCGGCCTCCATCCCGGCACGCACCTCGTCAATGATGGAGAGCGGGTCCTCGTCCCGGGGGTTGTCCGACGTAAGGACGGCCACCTCGCTCAGGAGGGACGCCGCGCTCCCCATCTTCGGACGCTTGGCCCGGTCCCTGTTCCCCCCGCAGCCGAACACCACCAGGACACGTCCCTCGGTCCCGGCCAGCTGGCGCGCCTCGCCCAGGACCACCTCGAGTCCCGCCGGGGTGTGGGCGTAGTCGACGAGCACGGTGAAGGGCGGGGTCTCCGCGCCGGGTGGGGCCGCGCCGGGTGGGGCCGCGCCGCTGGGTGCGGAGATGACCTGGAGCCTTCCGGGCACCGGCGAGACCTCGGAGAGGGCGGCGGCCACCTCCGACGGCTCGAGACCGAGCGTCAATGCCGCCTCGGCGGCCAGCAGGGCGTTGTCGACGTTGATGGAGCCGGTCAAGGGCACCGAGACCCGCTGGCCGCGCCAGCGGAACTCGGTCCGCCCGGGCTGCAGGACGACGTCGCTGGCGTCACGGTGATGCACCGGCACCATCGGTATCTGCGCCTCCCCCAGCAGGCGTTGGCCCCAGGGATCATCGGCGTTGACGACACCGCGCAGGGCGTGGTCCGGGGTGAACAGCGAGCTCTTGGCTTCGAAGTAGGACTCCATCGTCCCGTGGTAGTCGAGGTGGTCGTGGCTCAGGTTCGTGAAGACGGCCACGTCGAAGTGGATGGCCTCCACGCGCGACTGGACCAGCGCATGACTGGACACCTCCATGGCGACCGCGTGATGCCGACCATCGGAGCGCTGGCGGTCCCGCACCTGGGCCAGGACGCGCTGCACCTCGGTGGCCTCGGGCGTCGTCCGCGACCCCGAGAGGGTGCCCATCACGTTGGTCGGTCGGCCGGTGGCCTCCAGGAGGTCCCCCAGGATCTGGGTGATCGTCGTCTTGCCGTTCGTCCCGGTGACCCCGATCATCGTGAGCTCCCGGGCGGGGTAGCCGTAGAACGCCGCGGCGAGACGGGCCATCACGGGACGCATGGTGCCGGCGGCAATCCGCGACTGGACCACGGGTCGATCGAGGAGCTCGGGGATGAGGTGCTCGCACAGCAGCCCCACCGCTCCCCGCTCGACCGCTTCGGCGGCGTAGGCATGGCCGTCGCTCAGCTGTCCCGGCACGCAGCAGAACAGGTCTCCGGGCACCACGCGGCGGCTGTCGTGGGCGATCCCACGGACGTCGACGGCGGTGGCAACCCCCGCGGTCTCAATGACATGGATGTCGTCGAAGAGGAGGTTCATCTGCACTGGTCGTACGGTCGCCGCCGCAACGAAGCAGACGCGGGAGTTCCGCGCCTCCCGCCATCGGCCCGCTGATGGTACCGGGTCACGTGATGTCTTGCGCTTGACTGGTCGACGACTGCGCGTTCGATGCTTTCGCTCCCTGCGTGGCGGCGCCCGGGGTCGTGGGGATGTCGTAGCGGTGCAGCGCATAGCTCATGATCTGCGAGAACACCGGCGCGGCGACCGTTCCACCGAAGATCGGCGTCGGGCGATCGAGGACGACGATCACCGAGAACGTGGGGTTGGTCGCCGGGGCGAAGCCGACGAACGACGCCATGTAGGCGCCGGCCGTGTAGGCGTCCTTTCCGGTCGTCGGAATCTGGGCGGTGCCCGTCTTTCCCGCCACGGTGTATCCCGGTATGACGGCGCTCGTCCCCGTGCCGCTCGACACCACCTGCTCCAGCATGGAGGTGAGCTCTCCATCCACCTGGGGTGAGAACACCCGTTGGGTCCGCGACGGGGCGGTCTTCTGCACGTCCCCTGCCTGATCGATCGTGCCCTGGACCAGCTGGGGCTGGACGAACGTGCCGCCGTTGGCCACCGCGTTGTACGCATCGAGAACCTGGAGCGCGCTCACGGCGTCCACCTGGCCGATGGGCAGCGAGACGTAGTCGGTCGGCTCCCATTGACCGGCCCCGACCACCAGTCCATCCGACTCCCCGGGGAAGTCGAGACCGGTCGACTTGCCGAATCCCAACTTCCCGACCTGAGACAAGAGGCGCTTCTCTCCCAGCGCGCGGGCGATCTCCGATGTCCCGATGTTGGAGGACTGCGCCAGTATCTGCGTCGCGGTGAGGCGTTCCGTCGGGTGCGGTTCGGCGTCATGGAACGTCGAGCCGTCGAGTTGGAGCTCGTCGGGCACGGTGAAGACCGAGTTCGGATTGATGAGACCGTCCTGCAGGGCAGCCGAGAACGTGACCAGCTTGAAGACCGATCCCGGCTCGTAGAGCTGGGTCACGGCGTTGTTGGTCGAGGTCTCGTTGACGGCGTCCTCGGGCCCGATGGGGATCGCGCCGCCCGTCGTGGCGGTGACCTTGGGCGCGGTGGCCGGCGCCGGCGCCTTGGGGGTGTTGGAGGCCAGACTGGCCATGGAGAGGATCTGCCCCGTCTTCACATCCATGACGATGGCCGTACCACTCACCGAGTGGGACGTCTCGATCGCCTGGGCCAGCGCCTGCTCGGACTC
>Ga0302229_10004085_pt1 | contig 10000 bp, 9 predicted proteins | sample II_Palsa_N1_3_FD_193518 | JGI IMG/M metagenome (GOLD analysis project Ga0302229, IMG submission 193518) | Peat permafrost microbial communities from Stordalen Mire near Abisko, Sweden - II_Palsa_N1_3 | ecosystem: Environmental > Terrestrial > Soil > Palsa > Peat permafrost | place: Sweden...
CCGCACCTCGCACGACGGCTTCGGCCTCGGCCTGACCATCGTCGCATCGATCGCCGCGATCCACTGCGGCACGGTCACCGCACGGCCACGCAACGACGGTGGCCTGACCGTCACCGTCACGATCCCTTCGCCCCGCGCCCCGGACCACGACACCGCAATCCAGGAAACCTAAGCGCAACGATCGCGCGGCTTGAGGCGGAATGGCTGGCACGGGCGCTGCGCACGGATGATGAGAGCACACAGACGGTTGCTTCGACGGCCCAGGCTACTCGTGCACTTCTACTACCCCATTTTGTCAGCCCAAACTGACGCCGCGTGATCTGGGGACGATCGGTATCCAGTCCCGTGCATCGCGTGTCGCTCTCGCAGGGGCGTGGACTGGACACGTGCGCCCGCATCAAGTCCGGCGACACGCTCCCGAGGGACGAGGCAGTGGTCCAATCTCGAGCCGACGGGCTTCCTCGCAGGATCGTCAGCAACTCAGCGTCACGCTCGCCCGCCAGCGCCGCCAATCCCTGCCGTTGGCCGTGAATGGGTTGCGGTGCGCGATGAACGGTCACGGACAGCTGCGCGCCGTGGTCGTTACGCTCCTCGCGATATGAGCGCGCTGCTGCTATTCGGCGACACGGAGCGCAATGCCGTGCTGCGCCACGAGATCCCGGTGCCGGTCATCGATTCGCTGCTGCTGGTCGTGGCCAACGGCAGCCGCTACGTGCTGACCAGCGTGGTCGACCGCGACCGGATCGCCGAGGCGATACCGGACGCCGAGGTGCTCGACTTCTTCGACTTCGGCCTGCTGGAGCTGATGGAGGACGGAATGGAGCGCCGCGAGGCGGTTCGCGAAACGGTTGTGCGGGTGCTCGCCCAGATCGAGCTGGACGCGGCGGCTGTTCCGAGCGACTTTCCGCTCGCCCTCGCCGAGCGGCTGCGAGCGGCCGGGGTCCGCCTGAGCATCGACGATGACGCGTTCGACGTCCGTCGCCGGGCCAAGACCGCCTCGGAGCTCGGCGGCGTGCGGCGTGCCCAGCGGGCCGCGATGGCGGGAATGGAAGCTGCTCGCGGGCTGCTGTTCAGCGCCTCGTCGGGGGCGGAGGGACTGCTTGTGCTGGACGGCGAGTTGTTGCTCGCCGAGGACGTGCGGGCGGCGATGCGCGCTGCCTGCGAGGCGGCAGGCGCGCGCTGCCCTGCCGGAGTGATGGTCTCCTCGGTGTTCGCCGGGTTCGGCCACGATCCTGGCCATGGCCCGCTGCCGGCGGGGCTCCCGATCGTCGTCGACCTGTGGCCCCAGCACGAGCCGAGCTCGTGCTGGGGAGACATGACGCGAACGTTCGTGGTCGGCGAGCCGCGGGCGGAGGCCGCGGCTGAGCTCGCCAAGATGGAGGCGCTAGTCCGCTCGGCGTTCGAGGAGACGCTGGCGACGCTGCGCCCGGGAGTGACTGGCAGGGATCTCTACCTGCGGGTGTGCGAGCGGTTCGAGGCGGCCGGCTACCCGACGCAGCGGACCAAGACGCCGGCCGATGGCCACGACGGCTTCCAGTTCGCGCTCGGACACGGCGTCGGGCTCGAGGTCCACGAGCAGCCCTACCTGGGGCTGAGTGGGCGCGGTCAGCTGGTGGTCGGGGACGTCGTCGCGATCGAACCGGGCCTCCAGCGCGACGGCATCGGGATGGTGCGATTCGAGGATCTGCTGCTCGTCACCGAGTCGGGCGCCGAGAACCTGACCGACTTCCCGTACGACCTCGGCTAAGTGGCCCGATACGTACTTACGAATCGAACCACTTAGCACGCCATGCACCAGCAGCTGCGTCCACTATTCGATCGCGTCGTGATCAAGGAGCTCGATCCCGACCGCGTGCGCCGTTCGGGCCTGCTCGTGCCGCCCGGCACCGACGAGCCGCCGCCCCAGCACGGGATCGTCCTGGCCGTTGGCCCGGGACTCGACTGGTGGGACCACGTCGGCGTGCGGATGCCGGTCATGCGCGGCGACCACGTCGTCTTCCCGGCTTCGGCCGGAGCGTGGGTCGAGGTCGAGGAGGAACGGCTGCTGGTCTGCCGCGTGGGGGAACTGCTGGGCGTGCTCGAGCCGGTCGAAGAGTTCCCGGAGTAGGCGAGAGGCTGTCTCGCGGCCGTTCAGGCCGCGTTTCGCTCGCCCAACTCCTGCGGGACCGCTGCCTGCGCACGGGCCAGCAGGTCCGCCACCTCGGGATCATCGTCAAGCGCGAGGACGCGCTCGCACGCCGCAATGCATTCGCGCATGCGTGCGGTCCGCGCCAGCGCGTGCGCGTAGGCGGACCAGGCACGCGGAGATTCCGGCGCGACGACGGTCGCCGCCTCCGCGGCTGAGACTTCAGCGCCGATGTCGCCGGCGAGGTCGTAGGCAAGCGCGAGGTCGAGCAGCACTTCCACGGTCGGTCCGAGATGCCGGGCCCGTTCGAGGGCCGAGATCGCGCCGGCGCGATCCATCATCCCCAACTTGAGCCGGCCGAGCCGCGCCCACGACGAGGAGTCCTCGGGAGCCCGCTCGGTGACGCGCTCGGCGGCTTCGGTGGCGAGGTCGAAGGCGCCCATGTCCTCATAGATCCGCGAGGCGAACCGCTCAGGGGTCGGGCGGTCGGTCTCGACGCGTGCCCAATCGCGGACCGCACGCGCGGCCGCCGGGAGGTTGCCGGCCTGCCAGAAGGCGACGGTCAGCAGTCGCAGAACGCTGGGGTTCGAAGGCTCGGCGTCACGCGCGTAGATCAGGCGCTGCGCGGCGAGCGCCGGCTCGCCTTCGGCGAGCGCGTGCTGTGCGGCGGTCATGAACCGCTGCACGCGATCGGCGGCCGGATCCGGCCTGGAGAAGTCGACGAACTGGAGCGAACCGGCGGGCACCGTACGCACGCCGAGCTGGAACGACATCCGCGCCCACTGCTGGATGTCGTCGCCCTCGCCCGAGAAGTAGATGCCGCTGACCGTGCCGACTCCCCACTCCGGATATGACAGGCAGCGGGCGTAGCGGTGCACGACCGAGTGATCTGGAACCCGCGCACCGAACGGGTCGTGCTTGGCGCGCTCCGCGGCCGTCTGGCGGGCCCGCTGCTCGGCCTCGTAGGCTCTGCGCCCCTCCTCCTCGCGCGCCCGGCGCGCGGCGGCGGCGGACACCTTGACCGCGGTGCGAGTAACCCGGCCGCCGCGCGAGGTCTCGGCGAGGCGCTCGAGCTGGTCGGCGGCCTCGTTGATTGCCTGCAGGTGGCGCTGGTGCTCGTGCTGCCGGCCGGGCGGAGCGATGTCCGGGTGCCAGCGCTTGGCCATGCGGCGGCGCGCGAGCTGCACCGCCCGCTGATCGAACGGCGCCTGGAGCTCGAGCAAGAGGAGCGCTTGCTCCAGATCGAGAATGCGGGCCACGAGGGAAACGTTAGCGACAGGGCCCGGGTCTGGCTGTCTCCGACGGCCGCCAAATGCAACAAATCTGTGCGGATTCGGCGACCCGCTCGCGAGCCGTCGTACGGTGGCCACGGTGCGGGCCGGCGCGAGATCAGCACGGAGAATCTGGTGGGCATGGCTGCCGCTCGCGGTGCTCGCGGGACTGCTCGGATTCGTGATCGTGATCGCCGGCGTGAGCGCCAGCCTGACGGCGGAGGCGACCGCTTGCGAGGCGGCCACAGCAGGCGGGCTCCGAACAGGCGATGGCATCCCTGAGGCGTTCCTGCCGTACTTCGCGGGGGCCTCCGGGCAGTTCGGCCTCGGTTCGAGCGGGTGGGCCTTCCTGGCGGCGATCAACGCCATCGAGTCCGATTTCGACGACACTGCGCTCCCGGGCGTCGCGAGCGGCGCCAACGCGTTCGGTGCGGCAGGTCCGATGCAGATCGGGATCGGAGGCGCAGCCGGCGACACGTGGGCAGCGGTGGCAGTCGACGGCGTTCCCGGCGGCGTCAGCCCGCCGAGTGTCTACGACGAGCCTGACGCGGTGTATGCCGCCGCGAACCTGTTGCGCGTCTCGGGCGCGCCGGCCGACTGGGCGGGGGCGCTGTACGCCTACAACCACGCCGATTGGTACGTCGGCGAGGTTGCCGCACTCGCGTTGCGGTACGCCAGCTCGCCGCTGCTCGCCACGTCCGGTGGGTGCGAGCCGGTCGCTGCGCCGATCATTCCGGGCGTCGCCGCCGCCCTCGTCGCCGGCGGGCTGGCGGGGATCCCGCATGACGCGCCGGCTGCGGTGCAGCAGATGCTCGCCGCGGGCAACAGGATCGTCGACCAGATCTACAGCTACGGCGGGGGCCACTCGCCGGCATCGATGGGGATCCCACCGGATCCTGCGGCCGACCCGGGCGAGGAGGAGAACGGCGGCCCCGGGTACGACTGCTCCAGCGCCGTCGACTACGTGCTCTGGGGCGCCGGCCTGGCCGACAGCCTGCTGGGTGGCGCCGTGCCGGCGTCGGAGGCGCTCGAGAACGTGGGGGCGGCGGGACCGGGTCGCTGGGTGACGATCTTCGCGGGTGAGTCAGGCCGGCAGCCGCATGCGTTCATCGAGGTCGACGGGGTCGTGCTCGACACCGTCCATCTCGACCCGACGTCGCCCGCCGGGACAGGACCGCGCTGGCAACCGGCGTCCGAGGTCGCGCTCGAGCTGGCGGCGGGGTCGTTCGTCGAACGGCATCCACCCGGGCTCTGAGACTAGGTGCGCCCCCTAGTGCGCCGAATCACTGCATTAGCTTCGCGACTTTGGCGACGTTTCGGTTGTTGAGCGACCGAAACGTCGACAGAGTGGAGCGCTCGACTCGCGTAAGGGGCCCCGGCCGCTCGGGGCGTTGTACGAGTGGCCGAGTCAGACTGGCGCCTCTTGGTCACTTGGCCATTCCCAACCGCGTGCGTGCAGTTAGTCTGTTTCTCCTTATATTGCGTCTATCTTGTATCTATGATGGATGCAAGACTGTTCCCTCACGAAAGAGCCAGCGATGCCCACTAATCGACCGACCCGCACGCACCACGTCGACCGCAATCGCCAGCCGGTGCTGGCGATTTCGTCAGAGCCTCAGCCGCGAGCTTCGAGGACGCTCCTGGTGGCCGTCTACCTCGGGGCGATCACGATGATCATGGGTCGAGGCGGCATCAGCGTCCATCGCCAGACGCGGGGAACGCTCGACCGGACCGCTCCGATTTTCGGACTCAGCTGGCTCAGCTCGGCGCAGCTCTGCTGAGGCTTCGCCTGCCTCCAAGGGCCTGTCGTCTACCCTCGGAGCCGTGTCCTCGCAGTACATCTACACGACCTACAAGCTGTCGCGCCGCCATCCGCCCGACAAGCAGGTCCTGACCGACATCTCGCTGTCGTTCTTCCCCGGGGCGAAGATCGGCGTGCTCGGCTACAACGGAGCCGGGAAGTCGACGCTGCTGCAGATCATGGCTGGGCTCGACACCGAGTTCGACGGGCAGGCGCAGCTGGCCCCGGGCGCGACCGTCGGGATGCTCGGGCAGGAGCCCCAGCTCGATCCGGCAAAGAGCGTCAAGGAGAACGTGGAGGAGGGCGTGGCCGAGTTGCGAGCGCTGCTCGACCGCTTCGACGAGCTGTCGATGAACTACTCCGACGCGACGGCCGACGAGTTCGCGCGTGTACAGGAGCAGATCGACGCGGCTGACGCGTGGAACCTCGACACGACGCTCGAGATCGCGATGGACGCGCTGCGCTGCCCGCCGGCCGACGCCGACGTGAGCACCCTCTCGGGCGGGGAGCGACGCAGGGTCGCGCTCTGCCGTCTGCTGCTGCGGGCGCCCGACCTGCTGCTGCTCGATGAGCCGACCAACCACCTCGACGCCGAGTCGGTCGCTTGGCTCGAGCGGCACCTGCTCGACTACAAGGGGACGATCGTCGCGGTCACGCACGATCGCTACTTCCTCGACAACGTCGCCGGCTGGATCCTCGAGCTCGACCGCGGCCGCGGCATCCCGTACCAGGGCAACTACTCGGGCTGGCTCGAGCAGAAGCGCGTCCGACTCGAGCAGGAGTCCAAGCAGGACAGCGCGCGCAAGCGGACGATCGAGCAGGAGCTCGAGTGGGTGCGGATGAACGCCTCGGCACGGCGCAACAAGCCGAAGGCGCGCCTGAACGCCTACGAGGCGCTGCTCGCGCAGGACCGCAACGTCAAGCTCGACCAGGTCCAGATCCACATCCCGGCCGGCCCCCGCCTCGGCGGAGTGGTCGTGGAGGCCGACCACCTCCGCAAGGGCTACGGCGACCGCCTGTTGATCGACGGGCTCAGCTTCAGGCTGCCGCCAGCCGGGATCGTCGGCGTGATCGGGCCGAACGGCGCCGGCAAGACGACGCTGATGCGGATGATCACCGGCGAGGAGCAGCCCGACGCGGGGACGTTGCGGCTGGGGGACACGGTCAAGCTCGCCTACGTCGACCAGTCACGCGACGCGCTCGACCCCGACAAGACCGTCTGGGAGGAGATCTCCGGGGGCGCCGACCAGATCACGCTCGGCGAGCGGACGATCAACTCGCGCGCCTACGTGGCCGGCTTCAACTTCAAGGGCACCGACCAGCAGACGAAGGTCGCCAAGCTGTCCGGCGGCGAGCGCAACCGTCTGCACATGGCGAAGCTGCTCCGCTCCGGCGGCAATCTGCTGCTACTGGACGAGCCCACCAACGACCTTGACGTCGACACCCTGCGCGCGCTCGAGGAGGCGCTGCTCGCGTTCGCCGGCTGCGCCGTCGTCGTCTCGCACGACCGGTGGTTCCTCGACCGGATCGCGACGCACGTAATCGCGTTCGAGGGGGATTCGCAGGTGCGCTGGTTCGAGGGCAACTTCGAGGCCTACGAGAGCTTTCGCCACGAATCGCTCGGCGCCGACGCCGACCGCCCGCACCGGATCACGTACAAGAAGCTCGTTCGCAGTTGAGCGGCGCCGTCTCGACGATCCCCGAAGTGATCGCTCGCATGGACGCGATCGACGCCGCGCTGCCCCGCAAGGACGGCGTCGCGATCTTCAACCGGCTCTACCTCCAGGTCACGCTCGCGGTGGACTCGGCGAGCGCCGGCACGGAGTTCGAGGACAGGCAGTTCGTCGAGCGGCTCGACGTGGTGTTCGCCGGCCTGTACTTCGACGCCGAGGCAACGATCGATTCGGGCGGCCGCTGCCCGCTGGCGTGGCGACCGCTCGTCGAGACGCGCGCGCAGCGGCGGGAGCCGATCCAGTTCGCGCTCGCCGGGATGACGGCGCACATCAACCACGACCTGCCGATCGCCGTCGTCACCACCTGCGAGGAGCGCGGGCTCGCGCCGGACGACGACAGCGCCGCCCATCGCGATTACCAGCGAGTCAACGCCCTGCTCGCGACCGTCGAAACGCAGGTCGCCGGGTGGTTCGACAGCGGTCTGATCGCCGACATCGAGGACGTCACGCCGTTGAAAACAGACGAGGCGATCGCGATGTGGTCGATCGTCGCGGCCCGGAATGTGGCCTGGGAGCACGCGCAGCTGCTGTGGGAGCTCCGACATGCCGGTCCAGTCCGCGACGCCTACCTCGACACGCTCGCCGTGAGCACGGAGCTGGCAGCGCGCGCGATGCTCGTCTAGCGCCCGGCCGTAGACTGACGATCGTGGCCGGCGTCTCCAGAGCGGTGCTGATCACCGGGTGCTCGTCCGGGATCGGGCGCGCGACCGCCGAGCTGCTCGCCGGGCGGGGCTTCACCGTGTACGCCACGGCGCGCAGGCCCGGGACGATCGCCGACCTCGAGGCCAAGGGATGCCGGACGCTCGCCCTCGACGTCACCGACGAGGCTTCGATGCGGGCGGCGGTGGCGGCTGTGATCGACGCCGAGGGCGCCATCGGGGTGCTCGTCAACAACGCCGGGTACAGCCAGTCGGGCGCCGTCGAGAGCGTTCCCCTCGACGCGGTGCGCCGGCAGTTCGAGACGAACGTGTTCGGGCTCATCCGGATGTGCCAGCTCGTCATGCCGGGGATGCGGGAGCAGCATTTCGGCAAGATCGTCAACGTCGGCTCGATGGGCGGGCGGCTGACGTTTCCGGGGGGCGGTCTCTACCACGCCAGCAAGTACGCGATCGAGGCGATCTCCGACGCGATGCGGTTCGAGGTGAGCGGGTTCGGGGTCGACGTGATCCTGATCGAGCCCGGGCTGATCGTCACCCGCTTCGGCGACACCGCAGCCGGGAGCACCGACGCGGCGCCGAGCGACGGCGCCTACGCGGACTTCAATCGCGCCGTCGCCGCTGGAACCGAGGCGGCCTACAAGGGGCCGATGCGACACCTCGGCGCGGGTCCCGAGGCGGTCGCAAAGACGATCGCTCGCGCGCTGGCGGCCAAGCGTCCAAAGACGCGCTACGTCATCACCCCGAGCGCGCACCTGCTCATCAACCAGCGGCGGCTGACCCCCGATCGCGTCTGGGACGCGATGATGCGCCTGCAGTTCCCGACGCCCGGTCGCTGACTGCCGAGGTGTGCACGCCCGGGCGCGGCGTTCAGCCGCGCCCCTCAAGCATCGTCTTCAGCGTCAACCACAAGATCAGGGCGTCGAGCCGGAGGCTCCCGTGCTTGACGTAGTAGAGGTCGCGCTGGAGCTTTGCGAGCGTGCCCTCGAGCGAGCCGCCATAGCCCATGTTGACCTGCGCCCATCCCGTCAGCCCGGGCCGCACGCTGTGCCGCGCGCTGTAGAACGGGATCTCACGCTCGAGGCGCTCGACGATCGCGATCTGCTCCGGGCGCGGTCCGACGAGCGCCAGGTCGCCGCGGATAACGTTCCACAGCTGCGGCAGCTCGTCGAGCCGGAAGCGGCGCAGGAAGCGGCCGACCGCGGTGATGCGATGGGCTTCCGCGCCGGCCCAGGCCGGCTCGCCATCGGCCTCGCGCATCGTGCGCAGCTTGAGCAGCGTGAAGTGGGCGCCGTGGCGGCCGACCCGTCGCTGCCGGTACAGCCCCTGACCCGGGCTGGTGAGCCGGATGGTCACGATCGCGACCGCGATGAACGGGAGCGCGAGGGTCAAACCGACGGCCGCGATCCCCAACTCGAGGACTCGCCGCAGGGTCCTCGACACTGGTCGCTCGTGGACACTGGCGATGTCGAACAGGAACCATGTGGGCGTCAGCTCGCTCAGCGGCACCTTCTTGAACTCCGACTCGTAGTAGCCGATCAGCTCGCGGACGTGGACGCCGGCGAGGTTCAGGTGCGACGCCGCCTCGACGATCGCGGGGATTCGCAGGGCCTCGTGGTCGAGCACGAGCACGGTCGCCTGCGAGTCGCGGACGGCGGCAGCGATCGCGTCGCCGCTGAGCTGAAGCTGTGAACCGAGCGAACCGACGAGCCGCGCTTCCCGGCTGTGCGCGAGCTCGTTCGTGAGGTCGCTGCGCGCCGCGGCCGAGCCGGCGAAGAACACTCGGCGCAGCTCCAGCCGGACACGAATCTCCAGATCTCGTGCCGCGCTTGCGCCGAGCAGGGTGGCCGCGCCGAGCGCGGCGGTTACGCCGCCGACCGCGGGCGACCACCTCAGGCCCAGGATGATCGAGGCGCCCGCCATGAACAGCGAGGCGAGCAGCGTGCCGGCGAGTGCCGGACCGAGGTGGCTGCTGATCCCGCGGCCGCGCACGCCGGCATCAATCGCCTCAAACGTCATCCGCGCCGCGAGCGTCGCCAGCAGCGCGGGCAGGATCAGCGCCGGCCACTGGCTCGCGCGGAAGCTCGCCACCGTTGCAGGACCGGCGATGCATAGTCCGAGCAGCAGCGTGAACACCGCTCCGGCGAGGCGCGTCACCGGCCAGCGCGAGCTCGAGCGGTAGGCGCGCTCGGCCGAGGCGGCAGACGGCTCTGGGCCCGGCGGGGTGGGGTCCAGGGGGGCGAGCGACGGTCCCGGTCCGCTCATCTCAGCGCCGTCTTCGGGACATGGCTCATCTACAGCGCCGCCTTGGTCTGCACGATCGAGTTGGCGAGGGCCGGTTCGCGCGGGTCCAGGCGCTGCGCCTGCTCGTAGGCCGCCAGGGCGACCCCGAAGTCGCCGCGGCGGAAGGCGAG
>Ga0302229_10004096_pt1 | contig 9985 bp, 10 predicted proteins | sample II_Palsa_N1_3_FD_193518 | JGI IMG/M metagenome (GOLD analysis project Ga0302229, IMG submission 193518) | Peat permafrost microbial communities from Stordalen Mire near Abisko, Sweden - II_Palsa_N1_3 | ecosystem: Environmental > Terrestrial > Soil > Palsa > Peat permafrost | place: Sweden...
AGCGGCCACCAAGGCCGAACACACCAACGACGGCCTGACCCTCGCCTTGGCCGACGGCACTCGGATTGACGCGGACCGGCTGCTGCTCGCGTCGGGTCGGCGCCCTAGGCTCAGCGGCCTCGGCCTGGACGCGCTCGGCCTCAACCTCACCCCGGGGATGGCCCTGCCCACCACTGCGACCTGCCGGGTGACCGGCACCAACGACCCACCAGACGGCTCTGGCCGGGTGTGGGCGGCGGGGGATGTCACCGGCATCACGCACACCCACGCCAGCCATTACCAGGCCCGGGTGGTCGCCGCCAACATCATGGGCCTGCGCCGCGAAGCCGATTACAGCGCCATCCCGCGCTGCGTCTTCACCACGCCGTCGGTCTTCGCGGTCGGGATCGTGCCCCAGGCTGACGACGGGCTGACGACGGTGCGAGCCGACCTCGGCGACACGGTCCGGGCCTACCTGAACGCCGATGACGTCGGCGCGGTGGAACTCTACGCCGAGGACGGGGTGCTGGTGGGCGCGGTTGCGGTGGGGCCGGACGCGTCCACCTGGATGGGCGAGGTTACCCTCGCGATCAGGGCCAAGGTTCCGGCGACGGTCCTCGCCGATGTGGTGCATGCCTTTCCCACCTACGGGGAAGCACTGGAGACAGCACTCCGAGAGCTGGCGGGGACCGGGGGCATCCCGGTAGCTGCCAATCAGGAGGAAAAGGGGTCTGGACAGGTGAGCGAACTGGACATGGAAACGCCCGAGGACGACGCCATCGAGCAGCATCAGGAAATCGTCGCGGACGAGAACGAGACCGGCACACGCCGCGAGGTGCCGTTTGAGGTCAATGAGGCCGATGCGGCCGAACAGGAGGTTGCTGTCGGGTTTGACGATGACGATTACCGCTGACGGCGACCTAGTATGGGGGTGAGCGAGGGAAAACTAGCCGCGCAACCACTCGGAGACCGAACTTTGACGGCAACGTCTGACACGAGGCCACGCGGTAACCGGCTGCCACGGCATGAACGACGGCGGCAGCTTCTGGACGCGGCCCTCGAGGTGTTCGTGACCCGCGGGTATCACGCCGCCGCCATGGACGAGATCGCCGAGCGCGCGGGCGTCAGCAAGCCCGTGCTCTACCAGCATTTCCCCGGCAAGCTCGAGCTGTACCTGGCCTTGCTCGACGAAAGCGTGGACATCCTGGTGGAAGCGGTCCGTGACGCGCTCCGGTCCAACCTGGACAACAAGCAGCGGGTCGCCGCCACCTTTGGCGCCTACTTCGAGTACGTGGGCGGGCAGGGCCAGGCGTACCGGCTGGTGTTCGAGTCGGACCTGGGCAACGAGCCGGCCGTCCGCGCCCGGCTGGACCGGGGCCAGGCCGAGTGCGCCGCGATGGTCAGTCAGGTGGTCCGGGAAGACGCCGGGATCTCCGGCGACGAGGCGCACCTGCTGAGCGTGGGGATGGTCGGCATGGCCCAGGTCACCGCGCGGTACTGGCTCACCTCGCGCGATCGCATCCCGCGGGAAGCGGCCGAGCAGCTCGTGGCCAGGCTCGCCTGGCGCGGCATCAGCGGCTGGCCGCGCAGCGAGCACTGAGCACTGCAGCGAATACTGAGGAGCACCGTGGAAGTCAAGATCGGTATTCAATCCATTCAGCGTGAACTGGTGGTTGAGACTGACACCCCGGCGGATGAGCTGGAGCGCAGCCTGTCCGAGGCGCTGGGAACCGGGGCACCCGCGGTCTTCACGCTCTCCATGGCAAAGGGCGGCAAGGTCCTGGTACCGGCCGACAAAATCGCCTACGTGGAGTTCGGCGCGCCCGAGGCGCGCCGGGTGGGTTTCGGCAATATCGGTTGAGCCGGGGCGCTCTGGCCTGCCCGTGAGCTGGAGCCCAGGCTCGTCTGGTGTCGTGCTAAGTCGGGCGAGGTCGGCTTGTCCTAACTGAGGCCGCCTGATCACACTGATCTCTTCGGTGTACACTGGGTCACGACTAGCAAATGGAATGACGTAACCGATGGTCGTGTTACACAGTCAGCTGCTGTTTATGTTGGGCCCTAGTGCCTAATGTCCGGGGCGCCGGTAAGGCGAACCCAGAGAAACGGTAGTGTCCCGGCGGTGATGGCGGGCTCCCAGGCAGCGCGCGGCGGGTGGGGTTTTAGCGCCGTGCGGCCAGGTAGCAGCTCGCATCGAGCGGGGCACTGCGGGCAGCGTACAGGCACGACCGGGCCGGACCCGCATGCGATGGGGAAGGCCATGATAGAGGATGGAACCCCTGACAACTCAAACTTTTAGCGGGGATAAGACGGAAGAGCCGCAGTCCGCGGCATCAGACTCCGGCACAGTCGAGTCCGGCTCACTCGAGTCCGGCACACTCGAGTCCGGCACTGCCGACGACTCCCTCGCGGTCCCGTTCCGGGATTTTCCGATCAGCGATGAAATCTGCCGGGGCCTCGAGGCGGCCGGTATCTTCGCCACCTTCCCCATTCAGGCTCTGACGCTGCCACTGGCGCTGCGCGGGCAAGACATCATCGGGCAGGCCAGGACCGGTACCGGCAAGACGCTGGCGTTCGGCATCCCGCTGCTGCAGATGATCGGCGACGGTCCCTCGGGCGCACCGAAGGCCCTCGTCGTAGTGCCCACCAGGGAGCTGGCGATTCAGGTCGCCGACGACCTGCGCCTCGCCGCGGTCAACCTACGCGCCCGCGTCCTGACCGTCTACGGCGGCCGGGCCTACGAGCCGCAGATCGACGCGCTGACAGCCGGCGTGGACATCGTCGTCGGCACCCCCGGGCGGCTGCTCGACCTGATGGAGCGCCGTCACCTTGACCTGGGCTCGATTCAGGCCCTGGTGCTCGACGAGGCCGACAAGATGCTCGACCTCGGCTTCCTGCCGGACGTCGAGCGGATCGTCGCGCGCACCCCGGCCAGCCGGCAGACAATGCTGTTCTCCGCGACCATGCCCGGCGACGTCGTTACGCTCGCGCGCCGTCACATGCGGCGCCCGACCAACATCCGGGCCGAAGGACACGACGCGCCCGCGCCGGCTCCGAACACCCGGCAGCATGTGTTCCGGGCTCACCAGATGGACAAGATCGAGGTGCTGGCCCGGGTGCTGCAAGCCAGGGACCGGGGCCTGACCATGGTCTTCTGCCAGACCAAGCGAGCCGCGGATCAGGTCGCCACCGCGCTGGAGACCAGGGGTTTCGCGGTCGCGACGGTACACGGCGACCTCGGCCAGGGTCAGCGGGAGCGGGCGCTGCGGGCGTTCCGCACCGGCAAGGTGGATGTACTCACCGCGACCGAGGTCGCGGCCCGCGGGCTAGACGTAGACGACGTCACCCACGTGGTGAACTACGAATGCCCCGATGACGACATGACGTACGTGCACCGCATCGGCCGGACCGGGCGAGCCGGGAAGGCTGGTGTCGCGGTCACGTTCGTCGACTGGCGCGACATGCACCGCTGGAAGACCATCAACGACGCCCTGAAGCTGGGCAAGCCCGAGCCGGAAGAGACGTACTCCACTTCCGAGCACCTCTACACCCAGCTGGACATTCCGCGCGAGGCGACGGGGACACTCCCCCGCGCCATGCGAGCGCGGGCCGGTCTGGAGGCGGAGGTCCTGGAGGACATCGGCGAAACCGGCAAGATTCGCTCGGCGGCGTCTGGGCGCGGGGAAGGTCCGCCTTCCCGGAGCGGTTCCGGGAGCGGTTCTGGACGGAGTTCCGGACGGAGTTCCGGGAGCGGTTCTGGACGGAGTTCCGGGCGAGGCGGGCGCGGCGAGCGAGTGGAGCGCGGTCAGGGAGTCGGTGCCGGTGGACAGGCGCGCGGCGGTCCCGGCCAGCCGCGGACGGCGAAAGATGCGGCGGCCCGCGACACGGGCGACGGCGCCGGCCAGCCGGCCGGCGGGGCGACCAGGTCCAGGCGGCGTCGCCGGACCCGGGCGGGCCGCGACCTCAGCAGCCGGGAAAACCAGTCCGAGGAGACCCAGCGCAAGGCCTCGTGATCAGCGTATTCTCTGCGCGCTTAACCCGTCCGCGGAGATAGCGTCAAGGTTTTGTTCAACGTAGCCGGGTAGGTTCGCCACTGTGAGCACACCAACCTCCCTCGATCTGCCTGACGGGGTCCGGCGCATCACCATCGCGACCAGCCGCGGCGCGTTCGCGGCGCTTGAGGCGGTGCCAGCGTCCGGGGTGTGTGAGAGGGATGCCGCTCTGCTCGTCCCCGGCTACACCGGCAGCAAAGAGGACTTCATCGCCATCCTCGACCTGCTGGCCGACGGCAGCCGCCAGGTCGTCGCGATCGACATGCGGGGGCAGTTCGAGACGCCAGGCGCGCAGGAAAGCGACGGCTACCTCGCGTCCGCCCTGGGGGCCGACGTCGCGGCCGTCATCGACGCGACGGGCGCGAAGCACCTGCTCGGGCACTCCTACGGCGGGCTGGTGGCCCGAGAGAGCGTCCTGGCCGGCGTCCGGGGAGCCTCTTTCACGCTGATGAGTTCGGGCCCGGGCGCGCTCACGGGCGCGCGGGCGAAGGAAGTGCGCGCGATGTTGACCGCCCTCGGTGTCCGGGACGGCATCATGCCGGACCGGGCCGCGCTCGCGGCCGGGATCGCCAAGCTCTGGCAATCGCACCTGGAACCGCAGGCGGTCACGGCCGGAGTCCCCGCCCCGATCGTGGCGTTCCTGGCCGAGCGGATGCTGGGCAACGACCCGTACGGGCTTGTCCTGATGGCCCGGCACATGCTGGCCGCGCCGGACCGGACGGCCGAACTGGCCCGGCTCAGCCAGCTCCCGGTGCTGGTCATCTACGGCGAGAACGACAATTCCTGGTCGCCGGCCGCGCAGGAGACCATGGCCAGGCGGCTGGGCGCCAGCCGGGTGTGCATCCCCGGGGCCGTGCACTCGCCCGCCGTCGAAGCTCCCACCACGACGGCCAGCGCGCTGACGCACTTCTGGGACGAAGCCGAGACGATCGCCGCGAAGCACGCCGCCAACACCTCTGGAATGCCGTAAGCCCGCGCTCCGGGCTGGCGCTTGGGGCTTGAGGGTCTCAGCTAGTGGCGAGGCCGTCCCAGGGGCGGCGGGGGGCGGCGGCGGCGGCGCCTTCTGGGCAGTGCCGGAGGTAGTCGCACCAGCCGCAGGACGGGCTGGGGCGGGGCGGGAACACCTCGTCGCGGGCGTCGGCGGGCAGGCCGTCGCGCATCCGCTCGTCCGCGGCCGCGCACTCCTGCGCGATGTCTTCGGCCCGGCTCAGGTGCCTGGCCAGCGATTCAGCGGTGTGCGGCCAGGTGATGATCTCGCCGGTCGGCAGATGGTGCAGCTCCACCCGGTGGCACGGCTGCCTGAGCACCCGCCCGGCGGCGAGCGCGTAAAGCGCCAGCGCCATCGAGCTGCGTGCGTCGTCCGCGGTGAGCAGGTGCCGGCCGGTCTTGTAGTCGACGACCACGAGTTCGGTGCCCCCAAGTTCGGTATTCGCAGGGGCAGGCCGGGAATCGAGCCGGTCGATCCGGCCGGAGACCGCGATCTTGTCGGTGCGGGTCGCCACCGTCCGTTCGATTCCCAACGGCTCATCGGCCGGGTCAAGCCGGGCGACATAGGCCTGCACCATAGCGATCGCGCGTTCGCGCTGCCGTACCGACTGGGTTTCGTCCGCGAAGCCCTGGTCAATCCAGCCGCGGTCGACCAGCGTGCCCGCGGCGGCGACGGTCCGCCGGTCCAGGGGCAGCCGCCACCATCCGGCCAGCGCGTTGTGGACGGCGGCGCCGAGGCTGTTATGCGCCCAGGGCGGGCCCTTGGGCGGAGCGGGCCGGTCCAGGTAGCTCATCCGGTACCGGCGGGGGCAGTCGAGCCAGGCGGAAAGGCGCGTCGGCGTACACGGATACAGCCGGCGCGGCATGCCGGGAAAACCCAGCTGCTCCACCGGACGACCCGGCTGCTCCACCGGACGCCTACTCGGCGAGGCCGGCCAGGTACGACGGGTCGGAGCCGGAAGAGACCCAGGAGTCGAACTTCTTCTCGGCCACCGCGATCGTCGTTTCCTGCCCGTGGCCGGGCAGGACCCGGGTGTCCCCCGGCAGCTCGAGCAGGTGCTCGCCGATCGCGGTCAGCTGCCCGGGAAAGTCGGGAAACTCCCCCTCGTGCGGGACCGGGCCCTGCGCCCGCAGGACGTCCCCGGTGAACACCACACCGAGTTCCGGGGAGTACAGGCAGACCGAGCCGTCGGTGTGACCCGGCGCGTGGATCACCTCGAGCGTGGCGTCGGCGACCTCGAAGATGCCGCCGTCCTCCATGTCGATATCGGGTTCGTCCGCCAGCTGGGCTTCGCGCCACAGCAACCGGTCCTTGCGGTGCAGCGCCACCGCGGCCTCGTCCCGCTCGGCCACCTCGATGGCCGCGGCGACGTGGGCGGCGTGGCCGTGCGTGCAGATGACCGCGAGCACCTCACGCTCGCCCACCACGTTGAGCACGGCCGCCGTGTCGCTACCCGGATCGATGACGATGACCTCGTCGTCGTCGCCGATGATCCAGACGTTGGTCTCCGCGGCGCCGGGACCGCCGTCCGCCGCCGCGGGCGACGACACCTGATCAATCCGTGCGCTCATCCGGGCGGTTCCTTTCTCGCTTCGCCTGACTCGCCGCCCTTCTTACCACAGCCGCCTGACCGGCAGGGCAGTTACGGTTTCCGCCGGCGCAGGGCGCGCAGCAGGGGCAGCGCGGCGAAGTAGGTCCCGGCGAGGGAACTGCCGCCGACACCCAGGTCGACCGATATCCGGCCCTGCTTGGCCCAGTAGACGTCCTTCAGGTCCAGGAGCAGCGCGAACTCATCGACGATGAGCGCGAGGCCGGCGCCGTAGGACAGGGCGACCAGCGGGTGCCTGCGGTGCGCGTCCTCGCCGTGGACGGCAATGCCGCCGACCCCGCTGACCAGGCCGATGCCCCACATGTAGTGGTGCAGGTGCTCACCTCCGACGCTGAGGTTGCCGAACGGGCCCTTGCCGTCCTTGATGCTGTAGGTAATGCCCCGGACCGCGCCGAAGGTGGCCGTGAAGGCGAGCCAGCTGAGCAGGGCGGATCGCTGCCCGGCGTCCAGGTCCTCGTGGAAGGCGCGGCGGACATCCCTGGGAAGCGACGATGTGAAGGCCATGGTCGCACAATACTCACGCGCTGGTCCGCTGTCGCAGCGCCACGACACAGAGATGCCATGACATAACGGTGGCGCCGGCCGCAGACAGGGCCGGCGCCACCGGGGTTACTGACGAGCGGGAAAGGCTTGCGTCAAGGCGGCGGGCCAAGTAGGTGTATACGTAACCCTGGTCGAGGATGGTGAAATCCTCTTTCGACAGGTCAGTCACGCCCTGCGCGCGGCTGCCGCCCCCGGCTCATTGCGTATGGTTAGCAGACTGTGACAATGAGTCACGTCTATCAAGACGCGGAACACACCCGCTTTGGTTGCCCCCGAACCACGCAGTAAGTTAGCTAAAGTCGGCAGCGGCCCATTCGAGCAGGAAAGCGAAATCTCGCCAAATAATTACCGATACGTTTAGTTACCGCGCAAAGGCTGAGCGCCGGTCGTTATGGATATCAGTTTCTGGTAAACATTGGCGGCCGCGACCTGCGAACCGATCCGGTGACCGGTCAGGCGGCCATGGTCGTCGCTGCCGCCACTGGCGAGCAGGCCGAGATCGTGGGTGAGGGCAAGCAGGCTGGCCCGTTCCGAATCTGGTTGGTCGGGGTGGAAGACCTCCACCCCCGCCAGGCCCACGGCGGCCAGCCTGGCGATCTGGGAGTCCGAGACGTGTCCTTCCCGGCTCGCTCGCGGGTGGGCCAGCACCGCGGCCCCGCCCGCGGCCTGGACCAGCCGGATCGCGTGGACGGGCTCGAGCGCGTACCGGTCCACGTAGGCCCGTCCGCCGTCCGCGATCCAGTCGCGGGTGAACGCCTCGCGGGGCTCGGCGATGGCGCCACTCGCCGCCATCGCGCGAGCGATATGCGGACGGCCGACCACGGCCGACCCCGCGATGGCGGCCACCTGGTCCCAGCTGACGTCAACGCCGAGTTCGGCCAGCCGGCCCACCATGGCCCGCGCGCGCAGCACGCGGTCGTCCCGGATCCGGACGAGCTCGGCGGCCAGTTCCGGGTGACCCGGGTCGAACAGGTAGGCCAGCAGGTGCAAGCTGTGGCCGGCCAGCTGGCAGGACAGCTCCATCCCGGGCACCAGGGTCAGCGAGTCCGGCAGCGCCCGCCGGGCCTGTTCGTGGCCGGCCACCGTGTCGTGGTCGGTTAGCGCCACCGCGTCCAGGCCGGCCCGCGCGGCCCGGCGGATGACCTCGGCCGGATCGTCGGTCCCGTCGGAGGCGTTGCTGTGCACATGCAGGTCGGCGCGCATGGGCGCCCAGTGTAGGGCTTGAGGGGGTTGCAGGGGTTGGAGTCAGCCGGGAGGCAGGCGCGGCGAGGCCGCTCCGAAGGGCAGGTCCAGGTCCTGGCCCGGGTCACGCAGATCACGCAGGCCGATCGGCTCGATGAGCAGTGCCCCCGCGGTATCCGGCCACAGCACGAACCACAGCCAGTAGCCCTTGATCTCACCGGCGAAGACGGCGCGGTCCGGCGAATCGACCTGCCAGAGCGCAAAATCATGGTTGCCGAACGAGGCCACCGCTACCGGCGGCGCGGTAGCGAACCCCGCACCCGGGTCGACGCCCGCCAGGCCGGCCAGCGCCGCACCGAGGCCGACGCCCGGCTCCTCGGCGATGACCAGCATGTCGGCCGGACCGCCGAGCGGGTTCGGCCCCGACAGGGCCACCGCGCAGGCGCGCACGCCGGTTCGCTCGTCGCCCGCGCCGGCGAAGCCCGCGACCAGCCAGCCGGCCGGCAGCGGCCAGGGCAGCCAGACCGGAACGCCCGCGGTGCGGAGCAGCCCGTCCAGGCCTTCCCGGGACGGCCTGAAGGCAGGAAACAGAGGATGGACCTCGCCGTGCAGATCACAACGCCAGGCGCTGGACCACGCGGTCGGCTCGTGGACAGTCCGGCCGCAGCGCGGACAGCCAGCGGCGGGGTGACGGCGACTGTCCCGGCCCATGTCTGAACCTCATCGAAACGGAATGTAGCTGCGCTCGTGGATAAGTGTGAGCGGTCTTACCCCGTTTACGGGCGGAACATGCGGCCACGGACTGAGATGGCGTACGGCGGTTACCATAGGACATGGTTCCTCGTCCGCCTGTGCAGGCCGGCGTGTCTGGCTCCTGGGTCCCTTGCGTTGGTGCCGTCGTCACGGACGGACGCGGACGGCTGCTGCTGATCAAGCGCGGGCACGAGCCGGGCGCGGGGCTCTGGTCGCTCCCCGGCGGGCGCATTGAGGCAGGTGAGACGGATGCCGAGGCGCTGGTGCGAGAGATGATAGAGGAAACCGGACTCACCGTGCAGCCGGGACGCCTGATCGGCCAGATGCAGCGGCCCGGCCTGGCGGGCGACGTCATCGACATCAAGGACTATGCGGCGACCGTCATCGGGGGGACGCTGCGCCCAGGCGATGACGCCGCCGATGCGCGCTGGGTCGATCCCGCGGAGCTGGGCGTTCTCGCGGTCACGCAAGGATTGGTAGAAGCCCTCACCGAGTGGGGAGTTCTGAGGCAAGAACCGGCGTAGCCAACTGGAGGATTACCAGCAGGTGAACGTTGGGTGAGCATGGCGACCGAGCGATTTTGGCGGCGCCCGGTCATGTCTATCCTGGGCGTTGCCCGGCTACCTCCGATTCTCCCCTGATGGGTGCCAACCGTGCGACGTGCCGCGCTGACCGCCGCCCTGGCGGTGTCCGCGGGGGTCCTGGCTGCCTGCGGCGGCAGCACACCGCCCGCGAACCTGGTCTCGGTCTCCAATGGCGGCTGCGGTGTCGGCTGGCACCTGGCTGGGCCCGGCTGGCACACGTTCCAGATCTACAACGGGGCGGCGGAAGGGGGCGAGGTCGACCTGATCGACCCGGCCAACGGCGCCATCTACGCCGAGG
>Ga0302229_10004102_pt1 | contig 9973 bp, 10 predicted proteins | sample II_Palsa_N1_3_FD_193518 | JGI IMG/M metagenome (GOLD analysis project Ga0302229, IMG submission 193518) | Peat permafrost microbial communities from Stordalen Mire near Abisko, Sweden - II_Palsa_N1_3 | ecosystem: Environmental > Terrestrial > Soil > Palsa > Peat permafrost | place: Sweden...
GGCCGCCAGCCAGGCGTCCAGGTAGGCCTGGCGGGCCAGGGCCAGGTCGAGCGGCTCAAGACGCTGAGCCGCCCTGAGCAGCAGTGGCGGAGCATCACTGCCCATCCCGGAAGCGAACGTGACATGCCCGCGCAGCAAATCGGCCCGGGCACTCTGCAGCTCCTCCAGCGGCTCGGCCTCTGCTCTGTCCAGCAGTTCCAGGGCCTTGCCGAACGCGCCTGCCTGCATGCTGGCCTGCGCGGCGGTCAGCATGCGCTCGGCGTGCCGGGCCGGATCGGCGGTCAGCAGCACCGACCGCTCCAGGAACGCCGCGGCCGCGGCCATGCCGCCGCGGGCCTGCGCCCGGCCGGCTGAGCGCTCCAATTCGGCCGCCACGTCTTCGTCCGGCCCGGCCGCGGCCTGGGCCCGGTGCCACGCACGGCGGTCCGGATCGGCGATCGCGTCGGTCACCTCCGCGAGCGCCGCGTGCACCTGCTGCCGGTCGGAGAGCGACGCGGAACGGTAGGCAGCCGAACGGACCAGCGGATGCCGGAACCGGACCGAGGCGCCGAACGCCACCAGTCCTGCCTCCACCGCCGGGCCCGCCTCCTGAACTGCGATGCCCAGCCGGCTGGCCGCCCGCCACACCAGCGGCCGGTCACCCGACGGGTCGGCCGCCGCCACCAGCAGCAGCCGCCGGGCCTGCTCGGGCAGGGCGTCCAGTTGCCGGGCGAAGCTGTCCTCGATCCGTCCCGCCAGCGGCGTCGCGCCCGGCAGGCCGAACCCGCCCGCAAGCTCCGCCGGGGTCAGCCCGCGCGGCAGCTCCAGCAGTGCCAGGGGGTTCCCCCGCGTCTCGGCGATGATCAGGTCCCGGACCCGCGCATCCAGGGGGCCGGCCAGCACCGACGCCAGCAGCGCTCGCGCGTCAGCGTCCCGCAGTCCGTCAACTTCCAGCTCCGGCAGCCCCGCCAGCTCCGATCCCGGCTCGCGGGCCGCGAATACCAGCCCGACCGGTTCGGCCGCCAGCCGGCGGGCCACGAACCCCAGCGCCTGCGCTGACGCCCGGTCGAGCCACTGCTCGTCATCGATCACGCAGATCAGCGGGCGCTCGGTGGCCACCTCCGACAGCAGGCTGAGCACGGCCAGCCCCACGAAGAACCGGTCTGGCGGCGGACCCGCGGCGAGCCCGAACGCGGTCCGCACCGCATCCTGCTGCGGCCCCGGAATTCCGTCGAGGTGGCCGAGCATCGGCGCGCACAGCTGGTGCAGCCCGGCGAAGGCCAGTTCCATCTCCGACTGCACACCTGGCGCGCGGGCCACCCGGCATCCCGAACCCGAGGCCCGCCCGGCCAGGTGATCCACCAGTACGGTCTTGCCCACGCCCGGATCGCCGTGCACCACCAGGGCGCGGCTCTCACCGGACCGGACCGCGTCGACGAGCCCGCCGAGCGCGTCGCGTTCGGCCCGCCGGTCCATCAGCCTCGGCACCCGGCCCGTCTTCCTGGGATTCGCGGTCATCGGCCCGGCGCTACACCGCGACCTGGTCGCCTGGCTGAGCGTGAGTACTCATACGGCCTCCCGGCTGGTCCATCATGGTCCGATGAGACCAGGGCCAACGGCCATGCCCTGGCCGGTACCGGAGTCGTGGCTACCAGCTCCGCCGTAGCTGCGCCATCGCCTTGACCGCAGCGTAACCGCCATGAAGGGGACCGGTAAAGCCTGCCAGCGCGCGTCCCGGCCCGTATACGGGCCGGCCGAGGGCGGCGCGCTGGGGCGGCCCGGCACTAGCGCACGGTGATCTGTGCCTGCGGACTGGGCGTGGTGGTCCTGGCCGCGGTGCCCTTTGGCCGGTGATGGCTGGTGTCACGGCCGGTCCTCCATGACGCGGTCGTAGCTGCGGCGGGCTCGGGCGCTGCGGGCGCTGGCGCCGTAACGGCGGAGCATCTGGGGGGAGGTCCAGCCGTTGAGCTCCATCAGGTCGCCCTCAGCACCGCCGCGGTCCAGCCAGGTGTGGCTGAAGTGGTGCCGGAACCGGTGCGGGAACACCTCGATGCCGCACTGACGGCCGCGCCGGACCGTGACCTGGTAGATCCCGCTGGCCGTCATCGGCCCCCGGTTGCCGGCCCCGAGCCACAGCTGCGGCCGGGACGCCTGGGCGTGCCTGGCGCGGACGCGGAGGTACCGGTCCAGGCTGCGGGCGGCGTCGAAGCTGATCTTGACGGCCCTGGCCTTGCGGCCCTTGCCCCGCACGGTGATCTCCCGGTGCCACAGGTCCACGTCGCTGCCCCCCGGGTCGCCCGCGTCGTACCGGATCCCGGCCAGTTCCGACAGGCGGATCCCGGTCGCCCTGAACACGGCGATCAGGGCGGCGTCACGGCGCTGCGCGAACCCGCGGCCCACGCAGGCACGCTCCAGCCGCGGCAGGTCCTCCGCGGCGAACACCGGGACGGGGTTGTCCGGGACGCGGGGCGGCGTCAGCCCGGCCATCGGGTCGGGGATCTCGTCCTCGGCGGCAGCCATTTGAAGAACTGCTGCAGGGCCCGGTACTGGTTGGTGGCGTACGCGCTGCTGTACCGGCCCAGCAGCCGCACCACCCACCGCTGGACATCCTGCTTGCCGACCTCCTCCCAGCCGGTGAGGCCGGTCTCCCGGCGCAGGTACTCACCGGCGAACCACTGCACCGCCTCGGCGTAGGTGCGGACCGTCTTGCCGGCCTTGCCCTCGGCGGCCAGGTGCAGCTGGAACGAGCTGATCTCGGGCTGGAAACTCCCCTCATCCAGCTGCTTACGCTTCCTGGACGCGGATTGCGATGCGGTCATGATCTTCCCCTTCGCGTAAGGCGCACCATCCGTATCCGTATCCGTATCACCAGCTTCGCGCAGCCGACGGCCCTGACTCACCGGGGCGGGGCAGAATCTCCCGTACCGGCGAGCGCGCCTGGTCAGCTGCCGGGCGCCGTGCAGCCCCGGTCAGCCGGTCATGATCCGGTCGTAGTTGCGGCGGGCCCGGGCACCCCGGGCACTGCCGCCGTACCACGCCAGCATCTGCGGAGAGGTCCAGCCGTTCAGCTCCATCAGGTCGCCCCCGTCACCGCCGCGGTCTAGCCAGGTGTGGGAGAAGTGATGCCGGAACCTGTGCGGGTACAACGCCACACCGGCCTTCTTGCCGGCCTTGGCCACGATCTGGTAGATCCGTCCGGGGTCACCGGCCCCCGCCCGCCGACCCCCAGCCACAGCTCCGGCCGGGCCGCCAGCGGATGTCTAGCGCGGGCCCGCAGGTACCGGTCGACGCTGCGCGCCGCCTGGTAGCTGATCTTGACGATCCGTTCCCGGCCGCCCTTGCCGCGGACCCGGATCTCCCGGCCCGCAAGGTCCAGGTCGCCCCGGTCAGGGTCGCAGCGGATCCCGGCCACCTCGGACCGGCGGATGCCGGTCGCCAGGAGCACCTCGATGATCGCGGCGTCCCGCCGGGCCGCGAAGCTCCTGCCGTGGCAGGCCGCGCGCAACGCCGAAAGTTCTTCGCTGGTGAACACCGGCACCAGCCGCGGGCTCGCCGTCGGCGCTCGCAACCCTGCCGTCGGATCGGGACGGTCCTGCTCGGCGGCCAGCCAGCGCAGGAACCGGCGCACGGCGCGGAACTGGTTGCTGGCGTACGCGGTGCTGTACTCGCCCAGCAGCCACACTGTCCATCGCTGCAGATCCTGCCGCTCCACCTGCTCCCAGCTGGACTTATCCGTCTGCCGGAGCAGGTGTCCGGCGGCGAACCAGCGCACCGCCTCCGTGTAGGTATCCAGGGTCCGCCCGGCCTTGCCCTCAGCGGCCAGGTGCAGCCGGAACGAGTCCACCTCCGCCTCGAACGGCCCCGCGTCGAGCTGCTTGGGCACCGGACCGGGCCGTCGCGGGATGAGGGTAGTTTTACGCTCGACCGCCGTATCCGGCACCAGAACCGTGCCCGGAAAGTACCTTTTACGGGGATAGGAAAGCGGAACCGGACGCGCTTCTAGCGTCATGGGAATCCCTCTCTTCCTGCTGTAAGTGCAGGTAAGAGGGCTGCTCGAGCCGCATTAAGGCAGCCGGCCGGTGGTCAGGGACAGGATCGAACTGTCGACCTTCCGCTTCGGGTCAACCGCGACCGTCGTTGGCGTGATCATGGCCGCCACCCAGTCGGTGCGCGGCTGTGGCACGTGAGATCTGTTCCCACACCTCGGCCTACCCGCCGCATTCCCGCAAGCAAGCGAGTCTCTGGGGAGCGTCGCCAGATTAACCCCGTGGTGAGCGCAACGGCGCTCGCGTAGCCGCCGATATGGTTGGCGGCCGATGCCTGGGCAGGACCGCTCACGCTTAGCGCGGATCTGGCTGATCTGAGCGTCCCCCGGCCGCCTGCGCACTGAATGGGGTCTCCGGTACCGCCAGCTGCGGCAAAATTGGACATTTCATCACTTCTGGCTGGGCGGTGGCCCGGACGTCGGCGTCCCCGGCCTGAGCTCGGTCCGGGCGGGACCCTCGGCGCTTCAATTCCCGTGACCGGGAACCTCTGCACACGCTGCGGCACGCGTTCATCTCCGCCGCGCTCGACGCGGGGGGTGCCGCTGCGCGACGTGCAGGAAGCCGCCTCGCACGCCGGGGTCTGCGGGTGGCCCCGCAGCCGGCGTCGGACGATCCAGGAAACCTCGTCCGGGCCGAAGCTGCCGGCCAAGGGCGGCGGCGGCAGTCCGCAGCTGGTGGCCTGCACCATCTCATAACCGCATAGCCGCGGTATCGCCGCAGGCCTGGGCCTCCTTCGGGTAGGTCCAGGCCTGCGGGCTTGCGTGCGCTTGGGCAGTGTCGCTTGGGCAGGGCTCGAACCCTGGGCAAGAAAGTTTACCTATCGCCGATAGGCTCTTGAACTCCTATCAGTGATAGGTTAATCTCCTATCAACGATAGGAACTCAGCGGGAGGACCGAGATGATCCCGATCTACAAGGCTCGCGGACTGGCAGACGGCCGGCACCAGGAGCTGCTCGCCGAGGCAGAACGTCGCCGGCTGATCGCGGCACTGCCCGCCGGGCCCGGCACGCTCCAGCGGCTCGCCCTCCGGGTCGGCGGCTGGGGACGGCGCCCGGCGGTGGCCCCCAGGCCGGCGGCGCTCCTGCCGTGGGCATACCGGCCGTCGGCGATCTGACCGGCTCGCCATGGCGGACTCGGTCGCGAAGCGCCGTGAAGAGAAGATCGCCGGGATCGTCGCGTGCGCCTGGACGCTGGCCCAGGAAGACGGGATCGCCGGAGTGTCGCTGCACGGCCTGGCGCGGGCGGTCGGTATGCGTCAGCCCTCGCTGTACGTGTACTTCGACTCGAAGCACGCGCTGTACGACGCGATGTTCGCCGACGGCAACCGGCAGCTCCTCGAGCACCTGGACGCCGTGACGTTCTCCCCGGAGCCCCGCGAAGCGCTCAAGCAGTGGCTGCACACGTTCGCCGCGTTCGGCAGCGAGAACACCGAGCTCTACCAGCTGCTGTTCCACCGGCCCATCCCCGGCTTCACGCCCTCACCGGAGTCGTACGCGCTGGCCGAGAAGGTACTCGGCGACGCGTACACGCTAATGCGGGCGGCCGGGCTAACAGAGCAGGGCGACATGGACTGCATCGTCGCCATCACCGCCGGCGTCACCGACGCGCAGATCAGCAACGATCCCGGCGGCGACCGCTGGCTTCGCCATCTCAACCGTCTCGTCGACCTGCTGGCCGACGATGCCATCGCAAGGGGGAGGACCCAATGAACATTGACCGCATCGGCCGCGCGGAAGCGCGCCGCCTCGCCGAGGACGAGTTCCGGCGCTTCGCGGAACTGACCGCCGCGCTCACCCCGGAGGAGTGGGCGATGCCCACCGACTGCACCGCGTGGGACGTCCGCAAGATCGCGCTGCACGTGCTCGGGTCGGCCGACGCGCAGGCCTCGGTGGGCGAGTTCGCGCACCAGCTGCGCCGGGGGCTGCCGCTGAACAAGCAGATCGACTCGCATCACTGGGTCGACGGCCTGAACGAGCTGCAGGTCCGCGAGCGCGAGCAGCTGTCCACCGCGGAGCTCGTCGGGCAGCTGAAGACTGCCGGACCGAAGGCGGTTAAGGGCCGCTGGGGGACCCCGGCTCCGATGCGGTTCGCCCCGCTGCCGTTCGGACCCCCCATTGGCTGGCGGCCGCTGAAGTACCTGCTCGACGTGGGGTTCACCCGCGACGTGTGGTGCCACCGCATCGACATCTGCCACGCGACCGGCAGGCCGATGGACCTCAAGCCGGACCACGACGGCCGGCTGGTCGCCGACATCGTGGCCGAATGGGCGCAGCTCCACCGGCTGTCGCTCGACCTGGTGCTTGACGGGTCGGCCGGCGGCACCTTCCACCACGGCCGCGACGGCGAGCACGTCGAGATCGACGCCATCGACTTCATCCGCACGCTCGCCGGCCGCCGGCCAGGCAGCGGCGTGCTCAGCAACCCGCTGCCCCTGTAATCCCGTATTACCGCCACACCACCGCCACATCACCACCAGGAGGAAAATCATGGCCACCGTCATCATGCAGACGTGGGACGGCATGACGCCCGACCAGTACGACGCGCTCCGCGAGACCGTCGGCTGGGACCGCGACATGCCCGCCGGGATGCGCTTTCACGTCGCCTCGTTCGGCGACGGCGTTCTGCGCATGACCGACGTGTGGGACAGCGAAGAGCTGTTCGGCACGTTCGTCCAGACCCGGATCCTGCCCGGACTCCGCCAGCTCGGCATCCCCGGCCAGCCCGACATGATCGCCCAGGCCGCGCACGAGGTCACCACCGTAGACGGCACCTGACAAGGAAGTGGCGGTGCCACCACGGTAACCCATCCCGCGGTGGGCCCGCGTGCAGGGTGCCCACGGCCGGATCGCAGTCAGGGTGAGCGCACGACAAGCCACACCGCCGTCATGTTTACTCCGCCCGCAGCAGGGCGGCGGCCGAGGTTCGGGCGGCGGTGCGGCCGGGGATGGCCGCGACCAGGTTCGCCGTCGCCAGGGCCCCCGCGATCACGGCGATGACCGTGAGCACGGGGACCGACGGGGGAACGACGCTGATCTGGCGGGCGAACAGGACCCACAGGTAGCGGCCGAGCGCGATGCCCAGGGGGACGCCGGTGAGGGCGCCCGCGGCCACAGTGATGGTCGACTGGCAGGCGACCGTCGTGGCGAGCTGGCGCCCGGTCAGGCCGAGCGTCTTGAGCAGGGCGAGGCCGGCGCGGCGGCGGACGGAGGCGGCCAGGGTCAGCCAGAGCGAGGCGACTGCGCCGGCGGCCAAGGCGCCGGCCAGGATGAGCGGCGCCACGCCCATGGAGCGGTAGTCGGTGATCTCGGCGGGGCGCTGGACGCCGCTGATCACGCCGCCGTCGGCGATGGGGACGATGCGCTGCAGGCGTGCCCGCGCGGCGGCGAGGTCCGCGCCTGGGCGGAGGGTGACGAGGATCTCGTTCGGCTCATCCGCCGTGTCGCCGGGAATGTGCTGATAGTCCAGGACAGCACCGGTGCCCATCTCGGTATGCAGGGTCTGCGCGACGCCGAGCGAGGGCAGCGTGGCGGTGCCCGCGATCCGCAGCCGGAACGGCGCGGTGCCGCCGTCGGTCACGGTCACCCAGTCGCCTACCTGCCGCCCCCGACCCGCGCGAGGCGCTGGCCCTCTACGCCCGGCTGGGGCCGCGAGATCGCGCAGCGCACGCACCGGCTGGTCACCGTGGTGCTCGCCCAGGCCGCAACCGGGGACGCCGTCCTGAAGGAGTTCGCCGAGCTGATCGAGGCCCAGCGCGCAGCCGGCACCGCCGCTGCCGCCCGCCACCTGGCCAGCCGCTTCGAGCTCCGCGCCGGGTCAGCGAGCAAGCCGCGGCCGACATCTTGTGGACCCTCACCGCCCCGGACATCATCGAGCGTCTGGTCATCAAGCGAAACTGGCCCTGGGAAACCTACGAACGGTGGCTCGCCGACGCAATGGCCAGTGCACTCCTGCCCTCTGGCCTGCGAACCGGACGCACGCGCAGAACCGGAAGATCGGAAGGCAAGCGAGCGCGCCAGCAAGGCAACTACAGTAGCCACCGCTCCTATTCGGCGATATATGCCCTCGAGAGGTGTGGCCGACCTGCGGTCACTCTCGCTGATCGTCCTCGTGAGGGTCGCGCGATGCAAGGAAGCTCGAGAAGCGCTATGCGCATCGAGCGGACGGCGCACCCGGTTCCGCCAGGTCACGTTTCCGCAGATCAGAGGGGCTATGTGGTCAGGGACAGGATCGAACTGTCGACCTTCCGCTAATGAGGTCAGGTCAACCGCGCCAAGCGCTGTGCAGACCTGCGAAACGGACGTCTCTGATGAGCGGAACCGCGCTAGGCGGAAGGTGCAGCATCGACGCTAGCAGGACCCAATACACCCCGTCCAACAGGCAGGCCAGCGCCCCTACCAGGACCACCGCGACCGCGGTCGGCGTGATCATGGCCGCCACCCAGTCGGTGCGCGGCGGTGGCCCGTGAGATCTGATCCCACCCCCTCGGGGCCACCCCGACATTCCCGCAAGCCAGGACTTTCTGGCGAGCGTCGCCAACTGGCTCGCCAGATTGCCCTACGGTGAGCGCAACGGCACGCGCGCGTAGCCGCCGTTATCTCCAGCCCGATTTTGGGTGTCTCTGCCGTTACCGCCGCAGGGTTTTGGCTTCGGAAGAGACATGTTATCTACAGCGGTGCCTCGCCGCAGCCCCACGCAGAGCCCCTCGTCGTTGCCGCTTTTCGTTTCCTGTCTCGCGTCGGAAGGCCCCGCGGCGACATGTCTACGCCGCAAAACCCAGGCCAGCAGCACCTTTGGCAGACGGACTTCAGATAACCGCCGATATGTTCGTTCTAATGTCTTTAACGCGATCGTCGACGATACGACATAAAGAACCGTTCTGCGTGATTGAACCGTTCGGCGCGCACTCTGTGGCCCGATGCTAATCCCGGGCTGGCAACAATAGGATCGCCTCACGGCAGAGATCTGAGGGTAGCGGTTGCAGTTCGTCTTCGAGGCTCTGGCTCCGGAGGGCAGCTTCGGCGCAACGGCGGGAATGCTGTTCAGCGGACGCTACGTATAGGCAGGACAAACGCGACCCCGCTCAAAGTGATCAGCGCGCCCACAGAGAAGAGCACGGAGTATGTGGGCGATACGCTGAGCAGTAGCGTCCCGAGGGCCGGAGCCCCAACCTGCGGCGCCGAGACTGCCGCATTCATGATGCCGACGTCCCGGCCGAAGCAGCGGGGGTCGGGCAGCACATCGGCGGTCAGCGCCTGATCGATCGAGAGGTAAACGCCGTATCCAAACCCTACGAACGCGCATGCGGTGAGGACCCCAGGCACGCTCTGCCAGGTCGCGAGCAGGACCTCGCCTGCGCACATAAAAAGGACAGCACCTACCACGTACCATCGTCGGCGTCCTGACCGGTCGGAGGCCCAGCCAGAGCATAGCGCTCCCGCCAGCACCAGCACGGACATCTCTCCTGCGGCGAGCCCGACAAAGCGCTGTGGATCACGCAAGTGCAGCACATCGGATACGTAGTAGTTGGCGAAGGTGAAGACAAGCGTGTTCGCGAAGGTCACTACCGCGCGCACGGCAAAAGCAAGACGGACGTCCCGGTAGTGCCCGCGGGCTGGGCTTGTCGAAGGTGGCAGTTCGCCGGATAGGGGAGCTTTCGCCGGATGTCTGCCGAGCATCGCGGGCAGGGCGGCCGCTAGGGCGATCACCCCGCTGACTGCGCCGAGCGTTGTGGGGTATCCGCCCACCGCGAAGACTAGGCCGCTGGCGAGTAGCGCCCCAGTCACCTGGCCAGTGCCGGCATACGCTGATGCCCTCCCACGGTGGTCTGTCGCAAACCAGTCCAAAAGGGACGTCGTGATGATGGTATACACGACATTCAGGCCGATCTGCACTCCGCACCAGGCAATCAGCAGGGAAGCGGCAGAACGTGTGAATGGCAGCACTGCCAG
>Ga0302229_10004111_pt1 | contig 9964 bp, 8 predicted proteins | sample II_Palsa_N1_3_FD_193518 | JGI IMG/M metagenome (GOLD analysis project Ga0302229, IMG submission 193518) | Peat permafrost microbial communities from Stordalen Mire near Abisko, Sweden - II_Palsa_N1_3 | ecosystem: Environmental > Terrestrial > Soil > Palsa > Peat permafrost | place: Sweden...
GCCTCCAGGTCCTGCAGCGGGCGCGTGGCGACGCCGCTTTCCATCGCCGCCTTGGCCACGGCCGGCGCGATACGCACGATCAGGCGCGGGTCGAACGGCTTCGGGATGAAGTACTCGGGCCCGAAGTCCACGCCATACGCGCCGTAAGCCGCAGCCACCACTTCGTTCTGCTCTTCTTCCGCAAGGGCTGCGATCGCGTAGACCGCGGCCTTTTCCATTTCAGGGGTAATGGTGGTCGCGCCCACGTCCAGCGCACCCCGGAAAATATAGGGGAAACACAGGACGTTGTTGACCTGGTTCGGATAGTCGGAGCGGCCGGTCGCGATGACCGCATCGTCGCGCACCGCTTGCACCTCGGCCGGCGAGATTTCCGGCGTGGGGTTGGCCAGCGCCAGGATCAGCGGGCGAGCAGCCATGCGCGCCACCATGGCGGGCTTCAGCACACCGCCGGCCGACAGGCCGAGGAACACGTCCGCGCCTTCGATGACCTCTTCCAGCTTGCGGGCCGAGGTGTCTTTAGCGAAGCGCGCTTTCTGCGGGTCCATCAACGTGGTACGGCCTTGATAGACCACGCCTTCGATGTCGGTGGCCCAGATATTTTCGATGGGCAGGCCGAGTTCCACCATCAACTCGAGGCAGGCCAACGCCGCCGCGCCCGCACCGGAGGTCACCACCTTGACCTCCTTGATGCTCTTGCCCACCACCTTCAAACCGTTGATGAAGGCCGCGGACACGGTGATCGCCGTGCCGTGCTGGTCGTCATGGAAGACCGGAATCTTCATCCGCTCGCGCAGTTTGCGCTCGACGGTAAAGCATTCCGGCGCCTTGATGTCCTCGAGGTTGATCCCGCCGAAGGTCGGTTCCAGGCCGGCGATGATGTCCACCAGCTTGTCCGGATCGGTCTCGTTGATCTCGATGTCGAACACGTCGATTCCGGCGAACTTCTTGAACAGCACCGCCTTGCCTTCCATCACCGGCTTGGAAGCGAGCGCGCCGATATTGCCCAGGCCCAGCACCGCGGTGCCGTTCGTGATGACGCCCACCAGATTGCCACGCCCGGTGAAGCGGAACGCGTTGAGCGGATCGGCAGCGATTTCCTCGCAGGCCGCGGCCACGCCGGGCGTGTACGCCAGGGCGAGATCTCTCTGGGTGACCAGCGGCTTGGTGGCGGTGACCGCCGTTTTGCCCGGAATCGGGAATTCGTGGTAATCGAGTGCGGCCTGGCGATCCGATGCGTTCATGTTCTGAGCCCTATCTTTGGCGGTTTGGCGGGCGCCCTTGCGGCGCGAATCCAGCGACAACTCATTCTAGGGACGAGCCATAAGGACAATATTTGGAGTTAATATGCCCCCATCACCTTTTTCTAATGGCGCGGCACCTTGATGGCGGCATTCGATCCCAACGTGGTGGTGCGCAAACTGGCCTCGCGGCTGAAAATGCGCCACCTCACGCTGCTGCTGCAGATCCAGCAGCATGGCTCCCTGACGCGCGCCGCCGAACATATGGCGAGCAGCCAGCCTGCGGTCACCAATGCGCTGGCGGAGCTGGAGGACATGTTCGGGGCGCCGCTGTTCGACCGCTCGGCACGCGGCATGGCGCCCACGGCGCTGGGCAAGGTCGTGCTGGCGCGAGCACGGGCGATGACCGAGGATCTCGACCATCTGGTGCGGGAAATGGAGGCGGTGGCGTCCGGGCACGCCGCGCATCTGCATATCGGCGTGATCCCGTTCATTCCCGGCCAGATGCTGTCGACGGCGATTGAACGCACCCGGCCCGAAGGCGACCGGCGCCTGACGGTGACGATTCACGAGGGCACGAGCGAGCACTTGCTGGCCCAGTTGCGGGACCACACGGTGGACATCGTGATCGGACGCGCCTCGGCTTCGCTCGATCTGCAGCAGGTCGGCGTCGAGATCCTGTATCGCCAGCAACCGCGCCTGATTGCCAGCCGCCGCCTCGCGGCCCGGCTGGCGCGTGGCCGGCTGGACTGGCAGAAGCTGGCCGAACTGGACTGGATACTGGGCGCGCCGAATACGCCCATGCGCGAGCAGGTCGCCGACCTCTTTCTCGGCGCCGGCCTGACGCCGCCGACACCGATTGTCGAAAGCTACTCGTCCAAGCTGATCGGCGAGCTGATCGTCGCGGGCGAGCAGTCGGTGTCCATCGTCCCGGCGGATATCGCCGAGGAGCTGGTGCGCATCGCAGGCGTTGCCATCGTGCCGTACTCGTTCGAATGGACCTTGTCGCCCATTGCGCTGTTCACGCGCATGAACGAAGCGCAGCGCATGCCCAGCCTGCTGTTCGCAGAGGCACTTCGTAAGGTATGCCAGGAAATTTATGCGAGGCCCTAGCGTTTTGAAAAAACCCCATATCGTCATACTCTTCACGGTACTGCTGGACGCGATCGGCTTCGGGCTCATCATTCCCATCCTGCCGGGACTGCTGCACAGCCTCGCCGGCTCGGACACCGCTGTCAGCAGAAACTACGGCGCCCTGCTCGCCGTTTATGCGTTGATGCAGTTTCTGTTTGCTCCCATCCTCGGCGCACTGAGCGATCGCTTCGGCCGTCGTCCGGTGCTGCTGGCATCGCTCGCGGGAGCGGCGGTCGATTATCTGGTAATGGCCTCGGCGCCTGGCCTCTCGTGGCTCTATATCGGTCGTGTGCTCGCCGGCATCACCGGTGCGAACATGGCCGTCGCCACGGCCTACCTCACCGACGTCACGCCCGAAGCGGAGCGCGCGGGCCGCTTTGGTCAGATGGGTGCGGCGTTGGGCGTGGGCTTCATTGCGGGACCGCTGATCGGCGGTCTGCTCGGCGCGTTGCATCTGCGGGCGCCGTTCGTCGCGGCCGCGGCGATGAATGGGCTGAATCTGTTGCTGGCGTATTTCGTCTTGCCCGAATCGCGCGAGCGGCAAAGCGGTCCTCGGGAGAAGCGCAACATGAACGCGTTCGCCGCCTTGCATCGTCTGCGCGGCACGCCGAACCTGATGCCGCTGGTGGGCGTCTACGCCATCATCATGCTCGGCTCGCAAACCCCCGCCACGCTGTGGATCATCTACGGCGAGGACCATTTCGCGTGGTCCACGACGATCGCCGGCGCCTCGCTGGCCGCCTTCGGCGCCTGCCATGCCGTATCCCAGGCCTTCGCTATCGGGCCGCTGGTGGCACGGCTGGGCGAACGCGTCGCGTTGTTGATCGGACTGGCGGCGGACGGTCTGGGCCTGGTCTTCATGGCCATTGCAACGCGCGGATGGATGCCCTTCGCCATCCTGCCGCTGTTCGCAGTGGGCGGCATCACCATGCCGTCGCTGCAGGCCATGCTCGCACGGCAAGTCGACGATAGCCGTCAAGGCGAATTGCAGGGCACGCTCACGAGCATCGCGAGTCTGATTGGCATGGGAGGGCCGCTCGCGGTGACATGGCTCTACGCGGCCAGTCAGCACATGTGGCCGGGTCTCGTGTGGGCCATCGGCGCGGCGCTCTACCTGCTGGTGCTGCCGCTGCTGTTCAGTTCGCGCATGAAATCGCCGCAGGACGGCGCGGTGGGGACGAGCGCAGGCGAATGACGTCCGCGGCAGGCTCAATACGTTCCATCAATTCACGCGCTTGCTCACAATTACCAGGCCGCGTGACAACCCGCTGACGTTATCGACCGCTTGCGATCCCGCGTACAACTGCGCGATCGGCACCCACACCGCCGGGTACTTGTAGCGCGCGACGTCGAGGACAAGCGCGCTATCGCTCGCGGCGTCGAAGGCGGCAAGCGGCGACCAGTGACCGCCGCCCGCTTCGCCGATCTCCACCCGCCTGAAGTTCAACAGCGCAAAGCGGTCGCTATGCGCCGTGGTATCGCGGATCAGCTCGCGAAACTGCGCGAGCGTGAGATCGCCGGAATGGAATTTTTTAACCTCGACCGGGAATTCACCCAGCACCGCGCTGAGTTGGTCGAGTGTCATGCCTTCGTGCGAGACCCGCGCGGCATTGGCGACCTGCGGATCGACGCTGCGAAAGAAGTCCTCTTGAGAGAAGTATGGGAAGTCAGGGTATTGCGTGGATTCGGGACGCTGGATGCCCAACGCATTCAGCGCCATCACCGAGCTTGCCACCGAACAGTACGCCTCGTTCCGCTGCGTTTCGAAATACTCCGAGAGTGGCCAGTACGACTGCTTGTCGGTGCTCGACATCAGCCGCTGTTGACCTTCGGGCTGCGTCAACGCGACAAGGTTGGGCGGAACCGGTAAGGGGCCATCGGCCGGTTGGCCGGCTGCGGGAGCGTCCGCATGACTCTGCGTGGACGGGGACGGCAACGATGCACAACCCGCCAGGGCAACGGCCGAAGCCGTGGCTATCGCGAGCCAGACGTGCCGGCTATTGAGCCTAACGAAGCGGAACAACGAATAGTTGAACATCGAGCCCTTCTCATGCGGATGCGTTCCGGACGGTGAGTGGGTAGCTGGGTGGCTGGCCACTGTGTCAGCACCCTGCGCGCGAACTACGGGACGAGCTCCGTTTTTTAACACGAAACACGCGCGCGCGTGAGATCCGAGCGCAAGGGATTGAACGGGGAAAGCGCCTCGCCGCAAGCATCGTGCAGATCGCGAAGGAGAGCGGCTACTCGAAAATCCGGCTCGATACGCTCCCAACCATGTACGCGGCGCAAAAGGTCTACGCGTTGCTCGGGTTCGTGCCGATCCTGGCATACGTGTTCAATCCGGTGGAAGGCACCCAGTTCCTCGAGCTCGATCTGCATACAGTGCAGGAGCTGCGCTAACGCTGATGTAGCGAAGACGGCCGGCCCCCGCTCCCCTCACCCGCTTCGCATCGCGTGACGGCCGTTCGTATCGGCGCCGTTTTTGCTGCGCGGCCAGTCGTAACCTCCCCCAAGGTCCAAATGACTCCCCTGTGCAGTCGTCCACGAGACCGTCCCAAACTTTATCTCGCGAGGAGGTAACGATGAACACCATATCGTCGGCGTATCTGAATCCCACGACGCAAAGCGCGCCGTCCACATCCACGTCGGGCAGCGCCGACCAGGCTGTCGAGCAATTGCTGCAGGACATCGAGACCCTGCTTGAAGATGCGAGCGGTAACGGTTCGGGCTCGGGCAGCGGTTCGGGCTCCGGCTCGGGTAGTGGCATGGATCTCGGCAGTGGCTCGAGCAGCTTGCCGCAGACCGGTAGCATCCCGTCCACCGGCGGTGCGCCTGGCGGCGGCGCAGTTCCGGGCGCGGGTGCAAGTCCCGCTGCCGGGGCTGGGGCCAGTCCGGCTGCCGGCGCCAGCGAAGCAGGCCAAGGTCTGCACGACGTGAAGATCAATTCCACGGCGGGCGGCGAAGCCCTGCATCTGCAGGAAGACAGCCAGGGCAATCTGTACAACGGCAGCGGCGACAATGTCGGCCACGTCGGTGCGGATGGCTCCGTTTCGCTGAATTCGGGCGCCACGAAGGAAATCCAGCGTCTCGAGACCGGCGGCAATCCGATGTCCATCCTCGCCGGCAAGGCGGCCAAACCGGAAGAAGGCGACGGCGGCAACGCGGTGTTCTCGTCGTCGGAAGTCACGGTTTCCGCAGGCGACCTGAACCAGACGAACGACTTCTGATAGGCGTGGCTTCAGGACGCCGTTCGTCACGCGAATCGGAGGACGGCGATGCCGGCCAATCACGTTGCGGCCTATCTCTCATGCCGTGACGATGTGATCGCACTGCTGCTGAAGATCTTCACGCTGGGCTTGAAGGATGCCCCGCGCGAAGATCTGGAAGACATGTTGCTGGCGTTGCGGGTCTTGCGCCGCGACGCGCTGCCGATCGACCTCGGCGAAGTGCGCCTCCATATCCGCGACGCCGACTGGATCGGCGCCGTGCGTCTTCTCAAACGCCTCGAATGGGCCGAGAAGACCAACACGGCGTCGATCGCCCTGCTGGCCGGATGTCTGTTCAAGCTCAACGACGCCGAATGGCGCCGCTATGCCGCGAAAGTGCTAAGAGACGGCGGCAATCCGGCCGCGCTCGCGCTGGTGGGGAAATTCATGCAGATCGGCGAGACGTCCCGGCCCATTCACGAAGTGGCGGGCGGCGACGAGTTGCGCACGCGTATCGCCGACGTTCTGCACCGCGGCGGCGGGCCGTCTGCGTTTTAGCGTGCTAGACGGCATTCGCAGGCTCGCAGCTCGCGAATGCCCACAACCGGGCAATCAGGCAATCAAAGATCAAGCGGCGCCCTCAAAGCGCCGCTTGACCGCCCTGCCCGCTATCAAACGTCCCCAGCCTGATACAGCTTGATCACCGCCGAGAAGTCCAACCGGCCCGCTCCCTTAATGCTCATGCTCTGATACAACTGCTGCGCCAGCGCGCCGAGATACACCGGCTGACGCACCTGCTTCGCGGCATCCGTAGCAAGACCGAGATCCTTCAGCATCAGATCCGTACCGAAACCGCCGGTATAACCGCGCGACGACGGCGCCGTTTCGATCACGCCCGGGAACGGGTTGTACGTGTCGGAACTCCAGCAGCGCCCGGTGGACGTATTGATGATCCCGCCCAGCACCTTCGGATCGATGCCGAGCGCGGCGCCCAGCGACATCGCTTCGGCCACCCCCGCCATCGTGATGCCGAGCACCAGGTTGTTGCAGATCTTCGCCACCTGGCCCGTGCCGGTATCGCCGCAATGAACGATGTTCTTGCCCATTCCCGACAGCACCGGCTTGACCTGCTCATACACCGCTGCGCTACCGCCCACCATGAACGTCAGCGTGCCGGCCGCTGCGCCGCCCGTGCCTCCCGAGACCGGCGCATCGACAAACGCATTGCCGTGCTGCGCCGCGAGTTCGGCGAACGCCTTGACGCTCGCCGGATCGATCGTGCTCGAATCGATGATCGTCACGCCCTTGGCGATCCCCGCCAGCACACCATCGTCGGCGGTCAGCACGCTGCGCACGTGAGCTGCGGCGGGCAGCATCGTGATGACGCATTCGACGTCCGTCACCGCGGCTTTAGGCGACACCGCCGCCTTGGCGCCCGCGGCCACCAGCGCCTGTACGGCCTGCGCGTTCAGGTCGAACACGGTCACTGCGTGGCCGGCCTTTAGCAGGTTCTGCGCCATCGGCGCACCCATATTGCCGAGTCCGATAAAACCGATCTTCATGATTGCGTCTCCCCTTCGTGATCCAGAGTGCCTCGCGCCGAGCGCTTAGCGCAGGCTGATGGTGGTGTTGACGCCATCGTTGACGGTCGCGTCGTCGAACCAGCGCGCCGTAACCGTTTTGGTCTGCGTGTAGAACTGCACGACCTGCTTGCCGTACGGGCCGAGATCGCCGAGCTTCGAGCCGCGCGAACCGGTGAAGCTGAAGTACGGCACCGGCACCGGAATGGGAATGTTGATCCCCACCTGGCCCACGTCGATATCGCTCTGGAACTTGCGCGCCGCTGCGCCGCTTTGCGTGAAGAGTCCCACGCCGTTGCCCATCGGATTGCGGTTGACGAGTGCAATCGCATCGTCGAGCGTCGGCACGCTCAGCACCACCAGCACCGGCCCGAAAATTTCGGTGCGGTAGATTTCCATTTCGGTGGTGACGTCGGCGAAGATCGTCGGGCCAATGAAGTTGCCTTCCTCGAAGCCCTTCACTTTCACGCCGCGGCCGTCGAGGGCAAGCGTGGCGCCCTCTTTCACGCCCGCTTCGATCAGGCCGAGAATGCGCTGCTTCGCCGCACGCGACACCACCGGGCCAATGTCCGTGCCCGACTCGCTGCCCGCGTTGACCTTCAACGTCTTCGCCTTCTCGACCAGTTCCGGCAACCACTGCTGCGACGCCCCCACCAGCACGACCACCGAAGTCGCCATGCAACGCTGGCCTGCTGCACCAAAGCCGGCGCCTGCGAGCGCGTTCAAGGTTTGTTCGCGATTGGCATCGGGCAGCACCACCGCGTGATTCTTCGCGCCCATCATCGACTGCACGCGCTTGCCGTGTTCGCTGCCTAGGCGATACACATGCGTGCCCACCGCCGTCGAGCCCACGAACGAAATCGCCTTGATCAGCTCATGCGTGCACAGCGCATCCACGACGTCCTTGCCGCCATGCACGACATTCAGCACGCCCTTCGGGATACCGGCTTCGATGGCTAGTTCCACCAGTTGCATCGTCGACAGCGGATCCTGCTCCGACGGCTTCAGCACGAACGTGTTGCCGCAGACGATCGCCATCGGGAACATCCACAGCGGAATCATCGCCGGGAAATTGAACGGCGTGATGCCGGCGCATACGCCGATCGGCTGGCGCAGCGTGTACGTATCGACGCTGCCCGCGACGTTCTCGGCGAACTCGCCTTGCTGCAGCGTGCCGATCGAGCAGGCATGTTCGACCACTTCGAGGCCGCGGAAGATATCGCCTTCCGCGTCCGGAATCGTTTTGCCCTGCTCGGCCGACAAGGTCTTCGCGATACGCGGCATGTGTTCGCGAATCAGCGCCTGGTACTTCAGCATGATGCGCATGCGTGCGCCGATCGGCGTGTTTTTCCACGTGGCGAACGCGGCATGCGCGGCACGGATGGCCGCATCCACTTCATCGGCGGTCGCGAACGGCACGCGTGCCAGCACTTCCTGAGTCGCCGGGTTGACGATATCGCGCCATTCGCGCGTGCTCGATTCGACGAACTCGCCGTTGATCAGCAGTTTGACCGTGCTGACGTTCGCGTTGGACGCCTGGGTAACAGCATTCATGATGGGCTCTCTCGGTTAGGTTCGGATAGATAAGGTGAGTGGGCTACGGATGGACTAGTGGTCGGCGCGCGGGCGCATCATCAGCGTGCAGAGCAACGCGACAACGCCGAGCGCCACCATATAAACCACCACGTAGTGCGGGCGGCCGGCGCCCACGGCGAGCAAGGCGGTCGCGATCATCGGCGCGATACCGCCGCCCAGTACGCCGGCAATCTGCACCGACAGCGAGATCCCGCTATAGCGAATCTCGGCCGGAAACTGCGAAGCGAATAACTGTGACTCCGGTGCATACAGAATCGGGAACACGACGCCGACGCCCAGCACCATCGCCCACCAGACAGTCAACGGATCGCGCGTGCCGAGCATCGCAAAGAACGGCGCCGCAAACAGGCACATGATGACGAGGCCGATCAGGAACAGGCGTTTCTGGCCGATGCGATCGCTCAGATAGCCGCAAAACGGCATGGTGAACAAGGACAGCACGGCACCCGCAGTAATCGCATGGAGGATGGCGGCCTTGGGGATCTTCAACTGGTTGGCCGCATAGGCCAGCGCGAACGCGACCACCAGATAGAACCAGGTGTTCTCCGCACTGCGCGCGCCGATGATGATCAGCAGTTCGCGCGGATGGCGGCGCATCGCTTCGAGGATCGGCGCTTTCACCGGCTCGCCGCGCGCTTTTACGCGCTCGAAGTCCGGCGATTCGGGCACGCGTACGCGGATCACCCAGCCAACTACCACCAGCGCAATGCTGGCGAGAAACGGAATGCGCCAGCCCCATGCGAGCAGGTCGGCTTCCGGCAGCGCGGTGACGGCGGCCATGGCCAGCGAGGACAAGATCAGTCCGAAGCCCACGCCGGTTTGCGGCAGACTGCCGAAGAAGCCCTTGCGGCCAGGCGGTGCATGTTCCACCGCCATCAGCACGGCGCCGCCCCACTCGCCGCCCACCGCCATGCCCTGCAAAAACCGCATCGCCACCAGCAACGCAGCGGCCCAGTAGCCGATGCTCTGATACGACGGAATCAGGCCGATCACCATGCTTGGAATGCCCATCAGCAACAGCGTGACGAGCAGCATCGACTTGCGGCCGATCCGGTCGCCAAAGTGACCGAAGACAATACCGCCCATCGGACGGCCGATGAACCCCACGCCATAGGTCGCAAACGCGGCTAGCGTGCCGAGGATGGGATCGAGCGTCGGAAAGAAGATCTTGTTGAATACGAGCGCGGCAGCCGTGCCGTAGAGAAAGTAG